>LKMJ01000343.1_pt1 | contig 33942 bp, 25 predicted proteins | sample 643391 | NCBI WGS metagenome assembly LKMJ01 (sample SAMN04112250, study PRJNA286221) | soda lake metagenome | biome: soda lake; feature: Kulunda Steppe; material: water; isolation source: sample PL-Br10 brine of Picturesque Lake | place: Russia: Kulunda steppe | collected 2010-07 | reverse complement strand
CGGTGAAGACGGCGCTGCGATCGCCGCTGCTCGACGTCGACATCTCCGGGGCGAGTTCCGCACTGGTCAACGTCACCGGCGGCAACGACATGGCGATCGAGGAGGCAGAGGGCGTCGTCGAGGAGATCTACGACCGAATCGACCCCGACGCACGCATCATCTGGGGGACCTCGATCGACGAGACCCTCGAGGGCAGTATGCGGACGATGATCGTCGTCACGGGCGTCCAGTCGCCCCAGATCTACGGTCAGCCCGACGGCGAGGCCGTCCAGCCCGAGACGCCGGCACAGGGCGACGACATCGATTTCGTCGACTAACTCCCGACCGTGTCGGGGATGTGTCCAGCGCGTGCACGACCGCCGACACTGGATCCACTCGTCATCTAGACTGCATCCCAATCTCCCAGCAGCGATTCACTGGCCACGATTGAGCCAGGAGTGTTTTGGCCACACCGCCGACAGCATCAGTCGTCTGCGACGGCCGACTCGTCCGAGCCATCGGCTGCGACGTCGCCTTCGATACTCGGTGGATACGTCCCACGATCGAGTTTCAGATCGGACTGTGGCCGGGCCATACAGGTGAGCGCGTAGTTTTCGGCTTCTGTTTCGGTCAGCCCACGGGCGGCGGGCTGGGTGACCTCTCCCTCGATGATTTCGGCCGAACACGCCAGACACATGCCAACCCGACAGGAGTACTCCTGGGCGATCCCTTCCTCGAGACACCGGCTCAACACGGTTTCTTTGTCCGAACACGTGATCGATTCGCCAGTCCCGACGAATTCGATCGTATACTCAGTCATACTGTCGGCTACGGACGACCGCATCAAAACTCTTTATTACAAATCTGTTGGGATCAAAGCGACGGAATACCCCGGTTGCGATCCGATCGAATCGACAGTCACTCGATTACGAGCGATCGGTCAGTGTCGATCGTGAGGGACCTCCCCGGCGGGAACCGCACATAAAACGTTTTCATACCGCGGTGTCCACTGTGCTGATATGAGCACGCAGGAGCAGTCCACCACCGCGACGGCCGACCGGCACTCGCCCGACGTCGTCGTCGTCGGGGCCGGGACTGCAGGATGTTACGCCGCTGCAGCGATCGCCGGCGAGGGGTACGACGTCGTCGTCCTCGACCGAAAGACCGCAGACGAGGCCGGCCATATCGCCTGTGGCGACGCGCTGAAAGGTGCCGATGCCTTCCCGGATGCGATTCCGAAATCACAGCTCGAACCCGCCTTCACCAACACCGACGTCGACCACGGCCGCTTCGAGATCCCACAGGAAGACACTGTCCTCGAGATTCCAGTCCCCGGCGAACTGGCGGTCATCGACCGCTGGGAGTACGGACGGCTGCTCATCGAGGGTGCAGCGGAGGCCGGAGCCGAGTTCCACTACGACACCGTCGTCAAAACTGTCACGCAGGCTGACGACGGCCGGGTTACCGGCGTCGAGACGATCCGCAAGGGGACGCCACAGACGTACGAGGCCGATATCGTCCTCGATGCGGCCGGTTCGCTATCAGTGCTCCAGGACAACGTCGATTTCTCCGATTCGACGTTCGATACGAACGTCAACTACTCGCACTTCTGTTCGGCCTACCGCGAAATCGTTCACGTCGACGAGCCAGTCGAGTGGTCCGACGCCCTGGTGTTCAAACCGACCGAGCGGGCAGCGGGCTATCTCTGGTACTTCCCTCGAACCGACACCGAAATCAACGCTGGGCTTGGCTTCCAGATGACCGAAGAGCCGATGGAACTCGTCGACGACCTCAAGCGCGATCTCGAGAACCGCCCCGAGTTCGAGGGGGCCGAAGTCGAGGACAAACTCGGCGCTGCCCTCCCGACGCGTCGGCCCTACGACTCCGCGGTCCACCCCGGCTACATGGCCATCGGCGACGCCGCCGGCCACGTCAACCCCACCACTGGCGGCGGGATCGCCGGTGCCGCCTACGGCGCAACCTACGCCGCCGAACAGGCGATCGAAGCGCTCGAAACGGGCGACTACGGCGAGGCCACCCTCTGGCGGTACAACGAGCGCGTGATGGACCACTTTGGGGCTCGCTACGCTGCCTTAGACGTCTACAACATCCTCTCGACGGCGATCGACGTCGACGACCTGATGGGGCTGCTCGCCGCAATGCCCGGCGACAAACTCGCCGAGGCGCTCTACTCGGGGAGTACGGATATCGGCCTGAAGCTCAAAGTCGAGTCTCTGCTCAAGAGCCGTGGCCACTGGGGAACGATCTGGAACCTCTACCAGACGAAACGCCGCGCCGACGATCTCCTGGCACACTATCAGAACTATCCGTCCCACCCCGGCGCGCTCGCGAGCTGGCAACGCCGGCGTGACGACCTGATGGAGGCGGTCTACGAGACGACTGGCGCTGATCCGAAGTACTAACGACGGAAACGCTCGTCGTGTACCGGCCACGACGACCATTGTCGGCTGACACAACAGTCTGTACGAACCGACCAGTCGGCTGTTCGGACGCACTCCTTACCTGCACTGTTAGGGTATTTTGACTTGCGGACCAACGCCCTACATGTAAACGATGTCACAGAACCAGACACGGCGGCGTGCGCTGTCGATCATTGGTGGAGCAGGTGTGGCGATGGTTGCTGGCTGTCTTGGTGGCGACGACGAGTCCGAAAGCGGTGACGACCATGACGACGAGATGGACGACCACGAAGACGAAATGGCCGGAGACGAAGCAGGCGTCCGTGTCGCACACCTCTCGCCGGATGCCCCGAACGTCGACGTTTATATCGACGGTGACGCGGTACTGGAAGACGTCCCGTATCTGGACGTTAGCGACTCCCTCGACCTCGAATCCGGAAGCTACGACGTGATGATCACGGCTGCTGGAGATATGGACACCGTCGTCTACGACGAGGAACTCGAGATCGGTGACGGCGACTACACGATCGCTGCACTCGGCGAACTCGACGAGCAAAACCAGCCGTTCGAGCCAGCAGTGCTCGAAGACGATCTGAGCGATCCAGGTGAGATGGCTCGCGTGCGACTCGTCCACGCATCGCCGGACGCCCCCGCTGTCGACGTCACAGTCGGCGACGGCGAGGTCGTCCTCGTCGAAGATGCCGCGTTCGGCGACGCCGCTGCAGTCGAGGTCGAACCCGATGACTACACCCTCGAAGTGCGACCCGCGACCGAGGACAACGATGGCGACATCGTCGCGGAGTTCCCCGTCAGCCCCGATGCCGGCACTATCTACTCGGCGTTTGCCGTCGGCTATCTTGATCCCGAGGCAGCGCCCGACGATGTCGACGCACCGTTCGATCTCGAACTCGTCGTCGACGCCTCTCACGGAGACGAGGACAGCGAAATGGACGACGATGAAATGGACGACGCCTCTCACGGAGACGAGGACAGCGAAATGGACGACGATGAGATGGATGACGCCTCTCACGGAGACGAGGACAGCGAAACGGACGACGATGAGATGGACGACGACGGCGGATACTGATTTCGGCTCGCCTCCTTCAGCCGCGGCCACTTCGCCGGTCGATCGTGATGGCTGACTGTGGCTGTTGCGTTCGATTGTACCCGCAACTGTCTCGACACCGTGGCCGATCGTCGCCTCATCGACGGCGGATCTGATGGGGCCGCTCGCGGCGATGGCCGGAGACAAACTCACCGAGGGGCTCTACTCGGAGAGTATGGACAGCAGGCTGAAGCGCAAATCCGAGCCTCGACGCAAAAGCCGCGGCCACTGGGGGCCCATCTGGAACCGCTACCAGACGAGATACCGCGCCGACGAGTTGCTTGTCCACGACGAGAACTACCCTCTCATCCTGACGCACTGGTGAACTGGCAGCGCCGGCGTGACGACCCGATGGAGGCGGTCTACGAGACGACTGGCGCCGACCCGAAATAGTAGACCCAATCTGAGACGAGCCAGCGTTACTGGCTCCCGGCACCCGCGCAGTAGCGGTATACCCCACACCCGATCGGCTGGGATCGGACTTTGTTATGTGTCGCCTGAAATTCGTTGTGGAGAATATACTGATTGTGTCACCGATGGTTGGGTCATGCGTATGGAACGCGACCAGAAGCGACGACGTGTCCTGTCACTGATCGGTGGAGCGGGAATCGCAACGGTAGCTGGCTGTCTCGGCGGCGACGACGAAGACGGTGCAGACGACGAAGACGGTACGGACGATGAAGACGGTGCGGACGACGAGGCCGGTACGGACGACGAAACCGACGACGAGCTGGATGGGACGGCTGGCGTTCGCGCTGCCCATCTCTCACCCGACGCGCCGAACGTCGACATCTACATCGACGACGACCCGGTCTTGGAGGACGTCCCGTACCGTGACGTAAGCGAGTATCTCGAACTCGATGCCGGGATGTACGACGTGATGATCACGGCGGCCGGCGACGACGAAGCCGTCTTCGACGAGGAACTCGAAATCGGCGACGGCGACTACACGATCGCCGCACTCGGCGAACTCGCCGACGTCAACCAGCCCTTCGAGCCGGCGGTGCTCGAAGACGACCTGAGTGATCCCGGTGAGCAGGCCCGGGTCCGACTCGTCCACGCCTCACCCGACGCCCCCGCGGTTGACGTGACGACCGACGACGGCGAGACAGTCCTCGTCGAAGACGCCGCATTTGGCGACGCCGCTGCGTTCGAGGTCGATCCCGGGGAGTACACCCTGGAAGTGCGAGGAGCGACCGAAGACAACGACGGTGAGATCGTCAAGGTGTTCGGTGTCGAACCGGAAGCCGGGACCGTCTATTCGGTCTTTGTCGTCGGCTATCTCGATCCCGAGGCAGCACCCGAGGGCGTCGACGCACCGCTCGACGTCGAACTCGTCGTCGACGCCGATGGTGCGGACGAAGACGACGAGGACGAAATGGATGACGACGAGATGGACGACGACTACTGACCGCGTTGTGCTGTCAGTCGCTTGTTTTTTCGCCAACTGACTGCGACGGCCGATCGTGACCGATCCGTTCGATCGCCCCCGCGAGCGTGTCGATCCCGTGTTCGATCGTCGCCTCGTCGACGTCGAACGTCGCGGTGTGGTGGCCGCCGGGGTGGTCGGTGCCGATACCGACGTAACAGGCGAGTCCGCCCTGTTGTTGGACTGCCCGCATCAAGAAGGTCGCGTCCTCGCTACCACCCAGTGTGTCGCGTTCGAGGACGGAGTCGACACCCGCGACCGACCCCGCGACGTCGGCAACGATCGAGACGAGTTCCCCATCGCTCCGTGCGCTCGGGGCCTCCGCACCGATCTCGATACCGAGTTCGCAGTCGTGCATCTCGGCGGCACTCCGGAGGATTTGCTCGGCTCTGTCGTGCATGTACTCCATCAGGTCGGTCGTCTCACCGCGCACTTCGGCCCGGATCAGGGCGTCTTCGGGGACGACGTTTGGCGCGCTACCGCCTTCGACGACGCCCGCGTTGACCCGGGTCGCGCCGTCGTTGTGCCGTGGAATGGCGTACAGATTCTGGACAGCAGTCGCCATCGCCTGGACGGCGTTGCGGCCCTGTTCGGGGTGGCCGCCCGCGTGTGCAGACTGACCCGTAAACGTGGCGTCGAGGTGTCGCACGGCGAGGAAGCCGTCGATTCCGGCGACGACCTCGCCGGTCGGGTGGTCAAGCCCCACGTGGAGTGCAAGTAGGTAGTCGACGTCGTCGATATGCTCGCTCTTGGCCATCGACTTCCCGCCGCCGATGACTTCCTCTGCGGGCTGGAAAAACACCTTGAGGGTCCCCTCGAACTCGCTTTCGGCGATCCGATCGAGCACCCCGATCCCGATCGTCGCGTGAGCGTCGTGGCCACAGGCGTGCATTGCGCCCTCGATCTCCGAGCGAAAGCCCGCTGCGGCAGGGGCGTGGTCGGGGTCGTCGCTTTCCGCTCGCGGGAGGGCGTCGATATCCACGCGAAGGCCGACAGTCGGCCCCTCACCGCGATCGAGGACGGCGACGACACCGGTCTGTCCCCCCTCGAGCGTGGCGAGGACCGGCTCGTCGACGCCGGCCTTACGGGCCCGATCGACCCACGTCGAACGCTCCGCGTCGTCGGGGACGCCCATCCGGTGGTCGGCGGCGATCGCGTCCGGTCCGACGTGGAGTGCCGTCAGGTCCAGTCGCTGGAGTTCCTCGACGATCCGTGCAGTGGTGTAGAACTCACACCAGGCCGGCTCGGGGTGGCGGTGGAGGTCACGGCGCAGCGAAACAAGCGTATCGGTGTCCATACGGTGGGGTTGTCGGGACGGATAAAAAGCGCCTCGCCGGTTGGGGTCGGACGAGATCAGTGGGGGCACCCGCCGCGATCGGGGGCGGACGGTGTCGGGGACAGCCACGATGGAGTGCGGTCGATGTCGATGGAGGCCCCAAGCGGTGGTCGCGTGGCTGTCCGTTCAGGGACGCCGAATCGAATGCGAGAGCGTCCCGACACCCTCAACTTCGATCTCGACCTCGTCGCCGTCGGCGAGCGGTCCGACGCCCTCCGGCGTCCCCGTCGCGATCACGTCGCCCGGTTCGAGCGTCAGGTAGGTCGTGATCTCGGCGATCAGCTCGGGGATCGGGAAGATGAGCTGTTCCCGGGAGCCGTCCTGTTTCACCTCGCCGTTGACCCGCGATCGGACCGCCGCGTCGGCGGGCACCTCCTCGGGCGTCGCGAGACAGGGGCCGATCGGGGCCGCACCGTCGAAGGCCTTGCCGCGGATCCAGTTTTGTTCCTCGCGTTGATCGTCGCGGTTCGAGAGATCGTTGATGCAGGTGAACCCCTCGACGACGTCCATCGCAGCGTTTTCGGGGACGTCTCGACACTGCTCGCCGATGACGACGCCGAGTTCGGCCTCGTAATCGATCCGTTCTTTTCCCGCGGGTGCGGTGACCGTATCGCCGTGGCTCGCGATCGCGTTCGGCGGTTTCAAAAACAGCAGCGGGCGATCAGGGACGTCCGACCCCATCTCGTCGGCGTGATCGGCGTAATTGCGACCGATACAGACGATCTTCGAGGGCTCACACGGCGGGAGCACGTCGATCGCGTCGCCGTCGATCGCGTAGCTGTCGGTGCCAAAGTGGACGCGGCCGTCGTCGAGTTCGCCACGACGGACGGCGCCGGCCGGATCGCGAAATCGGACGTATTTCATGCTCACCCCGTTGGTCTCCGGGCGCAAAAGCGTTGAGATCGATCGTTGGTCGTCGGCACTCGCTCGCTGTGTCGTGTGCCGATCGACGGAATCGACCCGATCGGACGGCTCGAGACCTGACGGCGAGTTGAGCACGACACGGCGTGTCACGACGGACGCGGAACGGAACCCTTTTTACTAGCCCCCAGCAATCACTGAATGCGTTCGCTCCGTTGGTGTAGCCCGGCCAATCATTTCGGCCTTTCGAGCCGATGACCTGGGTTCAAATCCCAGACGGAGCACTACATTTGCGGGCAAATGACTTCAAAAGTCATTTTCCAGTTTTCTCTTGATTACGCAATCTGCATAGATATCACCGGATATCAGCTCTCATTGTTCAATCTGTTGAAGAGTGTCATAGGCACGAGTGTTTCTCCGGTATGCTGCCGGTTCCTCTCGAGTACGGGTTGGAACCTCGAACATCATGCTTGGCGGACATCTGATGGCCGGATTCCATAGCCCTCAGGCTGTAGAGCAGGTCAATCCGAGCGACTCTCTTGGTGTGTCGTCAATTGAACTCCCGCTCGAGTTCCTCGTATCGACGTTTTATCGCTTGGTTGACGCTCGAGCTCGTGCTTTTGATCGCGTGATCGAAGTGCTCGGCAGTCACTGTGATCGTTCCGACACCGTCGTCGACGTCCGACGGTGTCACCCCATCGACGTACTCTCGTGCAGCCTCCATCGCGGCCTCCCGACAGATCGCCTGGACATCCGCGCCGACGTATCCCTGTGTCCGACCGGCGAGACGGGCAAGTTCGACATCGTCGCCGATCGAACGGTGTGCCGTGTGGACGGCAAAGATTTCGCGACGTGCCTGCTCGTCTGGTATCGGAACATGGATCTGACGGTCGAACCGTCCCGGACGCAACAGTGCGTCGTCGATGAGGTCCGGCCGGTTGCTGGTCGCAATCACGACGACGTCTTCGAGTTCCTCGAGACCGTCGAGTTCCGTCAGCAGTTGGGATACCACGCGTTCCTGAACGCCGGAAGCGTCTCCACCACTCCCACGTTCGGCAGCGATGGCGTCGATCTCGTCGAAGAAGACCACCGTTGGCGCGTTCGAGCGAGCCTTCTCGAACACCTCTCGGACTCCTTTTTCGGATTCACCGACGTACTTATTGAGCAATTCGGGCCCTTTGACCGAAATGAAATTGCTCTGGGCTTCGCTCGCGACGGCTTTGGCCAGCAACGTTTTCCCAGTCCCTGGGGGCCCGTACAGCAAGACGCCGTTTGCCGCACTGAGATGGAGTTCGTCGAAGACGGGTGAATACGCGAGCGGCCACTGGATCGTCTCCCGAAGTCGCTCTTTCGTCGTCTCGAGACCGCCGACCTCGTCCCAGGAAGTGTCCGGCACCTCGACGAACACCTCACGGAGCGCGGACGGATCGACGCTGCTCATCGCGTGCTGGAAGTCACGGTTCTCGATACGGATCGCTTCGAGTGCCGCCGCGTCGATCGTATCCGCCTCGAGATCGAGGTTCGGACGGACACGACGGAGTGCCCGCATCGCCGCTTCCTTGGCGAGTTGTTCGATGTCAGCACCGACGAACCCGTGGGTATCTACGGCGTACTCGCTGAGGTCGATCTCTTCGGACAGCGGCATTCCACGGGTGTGAACCTCGAAGATTTCCTCGCGGCCGTCTCGATCCGGAATGCCGACTTCGATTTCTCGGTCGAAACGACCACCTCGTCGGAGCGCGGGATCGATCGCATCGAGACGGTTGGTGGCACCGATAACCACGACTTCACCGCGCTCTTCGATCCCGTCGAGCAGTGAGAGCAGTTGTGCAACGATCCGACGCTCGACATCGCCGCTGGTCTCGTCGCGTTTCGGTGCGATAGAGTCGATCTCGTCGATAAAGACGACCGCAGGTGCGTTTTCCGTCGCGTCCTCGAAAACGGACCGGAGCTGTTCTTCCGACTCACCGTAGTATCGAGACATGATCTCCGGGCCGGAAATATCCGTAAAGAACGCGTCTATCTCGTTGGCGACGGCCTTTGCGATGAGTGTTTTCCCTGTTCCTGGCGGCCCATGTAACAACACGCCCTTCGGTGGATCGATCCCCAACTGCTGGAAGAGTTCGGGGTGGCGCATCGGCAGTTCGATCATTTCACGGACCTGCTCGAGTTCGTCGTCGACGCCGCCGATGTCCTCGTACGTGATGTCCGGCGATTCCGTCTGGGTCTGCGATTCGGACTGGGACGCAGACGCCAACTGGTCGTCGCTCGAGTCCTCCCGATCCTGCCCTCGTTTTGCCGGTCGTTTTTCGACGGTCAGTTCCGTCGACTCGACGACGACGGCGGTATCGCCTGGCTGGATTTCCGCGACCTGTATGGGGATCCGTCGTTCCGAGATCGACGAACCGGGCCCGAGAGCGAGCGAAATGTGGACGGTTTGTCCGGGATCAATTGCCCGCGCTTTGAGCTTTCGCTTGACGATGGGGGCAAGATCACCGTCGACACGGAGCGTCTCTGGAGCGGTTACAGTGAGGGTCGTTGCACCCGGGAGATCGGCAGCCGACACGTCGACGGTGTCATCGATATTGGTATCGACTGCCTTCCGAAGCCGTCCGTCGATACGAAGAATCCCCAACTCCTCGTCTTCGGGATATCCTGGCCAGACGCGAGCGGCTACCTCGCCGCTATCACCTTCGATAAAGACGTAATCGCCGTTTTCGATCCCGAGTTCAGTCATCGCTGCGCGGTCGACGGCAGCGAGGCCGCGACCGGCATCTTTCTGGCTGAGTGATTTTACGGTAAGTTCCATTCGTCTAGTTGATAGTAGCGTATCACTCACCATTAATACGTTCCTATCGAGAATTAATTAGATAATTATAAGTATATAGATTATTTATGTGAGGTCGTCTCGATTACGCACACCTATTCGCTCACTGTTACTACCAATCGTCCGCTCATTTGGTTTGGTCCGCGAATATTTTCTACAGAAATCCCAAAGTATTTATATTTCTCTTATAGAATGATATTAGTAACGTAGGTATGAATAGTAGTATAGCACGCTCGAGTGGTAGGGCATCCATAATACGGGCAGGATCTCATCCAACGAGGGTAGAACGGGAGAAGAAGCGACGTCAATGGCGTCGGATTCCCCCGGTTTCGCCCGGAGTGCTACGAACCGGTGTTCGCCACCGTCGCCGTGGTCTACTGGAGTACGCATCGAACCGAGCGCAGAATACTAGACAATGACGATCACAACAAAAGCAAAGAAAGCGGTTGCAACGTCGGTGAACCAGTTTATCAAACCGGTTCTTCCCGCTGTGATACTCGCAACGGCGATCGCGGTCGCGGTGACGCTGGGGTTCTGGATATTCGGATGGCTCGACATCGTGCCACTGGTGACGATACCTGTCGTGGGATGGGAGTTGGTACCGATGCGAACTATCTTCCTCACAGCGTTTCTGTCCGGACTTCTTCTCGGCGGCTGTTACCTCTTGTATCGGAACAACGGCGAGACGGTCCACCAGCGCTGGGAGCAGTACTCGACGTGGGCAAAAGCGATGCTCAGCGGGTGGGTTGCGGCCCTGTCGGTCGCTGTCGTATTGGCGGCAGGATACGCCCTCGGCTGGATCTCGGTACCGATCCTGTTCGTTGGCATACTACTAACCTGGCCGCTTGCAGTCGGAGCGGTGTTGTTAGGCTACCGAAAGAGCCGACGGACGTCTCCGACACTCGGATCGATTAGGGTCGGATACGTGCTTACTCGAGGGTTAGAAAGCCGAACCCTCGCGATGATCGTTGGTCTCCTCGTCGCGATCGGTAGTGGTCTCATCGTCGGCGTCGTCACGTGGTCTCTCGATCGATATCTCTGGTGGGTTCCCGTACTCTGTGCCGGGCTACTCTGGGGAGTAGTGACGCTACTGCTTTACAACCGATACGAAAAACGAACGGTCGAACGCACTGATCTCATCATTACCGACATCAGGACTCCGGAAGCGCGGAACAGTTTCGAACTGATCGTTCGGAACCGCTCGGACCGATCGATCGATCTCTCGGCATCGCTGATCAGGGACACGGATCTCGATCTCTTCAGACCAGGCGTCGATACGACGATCAGGCCGGGAGAAGAGGGGACCTTCGAAATAGACGAGGCGTTCTCGCTCAAGCCAAACGACGATGCCCTCAGACTCCCGCTCGGATACAACCTCAAACGAGGCGGAGAGACGCCGACAGTGTTTACGAAAGACGGAGAGGTCTACTACCTCCAGTGGACGAACCTGGCTGCAAGCGCAATCGGTCGGAACAGCTCGAAACACGTGACTGAATCCGTCCAAGAAGACGACGATAGCCGTCACTCAACCGCCAGCACACCCGATTCGGTCGTTCGTGCAGCCGGTAGTCCAACACCGCAGGATTGAGACTCGAGATATCGATCACATACGTATGTTCGACCCTGAATCCGGACCCAAACGGTCGCCAAACCCTCTTGAGGAACCGATTCGTGACATCAGCGTTAGTATGGACTGGAGCGACGGGACTGCACGACGAGAATCAGAATACACCGACGGGACGAGTGAACGACAGCCAGTCAGCCAGACGAGTGTTGGCCACCACGTGGCAGGCGTTCAGAACCGGCATCGCGGCATTCTCACACTCGAGCCATCGCGGTTGATCGGCGGATTTGCGCTCCGAATCCGCAATCGGTATTCGACGGCCGATCGAACGTACCGTCTCCGCGACCAGTATGCTCCTCCGCCGGCGGACCACGGGGAGAAATTCGCCGAGAACGAGAACGATACAGCCGACCACCAGTCAGTCCAAGAATTAGCGGAGGTGTCGTTTCTCCCCGACGACCCACCGGAACCGTTCGGACTCGACACCGACGGTAATCCACCGTCGTGGATCGACACGTCCACAGCGGACCAGCACGGCTCGCCAGAGTGGAGAGAAACGCAGAGACGAGCACGCGACCGCACGTTCGGCGAGGCGCCCGCCCATCTCCCGCCCGCGGCTCCCGAAGCCGAGTCGGCGATCCAAAAGAGGGACACGAATCGAGACCACCGGGCCATCGAGGAACAGTCCCCGACCCGGAACAACCGAATACCCGGTCCAGTCAGCGAGACGCAATCTCAGAGCGAGACCGTAGCTGAATGGATGTCCGTCGCGAACGAATCGACTGCGACAACAGCGGACGAACGAAGCGGAACAGTCGCTGTCGAGACTGGGATTTCGGGTGCTCCCGAGTTCCGGTACCGACAGCGCACACCCTCGAGGGCGTCAGTAGCGACCGACGACGTGCCCGCGGCGACGACCCACGTTGATCAACGGCCGTCACGAGAGAGGGGGAGAACGACAACGACGGACGATGGCCGTTTGTCGATCGCGACAGAGCAGAGGGTCCACGGGGTCCACGCTCGCCGATCGACGCGCCCCATCGGTACCGCGGTACCGACCGGACGAGCCGTCGATAACAACATTCGACGACTTCGATCGGGCTGGACAGCAACACAGCACCGAAGCCAGCGGAGCCAGCGAAGCGAGGCGAGCGAATCGGTGTCGACTGTCGTCAGGTCTGGCGACAGTGAGTCACCGACGACGGAGACGACGGGGCCGTCCAACGCCACGTCGTCGCACCGAGAGGACCCGTTCGATAAGTGCCAGCAGGGAGACAAGTATAGATCACGGAACGTCAATCTGGCTGACGACGGAGCGGGCGAACCACCGGTGCTCGAGCGCCAACGGTCCACTGGCCGAAATCAGCAACCCGTTCGAACTGTTGGCGCGGCTCGAGCTGACCGACGAGCTGATACCGACTCCGATAGACCCACGGTTCGAGACTCGTCGAACCTGCTCGACGGCATCGGATTGCCGGCGAGTCATCGAGACGTGACTGGAACGGCGGGCCGACGGAACGCAGCCAACAGTGGGGGAGCATCGGCCACTACTGGCATAGTTCGATCAGACGCCGGCGGTGCGTCGGTGATCAAACGTGGCAACCGACCGCGACCAACGGACTGGAGGCCTCGAGCCGGCCAACGGCCCGTTCCGGCGGTTCCGGAGTCGACAGCCGATGAGCACCGAGCGGCAGGTCGGCAAGGCAGTCAGCGAGACAGAATGACGGTCCTGACGACTGCCAGTCGCTCGAGCACAGTCGGATACCGATCCGAATCTCAAACGGGCGCAACTAGTGATGGTACCAGTTCGCACGGTGATAGCGACGGATCGTCGTCCGACAGCGGATGGTCTGGCAGCCCCGTCCGTTCGACGACTGCAGTCATCCCGCGTCAGCGGTCTCCACGCGTTTCGGGCATCGACGTCGGATCAAAAGGAGTCGAAGCGGCGGATCGCGTCGCCGCTGCAGACAGCGTGTCGCCAGTAGCGGATCAGTCCACACCTGTGAGATCGGATCGGCAGCGGCGTCGATCTCGAGTTGACCCCCAGTATCCCGCAGTCCGTGCTAGGTCCGACACCCACAGCGGATCCGGTCGTCACTGGACCGAAACCGAGACCGAGGCGGTGACCGCCGATTCTTCGCCGGGCGGGACGAGTATCGATCCCGGGGAGACAACTCCCACCAGCGACGACGCGTCCGTCGTCGGCTCGGAGTCGTCTTCGAGCCCTCACCCGACCGACTCGAGCCCGCGAGCCACAATCGGATCGCAACTCGTCCGTAGATCGACTCGGATCCATCCTGCAGCACAGGGCGAGCGCGGACGACAGTCACTCACGGCGTGGAAACTGACCCGATCGAACGAGGTCCACGCGGGACCGCCAGCAAACGAGAGCGGTGGTGATCACCGAGGCGGTGCGGTTTCGAACCGGAATACGGCTGGCGGGGACACAGCCACGACGGAGAATCCAGATGCTGCAACCGCGTTGGGCCTCGCCAGGGAGAGTGGGGGGGACGTAGATGGAGTTCGAGTGCGTGGACCCGTCGATCGATCGGCGTCGTTCGGATCGACGACGGTACCACCGTCCCAGGCCACCCTCGAGTACCGCGGTTCGGATTCCAAACGGTCGTCACGACGCCAAGCTTTCCGAACGACGACATCCGAGAACACGCGACCGGAGACGACCGGACCCACGTCACGGATCGGAGCGATACTGACCGATATCAGCCGGAATGCGTCCCACTCGCCGTCCATCTCCCGTCTCGATAGCCACCCGCCAGCCGAACCCAAACCCGCAGAGACGGCAACGGACGCGTCGAACGGCAGGCCAACCGATCGAACTGCGAAATCACAGCAACTCGTCTCGGCCGCCTCCACCGATCGTCCGAGGGATCACGGGACAGTCCGAGGCCAGTCGAACCACCCATCGCAACAGTCGGTATCGATATCGGCGACAAGCGTACCGTTGCCGGGTGAATCAGCAACCGACCGGTCCTCGACAAACCCGAATGCGGATACGACGCCGATCTCACGGGCGACCAGTACCACATTCGTCACCGAGCGTTCCGATGCCAGTCGTCGCCCCTCGATCAGGTCGATCCCACACCGCCCCGGCGACCGGATTGCATCGATGGGGTCGCACACTGGGGCTACGGGTGTCCAACTCGCAACCGACAATCCCCGGACGACGCGTTCGGGGGCGGTACCAGATTCGTCGGCTGCGACCGCCCGGGGGATGGCGTCACGAGCGACAGTCACGACTTCGGGGGCATCTGCGGAGGCCGTCTCCGTCGATCGACCGGAGGATCACGGGACAGTCCGAGGCCAGTCGAACCACCCATCGCAACAATCGGTATCGCTATCCGCGACGACCGCACGCTCGTCGCCGAGTGAATCGGTTGCCGACCGGATCTCGACAAATCCGCATGCGGAGACGACGCCGGTCTCACAGGCGACCAGTACCGCGTTCATCACCGAGAGTTCCGACGCCGGTAGTCGGCTCTCAATCGGGTCGATCCCACGCAACACTGGCGATCGGGTCGCATCCATTGGGTCACACACTGCGGCCACAGATGTCCGAATCACGTCCACTAGTGGCGTGAGGACACCCTCGAGGGCGGTGCCGGCTTCGTCGGCTGCGACCGCCCGGGGGACGGGGTCACGAGCGAGGGTCACGTTTGCGGGGACGAGGACGGTGGCGGGGGTGGAGGAACCTGCGAAAGCCGACTCGCTGCTCGAGTCGACGGGTCGACTCTCCAGTCCGACAAATCAGGATACAAATCTGTTCTCCGGCCTGACGAATCAGGATACGGGCCGGATGACCGCCGAGCAGGGACAGATCGGGAACGACGCGACCGAGAGTTCCGGGACGACGGTCTCAGCTACCGAATCCGAAACCGGTGGTCTCGGGTCGGTGGCGACGTCGGAACGATCCGCACCCACGCTAGACAACTCGGCGGGACGGGCGCAAACAGCAGTGCATAGCGAACGCAGTACCAATGCAGGACGGCCACGTCGTAGCCGTCTCGGCGTGCAGTTCCGTTCCCCGACGGCCCACGCGGATGCGACCCAAAGGCAGGAACTCCACGCGAATCGCACACCAGAACAACCAGAACGTCACGAACGCGCCTCGAGTCCGATGGCGTCGACGCCGAGCAACCGTACGGTACCTCGAGCGTCGTCACCGCGGCTCTCTTTCGGTACCGGTAGTTCAGTCAGTGGCAGTAAAGCGAGGAGTTCTGTTTCAGAAACGGCGGCCGCTGAAGACACTGCTGGGATGGGGCGCAGTCCTGGCCGGGCTTCCATCCGTTCGTCGGGGGCAGGCTCTTCGTTGGGTACTCGTACGGCGACAGTGGGTGGTCCAGTCGGATCCAGAATTCGAATCCTTGGAACGCAGTCGACGCGTCGTGACGTCTCGGGTGGCTCGAGCACGGCGGGGATGGAGCGCCGACCGTCGAGTGACGAGTCGTCTCTCGTTTCCCGGGTGAGCAGCGTCGCAACCGAACGATCGCCGAGTAACTCGCAACTCGAGCACCAGAACCATCAGCAGGACAGTCACCAGCGGCAGCGATCCTCGTTCGGACAGACAGCGATCGAAACAGGTACCGAATCGGTCCTGGAGAACGACGAGACCGCGAGCGTACCGAGTGTCGTCGACTCGTCGCCGTCGCTTACAGTCCCGAGACGAGTTCAAATGACTGGCGGAGAACGGGCAACCGAACCGGCAGAAATCAATGCTGAAGACGAGATAAATAAATATAAACCATCTCGATCTAAAAGCAGTATAGACGAGTCGATGGTTGGGACAGCCAGTTCGCATACTGATCGGCCCGCTCTCGTCTATCGAGCCCAGCAGCCAATCGACACTACCGGCGGCGAACAGCAGTCTCGTCGCGGTGGCGGTGGGGAGGCTGCGTCGGCACACGTCTCCGCACCCCTCACCGGCGACCGGAAGCAGAAAAACGCGTTGCGATCCCAATCGGGTCCGCGGTCCGGTGACAGCGTGGCCGCGACACGGAGCAGGCCAAACGGGAAACGGGCGGACCGGCGTGTCCAGAGCCGCCGGACGGAGAAATCGCGACGTCCCGACACATCGGACCGATCCAGACACGGACGACGACACGAGCCGGTTACGAATCGATCGGCGGTCGAAGGAAACTCGAGTCCCGAATCGGGGCCGCCATTCCCTCACGAGGACCGACGCTCCGAAAGCGTCGATCGGACCGGTGGGTCGCCACCTGCGCTGTCGTCAGCCGGCCCGATTGGCGACTCCCGCGATAGACACCGAACTCACATCGATCAGGCGTCCGGTGTGCCGGCCCACCACGCCACCGATGATCACAGCGCACAGCCCCGTCGAGCAAAGAGCGGCGTTCAGTTACCGGACGAATCGCTCCGATACGAGGCAGACGTCGATCGTGTCGTCGAACGCCTCCATCGGAAACTCGAGCGACGAAAGCGAATCGAACGTGAACGAAGAGGTCAGCAATGACGAACGGGAAATTAGAGAAGGCCCAGATTACGATCCTCAACGGGAAAAAGCAAGGCGAAACAATCGAGTGTCGGTTCAACCCGAGTTCGTACGCACTCGAAAAGAGTGTCAACTACGGCGAGATGAAAGCGACCGGATCGGGAGCGTCGATCATGCAGTTTGTCGACGGGAATGCGGAGACGCTATCGATGGAGTTGTTTTTCGATACGACGAACGAACTCGGCTCCGACGACGCATCGTCCGAAGATCTCGACGTCCGTCAACGGTATACGGACGCGATCGATTACTTGCTGACCGTCGACGGTGAACTTCACGCCCCGCCGGTCTGTCGGTTCGTGTGGGGAGATGGGATCGATTTCACCGCGTTGGTCCAACGCGCGAACAAGCAGTTTACGAAGTTCCTGCCCAGCGGAATCCCGATACGGGCTCGCGTGTCGATCGTCTTCAAAGAGTACAAAACAGCAGATTATCATAAGTCGGTGGTTTCTCCGGAGTCGACAGATAAGACGAAAGTCTGGACGGTCGCCGAAGGAGATACGCTTTGGTTAATCGCCGACGAGGAGTACAGTGATCCATCACATTGGCGAACGATCGCGGATCAGAACGACATCGACAACCCTCGGGCGATCGATCCAGGAGATAAGCTCGAGTTGCCACCACTGTAGCATGATCGAGTACATCCCACACCGAGTAGCTCGAGCGACGCCGCGTGTCGTGTCGAGGGAGGTGACCGAAACGTGAGCTACGACATCGACAACCATCCTCGGTATTCGCCGCGGTTCGAAGTCGTGATCGGCGACCAGCGGTTCCAGGAACCGGGTGGCCGGATTGCCGATCTCGTCGTCGAGACGTCGTTCGACGGAGCGGATCGGTTCTCGTTCGGTCTCAACTTCCCGTTCGACGAAGAACTCGACGAGTTCGCCGGGCTGTCCTGGGATGAGTTTGAGGTCGGGACCGACGTGGAAATCGCCATGGGGTACGGTGACGAGGGCGAGTTGGCACCGCTTCTGTCGGGAAACATTCAGTCGATTACCGGCGAATTCACCGTCGATCACGGTCCCGAAGTGCAGGTTTCGGGATACGGATTGCTGTGGGAAGCGATGCAAGGATCCCGGTCAGATTCGTGGGAGGAAGCAACCATCGGGGAGGCCGTCGAAGACGTGCTTTCGACGTACCCGTTCTCGACAGTCGAAGTCGAGAGTGCAAACATCGAACGCAAAAAATTGATTCAAAACGGCTGTAGCGACTATCGATTCGTCCACGACCTCGCAGCCACGTACGGGTTCGAGTTCTACGCCGAGCGGTCGACGGTGAAGTTCGTTCCCCGGTCGTCGGCTGTCTCGGACGAGCCGGCTGTCGAGCTGTGGTACGGCGAGGATCTGCACGATTTCACCGGCGAGATATCTCACCGTCGGGACACACACGAGGTCGAGATCAGGTCGTGGGATGTCGAACAGAAAGAAGAGATCGTCGAAACGGCGGGCAGTTCCGACGCGAAACACAAGGAGGTGTTCTGTGTGCCAGCGATGTCACCCGACGAAGCCGAGCGAATTGCAGAGACGAAACTCAACCAGTTTTCCGACGAGGTCGTCCAGGGGTACGGTGAAGCGGACGGGATTCCCGAGTTACGCGCGGGCGAAACGATCGAACTCGTCGAGCTTGGCGACCGGTTCTCGGGAATCTACCACGTGACGAAGGCGACTCATCGGATGGGTGCAGCCGGCTATCGAACGACCTTCGAAGCAGTGGAGGTGGGCGCATGAGTCAGCCCGGATTTTTCGATGGAGAAACGTCGGACGGCGGGATGCACGGCGTCGTCGTCGGTATCGTTACCGACAACGAAGATCCGAAGGGGCTCGGACGCGTCAAACTACAGTTCCCCTGGCGAGACGCCGACGACGAGAGTTACTGGGCCCGTATCGCGACGCCGATGGCCGGCGACGAATACGGCTCGTATTTCTTGCCGGAGGTCGACGACGAGGTATTGGTCGCGTTCGAGAACGGTGATATCCATCGACCGTACGTCGTCGGATCGCTGTGGAACGGGAAACAGGAACCACCGCAACAGAACGACGGCGACAACGACGTTCGCGAGATTCGGACCCGGAGCGAACACCGGATCACCTTCGACGACGACAGAGACGGCGACGGGGGAAGTGTGACGATCCAGACCAGTGAGGGTCACGAGATCGTTATCAATGACAGTGACGGGCGAGAGACGATCGCGATCCGTGACGACAGCGATACGAACCGGATCGTCCTCGATTCGTCGGAGGACTCCGTCGCGGTCGATGCCGGCGATACGTTGGAACTCTCCGCAAAGAACGTAAAGATCGACGGTGACAAGAGCGTCGAGATCACCGGTGGCACGACGGTCGACGTCAAAAGCAAAAACACCGTGGATATCTCCGGGAAAGCGAACGTCGATATCGATAGTGGTGGCGTCATGAGTGTCGACTCGACCGGACCGCTGACGATCAAAGGTGCCATTATCCGACTTAACTAATCATGAAACCAGCAGCACGAACAGGTGACGGGACCGCTCACGGAACCCCATTGGCAGGGACGGGTAGTCCGAACGTGTTCATCGGGAACCGACCGGCATGGCGGGCGATCGTCGACGTCCACAGCTGTCCGCTGACCTCCGGCGTGGTACCACACGTCGGTGGCCCGGTCGTCGACGGCAGTACAACCGTTCTGATAAACAATATGCCGGCAGCGAGACTCGGGGATACGATCATCGAAAACGGACCCCCGAACAAGATCGTTTCCGGGTGTCCAACAGTTCTCATCGATTGACCATGGCCGAAGAGTTTCTCGGAACCGGGTGGCAGTACCCGGTCACGACCGACCACCGCGGTAACATCGAAACGTCCGACGCGGAAGAAGACATTCGCGAATCGATCGAGATCATCCTGGGGACTGCAAAAGGAGAACGCGTCATGCGTCCCGAGTTCGGCTGTGATATCCACGATCACGTCTACTCGGCTGCGTCGCCAGCGACGCTGAATCTCATCGAGAGCAGCGTCCGCGAGGCGCTGGTTCGGTGGGAACCACGCATCGACATCGAGGACGTCAACGCGTCGACTGCGAGTGACGATCCCAACAGAATCCAGATCGAGATCGACTACTACGTGCGCACGACGAACAGCCTCTCGAACATGGTCTACCCGTTCCACATCACCGAAGGTGACGGATGAACGACGGCAGCAGGACGACACAACGGCGGTGGAATCGGCGGACAGTCCACAGAATCGGTGTTCCGATAACCGACGGCAGATGAATCGAGATTCCGTTGGTCACGAACAGACAGCATGAAGGGTACCGAACCGATCATTGACGACCGAGACCAGGAGGAGATCTACGAGACGCTTCGACAGCGGGCACGCACATATACCGAGACGTGGGATCCGGACACAGGCGACGTCGGCCAGACACTCGTTCGGATCTTCTCGTCGTTCGAAGCCGACGTCCGGAACCGCCTCAACGAGGTCCCGGAAAAACACTTGCTCGCTTTTCTGGATGCGCTGGATTTCGATCGGCGACCGCCGCAAGCAGCCCGTGTTCCACTCTCGTTCGACGTCTCCAGAGATCTCGACCGAAACGTCCCAATTCCCGGGGGAACGACCGCTATCGCGGACCCGACGGACGGAGAGACACAACAGTTCGAACTCCCACAGGAGGCCGGGTTCGAAGCCACACCGGCGTCGCTTACCGACGTCGTCGCGGTCGATCCGACTGCCGACGCGATCGTCGATCACGACTCGCTGCTCGAGAGCGAACAGATGCGGCTGTTCGACGGCGAACCGATACAGTCCCACGTACTCTATCTCGAGAACGAATCCGCACTCAACGTGGCCGCTGGATCGACGTTTACCGTCAGAGTCGATTCGCAGTCGGATCCCGAACCGATCTTCGAAGAGACGATCTGGGAGTATTACGGCGAAAACGAGGACGGAGAAGACGGCTGGCATCGCCTCGAACGCGTCGTAGACGACACGCCGCAGTCCGACGACGGCGGTGTGAAAGCCTTACAAGAACAGTTACAGGCAAACTCCAGTACTGCAGCGGGCGACTCACGCAGCCGTGACGGCGTTGCCGAACAGCGATTTCGGCTGCCCGGAGAGTCGACGCTCCACGAGGTAAACGGGACCGAGGGACGGTGGCTGCGCTGTTCGCTACGCGACGGGGCGGCCGTCCCGACGTGGACTGTCCGTTCGATATCGATACAGGTGACGAGCAACGATCGGGAGACCGATGCGGAGACGGGTCTCGACCCGGATATGCTGCTGTCGAACGACGTCCCGGTCGCGCTCGACGACGAACGATTGCACCCGTTCGGACGGGTCCCACACCCTCCGGTGACGTTTTTCGTCGCTTGCGAGGAGGCGTTTACCAAGCCCGGTGGGACGGTCGAACTCGAGTTTACACCGCCGGCCGAATCTGAATCCGAATCCGCGAACCCACAGGACTCGAGTTCGTCGGCCACCGGTGGCCGGGATGGAGACAATGGAGCTGGGATGACCGAAAGTGACGCGATGGCGGACGCGTTACCCCATCTCGACGAAGAGACGAACGTGAGTAGAGGGGTTCTGGACGGGCCACCCGAGGTCTCCTGGGAGTACTGGAACGGAAGCGGGTGGACGCGGTTGGATTCCGTCGCGGACGGGACCGAGACATTGCGACACCCCGGTCGTGTTCAGTTCGAGGTGCCGTCGGATATCGAGCCGACGACAGTTGCAGGTCACGACAACGTCTGGATCCGTGCACGCCTCGTCAGCGGGACGTACGACCAGCCGTCGATCGAGGATTCCGATGGACCGCTGTCGACGTCTTTCACAACGACGCCCGATCCACCGGTTTACGGCGACGTTATCGTCGAGTACGAGCACTTGGATCTCTCGTTCAATACGATCGTCCGGCAGAACAACGGCGCATACAGCGACGACCTGACGAAACGAGAGTGGGGTTTCGATCCGTTCGTTTCGCTTCCTGACGACGCGCAGACGGTGTATCTCGGGTTCGACCGGCGGCTAGAAAACGGTCCGATAAGTCTCTTTTTCGTGATCGACGACGCCACGCATCCACAACAGTTCGATCCGGGCGTCCAGTGGGAGTACCGTACTGTGGACAATGGGCCGACCTGGAACCAGATAGACGTTCGCGATCAGACCGCTGGCCTGACCGAGCGGGGAATCGTCATGCTGACGTTTCCGACGCCAACGACGGAGACCGAACTGTTCGGTCGACATCGACACTGGATCAGAGCACGGCTGACGAAAGACGAGTTTACGACCGAATTCAACGGCGACGCCGAGACCGTTGCGTTCCGGTCGGGAGACGGAGAGATCGGTGAGAGCCCCGTCACCGATCGAGACCGAGAAACGACTACCCGCGACCGGACCGGCGACAGCCAGTCGTCGATCCCGGCGAACATGACGACAGAACAAACGACGCTTCCCCCCATTGTTTCAGGACTCTATCCCAATACGCAGTTGGCGTACAACAAAATCACCGTCGAGGACGAGACACTCGGTTCGAGCGACGGGTCCCACGAACAGTCGTTCGCCTGCTCGCACGCACCGGTGATCGATATCGATCTCTGGGTGGACGCACTAGACTCCATGTCGGCGGGCGAGCGACGACGCCTCCTGGACGAACGACCGGCAGACGTCAACCGAGAATACGACTCTCGTGGCGAGTTGAAGGCGTTCTGGGTTCGATGGAGCGCCGTCGACGACTTTCTCGAGTCGGGACCACAGGATCGCCACTACGGCATCAACCGGACGCTGGGGACGGTTCAGTTCGGTGACGGTGACAACGGCAAGATTCCACCGAGCGGTCAGGACAACATCAAGGCGACGTATACGACCGGCGGCGGCAGCGATGGGAACGTCGGTCCGTGGACGATTACCGATCTCAAGAGTTCGATCGCACTGGTCGATACCGTGACGAACCCGACGGCGGCCAACGGCGGGACAGACGTCGAGTCGACGGACACGCTCGTGTCGCGATCGACGAACCGCTTCCGACATCGTGGGCGGGCAGTGACGCCACGCGATTACGAGCAGGTCGCAAAAGGCGAGTTTCCGGAACTCGCTCGAGTGTCCTGCGTGACCGATGCCGAGAACTGCATAACCGTCTATATCGTTCCCGACGCACAGCGGGAAAAGCCCGTGCCGTCGATGGAACTGAAACACAACGTTCGTCAGACGCTGTACGACCGTGCGCCAGCAACGCTGGTTTCGGATACGGACCGCGATATCGTGGTTCGCGGTCCGGGCTACAGTGAACTCTCCGTCCAGGCAACGGTTCGAGCGAGCGGCGTCAAGAGCGTTTCACTGCTGAAATCGACCATCGAAGAGCGACTCGACGAGTTCTTACATCCCTTGGCGGGTAACAGCGGTCACGGATGGGCGTTCGGAACGCTTCCGTCACGGGAATCGCTCGTCGACGTGGTTACCAGCGTCGATGCTGTCGAGGGAGTGTCGAACTTCGATGCGACGATCACGCTCAACGACGAACGACGGTCGATCACCGATCAGCAGCGAGTCGAAACGCTGCCGAAAAACACGCTGGTCTGTCGCGGACCGCACGAGCTCAGCGTCACGATGACGGAGGACTAACGCGATGGGACTCGATCTACCCGAACTGGATGACAGGGAGTACGAAGCGTTACTCGACCAGGCAACAAAGCTGATTCCAGCGTACTCCGACGAGTGGACGGATTTCAACCCGCACGACCCCGGCATAACGATCCTGGAAGTCCTCGCGTGGCTGACCGAGACTCATACTTATCAACTCGACCAGATTACCGAAGAACACCGCAAAAAGTACCTCCAGTTACTCGGCTATCGACAGCGACCGCCGGATTCGGCGACGGCGACGATCGGGTTCGACGTTCCGGAACGATTCGCAGGGACACGGCTCCCAGCGGATACCAAACTGGCCGTGACCGATGGGATCGACGAACGGTACCGATTCGAAACGGACAGGCCACTCGTCGTTACGACTGCGTGCGTCGACAGCGTGATCAGTGATTCTGGCGCCGTGAGCAACCACAGCGAGGCAAACGCTGCATCGGGGACGTACTACCGGCCGTTCGGCCGTCGCGTCGAAGCGGACGACGCCGTATATATCGGATTCGACGACGACCCCTTCGCGTCGACGGATCGACTCACGCTTCACGTCGAGTATCACGACGAGGACCTGCCAACGCCGTCACCGGTGGCGGACGAACACCACCCGCCGTTCGAGCCATCGGTCGAACTCGCGTGGGAACACCACTGTGACGGCAGCTGGGAACGGCTGACCGTTTCCACGGACGACACCAACTCCCTCTATCGATCTGGAACCATCGAACTCGTCACAGACGACCCAGAACTGCCGGCAGAAGCCGACTCGAGTCTGCCGTCTCTCCCCGACACTGCCACAGCGGAGACGTGGATCCGCTGTCGCGTCGACCGTCCGGGATACGAGATTCCACCACAGCTCGACGGCATTCGGACGAACGTCGGTACCGCGACCCACGCAGTCAGCGTCGACCACGAGCGGTTGACGCCCGTCTCCGCTGAATCCGGGTCGGTAACCGACTCCCAGTTCGACACTCAGACGTATCGATTCGCGAACAGTCCCGTTCTCTCCGCGACGGTCTACGTCGACGGCGAACGGTACACGGAGGTGCCTGACTTCGATGCGTCCGGTCCCGAGGACCGCCACTATGTGCTCGACCGGACGGCAGGCCGCGTCACGTTCGGCGACGGATTCGACGGTGCGGTTCCCCCGACTAATACGACGGTCAGCGCGGCGTACGTCTACGGTGGCGGTGAACGTGGCAACGTCTCGCCAGCAGCAAACTGGCAACTCGACGATCCTGGGGAGGTGTTCGATGCCGAACACGCTGCGAGGGAAATCGACATCACCTCGCTTGGGCCCGCAACTGGCGGCACGGACGGCGAGACCGTTACGGAGGCACTACACCGTGTCAGGCGGAACCTCGATCGCCCTGCTCGTGCAGTGACCACAGCGGATTATCGCCGTCTCGCGGCACGAACACCCGGTCTCAGGATCGGTCGGACACACGTCGCGGTCGACAGCGGACGAGCCACCGTGATCGTCGTTCCATACGCACCGGCGGACATTCCGAGCCCCGAACCAAGTGTGGCGTTTCTCGATACCGTTCGGGAGTATCTCCGGGAGCGGACGCTACTGACCGACCGGGTTCACGTCACCGGCCCACAGTACGTCCGACTCGAGATTACAGTACGCGGTGAGGTTCGACAGCAGTACGCCCAGAGCGGGTTCGAGTCGACGATAACCGATGCTGTCGAGTCGTATCTCCACCCACTCTACGGATTTGACGGGGACGGGTGGCCGCTTGGCCGCCCGCTCGAACGTGAGGCGTTACGCAACGTGATCGAGGGCGTCGATGCGGTTGCGCGGGTTTCAGACCTTTCGATCACTGCACACGGTGGGACGCCAAATGACGACCGAGTGAGGATAGGCGAGATGGGGCTGTTTTCGGTCGAACGCGTGACCGTCGATATGCAGCCATCCACCCAGCGAGGTGATCGATTGTGACGTTTTCGTATACAGTGACGACGAGCGAGACTGGGTGGAAAGACTGGGTCGCACGAAACGCCCAGATCACTGACGGGGGAATCGCCCTGACGGAGGCGACCGCGGTTCGTTCACAGACGATCGGCGACGATATCGTCGACGTTTCCGTGGATCCGACCGGCACCCTCTACATTCTCACGATGGACGGCGGATTGTACGAGTACGATGTGACAACCGAGACACGCGAACTGGTGATCGACAGAACGTCCCGCCACGGCTGGGCGCCACAATCGATCGCAACTGCTGGGTCACGCGTGTTCGTTACTCACGCGTCAGGAGAGATCACGGCCGTCATTCCCGAAACGCGGCGGGAAACCAAGGCGATCGAGGTTCCAGTAGACACGCCGTCCGCAAGTACGTACGGCTGCGGTGCATTGCACGTGATCGACGACGCGGGGACACTCGTTTCGATTCGTGGAGACAAGCAAGAAACGACCCAGCCGCTGGGAACGACAGTCGACGTGACGACTGTAACGGACGGATTAGTGGTACTGACCGCGACGGACGATGGATACGGACTCTGGAGAAGCGAGTCCGACCGCGGTGACACCGATGGTGACGAACCACGACTCTCCGAAACGCTCATCGCCGCGGACCATCAGTTCACGCCGACGGCGATAACGGGAACAGGGGAATCACTCGTCCTCGCCGGCTTCGTCGAAAATCGGAACGAGTACGCCCTCTTCGAGTACAGGCCCGGAGCGAAGAAACTGACTCGACTCGAAACGATCGAGAGCGACGGACCGGTCGAGACCCTGATCGGTGCCGAATCCGAAGACGGAATGCGGTCGTTCTACGCAATCGATACGCACAACCGATGTCTGGCGCTGACCGAACGGACCGAATACCTCGAGCGGGCCGATCGGAACAAACACACCGGAATCGCGATGACGCGATACGATTCGGAAACCGAACAACTCGAGTGGCATCGACTGGCCGTCGATCTCGCTCGTTTTCCGGCAAACACCAGAATCAAAATTCGCTATTACGCGACGGACGACCCATTGTTGCCGCTCGAAACACCAGCTTCAGAGGGAGAGGCAACACCAGACTCCTCCGGAGCCGGTGCTGGTGAAACCATTCCATCCGACGAACCGTCGGACCAGTGGGCACGGCTTCGATCCGCGGACGTCTGCAGGTCACTGCAGGCGGCTGGCATCAGTTCCGGGCTGGAACTGGCACGGTCCGATCCCGAGACGATTACCACCCACGATGAGTCACTGTCGTCGAAGACCGTCCGAGAGTGGCAACGAACCGCGTTCAACGCGCTCGAAGTACACGCCGAATCCGACTGGACAGTCGCCGAAGGCGACGAGAGTCCGGATATCCTACTGCACGACGCTGTCGGCCGATATCTGTACGTCGCACTCGAACTGATCGGGACGCCGACGGCGTCACCGCTCGTCGGCACCATGACGGCGTACTGTCCCCGACAGTCGTATCTCCGGTACATGCCTGAACTGTATCAGGAAGACGAGCGATCGGCGGCGTTTCTCGAACGGTTTCTGTCGGTTTTCGAGACGTCGTTCGTCGACATCCAGTCCGGGATCGATGGGATCACCCAGTATTTCGATCCACACGGCGTCCCGAGCGACTCACTCGAATGGCTCGAAGACTGGCTCGCCGCTGACGAGTACCGCGAGTGGCCCGAAAGCGCACGACGGGAATACCTGGCACGGGCTCCCGAACTCTACAAAAAGCGGGGGACACGTGCAGGACTGCGAGAAATGATCGAACTCTATCTCCGCCACGCAACGGACAAAGGGGTGCGGGACTCGAGCGGTCCAGAGGGAGAAACGCCGACCGGCCACCGCCTGTTCTTCCTCGAGCCGGCGGACGTCGAATCGGGAACCAACGGTGTCTCGGGCGGCAGCTACGACTCGATGGTTCCGACGGATCGATCGGTTGCCGTCTTCTGTGGCCCGTTCGAATCCGCTGTCCACGAAGAAGCGATCGAGACAATCGTCGAGACTGAAACACCCGCACACGTCGACGCGACGGTCTACGTTGTCGATGACGAGTTCGAACTCGGACGAGCAACGTTCCTCGGGGTCAACACGCGCCTCGGAACCGAGTCGTTCGCACTCGGTGATGCGACGCTCGGACGAGACACGTACCTGAGTGGCGCCAATGAGGGGTAGCGGAGCGGAAATCGAGTTCGGTGGACCGATGGTTAGCCATATATTTCCGAATTGATATTGCTCCCGGTTCCAACACCCTGCGACAACCGACGTTCGGTTGGCGACCCCGGAAACGAGACACGTGTGACAGTTGCACCGAACCCGACGTTCATCGACCCGTATCAGAATTTGGAACGGTTACCTCACCAACCACAGTAAATTATACATACGGAATTTTTAATAAAAGGGAGGCCAACAGAAAGGGTAGACGGAGATGAACGGCTCATCACGCGAATTTTCGAATTCGGAAGGAAGTCTCTCTCAATTCACCAAAAACCGCTTCTTTAAGGGGAAACTGATGACGCCCCGAATCATGGAGATCGATCGCTCGTATCACAGTGAACGGTTGGAGACGCTCAACCGCTATATTACCGGTTCGGGCGTCGTTTCGGGGCTATATATCGAGTCGTTCGAACCGACGAACGATGGGATCGAAATAACGCTGACGCCGGGACTCGCACTCGATGGCCACGGTCGCCCGATCGTCGTCGAACAGATGACGACGACGTCGCTGCCGGACGCCTCGTCGGACGAACTCCACCTGTTCATCCAGTACGACGAAGTTCCGGTCGAGACGGTCCCAGTACCGGATACTGACGGGGCGATCGAAGACGATGCCGTGCCAAACCGAGTCGTCGAAACGTTCGAGCTTACCTACCGAGAGAACCCACCGGAGACGTCCCCAGTCACCGAATCGATCGACCTCTCCGAACTGAAATCAGCCGACCGTGATGCGACGTCGTTCGCACAGGAGTTGACCAACCGGTACCACGAACACGACGGGAGCGATTCGGCGTCCGAGTCCGATCCAGCCGTCTATCTCGGCGGCTACGAACGCACACCCGACGGGTCGTGGACCGAAATTACTGACGGGGTCGCACGCCCGTCCGTGTACGACCACGAACTGCTCTTTAGCCTGCTCGTCCAGCATCTCACGGACACCGATAATCCCCACGAGACGCCGGTTCACGAACCCGTTGACCCAAATCCCGACGTCGACGACATCGAGAATCGACTCGCCGATCTGGAGACGTCGCTACACGCCCTCGAGCAAGAACGTGATACGTTTGCTCGGTATACGCTCCGAAAGACGATCAAGGACCGTGCCAGGTATTTTGCCACACTTGGCGACCGTATCGAAGAGCACCACGGTGAAAGTAGCCGAGTAGCGCGGGAGATCGTTCGGGTTTCCGACAGCGAACTGGCCGACAGCGAAAACGTCCACACTCAGTACACCCAGCAACTGTCGGAGTTGCTCCCGTATCTCATCGAAATTGGCGATCTGCTCGACGGTGTTGTCACCGAACGCTCACTCGAGCGGTATCTCAGGGCCGTCTCGCAGTTGCAATCGTCGCTCGAATCCGACGCCGATCTGATCGACTTGATCGATGCGGACGACCGGGTCTGTGAAACGGTTGATTCGTTCGACATCCTGGTCAACGTCGTCCCCGACGCCTGATACGGTCTGTTGGCGTTCTTTGCCAGTTGTCACTGGTCCGTCCGACCGATCACCGCAAAACGCAACGAGGAACCGTCTGCGTTTACCCCGCCACATCAAACGAACGACCACAGCTACTACAGAAATCCCACCCCCTCCAGTCGCGATAGTGTCTCCTTCGTTATATTTTTCCTATATGTATTTTTAATCTGTAATTAGTGATGCCATTGTACGTATCGTAAAATATATTAATATAATGTTCGACTACTGTAACGTAGCACGTCTGGAAGAGGATATAAATGCCAGAGTATCAAGCACCCGGAGTTTACGTCGAAGAACAAAGCACCGGAAGCAAATCAGTCGAAGGTGTAAGTACCAGTACTGCAGGATTTCTGGGACAGACGGTTCGTGGACCGGTCGAACCACAGTTCATCACGAGCTACAACGAGTTCGAACGGATCTACGGATCGAGTCCCAAAGAGTCGAACCTGGACGTCGCAGTCAACGGCTTCTTCAAAAACGGTGGAAGTCGTTGCTACGTCGCTCGAGTTACTGCAGCCGATCCCAACGATGTCGCGACGAGAACGTTGATCGACGACGACAAGAATGGTGTCGTCGAACTCGAAGCGAACGGTCCGGGCGATTGGGGATCGAACGTCGCCGTGATTGTTCGCGACGGCCAACACCCGGACCAGTTCGATATAATCGTCCGATACTGGTCGTGCGACCGAACGGAAGTGATGGATCCCGACGGGAATCGGCCCGAACCCTCACCGGACGTCGAAGAGGTGTTCGACGGACTGTCGACGGATCCGAAATCCAGTCAGTTCCACGAAAAACAGCTGGCGAGTTCCGTGTTGGTCAACATCGAGTATCTCGACGATGGGCGACCGAAAAACGGACTCGTCTGGTTGAGCCGAGACGACCACGAAATCCGCACCGATGGTGGTACCGTGGCAGTTGACCACGAGGACGTGCTGCACATTCCGGAAGACCTGGACGAACTCGATGAAGAGGAACTAGAAGCACTCGCCGAACCCGTCGATATCGATGCAGATCCATCGTCGGATGAATTCATCGATGCACTCGAACAGATTCGAGACGGAGAGCGCGAAGTCGACATGGAAGTCGTTACCGAACTGCCCGAGCAAGCAGAACCGGAACCCGGGTTCGAGGCCGAATCCGATTCCGACGGTGAAGTGACACTCAACGACTACGAAGGTGTCAATAAACCCGATCTCCGCACCGGCCTGGCAGCGTTCGAAGCGATTGACGATATCTCCCTCGTCTGTGCTCCGGACGAAAACGACGTGCAGGGATTGACCGACGCCATCGTTGCTCACTGTGAAAACATGGGCGATCGGTTCGCAATCCTGCAGTCGCCGCAAAATCCGGGCCCAGTATCCGAAATGGAGACGCCCGTAGACTCCTCCTACGCGGGGTACTACTACCCCTGGCTCTCGGTTCTCGATCCGGTTACCAACCGTGAAAAGCTGGCTCCACCGGGCGGCCACATTGCAGGGATCTACTCTCAAAGTGACGTCAATCACGGCGTCCACAAGGCCCCTGCGAACGAACCGCTCCGGGGAATCGTCGGCTTGCAACGTGACATCACGAAAGGAGAACAGGACGTCCTCAATCCGAAAGGCGTCAACTGTATCCGGAGCTTTCAGGGGCGTGGCATCCGCGTCTGGGGTGCTCGCACCTGTTCCAGCGATCCGGAATGGAAGTATATCAACGTTCGCCGCCTGTTTCTCTACATCGAGCAGTCACTCGAGGAGGGAACGCAATGGGCGGTGTTCGAACCGAACGACGAAGATCTGTGGGCTCGTATCCGCCAGTCTACCGAGAAATTCCTCAAAACGGTCTGGCGAGAAGGTGGCCTGCAGGGATCGACCGCCGACGAGGCGTTTTTCGTCCGTTGTGGCGAGGAGACGATGACCCAGGACGACATCGACAACGGTCGGTTGATCGTCGAAATCGGTATTGCACCAGTCAAACCGGCGGAGTTCGTCGTGTTCCGAATCTCACAGGACACCGAAACCGCCTGATCGTATCGCTGTCAAACTAACCCCAAACGAACATAACACAGAATACATATGCCAGAACACGGACCCCTACCAAGCACGGAATTCAAAGTTGAGCTCGACGGCGCTGAAGTTCCCGGTTTCCTCGAAGTCAAACTGCCAAAGAAGGAAACCGAGGAGTACGATTACCGCGAGGGTGACGACGCGAAACACACTCGAAAAATGTTCGGTGACGTCCACTACTCGCCGCTCGTCCTCGCCCGCGGTGCCGACGAAGAAAACGGTGCCATCAACGACTGGCTGCAGGCCGTCGAAGAGGGCAACGCGGACGAAGCGAGAAAAGACATCGCGGTGGTGATCATGGATCAGTCAGGCGAGAACGCGATCCGCTACGAGTTCTCCGAAGCCTGGGTTCGCGAGTACGAGCCACCGACGCTGAACGCGCAAGCAAACGGCGGTGCCGAGGCGCTGGCGATCGAGACGTTTACCGTCGAATTCGAGGAGATGGAGCGCAAGAACCAATGACGAAGCAACCGCTGTCCGGACACGGATACTCCCTCGATCACACCTGGTACGGTGACGAGTGTCGCATCGACAGTGAGGGGTATCTTCACACCGGCAGCGCCAGCTCACACGTCAGCACCATCACGGTCACGCACACTCGATACGAATGAGCGAACAACCACTCCAGACCGAGTTCGAGTTCACCCTCCCTCGAGGGTACGTCGACGACGACGGTACGCTACACAAAGAGGGCCGAATGCGGCTCGCGACGGCCGCCGACGAGATCCAACCGCTTCAGGATCCGAAGGTGCAGTCGAATCAGTCGTACCTGACGATCACACTGCTCGCGAGAGTCGTGACGGAACTCGGCACGCTCGAGACGGTCGACCGGAGCGTCATCGAGAACCTGTTCGTCACCGACCTGGAACATCTCCAGGCGATGTACGAACGGGTCAACAATCACGGCCGCAACACTGTCGCGACCGGCTGTCCGGAGTGTGGACACGAGTTCGAGGTTGACGTGCTGACCGGCAGACCCCACGTGTCAGCGGAGGAGCCGAGGGCCGAGCCGCCGGCTGCACCAGCCGACGACGTGGAGATGGAGTTCGACTCGCCGACCGCTAACGACGCGGACGACGGCGATACCGAGGCGGGTGAGCTGGCTTCGGGAAATCCAACCGAGTGATACAGCTGTACGATCGCGAGACGCTCTACGAAGAGGCCGCGTTCGTCGCCTATCACTTCGGCTGGAGCCACGACGAGGTGCTCACGCTCCCACACTGGGAGCGACACCGGTGGTGTGAAGAGATCAGCAAGATCAACGAACGGATGAACGACGGACCCTCACCGTCACCGCAGTTCGAGGATACCCAATCGGGGAGCATCCTCGAGGACGACGGTGAGGGAACTGTCCTCCAGAACTCCCTGGAGGACGTTTAGTGCTTTGGCAAGCCTGCAGTCGACGCTTGGCGGAGTACTAGCCCGCTTTCACTCCTCTCACAGGACCACAGACGATGACGTACACAGATCAGAGCGACCCATACACACAGTTCAATTTCGAAGTACAGGTCGACGGCGAACCGGTCGCCGGCTTTTCAGAGATATCCGGCATCACGATGCAACTGGAGACCGTCCAGTACCGAGAAGGCGGAGTCAACGACCACGTTCACTCGCTGCCGGGGACGTTTTCGCACGCGAATCTCGTGATGGAACGCGGGATGACCGAAGATGCGACGTTCTGGCAGTGGATCGAGGAGGTCATGAGCGGTACCGTAACGCGGAAAGATATCGTCATCAAACTGCAGGAAGATTTCCAGGGACAGAGCGTCTGGGGCTGGGAGTTTACCGGTGCCTATCCGACCCGCTGGCAGGGGCCCGACCTCATCGGTGCAAAAAACCGGATGGCATTCGAGTCGATCGAGTTGACCTATCAGCGGTTCGAAACGGTGTCAGGACTCCCGGAATAGTCACGACAGGTATCGGATCGGAACAACTCGTCGATTGTTACGAGTTATCGGGTATGTCGAGACGATCCGACGACTCATCGGTATCGGCTCCGTCTGTGTGACGCCCGACACGAGTTTCCCGTTCATCGACACGCGTGAACTCTTCTTCGTTCAACGATTGGATCACGACCGGCGCAACCTCGATCGCGGCGGTCGGCCGATAGCTCGCGCCCTCGAACTGAGACCACAGCGATAGCATCTCGTCGAGTGGTTCGTCGACGAACGTTATCGTAAGCGGCTCGTTCTGATACAGCGCCGCCATCGAGTCGTCCGGATCGAGGTGCTGGTTATCGTGGAGGATCTGTAACGCAGCACCCAGACTCGTCCCCCGCTCGAGTGGCCCCGGTCGTCCGTCGCCATCCTCCGCTCGCGTCTCATCGTGATCAGTGTAGGCGATCAACAGATACCGCACCGAAAGCGTCAGCGGCGGATCGGTGCGGGTCGTGCCGGTCAGTTGCTTGACTGTCGTTCCGGCCCGGTTGTCCGTCGCGACCCGGTAGGGATACACTGCGAGTTCGAGTCCGGAAAGCGAATCGACCGCATCCGGTGCAACCGCTTCGATCCCGGACGGATCGAGTGGCGTTGCCGCTTGCGTCGCGTGCTCCCGCAAGAGTTCGACGATCGCCGTCGTCACGTCGGCTATGGCGCTGTACGTCATCG
>LKMJ01000342.1_pt1 | contig 33949 bp, 54 predicted proteins | sample 643391 | NCBI WGS metagenome assembly LKMJ01 (sample SAMN04112250, study PRJNA286221) | soda lake metagenome | biome: soda lake; feature: Kulunda Steppe; material: water; isolation source: sample PL-Br10 brine of Picturesque Lake | place: Russia: Kulunda steppe | collected 2010-07 | reverse complement strand
TCGAACTTCGGAAGGTGTTCAAACAGGCTGATCGACCGAGTATTATGTTCGATATTCTCGATGAAGTCGATGCATTGGACATTGCATTCCCCGGTCTCGCTGATGTCAATGATTTCAGCCTACTCGATGAAGTCGATAATCCGAAAGACCGATTCGGCGTTCTCGGCATTATCGGGGATTCACAGCAGATAGTCGAACAGCAGAAACTCACAACCGACGAATCGAAATTGGTATTGACGACAGATCGGTTCAGTCGCCGGGTTGCCAATATCGGAAAAATGGATAAGTCTAATCAGGTCGAACTCGTTGACCTGTTGAATGCCAATAGCAGCATCGGCGTGAAAACGCCGGTTCGAGTTGCTGCTGCCCGTTTCAATATCGATCCGGAACAGGTTATGGAACAGATCGAAGCGGTACAGCAAGCCATAGAATCCGTCTCTGCCGATGATGTGATGCAGTCGATGGATATCGACCGATCCGATATCGGGAATGTCATCGATGGGCAGGAATTCGGTCAGAAGCTTACCGAACAACGGGCACGCAAATTGCAATAGACTTATATTCCTGTATTTCCATAAATGTATATGCAATGGATGAACATGTCTTATTATACAACCCTGTTGAACCGATAAAGGAAGAATTGGATGCAATTGCCAATTGCATAAACCGAACTGAATGGGATGGGACGCCTGAACTTCTATTTCGAACATAACTTTTATATTTCTATCGTTCTATTGTACCTGTATGAGCAAAAATAAAAAGAGGTTAATAGACGACTTAGAACAGATTGCAGCAAATCTCGATACTGCTGCTGGGAACTGCGATGATGATTATATGTCGCCCGAACAGGTATTACAGCAGGCTGCATCAGACATTCGAGTAGCACTTGATACACTCGAACAAAAAGTTATCCTCGAATTGGATGACGCCGAAATTGAGGAAATGCAAGACGGATCATCGGTTGAACGGATTCTCGAACGAGATGGCCGTCGAACATCTAAACTCGAAGTAGTGTGGAAGACGGAAATCGGTATGGATTCGGATGCTGATGAGTTTGTGAGTCCAATCATGAAACAGATTCAATCGGGTGAGACACATGAACAGCGATAGTCTTGAAAGCGAAACACCGCCGCCGAAAGGAGATGCAAATATCGCAAAACCGCCCGAGTTGAATGTCGGTGATAAAATACGAACAGTTCACTTCGAGGGTAAAGCCAGAACCTTAACGGTCAAAAAAATCGGTCATAACAAGAAAGCAAAGACAATCGATTCGGTTGCTGACGAGCATGAATACGTTCTCGAAGGATACGGGACAGAATACTATCTGACCACATCAAGATCACTTACCGATTCGTGGCAACGTGTCGATTTGGTGTATAAATCACGTCCGGAAGGGGAAACAGTACACGACATCGAAATCATCGAACGGTCAGTCAATACAGGCGAATCATAATGTCCGATAATAACGACAATATTAAAACAATGAGTTCAAGAAATCAAGAAATCGGTAGTACCGGACGGAAATATCTTTTAAATTGCCGAAATTGCGACTGGCACACATATATTAACGGCTCGATGATTGAAGCCGATTACGAACGCGATTGTCACGAAAGCAGTATCAGAAATGTATTGACTATAGGTCCACACTGCCCCCAAAACGCTGTCGCAATCTGTTCAGTACAGACGAAAGGTGATAACCATGAATAACGGATTGCCCGATGATCGATTCGAGAAAATCAAGCGACGGGCGCAGTTACTCGATGCAATTCGTGGGGAAAATTGGATTGTCGATGAAGTCGAACGACTATGGAAGAATCCAGAAGAATTCGAAGTTGGAAAACTGCTGCAATCGTCGCCTGATAGCGTCGAAGATTCGGATTATGCACTCTTCGTATTGGCTCTGTTGGTCGGAACTGATTACGAGTACGCATATCCCCGAGATTATCCGGATCAGTGGGCAGAACAGGGTACGAGCGATATCGGGGGCGATATCACATCATTCGGCAATTTCACACATGTTGTTATCGAACCGGGCAATCCACTTTGTAATCGATACGATATCGAACCGGGAACGCACATCATCCAGAAGATCGATAATCTGGATAACGAGGGTGATATCGGATGACAGATGACGATTCGGATTTTGTAAACGAGGATGGATCACCGGAGTTCGTTCCTGATCTTTCACAGCAGATCAGCGACATCGACGGTGTTCATTATACGACGGTACTTCCGAGTGGTACATGTCGCGTTGTATTCGAACATGAAGCATCGACTGCTGTCGTTGATGCCGTAAAAGAACTCGTCGGCGACGATGGCAGAATGGGTTCAACGCAAGAACACTTGCCGTATGTCGAATTCGATAGAGTAAAATAATATGTCGTATTCAAAGGTCAAAGCGATTGATTCAGATTCCAAAACTTTAGACAGAGAATTGATCGTTTTTATCATCTCAACGATTGCATTCAGTTTTATGTTCAGTATAGCGATTGTTTTCCTATTCGATGGCAATTCAGCCGGGCAATTTGCAGTTGGTTCATATGCTTTATTCATCTCAACACTGATAGTCGGAACAGCCGTCTATCATTGGAACAATCAACCGATTGCACATCCGAATGGGATTCCATTTTATCGAAAAATTATCTACTGGTCTAGCTATGTTGATTGGCAAGAATGCGGTTGTACGTATTTGACGATGCCGATTTCTAGTCCACAGAACGTCGAAGTGCAAGACGAAGAAGAATTTTGGGTTAAGTACGATAACAACGCTCAATGGCATTACAAGCGATATCTGTCGCAACATTGCCGATGTACGTACTGTGGCAAAGAATTCGAACGTACAGGGACATACGAGAATCTGAAATCGGTTAGATTAACGACAACAGTCGGTGTTCGGCAATGGAAAGAAGATGGTGAGTTAGATGAAATCGAAGGATGTACGAAGATTTTTGATGCAACAGATTGCAAACAGGACAAACAGCAAAATCAACAATGAGTACTCTTGAAAAAGTCAGCAAAATCGACGGTGTACAGGCAGTCAGACGATTCGAAATGGGAACAATGGTTCGAGTAATCCTCGAATCGTCAGCATCGACCGATGTTGTTTCCGAAGTCGATGACTGTTTCGGATGTAGTGGTTCGTTGACGACGACACAGACTGGACAAGCTGCGATCAATTACCCGGTCATCGATATCGATGACATCGAAACGATGCCATGATTTAAAATCGATCAGATGAATCGATAGAAACTACTGTACCGACAAATGCAGTAAATCTTGATGCACATTCGTTAGTAAAGTACCACGGGTCACCCGACCCGTGGAACTCTCGCTGTTTTCTTTAGATTTTTCGATGTCGAACCTGTACTGTCGATGGATATCCTTAGATTTATATAGTAATAACTCTATAGAGGTATATATGCGAATAAGAATTCAAACAGACGATGGCGATGAATTGGATAGTATGCAAATCGAACCGGTCGAACTGTACGCACTCTGCCGGGATCTATCCGAGATGGTTGATATGCATCCGGACTATCCGGATGCGTTCAGCGAATCGAATTTGGAGAACGTAGACGGGTTGCTTCAACTGATCGACCGTAAAGAAGCTGAAGAGGCATGGATGGAAAAAATTATCTGAAGTATGATTATCAGACGTATTAACAGATAATATTCGATTTCGGAGTTGCTGACGAAGACATCATTTCGTATTCGCCCTGTTCAGCAGTTTCGAAGCGGTAGATACTTGCAAAATTCTTCGCCGTTAGTTTTATTTTACTATGGTGTTATAGACGTATATGATGAAAGTAAAAATTATACAGAAGGTAGCAAGAACGATCAATTCAGACAAAACTATTCGACAATCGGACAGTCGAATAACGGGGATTATTCTATGAGTGAACAGAATAGTGTCGAAGTGATCGAACTGGTCTGTGATGAATGCAAACGTCGGCAACATCTCGATACTGAAGAGCAAATCCCCGATGATTTCGAGTGTTCGATCTGCGATTCCGAATCATATACAGTGAACATGATATCACTGTTCTCGCCAAAATCGCATATAGATTCGGAGTTATCGCATTTGCAGTCGATGATCGAACTCCTTGGCGAAGAATCGATCAGTGCCGAAACGCGAGATGAATTATCGGAGATGGCAACCGGAATGGTCGATGATCTGACCGACGTCATTGATGGACTTTCCGAACAAGCAATCGATAATAACGAGGACGATACTGAAAATGAGCCGGTTGATCTGTCGGGGATGATCGAAGAACTTTCCGAGGATTCGGGTGAAGTATAATGTCGTGGGTTTCGGTACCGTATTCGATTGATGGCGATTATCGGTGGGCTATCTGGTCAACAGTGACAGATAGCATTATCGCATACGAACTCGATTCGACCGAACTCATCGAAATGAAAGCCGAACGTGCCGAACAACGTGTTCGACGGGAGACGGCAACTGAACTTATTCAAATCAAACAGAATAACTACGAACATCAGATTCCAGCCGGAAAACAGTACGCCCGAAGAGCGCGTGAAAAACTTGATGAATTGCCTGATATTGGTGATGTCGATGGGCTATGATCGGACATACTACTGTACAGAGTGTCTTGCCGTATTCGAATCGGGTGAAGAAGATCGTGTACCGGTCGAAGCAGTCGAACAGCGATCAGAAATGTTCGGTAAAAAATTGGCCATTGCGATGCATTCAAGTGGTCGGGAAGAATGTGAACAGATTCGATGTCCCGAATGTTCGGCAGTCGTCGGGTACGAATAATACGGGTAATATCGAATGACAGACTTCATTTATCCCGAATGTCCACACTGTGAAACGGTAGCTAGTGAAGGTGAAGGGATTCGGCTGCGTGATCTTGCTGCACGATTCGAATGGAAGCCACATCCCCGATGGTCGAATCGTGGATCGGTCAGATGGACTTGTTCGAACTGTCTGTATACACATCATGGGTATTGGGAACCGGATATGCATTCGGTCGAATGGGAAGATACCCGGTTTCTCGTCCGAGATAGGCTGCTTATGAACCTTCGCTCGATCAGTGGTCTCTTTAGTCGGTCGAAAACAGAATCCGATCAGAAAGCGTCTGACCGCTAAATTGATTTTGATAAACTTTATAAATCTATAGTTCTATTTTACTATATGGAACAAATGTTATATACAACAGGGGTGATTGCAATTACAGCAACCGTTGCAATAGTGATGCGGATTATCGCCGATCTGAAACTGATGTCTTATAATCCCGAGCATAGTGCATCAGAGGTATTTTTCAATGTCGCAATTTCGGAAGCAGAACGACATAAATGGATGAAAAGTCATCCAATCGGTGATTTGGAAGCAGTGAAATACAAATTGACGGAACCTGAAATATTGAAACTTGTTAATCTTAGCCAACACGAACGGATCGACATCAAGAATGTTAAACTGCAAAACAACGGGAGAGAGATTAGAGTGGATATTATTACGATTCCAGAAGAAAAGTCAGTATCAAAATTTACGTCGATGCTTTTCGGATCGGAACGGGGAGAGCCGAATCACTATACCGAAACTGTTCAGACACGCGATTTAGATCTGTTAATAGATGGAAAGGTAGGGTACGTTTCGATTCTTCAAAACCGAAATCCGTCGAATCATTCCGATTTTATTTTCTATATCACTGTCGATTCAACCAAGAATTACTGTATGGAACATGATTATAAATCCTGTACCTGCGAAACAGTCGATTATAGTCGATGTGGCGTACAAGACTGGAAAGAATATGAATGCCGGTTTTTGCTATTTCCGGAAAAAGACGCAAGATCAGTCTTGAAAACCAAGCTCGAAAGCAGTGAGATTCAAAAACGGATAGAAGAAATGAAATCTCATAATACAATGAGATAACCATGTCGGAACGAACTGATACAATCAAATTCTTCCTGTATCGGGAAAACGAAGGGGGTGAAAAAGTCCTTGATAGGACAGTAATCGTTCTCTTCTTCATGACGTTCTTATCGATAGCGTCAACATTTTTGTCGATGTTGGGAAGTGGTTACTGGCAATGGCTTTCGAATGGTTTGTTAGCCCTGTTAGTTCTGACAGCATTAGCTCATATGAATATCTCGATCAGTCGAATGTCCGAAGAGCCGAGTGAAATTCTCAAAGAAGCCGGCGAAATGTATACTGAAAATCAAATTCGTTCAACACACGAACAGAATGGTGGGAAGTACGAACTCACCGATAAACAAATATTCCAACTCGTCGGCATTGATCCATCCGAACCGAGAATTGACATCGATGAACTACAGCATGACATCGGAAGTCGGACCTGCCGGATCAAATTGAATGTTGATGTTATGGAAAAGAAGGGGGTAATAATCCCAAATATTAAGCAAACAACTGAAACCGATTACATTTCATTCGATATAGATCTGATCGATGTATTATTTGACGGCGATGAACAGGTTGTCGATTTAGCCGATTCTTCCTTTAACGATAAAATTGAAATCGTAACAACCAAACAGTTTGTTGATTCAGCACATTATTTCTATGACAATTTCAATGATTTTGATTTGGAAAGTTCCGATTGTCCGATATCGTTTAGATCATTAGCCATTCGGGAGTATTGCATTGAAAATTCGACAAAGCCGAAACCGATGATCGAATGTCAAAGAGAAATGACCGGGAATTCGGGCGTTGATAAATACGTCCCTTCGTTCGATTATTGGATTGTAATCGATGATATGGAGATTAACAACCTCAAAACGAAATTTTACAATAGTTCGTTTTTCAACCGAGTCAACATTATGGCCAGTGAAGAAAATATCGACATGGATGAAATTATGAAGTAAATATGAAGGGTAATATTTCAAACATCATCGATAGACTGATTTACCGAGACCTTTCGGCTGATGACCGGCGAATTGACCGAACGATTCCATCTTTTTTGCTGATGATCCAGCAACACTGGGTCAAAGATTGCAGAATTCATCTTTCGGAGTGAGGAAATCTTTATAACTCTATAGAAGTATATAGTCAAACATGATTGGCAATTTGCTCTACAGGGAAGATAAAGACGGAAATAATGAAATCGATATAACGAAATTGCTGATCGGAATAGCAGCTATTATCACATCTTTATATGTGATTACTTTCAGCGGATCGAATCCATTACAGATGGCCGTTCTCGTTCTTCTGACTGCGGTTGCTTTGTATTACCTGCACGGTATGCAACCACGTCGGATGGAAGCAATTGCTATCGTACTACTTTTACAATTGGCTGTTGCCAGTCAATCGGACATATTTCAGTTGTCGCTATTCATGCTTCTGACGTTGATTGCAATCCTCATCATGCATGATATTACATCTCGAAAGGAAGAGACTGTATCAGAAGTATTAGAGAGCGCGAAAGTCGATGTTCCGATTGATGAAATACGTGAAACCCATCAGAAAGCCGGCAGCAAGTACTCGCTTTCGGAAGATCGATTATATGAATTGGCAGGAATCGATGAACAAGACACCCGAATCAAAATCGTCGGAATTGAACACACCCCCGGCAATCGGAAACTATTCGTTGATCTGAATGTCCGAATACGGCAGAAAGAAGGAATAGTACTACCAAAGATCAACGCCGAATGGGTCCATCACCAAGAAGTAATTGACATTCGTAATTTTGAACGTTTATTCGACAATAAAAGGGGTGTTATTTGCATTGAACAGTCAGATAAATTTTTATCCGGATATTCGATTGTGACCGACGAGAATTTTGCTATCAATATGAAATGGATGGATAATACTTTCGAAGGTTGGGATTGGGCAAAAGATAGACATCAATCTACAACGCCGTTGCACTTTTCATCATTCAAACTTGAAAAGTACTGTTCAGAGAATCCAAGATCTACAAAACCGTTTGTCGATTGTCGGCGGAAGTGGTTACATGGTGACACTGATGAGATTGAGAACTTTGATTATCGGGTCATCATCGGGTTTCGACCGCCGAAAACCGTTGGCGTTAGTATGTACGATGGACCATTTTTCAATCGGATTCGACTGATGGCTGAAGAAGTAAATGTCGATTTCGAAGAGGTTATACGAAGATTTACATCGGAAAAAGTTGAATTCAGTGAGCTATCGGCTGCGTACAAGAATATCGAGTGATTGACTTACCACGTTATTTCGTATAGACAGTACGGGTCATTTTCGTCTCGGCAGTTACCGGGCAATTTTTCGACAGTTGTGTTCGGTTCGCCATATTTTTCGGCTATCGAGGAAACGACGGCAAAATCGAAACCGCATGGGAACGGCGATTGTGAGATAACATTAACGGCCTTCAATCGATTGTACAGACTTTTTGCATCGTAATAGTAGTCATTCAACGTCGGTTCGGAGAATCGCATACAATAGCCGTTGAGCGATGTTGTGGCATCTGTTATTGTGTCATGATTGCCGATATCGACCTGTTCGACAAAGTTTGATCCAGCCGTTCTAAGAACATCTTCGCCGAGTTCGACTTCGATCTGATTAAGACAGGCTTCGATCTGATTGATCGAAACATGATGTGTGAAGTACTCAGTGCAGAGATTGTATTCGCCGAGAATTTCGTTTGTCCGTAGATCAGCCTGCATAATACTGACTGCAAGATCCTGTGCAACTTCACGATGTACCTTCTTTGGTTGTTCGTGTTCTTTCCTGCGATTATCTAACATCGTTTGTGAGTTTCTGCTTTCGAATGTATAAGTTTCGATGCGATCATGGGTTTACAATTTCATACTTTTCCAATAATAGGGTCGATAGTCAATTCGATAATTCAAATCCGTATGTTCGTCTACATATTTTTTCAAATCGATCTGCTGAATGAGGCTATTCTGCTGTAAATACCAATTTCCGATATTTTGATTTATAGAACTATTGTTGTATTAGACGCTTATTCGGTGGCCCAACAGATTTATAGGGATATATACGTTAGAGTATAATGATGTCAGAAACAACTACTGATGGTGGAACAGAAGAAGCACAGTCTAGCAACGTAGAAGAGACAATCGATTCGACAAAAACAGTCGTCGTTGCTGAAGAAGTACACAAAGCACTCCGGTATCTTGCTGCCGAAGAAGGCAAAGCAATCAAAGAGATAGTCGATGAAGAATTGCGAGATTCCGAGCGAATTCAAGGCGAACTCGAATTGCTTCGAGAGATGGGCAAGTTGGACGATGATGAATAACGCCCATTATGGTCAAAACCGTCGTCATTTCTGAAGATGTTCATCAGGCGCTCAAATACATGGCGCTTGATACAGGACGACCAATTAAGAAGATATTCGAGCGCGAAATCCTATCTTCTGAAAAGGTACAAGCGCAATTCGATGAATTGCTTGCGAAAGATCAAATCGATCCGGATATGAATGATCTGACGCTGCCGAACAATACCGAAGCAGATCGGAAATGGACGGCTGAAAAACTCGAAGGGGAATCCGACATATAACCATGCCGGCGACTCTTCATGAAAAATATAGCCTTTGATATAATCTTCGAAAGAATCGACTGTACAAGGATTCTTCAGTCAATCTATCGGATAATCGGAGTCGGCAATCGGTAAAACGAAAGCCCGATAATGCAGTGTACAGACGTTCAAACATCAAAAACAGTAAACTACAAGTATGTCGCTCATAAGCATGGTGATGAAGTAATGGGAAATCTATTACGAATCACTGACATGGAGTATCGGACAGCAAAAAGTGAAACAATACTCAAAGTCGTCGGTCGGAACGAACGAGGAAAACGGCAGTCAATCGAAGTGATGGGGGTCGAACCATACGTATTCATTCCGGAAACGGAATCTTCACCCGGAATAATCGATGAACAAGATCGACGCTGTACCGGTGTCGAAACAGGATACGAATCATTCGATGGCGTTCCACTAAAAAAGATCACTCTTCGCCATCCGAAAGATGTGAAAGGTACATGTGGACACGATCATTGCAGTGACGAAGCACTCGGCGATATTTATCCAGAATTATATGAGGGCGATATTCCATTTATTCGACGGGCTGCTATCGATTACGGTCTTTCTGGTTATATTGAGGTTCCACAGCAAGATACGGTCCATATCGATGATATCAAGACAAATATAGACACGACGAATCGGAATTCAATCGAACCTCGAATCTTCATGGCTGACATTGAGGTAATGCCGCCAGATGGGGGCGAATCTTTTGATGAATTCCGTGACAATGCAACCAAGGAAGTAACAGCAATTACCCTGTACGATACACACACCGAGGAATATATCGCTCTCGTTTCCGATGGCGAAGGGTTGGTAGATGCAGTAGAAGTGAAAAAGCATCTCACCGAGCATTGGAAGGATCACGACAATGCCGAGAAATACATCGATGCCGATATTCGACTTGAACGTGTCGAAGACGAGATTGTGTTACTCAATCGATTTATCGAAATCATTGAAAAACGCCGTCCAGATCTTCTAAGTGGATGGAATTGGATCAATTTTGACCACGAATATTTGTGGAATCGGATGCGGAAATTAGACGATGTGAACGAACATCGGATGTCCGATATCGGAACAGTCGGTGGTTTCCGGACGACACAGATTATCGACGGATTGCCGGGATTCGATATGATGAATTCCTTCGTGAACAAAATGACTTTCTCCGAGTGGCGATCTAAATCACTTGATTTCGTTGCCAGCGAAGAACTCGATGTCGGTAAAATCGAAGATGTCTCTGTTGGAAAAGCCTACGAACAGCAACGATCACGGTTTCTCGCGTACAATATTATCGATACACAACTGCTTGTCGGACTCGATGATAAAAACGGTATTCACGAATTCTTCTACCAACTGGCCGATCTGTGTTCTGTACAGATCTACGATGCGATGCATGAAATGCGGTTGGTCGATGGATTTCTGATGTCTCTTCGTGATGATGACGAAATTCTGCCGAGTGCCGGCAAGAAAGAAATGGAATCAATCCCCGGCGGATTGGTTCTCAAACCATCACACGGAATATTCGAATGGGTTTCGGTGTTTGACCTGAAGAGTCTGTATCCATCGGTCTTCATTACACTGAATGCGTCACCCGAAACGATGACGTATGATCCGAACGAGGCTGATCTAATCTGTCCGGGGATGCCCGAAAAAGAAGCGAATGTGCCCGGTGATACGATTACCGAGGCCGATATTTCATGGGAATTCGGCGAACCCGGTAATGGCCCACAAAATGGGAATGCAGTCGGCTTTACGACCGATGAAGAAGGATTCATTCCGAAATATCTGAAACTGCTGTTCGATAACCGAGCCGAGATGAAGGCCAAACGTGATGAATTCGATCCTGATGATCCACAGTACGAAGTATACGACAATCGACAGCGGGCGATTAAGGTTGTGATGAATTCGATGTATGGTGTACTCACATCGCCATACGCCCGACTTGCAAGCGAAGATCTTGGGGCTGCGATTACTGCCGGTGGTCGATATACGCTTTGGCGTGGTGGGGAAATCGCTGAAGATGATGGATTCGATGTGAAATATGGCGACACGGACAGTATTATGATTAGCCTTGTTGAAGACGATGAATCGCCCGACGAACTCACTCCAATCGACGTAAAAGAACGCGGCGATTCTATCGAAGCCGAAATCAACGATGCAATGAACGATGTTATTGCTGATTTCGGACTATCGAAAGGCGCTGTTCATCCATTTATCTCACAATCGGATCTACACGGGACAGATCGGCACTGTCTCTGGTGGGAACATGAAAAGCTGTATCGCCGATTCATTCAGGCCGGATCGAAGAAACGATATGCCGGACTACCGGTCTGGAAAGAAGGCAAATGGTACATCAGTGATAAAAACAATGCCGAAATTGTCGATGCAAAAGACATGAAACCGGATGTGACCGGTTTCGAGACGGAACGGGCTGATGTTCCGATTGTTACCGAACGAGCGCAGAGTACAGTATTGAGCCTGTTATTGGCCGGGTGCGAATTCGAAGATATTTCGGGGTACGTTTCTGAAGAAGTTCGCCGAGTCAAAGAAATCGATCTACCGGTCCATCAGATTGCCGAACCATCGGTCATCAACAAACCGCTCGAAGAATATCCGAATATGCGAGTCAAACGTGGGTGTCTGTATGCGAATCGGCATCTCGATTACGATTGGCGTGAAGGAGATGATCCGTGGTTGTTCTCGATTGCTAGAACACCGTCAATGATGGCCGATACTGATGTGCTGGCAGTCGAATGGGGTGAAGGACCACCCGAAGATTTCGAAATCGATACTGCCCGTATTATCGAGAAAAAGATCCGCGATCCGATTGAACCGTTGCTCGATGTGGTCCAATGGTCGTTCGAAGAATTGAAAACCGGACGGCAGGTTCAAGCTGTCGAAATCGGTAGTGATGGTGATACGTCGAATCCGTTTGCAGGTAACGATGGACCAATTAATAATCCGTTTGCCGATTCGAATAATGTGGATGATGATGACGATGATGACATGGAACAACAGGATGCACTAAGTGGCTGGTAACCGGATTAACTTCTTTTCTTCTTGCCGTTATTCATTCCCCAATAAACAATACTAAGGTTATAGAATGATAGATATTGGATATGGACGACGACTCAACAATACGTAATTGGACACGGGATGTTCACTGTGGTGATGCCCGCGAAAAATTGCGCGAGATGTCCGAATCATCAGTACATACGGTCATCACATCACCGCCGTATTTTAACCAGCGCGATTATCAGATCAAAGAACAAATCGGCGTCGAAGATAAGATCGAAAAGTACGTCAATCGACTGCCGCCGAAGTCGGTGATTGGGAACAAAAATGCGATTGTGAGACCGATTCGACGGAATCTGGAATCGTTCTTGATCCATTTGCCGGCTCCGGAACAGCGTGTGTTGTTGCAAAAGATTTCCATCGACAGTATGTCGGCATCGAACTGAATCCCGAGTATGTTGCACTGGCACAGGATCGGCTGAATATCGAGGTCGATAATCCGGAGAAGATTTACGAAGCGTCGAGTGCGCTTGATTGGTAATACTGTCAACGGTTTCGAGGTTTTTGACCGAGAATTCTGACAGATATCCGCCTTGATTCTTAATGAAGAGAATGTCTTTTCCTGTTCACGGCTGAATCGTTGGATATTCTGAAAATGACTCTTGAGTAGACAAACTTTATACTTCTATAATTCAATAGAATTAGACATGGCTGAAGTCGTGAATATTCAGCACTATGACGGTGCTGAATCCGAAGTAGTATTCATCGACCGTCGTAGTCAGTTTGGAAATCAGTTTGTGTTAAAAGAGGATGGTGGCGGGTATAGTCGTGCAGAGAGTATTCGGGCGTATCGTGAGTGGTTCAAATCAAAGATTCGAGATGATTCGACATTCCGTGATGCTGTTGAAGAATTAAAAGGTGAGACGTTGGCGTGTCATTGCCGACCGAGGCCGTGTCATGGTGATGTGATTCTTGAGTATATTGAGGGCAATATGAACATATGATTAATTAACCGATATTACTTTTCGGTGACAAAGAAGCTAAGTCTATGGCTCTATAGTTCTTTTGTATGAGTGATTTACAGATCAATATAAGCTGTTTTGATGTCTTCGTGCATCGAAAGGTAATCGAATCCATTAATCCGGTTGCTTCCCGAGGTGACAGATATGGGGCTTGAATGTCCATCATGCGAACGACAATCTGTCGAAAAACGGGGGCCGAATCTGCCGGTGAACATAAAACGGCGAGAAATCGATGATATCACCGATAAATTTGTCTGTCGGAATCAAGATTGCAAATGGACCGGTGACGAAAATGCGTTACCGGTCGAATACGCTGAAGAAGTGCCCGAAAATCACAAAAGTGTGTTGAATTGGAAAGCAGGATTCGATAGTCCATCGGAGACACAAAAGACTGCTTCGACAACTGCTGCCGATGGGGGACTCGAATTTGTCGATACGCGAGATACTGATTCGGATGATTCATCGACTTCCCGTTCATCGAAACAATCGATTGATCCAACTGAAAGCGATAACGATCACACAACACTCGATGATTTCTTTTGATCGACCGTTACTGTTATAACACTATAGATCAATAGACGTTGTTGTTGCAAAATATAGTATGCATCCGCTAAGAGAAATTGACGGTCCACCTGATAGCAGCGACATAGAAGCAATCAGCCGCATCGAGAGCCGATTGTTCGATGGCCGAGACCGATGGGCCTCGGCGACGACAACAGTCGTCAGAACCGATCTGATAGCCGGACATGGACGATAGTCAGACAGTCGATTGTTGGGAATGTGGTGAACCGATACAGACAGTCGGCTATCACCGACCGTTGTATTGTTCGACCAAATGCCTTCATGCAAGCCGATCAGACAATTAACACAATGAGTGAACAGAATTCATTTGTCGATGAGTACAGACCCGAATCGTTTTCGGATATTCAAGGGAATAATAAAAACCTGAAAAAGATCAAATCGTGGGCGAAAAACTGGGAACCCGGCGATAAGCCCATCCTGTTACATGGGAAGCCCGGAACGGGAAAAACAACAACTGCCGAAGTTGTCGCCGATTACATGGGCTATCCATTGCAAGAAATGAACACATCGGATGATCGGACAGCCGAATCGCTCGAACGATTGATCCGATCAATCAAAACAACGCCCGTCGATGCCGAACGGCAAGTCGTACTACTCGATGAAGCCGACAGTTGGCATCATGCGACGAATCTCAAACCACTGGTCGATGCACTGAAAGAGAGTAAAAACCCTGTTATCATGACGGCAAACTCGAAGTACGATACACCGAATTCGCTTACTCGGGTTGCCGATGAGTACAAATTCTCGTTGCGAAAATCATCGAAGCGGGCGAAACTGAAAGAGATTGTCGAAGCCGAAGGTCTCGAAGGAAAAGTCGATGGGAAAGATATCGAATCGCTCGCCGAACGAGAGGATCTTCGAGCGGCAATCAACGATCTACAACGATGGGCCGAAGAGGATCTTCCGCCGAAAAACGATTCGCGTGAATTCGAAACGACACCGTGGGAATCAGTTCGTGGATTAATCGGTGGAACAAGTACCGATAGCGGACGGGGAATGACACCCGAAGATACGATTATGTGGGTTGATGAGAACGCCCGAAAACATCATCGTGGTGTCGAAGCGATGGCCGTTTACGATACTCTTGCACGGGCTGATCGATGGGCCGGACTGACCCGACAAACGCAGAACTATCACTGGTGGAAATATGCCGGCGAATTAGTCGATCACGTTGGCCGATTACGATTGCAGCCGGCTTCGGATTCCTATATGAACGTCGAAACACCGACGTGGTTCAAAAGCTCGATGCCGAATGCAACAGGTGATTCGCCAACTGCCCGTGTGTATCAGAAGATGAAAGATGTTGAAGATGGTACGTTCCAATTCGGCGGTGGGTACACATACTTCCGAAAGGTGTTACTACCCATCATCAAAGATCAGCCATTGGGCGTTCGAAAACGGATGGTGAAAAATTACCGTCTCGAAAAAGACGAAGCCGAAGTTATCGGCGTTTCGAAGCGAGAATACAACAAACTATTCGATGATTCGGTACCGGAAGAACGGCAGAAGACAGAGGCCGAAATTAATCAAGAATCGGCAACAATTTCAGGCTGGTAATCAATCATCGTCTTCGGACTTTGACCGAAGTGCGGTTGCATCATTGATGTATTCAACTGGTGAGAAAATGGGCCGCCAGTCTTCACTATCGGAATCGGCATCATCGAATGGAATAGCAAGAAATGAAACTTCAGTATCATCCTGTGGATCGAAATTAGTTGTATTATAGGGGTCGATATACCGTGGTAGACGAAATCGTGCAGTTTTCTGCTCTTCGTCAAAGACCATCGACAGATTGACGATTGCAGTTGTCGGTGTCAATCTGACTTCGTAGTTGAACACAGGTGGTCGATCATCTTCTGTTTCGATATCGAATGGGTCGAAATCAAGAGGTTCGAAACTCGAATCGGAATCATCGTCAACGTATTCTTCGAGATTTTCAGCATCATCACCGGCTGGCCGGGATTTGGCATAGAATTCGTACTGTGGATCATCAAGGTCGTTATCATCATCTGGCTCCCGATAGCGAATGCCGAAATATTCATTTCCGAGTGGTTGTCCAAAACCGATTGCAGCACGGTTAAGTTCATCTTGCAAAATGACTGTTCCGTTGATTTCAGTCATTAGAGGAATTGGAACAGTATCGGTTGTCAGTACTGATCCGCCATTATCCCAACCTGTTATCAATGCGCGTTCTACAGCTTCTTGCCGGCTGATTTCTTCAGCGAATGGATGATCGCTCTCTTCATCGAGAATAGTTGTTAGATTTTCTGGTTCTGGCGGTTTGACTGCACCATTGTCTTCGACCGGCAGTGTTTCCCAGCCGTTATCAGAATCTGGTGCCGGTTCATAATCGAGGTAGCTGGTATCGAGTTCGAGTACAACTGTTTCACTTGGCCCGATATTTTCGATTCGTGCAGCCGATTTTTGCCCTTCTTCCATCCGGACATTTTTCAGTTCGATGCGCCGAGGATCGAGTTCGATGGTGAATAACGATCCAAGGCCGAAAATATCGTCTTTGATTTCGATTTCTGCCATTGTTGCGTTCTGTATATTATGAGTTCGGATCATAGTGATTGTGACCCGTTCAAATCGAACATAAACTTCTATCGCCCAATAGATTTATAACTCTATGGAGTACTATAATCAAATAATGATTTCGAAAACTACCAGACAAACCGAAATCGTACAGGAAAAGGAAGAACATAATAGATCAATCCGGGGTGAACAATGATGGATATCGACGTTCGACATCTGCTATCAGAAAATGATGTCGATGAAGTCGAAATCGGCGAAGCACTCGAAGCACTCGGAAAATCGATTCAAAATGGATCGACTACGATCAAAGAATCGGAAGTTCAGATCGAGTTCGAAGATGGTGAAAGGCTAACAGCGACGACATCGATTACATTCCCTGTTAATGACGAAAACTACGATGAATTCGAACAGTTCACTGAAGCACTCCAAACAGGAAGACTAATCGGTGGTGACAATGGCGGATAAAACCGAAATCCAGCCGAGAGAACAACAGGAATCGAACGACAGACTAATAGTTGCCGGTACGTGGTACGGCATAAATCCGACTGGAAAATATGTCGGACGACCGATTGTGCAACTATCGGTTTCTGGCTGCAATCTTCTTTGTGGCAATCCTTCTAATCCATTCGAGAAAGATCAAGAAGAATTAGAACCCGGTCGGAATGCAAAATGGGTCTGTCATTCGATTAGCGAATGGAAGAATGGATCGAAAATGACACCCGAAGAGATTTTTGACTACTGGAAGAAACACATCGACTGTCCAATTGACGATATCGGGGGTGATATTCCACTTGTCATCGGTGGTGGTGAACCATTGCTTCCTGATACACAAGATCAATTGACCGATCTGTTCGATCATTGCTCGGCTGAACTTCAATGGGATGATCCGGATATCTGCATTCGAACGAATGGAACATTCGAACCGAGTCTGAAGATGCGTTCGTATGTCGATCATTTCGAGGTGTCAATCAAGTTGCCATCAAGTGGAATGAAACAGGATCATCGGATTGATCGGCCATCGATCAAACGATTCGTTGATATCATCGATGAAAAAGGATGGAGTGTTGATTTTCAATTTGTCGCAGTCGATGATAGAGATTTAAACGAAATTAAAAAGATAGCCAATACGTTCAACATTCCAAAATCAAAAATTACTGTTTATCCGCCAAAAACCGACGATTCGGAAACGGTAGAGACACTTCAGGGGTTGATTATGGAGTATGGATTTCGAGTCATTGAACCCGAATATCATCAATGGCAGTCTGAAAACTTCGATGACTTATCAAATTAATATAATTTAACAGACGGGAGGATTAAAACATGAGAAATGAGAAAAACAATTTAAGACATGGGAAACGCAAGACAGGTGAATGTCTCACCAGAGACGCACGCAATCCTACGAATCGTTGCGGCCCGAGAGGATCGAACCATGAAAGAATTAGTAGACGAAGCAGTTACAGGCAAATACGCCGATACGGTCAGCGACGATGCAATCGAACGCAGTCTAAGCAACGACTGACCGATCATCAAATCAAACCATGTCAGAAACGACGAACACAGCAGCAGATCGAGTCGAAGAAGAATATAATAACGGTGCCAGTCCACAGGAAGCCGTACAGAAAGTCGTCGCCGAGAGTAAGAGCGAATTGGACAGAATCGATCTATTCAAAGAACTCACCAATCGAATCGAGAACGGACAGGCAGATCAACGGCCAACTGCACACAACTGATCGGAATCATGCACGATCAGATTTCGCATCAGCTTTCGATTATTACCCCTTCTATCGAGGTCATCCATCGATGAGTCAAACAGATTTGCAAATTCAGGGTCTCGATGACGAACCGGGCAAAGTCTATATCATCGGCATCAGTAAAGATATGCCTGAAGATGCTGTCGATTACATGTACTCGGATAACTTTTCGAACCACTGGGATCAACAATTCGATCATGCCGAGTACATTCTAATTCCGGGCACTATCGATTCGATTGTCGAATTCGAAGTCGATGATGCCGATGATATCAAAGAAACACTCGATGATGCTTTCAGTAGGGGTGATAACTGATGCTTTCAATGGCGAATTTCGTCATTTTGGCCACATTCATCGTTGGTGCATTCATCGGATTCGGCATTGGCCAAGCAATCGGACGGGCCGAAGCAGAAGTCAAAGTCTACCGAGAACAATTCGGACTGCCGAATCAATCTGATGATGATAATAATTCTCCCGAGTTGGATAACCGATATCGGTAAACTATCAACCTCGTTTTTCATCTGGCGAATGCAGCCCCCTCGGTATAGATAACTTCCAATCGATAATCTTATAACCCTATAGAAGTATATATCAAAATATGTCACAGCAGCAATTCACAGGAACAGACGAGGAATGGCAGCCAAAACCATTCAAACACGATGGAATAATCATCGTCTTACAGAATTTTGCAGGGAAATGTCATGCCGATACAACGACGCTGTTTTTCAGCAACAGGAATGCAAATACGTACCATGCCGATAAACACTGTCATCATCTACATCAGAGCGATCCATTCGAATGTTACCGTACAGGCGAACTAAAACGGACACTATGGATTCGACCACTCGAAGATATCGTAACGACATGGGAATTTACCCCTTGTGACAATTGTACACGGGATATCGAACAGACGGAACAGATTGCAATCGATGAAGGTATTCCCGAACACAACCTCCAACTCGAAGGTGATGTTGTATGAGTCGAAATAGATTCCAAGACGAAGACGAGACGCCGTATGGATGCAATTGTTTTCGTCCCGATTCATTCGGCCATAAACGAAACTGTCCACATCACAAAGAGCGGTATGGGCTATGAGTGAGTATATTGAGAATGATGGATGGCAACCCGATAAGAGTCATTATGGTATTGAGGAAGTTGATGCGCCGAGTGAAGTCTATGTCATGAAAGGGGGAAGTCCGCCCTCGTCTGATGCTGTTGCAAAGGCAAAACAGAAATATGCTGAAGATAACGATGTCGAATTTCGACATCTCGTCGGTCGAAAAATCAGCAAGAAACGCCGACCACACGGTGCGATTGTGGTTGTAATCGAACGACCATCGCTTAATGCGAATGATTCACTATGACAGAAAGTAATGCGAATTCGGATGTAGATGAAATGACAGTCGAAGAAATCCATGAAGGCGGCCTATCGATTTTTGCGATGATCGAAAAGGCTCGGGAAGACGGGCTTAATTCGACCGAACGCGAATGGTTGATGGATGCTTCATTAACCGATGAACAGATCGATGTCATTCAAAATCGGGCTGGTGACGGTCGGATCAAACTGACTGGGGAACGATCAGACGAATCGAATGATGCATCCGTTCCGACACTGTTCAATAAACTGGCCGAACAAAAGAAAATTCCGTGGACATTCACACTCGATGGCGTTGATTTCGTTGTTCGGGCAAAATTCGGCGAAGAACAGGGCAATCATAGTATGTGGCAATGGCGTGAATCATTCACGACCGAAGACGGTGAAAAACAGTCCTACTGGCTTCGCTTCTATAATCCAGAACGCAACGACTGTGTACATAGCATTGCTATCGAACGCCGGGATTCAGATAACGCGGGTGATGGTCAATGACGATAGCCGAATCGATTCTGAATTTCTTTCGGGGTAATACTACATCGGCGAAATCGAAAAACCCCTCTAATGAAGATCCTCGATCTGGCAGCTACGTCAAAAACATTTCACTCGAACAGTGTAGTATCGATTATAAAGATGGTGAGTCAAAAGAAGTCGTTGCTCACAAAATTTCCGAGGAAAACGGCACATTCGAGATTCGATATATCGCCAACATCGATTCAGAAGATGGTGTTGAAGGGTTAGCAGATCCGGATTCGTCAGTTGCTTTTGAGTCGATGTACATTCCAAGCGAACTGCTTGCGTCACCGATTGAAATGACATTCGTTGGTGTAATGAAAGTCTCATTCGACGAAAGCAACACCATCGATGGTCTGGAATCAAAGGTCGATCCTTCGGCAACCGAATATCAAAAGTTCTCGGAAACAAAATCGATGACGAATGATCCAGAATATATCGAATTCCAATTTTGGGATATGGATTCGGTCGGTAACGGTATAATCGATCTGAATAACATGGGTGATGGTAATGAGCAATCCGAATGAACTCGATAAATTGACAGCGACGTTTCCCATCGAAGTCGAACCTGATGTACAGATAAGCGAATTCGACAACGATGATTTCGAAAGACAGCAAGTCATCACGGCAGCAATACCCGAAACACTGCCGGCAGCCCGGTCTGCATTTTGCCATGATCCGCTCTTTAATACGCTTGTGAGCCTGTATGCGTCTGCTAACGATATTACACCCGAAGAAATGATGAAACGGAATCAGGGGATGCTCATCGGCGCAAATTTCGGTCAGTTGAATACTGATATCGAAAACTTCCCTGCCGAAGCTCTGTTCGATCTATTAGAACTACTCGATTCTAATATGGGGGACTCCATCTCGATGTCCGATTTCGAACACAACTCTCATTTCTATCAGAAGTTCCTCGAAACAATCGAACCGTTTCTCAAAGAAGATCACGTCTTGTGAATTTTCTTTTGACTGATTCGCTGGATTTTACCCGATTGTCTAAAATCCACTAATTTTATAGCTCTATGGTTATATTCTGTATGCGATGCCAAATTCGAATTCAAAAGGTGATCGGACTGAACGTGAGTTAGTCAACTATCTCGATAATCAAGGATGGGCTGTTCTTCGGGCACCAGCATCCGGATCGGGAAGGGATAGTGAATTGCCTGATGTTCTGGCCGGTAATGGTGAGACATTCTATGCAATGGAAGTGAAAGCTTCGGGTGGTGATCGATTTTACATCGACCGTCGTGAAGTCGATGCGCTCGAATTCTTTGCTAACTCATTCGGTGCGAAAGCACGGTTGGCAGTCAAATTCGATGTTAAAAACAGTCATCCGGCATGGGGTGAAGATTGGCCGGGGCATTTCATTATTTCATCGAACGATTTGGAACTGACTGACAGTAAGAAAAGCTATCGGGTCGATAAAGATAGTTTACACGAAAATGGTCGGCCAATTTCAGATCTATCCGATGCAGAGATTTGGTCAACAAACGATTCATCCGATGTCGATGCAATGGATGTTTCGGAGTTTACCAGTTGGGAAAGTTGAACCGAATCGGGAATTCGGTGACTTGCCCGAATGAGACTTTTCCCCAGTGAATCGTTCGACGTCGAATGAATATTGAGGGTGTTATCTAACTGTCGAATTGCACCAGAAAATTCTATAATATAATAGAACCATAAGACTCTTTTTCAAGAAAGTTGTATAGGCATATGTAATGTCACAGAGTACAGCCATTAACGGTCCGTTGTCTGATCTTACTGGCTTTCAACGAGATATTCTGGTTATCGTTCGCAAACTGAACAACGAAGACGGCGAAGACGGCGAAGATCCGATTGTGAAAGGTCTCTCGGTGAAAACCCAACTCGAAAAATTCTACGAGGAAGAGATTCATCACGGTCGGCTCTATCCGAATCTCGATACATTAGTCGAAAAGGGGTTGTTGAAAAAGAAAGAAATCGACGGGCGAACGAATCGGTATACAATGACTCGTCGTGGCAAGCGAGAACTCAATACACACATCGACTGGATAACCGACACATCGCCGTCTGATTCTAATTAATCGGATCGAATCCGATTGATCGATAGCTCCGATCAAATCGATTGACGGCCATCTGTATGCCTCTGATCGAAGCTGGCGGATGATTCTGTATTTGATAACGTCGATAATACTTTTATCGTGTAGATCTGATCGATAAACTAACGAGATATTTGCTTTATGAGAGAATCGTTCATTATCGAAGCAATCCGCGCTATGCTATTACTCAAAGGAATAGCATGGGCGATTTTCATCATTTACGCTGAAGCGATTTCGGACGTTCCATACTCCCGTCGAACAGTCATTATCCCATTCGGAATGGTTGCACTCGGCTTCCTATTTTTCGGCATCGGGTTGTTCTGGCAGTCAGCACTGATGACGGCAATGGCGTTTACAACGCTATTTTTTGCAATGGTATTCGGGACGGCAGACTGGATCGTATCGATCATTACACCCGGAAAAAGTAAATATCGAACTGATTGAAAATGATGGACCCACAACAGGCCGAATCGGTGATCGAATTGATCGGCATAATCGCGTTTATTTGGGGAATTACAGTCTCATTATTCTTCCATTTCGTATCACAGCATGATTGGGAAATCGAAATTACGGTCAATCACTTCTTATCAGGCATTACACTCTATCTGATGTCGAAAGTACTGACTGCTGAAACAGGCCCATCAGAGAATGGAACATTCATCGTTGAACTGTTCTTATTACTTTCTGTCATCTGTCTACTGATAGCTACACCGGTTATGATCGGTGGCGCTGTGTTATTAGCAACCAATGACGAATCGTCGGTCGTTCGATAACCGTTGACGTTGCCCATCTTAATCCAGCAAGTCGATATTCTCGTAAAATTGTACAACTGCAAACGGTTTGACATTGATTTCGCCGTTACTTCTTTCTCGGTAGAATCAAATGGCAGTATATGGAAGAAACAGCACCGATTACTTTTATCAGGTGGATATTTCTTTTTATAGCTGGAATATGGGCGATTTGTTTTGCATGGCTGATCCGACAACCAGTTTCGATATCAATTACAAAGGTCTATATTCCATATTTTACATCGTGGACCGGTGCTGTATGCTTTGGACTTGGCATATTCTTCTACCCGATTGAACTGACAGTCATTGCATTTGCATTATTCACAATCGGATCAACACTACCAATGATGATGATTCCGTACTGGCTTATTGCCGATCCTGCATCAGTATTAGAATCGGAGCGAACAGACCAAACAGGTGAAGAAAAATGATCGAAGAACAACTCGCACACGATCTTATCGTCGGTTTTGGATTGATTGCGCTTATTATCGGTACGTGCGGATCAGTATTTCTTCAAATGGTCTCGAATCGGAATTGGGATAAGAACTTCATTATTAACATATTCATTTCATCAGTACTGGTGTTCATGCTTTCACAGATCGTTACACAGGAACCATCGGCAAGCATTAACGAAATCGGATTGGCCGAAGTATTGTTTATTATATTCATTCTGCTATTTGCACTCACATCACCCTATATGATCTGGAAATTGTATCAACGTGGAAAAGCCGGATGTCCATCTGTTGTTCCAAAACGTGATCGGGAAAATAGTTCATGCGAACTGTCCGACGAATGATTCTGACTATCTGTTTTTATCTTTGACTCATCGGTATGAAAGAGTTTATAATCATGTAATCTTATAGTAGTAGATGCGAAGCGGGATGGGATAGCCTGATCGATTCCGACAGGCTCATACTGAACAATTTCGGCAGGGTCAATCATTACGTCTACTACGTCCATGCAAACGAACAAACTGGTCGCTATGTGTCGAAATTGTTCATGGGAATCCTGTAGAACCTCGGTTCAAATCCGAGTCCCGCTATCCAACAACTGACTTTTCGGGGGTATAGTTCAGCCAGTTCAGAACGCTCGTCTCCAAAACGAGAGGTTTCGGGAGTTCAAATCTCTCTGCCCCCATACTTTTGCCGGATGAGTCGGTAGTCGATGGTTTTATATTTCTATGGCTCTATAGGAGTATATACGATGATACCGGAAAAAGATCGTAGGAATCTGTACCCCGAAGAAGCAACGAGATTAAAAACAAAAAACGGAATGGTATACAAGAATCCGGAGTTGGTATCGATATCGAAATCAGGTGGCGAAGTAATTACTAAATGGAATGTCAAACTCACATCGCTTCCAGCAGAAGAACAAAACGAAGTTATCAGATCATCACTTCGATCTGCTACTGAAATGCGGCTGAAAGAAGCCGGCATCGATACAGAAACAATCGATACAATCATTAATCAAGCAGATAACCACGATGATCTATGGGTGGATATTATCAGAGGCAAAGAGGCGTATCAGAAAGCAATATTCTACGACATCTGCTATGATGAAGTCGATGGTATAAAAGACGATAATGAACTTCGGCAAAGAATCATCGAAGCATTGGATAAATTGCAATCGAAGATCGACGGGAAGTGGAATGGAATTCTTATTCCCGAGTCGAATATTGAACGGATCGTTGAATAACTGAATTCTTATTATAGGCGGTATTATTCCGCAATCTTTATACTACAATATTTCTATAGTAGTATATACGATGAACGCAGACAAATTCAGAAAAGTGTTCCCACAGAATCCGACCGTACTCAAAACGAAAAATCAGCAGTACAAATCAGCAGAACTTGAAACGATTCGGCAAGTCGGCAGCGACGTGATGACTCGATGGACGGTGAGAACCATTGACCTCCATCCAAGTCACCAATCAAAAGTTCTCGATGACGAAATCCGTAACCGGATCAAAAAGTCGTTCAGTGAAATTCTGACCGAAGAAGAGGCTGAAAATACTATCCAAATAATCGATACCCATTATGATTGGATCGAAATAGTTGAAGGGCACGAAGACGATAACAAAGAACTCAAAGGGATTATTGAGTCGGTGAGTGATAACGAAGAAGAAAAGATGGATCATATCGACGCTGTAATCGAAGATATTTACGGTATGATGATGGGTGCAACGACCGAAATCGTCATTCCGAACAACGAAATAGTGCAGATCATCGACTGACCGTAAAATAACCCTTTTTATTCATGGGCGACCATCCGATAGCATTATTTTCCAATTCTGATTATATTATACATCGACAGATTTATTTCCCTATCAATCTATAGACCCATATGCATGTCAAAAATCCCCGCAAAACTCCAATGCTCCGAGCATCGGTGTACAAATGATATTCGATCAACCGCAGCAAACGAATAATGTCAGTAACTTCATATTCAGTCGAAATCGGCGAATCATTCAAAGAACAACCGAAATCGGCTGATTCCAAAGAAAGTAATGTATACACTGTGTACAATGAAGTCGAAATTAGCGGTGTGCCAGCAACTATCCGAGGATTTTCGCCGGCAAAGACGGAATATCCTGAAAAAGTCAAAATCACAACGCCGGATAACGATGAAACGCCTAAAGCAATCACACCGGATGTTGCAATCCGACTATGGCACCATTATGGAATCAGTGCCGAAAAACGAGGGATCGAAATTATCGATCCGTCAGATGACGCTGTATACGTTCTCACAGCGTCGAATCATTCAGACGATAGCAGCCCTCAATAAGTAGTAAACAGCCCTCAAATCCTTTTCAGCAATGTATTTGATAACAGATCTTCCGTTGTATGCGTGCGCAAAAGATCGAATCAGTCCTGCAATTCCGGATCATCGACCAATCGGGACATTTCCGGTCCACGCTGATCTTGATATTTCGAGTTTCGTTCGGCCCCATATGGTCGTTCACTAACCGTCGAAAGCTCTGTCAACGTTAACTGGCAGATTCGCATTTCGGGCGTCAATGCGACTGGTGCAACGCCGAGATTCGATAATTCGAGTGTAATTTGTCCTTTGTACCCCGGATCACAAAGGCCGGCAGTACTGTGAACGATAATTGCTAACCGACCGAGGCTTGATCGCCCTTCGACGTGTCCGATGAGATGATCTGGTATTTCAACTCGTTCAGCCGTTGTTCCGAGAACGAAATCACCGGGATGGATGATGAACTCGTCATCGTCATCGATAACTTGTGTTGTTGTATACTGTTCGAGGTCGGATTCATTATCGGGGTCGATATATGGAATATTCATCCGGTCGAATTTGATGAATTCGCAACCGAGTCGAAGATCGATGCTTGCGGGTTGGACTTGTTGCTCGAAATCGGTAATCGGATCGATTACAAGATCACCTGTATCGAGTTCGGCAGCGATGTCCTGATCGGAAAGAACAGACATGTGTACTATAACGTTCATCAGAGACAATAAATTTTTATAGATCTTTCGAATAATAGTTCCATATCTGTAGACTGCCGATTAATATTCTGACTGTAGATCGAATAACTCGATAGAATAAAGTTGTTGATCCATACCGGAAACACAAGTTTTATAGACCTATGCATCAATAGTTGTAGATGCGCCCAAACCCGGTGGCCCCGAGTAACAGTTCAGCATACTGTCGAAAGAAATAACCGGGTGTGTCACATCTCCATGCGACTCCTATCCACAGGGGGTCCATCGAGTAGTTCGGGGGTTAGTCTGCCCCTTTGATTGTCAATACTCATATTTTCATCCCTTTGAAACTATTCCGAACCGATCAGTCGATCAAATATTTTGCTGTATAATGCAAAGAGGCTCAAAAGACTAATAGAAGACAAGTTTTATTAGACTATCATCCGATAAGTCGAATGCGTTCCGCACCGGAACGCCGTCGTACTCGATACGACAATATCAGATCATCGAATCCCACTATCGATGGTCTTGGTATGACCAATCCGATCCCCGTCGCCGATACCTCAATCGGGTATTGGCACACTGTTACGAGGATGATAGAAATATAGCTAGGTTGAGTCTGGCACTTGGGGGTCGGCTGGTTGCTAGCCAAATCCGAAGCCACCTGATCGCGTTTACCGAATGGGGTAACTCACCCTGTTCGGTTGTCAGAGGTACACTCACCTACCAGTACTTTTGCACCCGCCTTTTCGATAGTCTATCTCATGATGAGAACCGGTGAAAATGCATTCGACGTATCTATTATATAGAGGGTGATATTCAGAACGATCAATTTGGTACCGATAATTGACTACAGTCTGGCGATTTTGCTTCGAAACATTATCTGAACAATCGATGTAAATATAGCAATAGAGCAATAAATTTATGGTTTAATAATACAATTGCAATATATGGTTCAATCAACTTGCATCAATATCGAAATTCCAATTGAAAATCGAGATGATGGTCAATCGATAATCGAAGCAATCATCGAAACTGTTGAACTATCAATGAGTTACAAACAGATCGATCCGGATTCGATTAACCCATCAATCCACGTTCGATTCGATCTTCCAGAATCAATACCGGATGATATGGAATATGGCGAATGGATTCATTTAGTATTATCAGAAGAAGCGAACGGTACAATCGGATCAAAGATCGAAGAAGCAAGTGTCGTACTACACTACGATTCACACCTTTCGGATGATGTAAACGGATTCACACGAAAATTGAATCTGTTCAGCAATTTGCGCAATCAGATTATCGAGGACGATATCGTTTCTGAATCCGATATCGAATTTTATGTGACGACGTGTGGAAGTAGTGTGTCGAGCGAATCGGGCGATTCGCTCTATTAACCGGTTAGTTTCTACCAAACGAAAATCGATGTGTAGATGCATTGATGCGCAGTTCTTCCTTCGTAAGTTATATGCAACTATAGAACAATTGTTCAATTGCAAAAAATGGACCGAAGTAAAATTCAAGATGGAGATGTACCGATGCCGTCAAAAATGACAGTATTCATAGTCGGGGGAATTATCACCCTTGCTTTATTGATCGGTGGTGTGATGGGATTCATCCTCTATTACGAAACCGTCGATGAAGGCGAAGTCGGCGTTGTAAAAGATAAAGGATCAGCGACCGGCGAAACATGGGAACCCGGCTGGCATCGTTATTCGTTCCCCGGTGGTCTGATGACTGAATCAGTCGCCAAAATAGATGTTCGTCCGCAAACCTATACGATGTCGGGTGATATTCACGAAGGCGACGTTGAAGCTGATGATGCAATAGATTTCCTATCGAACGATCAACAGCGTGTGAGTACAGATATTACAATCCGATATCGTGTAAAATCGGATCATGCACCCGATTTCTACAGTGAATTCGCTACACACAATAAATTCCAAGATGATATTGTTCGACCAACAACCGATGAAATCGTTCCGCGTGAAGCATCCGAATTCGATGCTATCGAAGCTGAAACCGAAGAAGGCCGTGAACAGATCGGCGAAGCTGTACTCGAACAGATGCAAACTGAAGCGCCAGATTCCGTTGAAATCGAGGCTGTAAACGTCCGTGATGTCCACCTCGATCCGGATTACGTTGAACCCCTCGAAGATGTTGAACGGGCACAAGCCGAAGCTGATGCCCAACGTGAACGGTCTGAAGGACAAGCCGATGCCGACCGGATCGAAGCCGAAGGTGAAGCCGATGCCATCGAAACGATTCGTGAAGAACTAACCGAAGAAGTCCTGATTCACGAACAGATCGATGCGTATGATTCGGGAACGGTCTTCGTCGTTGACCCATCGACGCAATCGATCATCCAAGCCGAATCCTCGGACGATTCATCACTCTTCGATGATGATTGGGGCGATGACGGTGGTGACTAATCGACTATGACCCTCGACAATCTAACCGATTCCGAATGGGGGATCGACACTGATCGACGGAAAGTAATGATTGCCGGCGTTGGTGGAATGGCCGCATTATCCGGCTGTCTCGGTGAAGCCGATGATGGCAGCGACGACAGCGAAACATCCGATACCGACATATCAGATCTGTCTGTTCCGGTGTTACCCGATAATCCGAACGACCTCGATCAACCGATGCGATTCATTGTCGAATCCGCTCACTATCAAAATCGGGCGTTGAACAATGATGACGTTGGATCACCACCCGAATTGCCGGCTAATCCGGATCAGATCGGCGATCCAATAGGATATCTGGTCGAATCGGTACACTACCAGAATCAACTCATCGAATCAGAAAATGCGTGATACAGAATGACCGAAATAGCCGCTACAATCAATTTGATGCAGGATTCAGTCCGAACACTGGCCGACATCGTTCCAATGGATCTGTGGACATCTGTCGTCCCACATACGCCGTTGAATATCTTCCGAGCGATGACGATTCTTGCATTCATCAGCTTCGGGCTAACGGTCGTGTTGTTTACGTTCCTGCATTTTCACGAAAAGCGAAAACTGAAAAAGGAACGGGAAAAGGAACGCACTCGACAGAAAGAAGCCGAAGCACAGAAGTCGTTATTCAATGATGAAGATGTGACGACCGATCCCATCCAACGGGAGTTAGAGGATAAGTAAATAACACCCGTTCTATTCCAATTGATTAATCGAAGACGATTCGACGGACAGATTTGCAGAAAGTCGATAATTTTATACCGATCACCCATCAAATGTCAATCGAAGTCCCGTGGTGTAGCGGCCAATCATAGGAGGCTTTGAACGGGTATCGGTCAACTGATCCACAACGGATCTGCTTCGGCGAACGATGCAACTTGCCGACGTGCATACGAATGTCCCAGCATACGATTGAGCAAATCCAGCATTCAACGCCAAGCCGACGACTTATCCAATCGTCAAAACTCCATGTTCGACACGATACCCGGAAGTAACCTTCTGACCGAGGTTCGAATCCTTGCGGGACTATCGGACCCGATTTTTCCGAAGAGATGGAACACCGATTATCGAAATAAAGCAATCGCACAACCAATTCCGTCTTCGATCAAAAAGAGTATTCTCCCATAGCTTTTTACTGGAAGATGGCAATATAGTACGTGTGGGTCTGTGATCGACTCACAATGGTTACCTTCCACATCGGAAGAACGCCAGACTGATCGACATACAACCAACCAACTGTAAAGGATCGATACTAAGTGGTCGGCATGAACGTGTGTGGCATACATGGGGACAATCCGTCCCTATGTCTGTCTATCGAACCTACATCGGAACCCTGTGGTATTCAAAAGCGTTACCGACATATCGGGTAGTACATCAGAACGCTGTGTCTGTCGTTCGACCGAGGATAGAACACTTCGTCATTCCGTCGTGTTCCATAGCAAAAAACGCCACACATTTACCGATCTCACCTCGGTCGAACGAACTGCTCTCGCTTGTAATCGACTGTCAGTAATCGACAGAAAACGGCAAAATCGACAGTTCTTCGATCTGATCGAAGCTTGGGATTTATGTAACCGACCGTAAAATAACCCATTGCGGGGTCATTGGGGAGGCAAACGGAACAGCATGTCCATCGTGGAATCGTATTCAGGTTCCTGTTGACGAGTGTGACACCTATCGACTCTACGAATATCGGGGGTCATGTTGACCCCGCGTCTTCCGATATTCAAACATCGAACTCGGGGCTACCAATCCGATACGGGGGGACAAGCATTAAGGGAGTGTACCCTACGGTTGTTTGAACGACCGTCGATCTGGTGCCTACCTATCACGGTCGTTTTTCCCACCTGCTTTCTGACCTAATAGACGATAATTAGATGCATCTGTTTTCCAATTTCCGGGTTTTCTATTTTGGAGATATAGATCAATCTTGCAATAGATTTATTACTCTATAGAATTTAAGATCAAAGGGATAGGAGTATACAATGTCTGCTAAAGAACGCAAAAACGACGACGATTCGAAATCGCATTCGGAATCGAATAATGACGAATCGCCCATCGAAGACCAACGTCGAGTTATTGGAATGGAGCATGTATCAGCACATCCGATCTGGCAAAAGATCCGGCCAGATAAGCAATACCGTCGCAATCTGATCAACAAACGAAGTGACACCAGCCGGATCGAAATACTCGTTAACAGTCATTTTACAGGCGAAGCGACAGTTATCGGTGTTCCATATGCTGCTGAAGATATCGAGCGAGGTAGTGTCGTTGTCAAAAACTACATCGAAGAATTCACTGATCCACTCGAAGAACGACGACAGTTGCTCGAACGGTGGAATACATATGTCGAAACAACTGCCGAATACATCCTCTACGGGAAAGCATGGCAGAAATATTACGAAGAAATCGGTACCTCAACGAACTCTGTCGGAAATCATCTACCGTTCCCAGCCGAACACATTCCAAAGGGTATAGCAATCCAAAAACTCGCTCACGATGGCGTCTGGATGGGTGAAAGCGTCGATGAGAGAAATCAAGCGTTGGGTGAACGAATCTGGTCTGAAATGTGTACATCGGAAATTCCGATTACCGATGCCTTTGACCGAATCGATTCGGGAATAAATCATTCAGAACTGTCCGATGATTACGAAAAAGCCGTCGATACTATCAGTTCACAAGCCGATAAAATTGCCGAACTTCGGGAAAACAACAAAGGTCTTAACAATACCCTCAAACGAAAAAACGAAGAACTCGAAACTCTCCGAGATGAGTACGACCAAGCCCAAAAAGAAATCAGTTCTTTACAGTCTCAAATCTCTGCACTCCAAGATAACCTTCGTGAGAAAAAAGAAGAAAATGAGGCTTTAGAGTTCAAAATCTCCGAAATTCGTGATCTCGTCAGTAAGAAATCGACAAAAATCGATGAACTTCAATCGCAGATCGAAGCGAAAAATTCACAGGTTCAACAACTACATGGAAAGATCGGTAATCTAACTGCCGAAAAAGAACAACTCGAAGATGAACTTGAAAATACCAGATCAAAGACAGATACTGAATCCCTTCCCATCGACCGTGAAAAGATCGAATCGATGGTGCCAATCCTTTTCGAACAGGAAGAAGATGCACTTGCAGCCGAAGCAATCAAACTGTTGAATATATTAACCGACGAATGATGAACGGCGAAATCAACACGTTCCGATGTACAAATTGCAGTACCGAATATTCAACCGATGAACAAACACCACATCGGATTATCGAGGGCGATGCTAATCCGGCAACAATCATCGTCGGAGCCGAAGAACTGCACAATATTATTACTGTACTGGCTGTCGAAACAGCCGAAATCGTTCCACCCGATGGCTACGGAAAAACTGAAACGATGCCTATCGACTACACCGAACTCCCATCGGTCAGTGAAACAGATAACAGGGATAATAATGCATTCACCGTCGATAGGATCGATAACCCCAGCACCGAACAATCAGTCGAAGACACACTCCGAGATTTTGAAACGGCAGTCGAAAATGAAAGCGAATATTCAAACGTCGTTCAAGACGCACTCGATGCACTCGGCATCGATCTCCCATTCGATTTTTCACACGAATCCGAAGACACTACCAAAGAAGTCGATGAGTCGGATACAGACGCCGGACAATCGGTCGAAGATGCATCTGATACAACAACTGCCGACGTGATCGAAGAAACGCCTGTCCGACTCGATGAAGCGATCAGACGACAACTGAAAGAAGAATTGCAACAGGTCAAAAAGTACGGACGGGCCGAAGCCGATCCGAAAGATTCTGATATGCATCCATCGAGTTTGTACCAGTTTAAAGTCGAAGTGCCGATAACAACCGAAGCGGAATCGGCAATGTTTCTCTGCAATGAGTGCATCAAATCGATGCAGAATGCCGATAAATGTGGTAAGTAGGTGAATATAACAATGAATCTCGATACCTTGCGAACACGTATCATCCGACGCCTCGAAGCATACGAGGCCGCGAATGAATCAGATACAACCAACGACAGTAGTACAGCCGACGAATCATTGACCAATGGAACTGATGAACCATTCGAATCGGTCAAAACGACCAATCCAGTCCCGGTATCAACGACTGCCAAAGATTCAGATGTAGATATTGAGGATACTATTGCTGATTCGGATATGAGACTGTCAGAAGTTCCCCCGTTCGAATCGCCGTGGGATGAACCAATCGAAACGTCCGATCCAATCCAAATAGTCGAAGAAGAATTCGCCCGATTCGAATCCGAAATCGAAGCAATGTCGGATGATGAAGATCAGATCGGCCAAGCCCGACTAACCGACCGGGAAGTTGCCCGATTACCAATGGGTAATCAACATACAAAATGGAACGTCATTCGATGGCAGGCCGTCAAAGCCGCAGCAATTCATTATGGAGTGACCGATTGGATTTCTTACGCCGATCCGAATCTGACTTACGAAGAAAATATCGATCTGATGCGACAAACCGGCGGATCGAAAACGATGAAAGAAATGGTCCCCCGGCGAGCGTAAATATAGCATCTCTTCTTTTCGGCGACTATCGACAATCGATGAGTGACCCCTGCAACATCGTACAGTGATCGACTGATGATTGCACTGTACCGAATCGATGTTCAGTACTACCTACGTTATTCCAATTCAGCGATGTCATTCTCTTAGCTAATTGATTGCGACGAAAAATTGGGAATGAAAAGTTCCCGATTCTATGAGTCCGCCGAGTCAGTTACGACACCAAAAGTCGGTTGGAATGGTTTACACAACCCCGACTTTTACACAGATGATCCGAACCCGCTTGATGATCCGTTCCGAATCGGTTGTTGACCCATTCCGGCGTATCGATGTCGAATCGTTCCCGCACCGAACGAGGTTGAT
>LKMJ01000341.1_pt1 | contig 33998 bp, 36 predicted proteins | sample 643391 | NCBI WGS metagenome assembly LKMJ01 (sample SAMN04112250, study PRJNA286221) | soda lake metagenome | biome: soda lake; feature: Kulunda Steppe; material: water; isolation source: sample PL-Br10 brine of Picturesque Lake | place: Russia: Kulunda steppe | collected 2010-07 | reverse complement strand
CGCATCATCGAAGAAGAAGCCATGAAGGAGAAGACGGGTAAGGTGCTCGCACAATTACCGGTTGACGTAGCCACCTTCTTGTTAAATGAAAAGCGCAGCATTTTAAGTGCGATTGAAGAGCGTAACGGGATCGAAGTTCTGCTTATTCCGAATCGTCGGCTGGAATCACCCAACTATGAGTTGCAACGGCTTCGGACCGATGAAGACGGGGAAGACCAAACCAGCTATAAGCTTACCGATGAGGATGAAGGTCCAAGCCGCGCTGAGGCGCTGCTGACTGCCGAGCGGACGCGGACGGAGACGCCCGCTGTTAAAGCTGTTCGCTCAGCAGCACCCGCACCTGCATCAGCGCGCGCAACAAGACCAGAGCCACCCTCTACTTCCGCTGAAGGAAGCGACCGGGGTCCCGGGCTTTTGGGCTGGTTACGTCGTTTAGTTACCGGTGACGAGACTGCCACAGAGCAGACAACCGCCGCGGAGAAAAAGTCTACTGATTCAACAAATGACACCGGCGAGAAGAGCTCACAAAGCGGTAACCGCCGTCGTCGGAGTAGTGGTGGCAGTGGCAACTCCTCTGGTCGCAGTAGCGGCCAACGCCGCGGGCGTGGTGGCTCGCGACGGGCAACTAATGCGGAAGAAACGCCCACCCCAAGCGCAGAAGCCGTCGCCCCGGCCCCGGAGGCAACTCCAGAGCCAACCACTCCAGCGCCGGCAACGAGCGAAAACGGCGAGGAAAAGCCGGCAGGTACAGGGCGGACGCGACGTGGTCGCCGTGGCGGGCGGCGTAGGCGTCGTAGTAACGGCGAAGAGTCACCCACACCGGCGACTGAGGCGAGCGAGAAGCCTGAGTCCACTGGGTCCACTGGGTCCACTGAGCCAACTCTGCCTTCTGAGCCAGCAACGCCAGAGCCTGAGATTCAACCACCGAGTGCCGCCACAGATCCACGACGCTGGTCTGGGCGACCACGGCTGCCGGCAGACTCTACAGATTAAAGGCGATATTGCTCGCGCAATGCCGCGAGCAAGCCTACCGCGGCGTCGTCAATAAGATTAAACACGCGGGCAAAACCGTCTCCTGCACCGAAGTAGGGATCAGGAACCCATTGATCTGGATAGCTTTGTGCGTAACTTAACAGCGGCTCTATTCTGGACCGCGCTGACCCCGGTGCCTGGGCCTTAAGCCAATCCAAATTGGCCTCGTCCATTGCCAAGATGTGTGAAAAAGCCTCGAAATCGTAGCTATCCACCTGGCGGGCACGTAAATCACTGATATCCACGCCTCTGGCGAGCGCCTCGGCTTGAGAGCGTAAGTCAGGCGCCTTCCCAATGTGATAGTCATGTGTGCCAGCTGAATCTATTTGAATAGCATTCTCCAATCCCGCTGCACGTAGCTTTTCGCGGAACACACCCTCGGCTGTGGGCGATCGACAAATATTACCCATGCAAACAAACAATACCTGCGTCACTGAAATGTTGCCTCCACACGTTGCAAATCCTCAAGGGTATCAACGCCCTGAGCTGGCGGGCGGATCGCTTCGGCCACCTCAATCCACTCTCCGGCTTGCAATGCACGCAATTGCTCGAGCTGCTCGAGTTGCTCGAGCGGGCTGGGTGGCAACATTGCCACGCGTTTAAGAAAGTCGGCTCGATAAGCATACAGGCCAAGATGACGTTGCGCCGCCTGCAACGCATTGCTATTGCTTTGGCTGCGATCCCACGGGATCGGTGCACGACTAAAATACAATGCCCGCCCGTGATGTGTCGCAACCACTTTGACAATGTTGGGGTCATCCATCATGGCGGCTTCTGTCATTGGGCTCGATAAGGTGGCGATACTGGCCTGCGGCTTCTCATGCAGCAAGCCCGCAACCTGATCGAGCAAAGGAGCCGGCATCAATGGCTCATCACCCTGTAAATTAACCACAATATCAGTGCCTGATAAACCGGCAATATCAACCACCTCTGCAAGCCGATCGGTGCCACTGAAGTGGTCATCACGCGTCATACAAACCCTTGCGCCTAAGCCCTCCACCACCTGAGCAATACCGGCATGATCAGTGGCCACAATAATCTGCGAGGCGCCACTTTCCCTCGCTCGATCGATGACATGCGCAATCATTGGGCGACCAGCGATTTTGCGAAGCGGCTTACCGGGCAGCCGAGTGGATTGATAACGCGCCGGAATAATCACGATAAACGGAATCATTCACGCTCCTTTATTGCGTCAAGCAAGTTAATAAGCTTGGCTTTGGTTGCCGTGTCGGGCTGCGCGGTAACGGGGAGAACCCAGGTATCACTTGGCGCAAACGACTGGCACTTTACGGCGTCTTTTTCTGTCATAAAAATCGGCAGCGAATCATCAAATGCCAGATCCGCTGCCTGATAAACCTGATGGTCCGCAAAAGCATGCGGTATGACTTTGTAGTTAAGCGAGAGCAGCATGTCAAAAAAACGATCTGGGTGGCCGATACCCGCCACCGCATGCACCGCCTCGCCAGGTACTGGCGGTGTATCGCTCCCCTCTGGCCGAAGCGGCCTTAGGATGCCAGGGGCCAAAACAAACTGCCCATCACTTTCGGGGACGGCGGGCCCATTCGCCACTACTAACTGCACGCCAGTCAGACGCGCTGGGCATTCCCGCAGTGGCCCAGCTGGAAGACAGCGCCGATTCCCTAGCCCCCGGGCGCCATCAATGACCGCTATTTCGACATCTCGACCGAGTTTATAGTGCTGCAAACCATCGTCACTGATGATTAAATCAACGGTGGCATGCTCAATGAGGCACCGCGCTGCTGCGACCCGGTCTCTGCCAATGGCAACCGGGCAGGCAACCCGTTGAGCGATCAAAACCGCCTCATCACCCACATCGAGCGGATCACTCTGTGCCGTCACCAGGCGTGGCTTTTTTGCCTGCCCACCATAGCCCCGCAAAATCACACCCGGATTAAATCCTCGCTCACGGGCCGCCTCCACTAACCAAACCACCAGAGGTGTTTTGCCGGTGCCACCAACAAAGATGTTGCCCACCACCACCACTGGCACATCAAGCGAGACCACTGAAAAACGCCCGCTGAGATAGTACTCACGGCGTTTTTGCATGAACCAACCGTAAAGCCGACCCAATGGCGCAAGCACCCGAGCTGGCCACTGGTCATTTAACCAGAAGGCGGGAAACTGCCCAAGCGTTCGCTTCATGAAGACTGAGCCATTTCCGTGCGAAACTGCAGCCGGTGCAACGCCGCATAGGCACCACGGAGTTTAATAAGCTCAGCATGTGTACCGGATTCAACCACCCGCCCGGCATCCAGCACGATAATTCGGTCTGCACGCTCGATGGTGGAGAGCCGATGCGCAATAACTACTGTTGTTCTACCCTGCATCAGCCGCTCCAGAGCCGTTTGGATATGCTGCTCGGAGGCGGAATCCAATGCGGAGGTGGCCTCATCAAGAATCAACAGCGGCGCGTCCTTTAGCAGTGCGCGCGCAATGGCAATCCGCTGCCGCTGCCCGCCCGATAACAAAACGCCATTCTCACCCACCGGGGTATCAAAGCCCTGTGGAAGATCTTCAATGAATTCACGTGCATTCGCAGCTTCTGCTGCTGCGTATAGGGCGGCCTGGTCGGTGTCTCCGGGGCGCCCGTAGGCAATATTTTCGGCAATGGTCGCGTTAAACAGCACGACCTCCTGGCTGACCAGGGCAATCTGTGCACGCAATGCAGCGAGCTCATAATTGGTCAGACCAATCCCATCGAGCACGATTTCTCCCTCGGATGGTTCGTAAAATCGGGGCAGCAAGCTAACTAGTGAGGTTTTGCCGCTGCCCGATCGGCCAACAAGCGCAACGGTTTCCCCCGGCTCGATGGCAAAGTTAATGTCGTTGAGCACCGGTTCACTGCCGTCTCGATAACGTAGACTCACATGTCGAAACTCGATTCTGCCGGTAGCACGCTCTGGCGCAAAAGTCCCCGTATCTCGCTCTGGGGTTTCGTCAATCACCTCAAAGAGGCTCTCCCCGGCCGCAATACCGCGTTGTATGCGCGCGTGCACAGTGGTCAGTCGCTTCAGTGGCTGCAGGAGCAGCAGCATTGCCGTTAAAAAGGAGACAAATGCGCCAACACTGACATCGGCCATGGAATTCTGAAAGGTGGCCAACCAAACAACGATTGACAAGGCAAAAGCCGCACAGAATTGCACAATCGGCGTACTGAGTGCCTGCGTTGCAGCAAACTTCATAAACTGTTTTGTATTCCGCTCATTCGCCTCAGCAAACCGCTCCCTCTCCCGATTTTGAGCGCCATAAATGCGAACCTCATCACTGCCCTCAATCGCTTCCTCCGCCACATAAGCAATACTCCCCACGGAGTTTTGGACTTTTCGGCTGAGCTTGCGAAACCGGCGACTAACCGTGACAACCACTGCGATGACCACCGGGCCGAGCAATAGGAACGTTAGTGTCAGCTGCCAGCTTAGCCAGAACATGTAAGCCAACAGAAAAATAACGGTTGCCATATCGCGAATAATGACAACCACCGCGTTGGTACCAGCTTCTGCTACCTGCTCAACGTTGTAGGTAAGCTTGGAGAGCAACATGCTCGATGAAGTGTCGTCAAAAAATTGCCGCGGCAATGTCAACACCCGATCAAACACCTCAGCACGTAACCGACCAATGACCTGCCGTGAGATCCACGCCATTCCGTACTGAGAGGCAAAACTCGCTAAGCCACGTATGACAAAGATCGCTAGCACACCCAACGGAATGAGCTTTATGATATCGGGGTCACGCTCGACAAAACCGGCATCAAGCAGCGGCTTGATCAGCCAAGCGAACGCCGCCTCCGTGGCACCGGTGAGGATCATACCGATGACCGCGATCGAGGCCACCTTCCAGTAATCCAGAACGTAAATTAACAGCCGGCGGTAAATCGCCCAGCCACTTGTTACTTGTTGCACAGTTGTTGCTGAATCCCTGCCGGCACTGGTCGGATAAAACCACGATGATAAAGGATTTCTTCCCCATCTCGAAACCGACCGACCCGCGCTGGTGCATTCAACAACCTTGCCCGCCGTTGCCGTTCTCCTCCTTTCGGAATAATTTCGCCATCTCGCAACAAAAAACTCACTGCGCCATCGAGACCCGTGTCATAAATAATACTGCCCGCACAGGCGATTCGCTCTACGACTTCTGTATGCGGCATGCGAAAGCTATTCCGATAGCCGGCAGATACGATGACATACGTTGGCGCGAGCTTGCGCAAGAAAAGTGCGCTACTACTGGTGCGGCTGCCATGATGAGGCGCCTCAACAATGTCAAACGGTTGCTCAGCCCGCATGGCAACCGAGTACTCTTCTATGCCCTCGATATCACCCGTAAAGAGCACACGCGCGCCGGCAGTGGATAACGCCGTAACGCAAGAGGCGGCATTCCCAGTTGCGGCAAACGGGCTTGGTGGTGCCAAAAACTCAAAGCTAACTTGATCATAAACCCATCGCTGCCCCGCTACACAGGGTTTGGCAAAGGGAAGCTGATCCAGTGGCTCGCCTACCCAGGCATTGCCAATCTCAAAGCGTGCATTGAGCTCGCTGAGCCCGCCGCGATGATCGGCATCTGCATGTGTGATAATCAACGTATCGATCGTCTCAATCCCCCGTTCCTGCAGATAAGGAATGAGCGTAAAACTCGCCGCATGCGAACCACCTCGCCATGCCGGGCCGGTGTCAATCACTACCGTATGCCCGTGGGTCTCAATCACTGCCGCATTCCCCTGCCCCACCTCCAACCAGGTAATGAGGGCATCGCCAGGGGGTAGTGGCCGGGGTGAGTGGATTAACAAAGGCGAGAGTAAAATAGGCGCAAGACCTCGCATAGGCAGTCCCGCAGGGAGCATAAACAACGCTACCCCTAACAGGCCTAACCCGAGCAGCCATGGGGTGCTCGGCGCAAGCTCAAGCGGCGCTGCCCCATAGCCAATTAATGCCACTCCAAGTTCGTACAAAGCCTGTAGAAATGCGCCCAGAAGACTAAGCCCCCACGCGCCAAGCGGACTGTAGATCCACAAAAGCGCGCTAAAAATGAGTGCACCTGGCACGATCAATAGTGAGAACACAGGCAAAACTACTAAGTTGACAGGGATTGCCAGTGGGCTAAATGTGCCAAAAAATATCGCGGTCAGCGGCGCCAGCCCGACCACCAAGCCCAACTGCAAAACCCACAGACCCTTGAGCGCACCAAGACGGCGCCCACGAACCAGTATCAAAATTAGCGCAACCGCACCAAACGACAGCCAGGCTCCGGGCATCAGCGCGCTCGCCGGTTCAACAATGAGCAACCCCAGCCCGGCCGCTAGCAGAATGGGCAACCCCCGCGGCCGGGCACCACACAGCAGCACCACACCTGCCAAGCTCAACATAGTGAGTGCTCGAATTGTCGGCACCGAAAAGCCTGCCAATGCGGCATAGCTGGCTGCGAACCCAAGGCCACAACAAATAGCCCAGCTAAGGCGGCTTCCCGGCAGATGCAGGAAACCCCACAACAGCCTTCCAAGCCAATACCCAAACCCCGCCAGCAAACCCACATGCAACCCAGAGATGGCAAGTAGGTGCCCGGTACCTGTGGTGCGCAAAACTGCCCATATCGAGTCAGTGAATTCGCGCCGATCCCCCGTCACAAGCCCTTGTAAAAGGGCTCTACCCGCCGGTGGTGCAACCGCGTCACCAATCGCGGCCGAAACCGATGCGCGCCAGTGATGAAGCCCCCATGCGCCAGCAACCCGTTGCGCTTGCTCCGGGAGAATGACGGTTGCCGTTGCATCGATCTTTTGTGTGGCTAACCAAAGCTCGTAGTCAAACCTTACTGGGTTCATAAACCCCCGCGGGCGCCGCAAGCGCAATGGCAGTTGCCACGCCTCTCCAGCCTCAACCCGCAACGCATCGTTATAGCTGGTTACCCGTATGCGCCTGGGTAATCGCCCGTCCACGCCCTCAATCGCAGTCGGCCGAAACAAAAATCGCTGCGTGTTCTGCTCGGTTTCAGGGAGGTCAATGACCTGCCCTGTCACAATAAATGGTTCGGTTTTCTCTAGCGGTGGCCAATGCGATATCGCGGCAGCTTGCCCAACAAGCGCTACAACAACACCCAAACCGAGCCAACCTGGCAAACCTTGCCACCCATTGAAAAGGACCAACGGGAGGAGGCAACTTAGCAATAACAAGACTGCGGCAGCCGGGGTTGGCAACAACACAGCAAGCAACAAGCCCAACAAAACAAAAACCGCACGCATAGCGGTTCACGCTAACAGCCCTTAGGGCATTGGATGCAGCTGCCCGTCTGCAAGATTTAACCGCCGATCCATTCGTGAGGCCACGTCTAAATCATGAGTGACGAGAACAACGCTCGTCCCGTTATCGCGGTTGATGGACTGAAAAAGATTTAAAATAGATTCCGCGGTTTGCTGATCCAAATTGCCAGTCGGCTCATCGGCCAGCAAACACGCTGGCCCGGTGACCAGTGCCCTGGCGATGGCCACACGCTGACGCTCTCCACCGGAGAGTTCGCCAGGCTTATGGGAGCTTCTTGCCGCCAGCCCAACCTGATCCAATAACTCAAGCGCCGCTGTTTCTGCCTCTGTGGGTTTTATCCCACGAATTAGTAAAGGCATCGCGACATTTTCAGTGGCGGTAAACTCACCGAGTAGGTGATGGAATTGATAGACAAACCCAAGTCGCCGGTTGCGTAAACGTCCACGGGCTGCAGCACCTAGGGAAGACATAAGTTCATCGTTGATATAAACCGCGCCGCGGTCAATGTCTTCGAGCCCACCCAGGACATGCAACAATGTACTCTTACCCGAGCCTGAGCGCCCAAGAATGGCAATCTGCTCGCCTTGCCTTACCGTCAACGCCATATCCGCGAGCACATCCACGCCTAAGCCGCCCTCACGAAACGACTTGTAAACGCCAACACAGCGCAAAGCTGCCTGCTGATCACTCATGGCGCAGCGCCTCTGCTGGTGCAACACAGGATGCTCGCCAGGCCGGATAAAGGGTAGCCAACACACTCAAGCCAAAGGCTGCCAGAGTGATTCGCCAAACGTCCTCAAAGCGTAAATCGGATGGCAAATCGCTAATGTAGTAAACATCACCGGCAATAAAATCAACGCTTAAAAGCTGCTCAATTGCCGGCACGATGGTTTCTACATTAAGCGCGAGCGCGATGCCCGCTGCTGTGCCCAGCAGAGTCCCAACAACACCCAATAAACTGCCCTGAATGATAAAAATTGCCATAATTGTTTTAGGTGTTGCTCCTAATGTTCGCAATATGGCGATATCAGACTGTTTATCCTGTACCGCCATCACCAACGTGGAAACAATATTGAACGCGGCCACGCCCACGATGAGCATTAAAATGATGAACATCACCGTCTTTTCCATGGCAACCGCGCGAAAAAAATTTTCATGCTGCATGGTCCAGTCGCTAACCAGATAACGCCCGGGCAAAGACATGGCAATGTCGCGCACCAAGCGCGGCGCCGCCATTAAATCTTCAAACTCCAACCGCACTCCGGTAATACCCTCTTCCAACCGAAACAGCCGCTGCGCGTCTTCAAGGTGAATCAGGGCCACCGAGCTGTCATATTGAGCCATATCCACTTCAAAGATACCGGCCACTTCAAAGCGCCGAAGCCGCGGCAAGATGCCTGCGGCAGTCACCCGGGCCTCCGGTGTCACCACATTCAGGGAATCACCGACCCCCACGTTCATTCGCTGCGCAAGTCGGCTGCCAATCACAATCCGAAAACTGCCTGCCTGCAACTGCGTCATGTCACCGGCAATCAGCTGATCAACGATCTGCGAAACACGCCCCTCAAGTGCTGGGTCTATCCCGCGCAGCAGCGCGCCGGATACCTCGCCACCACGGGTCAACATGGCTTCACCACTCACAAAGGGCGCCGCGCCCACCACCTCCGGGCGGGCTTGCAGGGATTCAACCACCGCCGGCCAATCAACTAAGGCTGAGTTATGGGCATTAACCGTGGCATGCGAGACCATGCCTAAGATCCGCTCACGTAGCTCTTTTTCAAAACCATTCATTACCGAGAGTACGGTAATCAGCGCCATCACTCCGATCGCAATCCCCAGCATCGAACTCGCGGAGATAAACGAGACAAAACCATCGCGGCGGCGCGCACGCGTATAACGCAGCCCGATAAAAAGCGGCAGTGGACGCATCATTCGAGATCACCCCCGAGCGCGCGCGGCAACGCAAACGCGGCAGCCAAGGCATCCGGCCCGGTTGCGGGCAAGGCTAATCCACGCGCCTTGGCGACCGCGTTAAAGCGCTCAAGAGGTAACGCTTCTAGGTCCTTAACTCCCGCACCCGCCAAAACGAACCCCCATAAGTGGTAGAAACTCGGCACCGTCATGCCATAACCACGGGCAGCGCCAAATGCCTCAGATAGGCTGGTTTGAATTGATTGCCAAGCCTGTTGTTGGCCCACCATTAGCCCGCCAGCTTGTGTTGCGATAAGGCCACCAGGCGCAAGTTTGCGGGCGAGCTGCTCGTAAAACCGAGGCGAATAGAAGGCCTGGGCTGCGCTATCCGGCGCCGTCACATCCACAAGATCGCCGATGATCACGTCATACAAATCCGTCTGTTTATCCAAATGCACATAGATGTCTTCAAGCTTTACACTTAACCGAGCATCATCAAAGACGGCACCATGCCATTGATCGAGATGCGTTCGGCATAGACTCACAAATTCAGCATCAATATCAACCATCACCACACGCTCGACGGCAGCATGACGGAGGACTTCTCGGGCTGTCGCACCCTCTCCGCCCCCCATAATTAACACCCGCCGCGGCGCCGGATGCGTGAGCATGGCAGGATGAACAAGCGCCTCATGATAGATCGCCTCATCAATCGCACAGGATTGAATGTCTCCATCGAGCATCACGCACCGGCCATGCGCTGCGGTGTCAAAGAAGGCGTATCGCTGCCAGGCGGTGACACCCTCCGCAACCATTTCCTCAAAAGGCTGCTCAAGCTGATCGCCGGCTACCGTTCGCTGATTTATTTTAGACGGCTCCATTAGTCACAGTTTACCGTTCTCCTTAAATAGCTTCACGCTTTTCGCAACGCAGCAGGTTGGGTAGACTTCACAGCCCATGACAAAGCCAGCACATACGATCCTTACTCTCCCTACCCTGCCTCATCAAGCGGCGGAGCGCCAACGATGGTCTATCCCACACACAGACAGCTGTGCCGTAGCTATCGCGCAAACTATTGCCCAACACAAAGGATTAGTCCTTGTTGTAACGAAGGGTAGCGGAGAGGCGCAATATCTCGCCGAGGCCATTGATTTTTTCCTTGGCGCAAGCGACATGATTGATTTGATGCCCGATTGGGAGATCCTTCCCTACGATTTCTTCTCCCCACATCAAGAAATCATTTCAGCCCGTCTCGATGCGCTATATAAGCTGCCGCATCGCCGCGAGGGTTTACTCCTTACCCCGGCCTCTACGTTAATGCAGCGCATTGCCCCGCCCAGCTTTATACAAGGTGCCATGCTCAAATTCGGGGTAGGCGATCAAATCGATTTAACGCAACTGCGTGGTCAGCTTGAGAAAACCGGCTACCGTTGTGTCTCTGAGGTGGTAGAGCACGGCGAGTTCGCCGTCCGGGGATCATTATTCGATCTCTATCCGATGGGGGCCAACATGCCCTTCCGAGTAGATCTATTTGACGATGAGATTGATTCCATCCGATGTTTCGACCCCGAAACACAGCGCAGTGAGGCGAAAATCGAGCGCGTCGAATTACTGCCCGCGCACGAATTTCCTACGGATGAAAAAGCAATCGCTCATTTCCGCCAAATGTTTCGCAGCACCTTTGCGGGTGACCCCACGCATAGCGTGATCTATCAATCCATCAGCGATGGACATATCCCAACGGGCATTGAATCGTACTTGCCGCTGTTTTTCCCCACCAGCGCCACGCTATTTGATTACCTGCCCGAGAATACGCTCATTATTCGAATTGGCGAGACCGATGCGCATCTCAATACCGAATGGGAGCAGATTAACGAGCGCTATGAACAGCGCCGTCATGATCCATCCCACCCGATTCTTTCGCCAGATCAGCTGTTCATCAATCAGGACCGCGTACGCGAACAACTCAATCGCTACCCGCAGGTCCTAATTGCAGAACACGGCGAAACACATGGCCCGGCTTCTCAGCAAAGGACACTCCCCCTAGTGCCGCTGGAAAGGCCAATCGATTCGATAAAAAGCTTAATTGAAGGTTACACCGGACGGGTTCTGCTCACCGCGGAAACGGCTGGCCGCCGTGAAGCCTGGCTTGAGCGCTTATACGCAGAGTCAATCAGACCCCAACTTGTGACGAGTTATGAGGAATTTCTTGCCTCAACCTGCGCACTGGCGATTACCGTAGCCCCGCTTGAAATGGGTTATGAATTGATGGACCCAGCGATTCGGGTGGTTCCTGAGGCCGCCCTTTTCACCCATCGGGTCAAACAAACCAGCCGCCACTCAAGCGCACCGCAACGTGACCCCGATACCATTATCCGTGACTTAACGGATCTTCACATCGGCTCTCCGGTGGTGCACGAAAAGCATGGTGTCGGCCGCTATCGTGGCCTGCAGACCATAACGGTGGATGGCATTGACACCGAGTTTCTTCAGCTTGAATACGCGGGTAATGACAAACTCTACGTGCCCGTCGCCTCGCTGCATTTAATCGGGCGTTATACCGGCGCAGACGAGTTCGATGCGCCACTGCACCGACTTGGCAGTGGCCAATGGGAGAAGGCACGGCGCAAAGCGGCAGAAAAAGCACGCGATGTGGCCGCGGAGTTACTCGATATCAATGCGCGTCGGGCTGCGCAACCCGGTCAACCACATGTTGTTCCGGCTGAGGATTATGCCCGCTTCACCGAGCAATTTCGCTTTGAGGAAACGCCAGATCAGGCAACCGCTATTCATGCGGTACTCAACGATATGCAGTCAAGCAAGCCAATGGATCGTGTAGTTTGTGGGGATGTGGGCTTCGGGAAAACTGAAGTGGCCATGCGGGCGGCGTTTGCTGGCGTGCAGTCTGGCCGGCAGGTTGCAGTATTAGTCCCCACCACGTTGTTGGCCCAACAGCATTATCAGAATTTCACGGACCGGTTTGCCGATTGGCCCGTTCGCATAGAGGCCCTGTCGCGATTTCGTTCCGCAAAAGAAACCGAGGCCATGATAGAGGCACTTGAGCAGGGCAAGGTGGATATCGTGATCGGTACACACAAGCTACTGCAAAGGAGCGTGCGTTTTCATGACCTTGGCTTACTAATTATTGATGAGGAGCAGCGCTTTGGCGTTCGTCAAAAAGAAAAGCTCAAGCAGTTCCGTGCAACCGTTGATGTGCTTACCCTCACGGCTACGCCTATTCCTCGGACGTTAAATATGTCCCTTGCCGGATTGCGCGATCTCTCCATCATCGCCACCCCACCGGCGCGGCGGCTCGCGGTAAAAACCTTTGTCAACGAATGGAATGATGCCACTGTGCGGGAGGCCTGCCTCCGGGAGCTGCACCGGGGTGGGCAAGTGTATTTTCTCCACAATGAGGTCCAGAGCATTGATCGAATTGCCGAATCATTGGCAGAGCTGGTGCCCGAGGCAAGGATTCGCGTTGCACATGGGCAAATGCGTGAGCGCGAGCTCGAACGCGTAATGCTTGATTTTTATCACCGGCGGTTCAACGTCTTAGTTTGCTCTACAATTATTGAAAGTGGCATTGATGTACCCAGCGCAAACACGATTATCATTAATCGTGCCGATCGCCTCGGGTTGGCTCAATTGCACCAATTGCGGGGCCGAGTTGGCCGCTCACATCACCGCGCGTATGCCTACTTAATGGCCCCTGCTAAGCGCAACCTCACCCCAGATGCGGCTAAGCGGTTAGATGCCATTGCATCGCTCGAAGATCTAGGGATCGGCTTTGCACTTGCAAGCCATGACCTGGAGATTCGTGGCGCCGGAGAATTGTTAGGTGAGGGTCAAAGCGGCCAGATACACGAGGTCGGTTTTAGCCTATACAGTGAGCTCCTTGAACGTGCGGTAAAGGCGCTTAAATCAGGCAAACAGCCTGAACTTGAAGTTCCCTTATCCGCGGGTACCGAGGTGGATTTACATATCCCCGCGCTGCTGCCCTCAGATTATCTACCCGATGTGCATACGCGGCTGACGCTCTATAAGCGTATTGCCAGCGCCTCAACACCCCACGATTTACGCGAATTACAGGTGGAAATGATCGATCGGTTTGGCTTACTACCCCCGCCAGCCAAGCATCTCATGACCGTTGCAGAACTCCGTCAAAAAGCCTCGATGCTTGGCATTGATCGTCTCGAGGCTGGCCCGGGGGGCGGTGTAGTGGCCTTCACCGATACGGCAAATATCGATGTGGGCTCACTCGTACAGCTAGTGCAGAAAAATCCAGCGGTGTATCGTCTAGAGGGTCAAGACAAGCTGAGATTCCGCATCGACACCGAAACCCCAGAGCAAAGAATTGAGGTAGTTACCCAAATGTTAGACGCCATCACCCTGCGCCAGGCGGCCTAATGAAAAAAGCACTGATTGCCCTGCTAGTGTGCATGCTCGCAAGCCCCGCGTTTGCTGAAACGCGCTACCAGATTGAAGTGCTGATTTTTTCGCAGCCGCCGTTGTCTGATTCCGAAACACCGGACCAACGCCCTGAGCACTCCGCTCCAGCCTTCCCGCGCGAGATTGCTTGGCCATTAAGGCCACCCGGCACGCTAGGGATTGGCCCAGAGGCCTTGCCCGCCAGCGATCATCGGTTGTCGGGTGTAGCGAATCGCCTACGCAACCAATCCGGGTACACGCTAATCTGGCACGAGGCATGGCAGCAGACCTTGCGCGGATCGCGCACCGCGCCTGCCATCAGCCTTCCCAGCTCACTACGGCCACTAGGCATCGAGGGAAGAATCCGCCCTTACCGACAGCGCTTTTTGCATTTTGAAGTTGATTTGCGCTGGCACATCGCCGTGGCTGACACAGCCGAGCCCACCGCCTTCTGGCGCTTGGCACAGAGTCGACGGATGCGTAGTGGCCAGACCCATTACCTCGATCATCCCGTTTTGGGCGTTATTGTACGGATTGATCCTGTAGCAACGCCTTGAGCACTTGCTTAGCCGACTCAACACCGCTGGCTAAGGCAATGTCGATCTCTTCCATTGTGATCGGGGCGCCGTTGTTAAGCCCGGCTGCCTTGTTGACCACTAGCGCGCAGGTTGCATAAGCGAGCTCAAGCTCTCTGGCGAGCGCGGCTTCGGGCATCCCGGTCATGCCAACAATGGTGCAACCGTCCTGTGCCATGCGCCGTATTTCCGCCCCTGTTTCAAGCCGTGGCCCCTGCGTAGCGCCGTAACAACCCTCAGGGTGCATTGGCACTTGGCTGCCTTGCGCTGCTTTGATTAACCGCAGGCGTAATGCTTCGTCATAGGGGGCAGTAAAATCCACATGCCGAACTGGATCGCCATCGTAAAACGTCATTTCACGCCCGTGGGTGTAATCAATCAACTGATCGGGGATAACCACCATGCCAGGATTTAGCGTGGGAGCAATTCCCCCCACCGCAGCAACCGCCACCACTTGAGTCGCGCCCATCTCTCGCAAAGCCCAAAGATTAGCGCGATAGTTGATTCGATGCGGTGGGATTGTATGACCCTGCCCGTGACGTGCCAAAAAAACGACGGCTTGCCCAGCTAACTGACCATGCACAACGGGGCTGGAAGGCCCACCATAGGGCGTTTTAACCATTTCCTGCCGCATAACCCGCAGCTCATCAAACCGAGTCAGTCCGCTGCCGCCAATCACTGCCAACGTCACGATTGCTAATCCTCATCATCCGGATGCGCGGCGTAAATCGCATCCAGATTGCGTAAGTAGCCCTTATAGTCCATACCTGCCCCAAACACGTACCGCTCTGGCACAGTCAGACCAACAAAATCAGCGAGCATGCCAGGCTCACGCCGGGGGTTTGGCTTATCGGCCAACACCGCCGTATAGACAGCCTCAGCGCCCTCCTCTTGGCAGGCATCCAAAAGACCCTTAAAAGTGTGGCCTTCGTCTAAGATGTCATCGACCAACAAAACTGTGCGGCCACGCAAGGCGGTTTGTGGACGTGCCAACCACACAAGCTCACGCCCAACGGTCGTCTTGTGGTAGCGCGTTGCATGAATATAATCGAGCTCAAGCGGAAAATTTAAAAAGGGTAACAAGCGCCCCAGCGGAACAATGGCTCCAGTCATCACCCCGAGCACCAGAGGACGAGTGCTTGCTAATGCAGCGGTAATCTCCGCCGCTAGGCGTTCAATACCCATCGCAACGGCAGTCGCATCATGCAGACACTCGGCCCGGGCAACCACCGCATTGAGTTCTGCTTCACTAAGCGCCACACCTTGGGGCATCGAATATCCTTTTTATTAGAATTAAAACCCTCAGTATAGACCATGCAGGCGTACCAAGCGCAAAGCGTTTTGTGGCGGTTGCGCGGGGACGCGATCAATAAATACGTCAACGTCTCGGCCCGCATTACCGATAATCACCATGTCGCAACCGGCGCTCAGTGCGGCCTGCACTCTTTGATAGAGGTTGCCTGCGCTCTGGGCCCCAACCATCTCTAGGTCATCGCTAAAGACCGCACCGCTAAAGCGCAGCTCTTCACGTAATAAATTCAACCAGCGCGCAGAAAACCCTGCCGGAACCGAATCCACAGCAGGGTAGATCACATGCGCCATCATAATGGCCGCTAACTGATTATCGATCAGACGCCGAAACGGCACCATATCGAGTTGGCGTAAATCCTCAAGGGCACGTGGGTCATACGCGGCTGCATGATGTGAATCCGGCGCCACCCCACCATGACCCGGAAAATGCTTACCCACACAAACCATCCCGGCGGCACGCACGCCTCGCTGCCACGCTAGCGCAAGCGCACTCACTTGTTCGGGCTCAGTGCCGAATGAACGATCACCAATCACAGCACTGATCCCCTGGTCTAAATCCAAAACCGGAGCAAAGCTAATATCCACGCCGCATTTAAGAAGCTCACTCGCCATGAGTTGCCCGGCTGCTTGAGCGGCCTGGAGGGCTTTTTGCGGATCCTGCGCGTAATCCTGCCCTAAGGCTCTGGCGCTGGGTAATCGGCTAAAGCCACTTTGAAAACGTTGCACCCGCCCCCCCTCTTGATCCACTGCGATCAGCAACGGTGGCCGGCGCAGAGCGTGAAGGTGTTTAACCAATTCGGCTAACTGCGCTGGCGAGGCATAATTACGAGAGAATAAAAGCACACCTCCCACTGCAGGATGCTTGAGTCGTTCAACCTCCTCGCCTAGCAGCTGTGTGCCGGCAATGCCGAGCATTAGGGGACCTGGCAACATTAGAAGCGACCCTCTTCAATCAAGATCTTCGTCCCCGCGTTAACTTCATTGAAAAGCTCAATCACCGCATCATTGGAAAGCCGAATACAGCCATGCGAGACCGGCTTGCCTACCGCGCTGCTATCCGGGCAGCCATGAATATAAATAAACCGGGAAAGCGTATCCACCGCGCCACCACGGTTGCGCCCTGACTCCAGGCCTGTTAACCAAAGGATGCGAGACAAAATCCAATCGCGATCAGGGAATTGCGTTTGCAATGCGGCGGAATGCACTTCGCCGGTCCAACGCCGCGCTACAAAAACTGCACCACGGGGTGCATGAGCACCGATCGCAAGCCTAACCTGATGCCAACCACGCGGTGTTCTGCCTGATCCCTTCCGCTCACCCGCACCGGCCTTGCCGCTAGCAATAGGCCATGATTTCACAGCGTCTCCGCCGCGCTTAAGACAGAGCATTTGATCTGCGAGGCTAATGTGCAGCCATGTTCCCTGCATTTCTTGCATATAACGATGATACCCTAGCGCCTTTGAAAAGATGTGTTATGGGAGCCTATTGAGGTATGAAACGCTTAGTTCTTCTTCGGCATGGCCAAAGCCAGTGGAATTTAGAGAACCGATTTACCGGTTGGCATGATGTGGACCTTACCGATCAGGGTCGCGCGGAAGCAAACGAGGCCGGCCAGCTCATGCGAAACGCTGAGATATTGCCGCAGGTCGTGTTCACCTCGGTATTAAAAAGAGCCATCCGCACCGCATGGATTGCGCTAGATGAGCTCGATCGCTTGTGGGTCCCGATGACCAAAGACTGGCAGCTCAATGAGCGCCATTACGGCGCATTGCAGGGGCTAAATAAAGCCGAGACGGCCGAACAATACGGCGATGAACAAGTACATATATGGCGCCGGAGTTTTGCAACTCCACCGCCTGCGCTGGAAGTCAGTGATCAGCGACACCCCACCCATGATGCGCGATACCAGGGGCTTAACCCCGATCAGCTGCCGGGCACAGAGTCGCTCAAAGATACTTTGGCGCGCGTTCTACCCTATTGGGAGTCCACCCTTGCCCCGGCATTGGCTGCCCATGACACGATGCTGATTGCCGCGCATGGCAATAGTCTGCGCGCACTCGTCAAACACCTCGATGGCCTGTCTGATGAGGAGATTATGGGCGTTGAAATTGCCACCGGCGATCCACTGGTCTTTGAACTTGACGATCAGTTGCAGGTATCCCGCCGTTATTCGTTGCGGACCGCGCCATGAGCGATCTGACACATCTCAACGCGCAAGGCGAGGCGCACATGGTTGATGTGGGAGAAAAAGCGACAACACATCGCGTGGCAATCGCCGAGGGGCACATCACGATGAGCCCCTCCACCCTTGCAGCATTAATTGCTGGTGATTTGAAAAAAGGCGACGCACTGGGCACCGCGCGTATTGCTGGCATTGCTGCAGCGAAACGTACCTGGGAGCTCGTTCCCCTCTGCCACCCGCTGGCGTTGACGCATGTCGAAGTCACCCTGACACCCAACAGCGACCTGCCCGGCGTGAACTGCATCGTTCAAGCCGAAACGCGCGGGCAAACTGGTGTTGAAATGGAAGCCCTTACCGCCGTGCAAGTTGCGCTTCTCACGGTCTATGACATGTGCAAAGCCCTCGATCGCGAGATGTCCATCGAGGGGGTCACACTGAGACATAAGCGCGGCGGGCGCTCGGGTGACTGGTCACGCTAATCGGTGGCTGAGTTTACTTTAGCCGCATAGATGAAATCATTTTCATGCAACCCGCCAATTGCATGGGTAAAAATTTCGACGATGCAAAAACCCCAGCTAAAGCGTATTTCAGGATGATGATCCTCCTGCTCAGCCACCTCACCGGCAATATTCGCAATGGCTTGGGCTTGGGCAAAATCAGGCGTCTCAAACCGGCGTGAGATGCGCGTTGCATCCTCGCTGAGCACCCAATTGGGTACCTCTGCGAGCATGGCCTCAGCCTGGGCACGATCCATCGGGTCGATGCCGCCACGACACGGGGTGCAGTGTTTGTCTGTCAAACTCATAATATCTCCTTAAGGATTGTTCCCCACTCCATTGGGGGGTTAAAGTGAGCTGCGGTTCACGAACACCCACCAGTCAAACACTTTCAGGAGGTGGGCTGCAATGCCCAAAGCGGATTTATCGAGCACGACAAACCCGACACCACGCGTTGGGTTGTTTGTGACTTGTCTGGTTGATCTTTTCCGGCCACAGGTTGGTTTTGCCAGCGTCAAAATACTGGAGCAGGCCGGGTGTATCGTTGAGGTACCGAAGGCACAGACCTGCTGCGGCCAACCCGCCTATAATAGCGGTGATATTCCCGACACACGGGCCATTGCCAAACAGACCATCGCGGCTTTTGCCGGCTACGACTATGTGGTTGCGCCTTCAGGCTCCTGCGTGGGTCAAATTAAAAAATACCCTGGGTTATTCACACCGGACACTCAGTCACATGCTCAAGCGGTTGATCTGGCAAGTCGGACCTGGGAGATCATGAGTTTTTGGGTGGATGTGTTGAAGCAACCCGCACCGAGCACCTCCTTCAGTGGAACGGTGACCTACCATGACAGTTGTGCCGGTCTTCGCCATCTTCGCATCAAACGCCAGCCCAGAGAGTTGTTGACTCACAACGGCAACCTCGTTTTAAAAGAAATGGAAGAGACCGAGACTTGCTGTGGGTTTGGCGGTACGTTTTGCGTGAAATATCCGGATATCTCCGCCCGCATGGCCTCCGACAAAATCCAGCGGATCGAGCAAACCGGAGCAGATACGGTTTTAGGTGGCGATTTAGGCTGTTTAATGAATATCGCTGGCCGATTACGCCGCCAGGGTAAGGCCATTCGCGCGCGTCATGCAGTTGAGGTACTTGCTGATATGGCGGATGGCCCCGCTATTGGGGAGGCAGAGTAATGGCGATAAGCCAGGCCAATTTCCGCGCTCGGGCAAAACATGCGCTCGCAGACCAGAATCTTCAATCCGCAATGGCCAAGGCAAAATCAGGCTTTGTTGATAAGCGGGCAAAGGCCCTTTTGGACCTACCGGGATTTGAGAGCCTGCGTGAGCGCGGCCGGCGAATAAAAGATCACACCCTTGCGCACCTCGATGTTTACTTAGATCAGTTTGAGCGCAACGTAAACGCAAATGGTGGCCAGGTGCACTACGCCGCTGATGCCACCGCGGCGCGCGCGCTCATCCTGCAGATCTGTCGAGATGCAAGGGCCAAACAGGTTATCAAAGCAAAGACCATGGCCGGCGAGGAAGTTAGCCTCAACGAGGCCCTCGAAAGAGAATTCGAAACGATCGAGAGCGATCTTGGTGAGTACATTATTCAATTAGCAAAGGAATCGCCAAGTCATATCATCGCCCCGGCTGTGCATAAAACGCGCGCACAGATCACATCACTATTCGACCAGCATCACCATCAACGCAGCGGCGGGCCGCTACGCGAGACGCCCGATTTAGTTAATGAAGCCCGACAGGTATTACGCCGCAAATTCCTTGCTGCTGATGTGGGGATCAGCGGGGCAAACTTTTTAATCGCCGAAACTGGATCCATTGCACTGGTGACCAATGAAGGTAACGCAGACCTCTCCACGAGTCTGCCACGCGTGCACATCGCCATTGCGGGCATCGAAAAGCTAGTACCTCGCCTTGAAGATGCCACCACAATGCTTCGCCTTCTGGGCCGAAGCGCAACGGGTCAGCAAATGACGGCTTATACGACATTTATCACCGGCGCGAAGCGCGACAACGAACTGGACGGCCCGGAGACGTTTCATGTTGTGCTGCTGGATAACGGGCGTAGTCGCATGCTGGGCAATGAATTTCGGGAAATGCTCCGCTGCATCCGGTGTGGGGCCTGCATGAATCATTGCCCGGTTTATAGTGCGATCGGTGGGCATGCCTATGGCTGGGTCTATCCCGGCCCCATGGGCGCAGTGCTCACGCCGATGATTCAAGGCCTTGATCAGGCAAAAGATCTTCCGAATGCCTGCACGCTTAACGGCCATTGTCAGTCCGTGTGTCCCGTGAAAATTCGGTTACCGATGTTGATACGCCGTCTGCGCGATTACCAATTCGAGCAGTCCATCACCGGTTCAGGGGCCCGTTGGGCCATACGCGCCTGGGGCTGGGTGGCGAGAAATCCCCGCCTTTATCACTCACTAACGGGCCTCGGCATGTGGCTGCTGGCTCACCTTGGTCGCGGCTCTGTAAAACGCCTCCCGCTGGCCGGCGGCTGGACCAAACATCGTGATTTGCCCCTCCCCGCGCGCGGGGGCACTTTTCAGCGCCAGTGGGAGAAACATCAATGAGCCAAGACCATCGCCAGACCCTCTTTGAGCGCTTACAAAACGCACTGGATGAAGATCGAGCGCAAACACCAGAGCAAGCCATTGCCGCACTGACCGAGCAATTAGATGAGGCAAATCCTCGCCCGGACTGGTCAGAGCCTTTGATAGAGCACTTCATTGAGCGCCTAGAGGCGGCCGCCGGCGTCTGTATTCATATTAGCGATTCATCCCAGATCTCTGAGGCAATTTCCGCTGCGCTGCACGCCGGGTTAGAAGGGCAGGATCCCGCCCCCGTTGGCATAGCTCCACATCCGCTCCTGCAAAATATTTCTTGGCCATCGGCATGGAAAGTCTCCTCCGAAACCGCACTTGCAGCGCAATTCAGGGCCGCAATCACCGTTGCACATACCGCAATTGCTGAGACCGGTTCGCTAGTTTTACCCTCAGGTCCACAGGGCCCGACAACGCTTAATTTTCTCCCAGATCTGCATATTGTGATCTTACGAGCGAGCGATATTGTGGAATACATGGAAGATGCTTGGGTGCGATTGCGCGCCGATGGCCCGCTGCCCCGCGCGATTAACCTCATTACTGGCCCATCTCGCACAGCCGATGTGGAGCAGACCCTACAGCTGGGTGCACATGGTCCACGTCAGCTTTACGTCCTCCTGCTGGGCTAACCCTTCTCTGCCGCTTTGGCTGCCTGATAGGCCGCTTCCAATCGTGCAAAAGATACCTGACTAGGCGTTTCGCCAGATTGCTGAAGAATATCTTCCAACGCACTGAATCTTCTCTCAAATTTACTATTTCCAGCGCGCAGCGCCTGCTCCGGGTCTACCTTGAGCTTGCGTGCCAAATTAACGGTTGCGAGGAGTAAATCGCCGAGCTCCTCTGCCACATTGCTATTTTCCGCAACGGCCTGCTCAAGCTCTTCTAACTCTTCCCGAATTTTGCCAAACACAGGCTCTATGTCTGGCCAGTCAAAACCCACGCGGGCAGCACGGGATTGCAGCTTGGCACTGCGCGTCAGCGCAGGTAACGCGAGTGGCACTCCAGCCAACGCCCCTTGAGTTGGCTTGCCATGGCGCGCTTTTTCATCAGCCTTTATTGCCTCCCAGGTTTCCCGCTGCTCAGCCGCTGTGTGGAAGGTGCGCTCCCCAAAGACATGGGGATGACGCCGGATCATCTTATCGCGCACCCCAGCGGCAATTTTATTGAAATCAAACACACCCTCCTCGGCCCCTAGCTGGGCGTAATAGACCACCTGAAATAGCAAATCGCCAAGCTCATCACAGACGGCCGCCCGATCACCCTGCTCAATGGCATCCGCCACCTCGTAGGCTTCCTCCAGTGTGTGCGGCACGATGCTCGCAAAAGTCTGCTCACGATCCCAGGGGCACCCTGATTCTGGATCGCGCAGCTTTGCCATCACGGCGACGAGCTCCTCAATGGGGCTGACTGGGCCGCTCATCGTTTTTGATATTGCGTGGCGCCAAACAGCTGCTCACGAGCCTTATCGTCCATTTGTGGTGGTCTGGCATCCGCTAATACGGCCACGCCCCGCTGCACGGCAGGCCGCGCTGCAATAGCTTGGAACCAACGCGACAAATGGGGATAGTCCGCCAGATCCTGGCCCTGATTTTCGTAAGGCCTAATCCATGGGAAACAAGCGATATCCGCGATCGTATATTCCTCAGCCGCTAACCACTCCCGGTCAGCAAGGCGCCGGTCCATCACCCCATAAAGCCGCGCTGCCTCATTGGTGTAACGGTTATACGCATATTCAATATGCTCAGGCGCATACTGCCGAAAGTGATGTGCTTGTCCGAGCATCGGCCCAAGCCCGCCCATTTGAAACATTAACCATTCCAGCACCGCATACCGTGCACGCGGCGCCTCAGGCATGAGCTTTCCGGTTTTTTCTGCTAGATACAGCAGAATGGCGCCTGACTCAAAAATAGAGATCGGCTTGCCATCAGGGCCCTCGTCATCCGTGATCGCGGGAATTTTATTGTTGGGGCTTATCTCAAGGAATAATTCATGGAATTGATCGCCGTTACCAATATTGATGCCATGAACCTGGTAATCCAGCTCCAGCTCTTCGAGTGCGATGTGGACTTTGTGACCATTGGGTGTCGGCCAGCTATAGACGTCGATCATATTTGCTCCATCGTTTATCATAGATCTTATGCAAGAGATCCAAAGTTATCAGCGTCGTTATAGTGTGCCGGTGAAAATCGGCCACGTCACGGTTGGGGGGCAAGCCCCAATCGTCGTGCAATCAATGACGAATACCGACACGGTTGATGAAATTCGCACGGCAATCCAAGTTGCAGAGCTCGCCCGCGCCGGCTCAGAGCTTGTGCGGATAACTGTAAACAATGAGGCGGCCGCTCGCGCGGTGCCTGCTATCCGACAGCGCCTAGACGATATGGGCGTCGATGTACCGCTGGTGGGTGACTTTCACTTTAACGGCCATAAACTGCTGCGCGCAGTACCGGCCTGTGGTGAAGCGCTTGGCAAACTCCGCATTAATCCGGGCAATGTCGGCAAAGGCAGCCGCCGTGACCCTCAGTTTGCTGAGATCATCGAAATCGCTCGTGATTTTGATCGCCCCATCCGGATCGGGGTGAACTGGGGAAGCCTGGATCAAGATCTTCTCGCCCGCATGATGGATGAAAATGCGCGCCGACCCACACCATTGGCGCCGGATGCAGTCACCAAAGACGCCGTTGTCGTCTCTGCGCTGGAGAGCGCGGAGCGAGCAGAGGCTATGGGGCTGCCGGCCGATCGCATCATTATCTCGTGCAAGATGTCTAAGGTGCAGGACTTGATTGCCGTCTATCAAGATCTGGCGGGGCGCTGTACTTACCCGCTACATTTGGGCCTGACTGAGGCAGGAATGGGCTCCAAGGGCATCGTTGCCTCGTCGGCAGCGATCGCTGTACTGCTCCAACAGGGCATTGGCGATACGATTCGTATCTCATTAACGCCTGAGCCGGGCGGTGATCGAACTCAAGAAGTAATTGTTGCCCAAGAGATTCTCCAAACGATGGGGCTGCGCAGCTTTACCCCGTTAGTAGCAGCGTGCCCCGGCTGTGGTCGCACAACGAGCACCGTTTTTCAGGAATTGGCCGACGACATCCAATCACATGTGCGGGCCCGGATGCCTGATTGGCGCGAGCGCTACCCCGGCGTTGAATCCATGACGCTCGCCGTCATGGGCTGCGTGGTCAATGGCCCCGGCGAGAGCCGTCAAGCAGACATTGGGATTAGTTTACCCGGCACTGGAGAAAAACCCGTTGCCCCGGTTTATGTAGACGGCGAGAAAACCGTGACGCTCAAAGGCGAGAATATTGCCGATGAGTTCAAAACCATTGTGGAGCAGTATGTTGAGCGCCGCTATGGCGACGGCTCAAAGACCTTCGCCTAACCAGTGGCGCTTTTTCTCTTGCAAGGCCCAGTCATCGGCATCCGGTAAGGGTGGCTCAGAGCGAGCAATAACCGGCCATTGCTGCGCCAGCCTAGCGTTGAGTTCAAGAAAATCCGCCTGTTCGGCAGGCACTTCATCTTCTGGATAAATTGCCTCTACCGGGCATTCAGGCACACAAACAGCACAATCAATACAGACCGCTGGGTTAATCACTAGACTGATTGGCCCGCCATGAAAGCAATCGACCGGGCAGACTTCGACACAATCGGTATAGCGGCAACGAATACAGGGCTCGGTAACCACATAGGTCATCCCACAGTGACTCCGTTGGGGGCATGTTGTCGCATTGCTAGGCCGCCACAGACATCACAGCGCCACTGCCGACCCGAGTACTGGCGAAGCACCGCTTCACGAACCTGCGGGCGGGTGACAAAGTCAGCCAGGGAAATGGCGCGCAAGTGGCGCTCGATTTGCTCCGAGAGCTCAGCCCATAAACGCTCTGCCATGGCAGAGCTTGCCGTTCGCACCGGGCGCTCAGCATCCATTAAAGCAATCACCTCGCCAATCGAAATCTCCTCGGCGGGTCGGCCCAGGCGATATCCGCCCCCGGGGCCCGGCGTGCCCTTGACTAAACCGGCCCGGCGGAGTCGCCAGAAAATCTGATCAATATAGGACATCGAAATGCCCTGGCATTCTGACACTTCCGCTAGAGGCACGGCACCGGCGGCGTTATGAATAGCCAGATGCATCAACGCGCTTACCGCATATCGACTTTTCGCAGAGACACTGATCATGCCTCTATTATGCCAGTCTTAAAAGCGCTGATGGTATGAAGATGGTTCACAGGTCCATGGCCGTGCCCGAGGGGAACGGCTAGCGCCAGCGCCCGTTGCAAAAACGCCTCTGCTCTGGCGATTGAATGATGCAGCCCCAAGCCCCGACCCAACCCTTCAGCAATTGCCGATGCGAGGGTGCAGCCCGTGCCATGGTCGCTAGTTGTATGGATCCGCTCATGCCGCCATTCATAATGCCCCGTCCCCGTCACCAGCACATCGATGAGATGCTCGGAGCGCAAATGCCCGCCTTTAAGCAACACAGCTTTACAGCCCAATTCGAGCAGGGCCTGAGCCGCCTCCAGCAGCCCATCCGCCGTTTCAATTCGCTGACCGAGCAGTGCTTCTGCCTCAGGAATATTCGGTGTAATGAGGCTTGCCCTAGGAATCAGTTGCGTGCACAACGCCTGCATTGCTGCTTCGGGCACCAACCGATCTCCACTTTGGGCCACCATCACTGGATCGAGAACCAGCGGAACATCAGGCGCTAACTCTGCAATGAGATCCGTCACCGTTGCGATGACCTCCGGGGAATGGAGCATCCCCGTCTTGATGCAGTCGGCCCCGATGTCCGAGAGTACCGAGCGCATCTGCGCGTCGATAAAATCAGCTGGCAGGCCGTGCACTGCCTGCACCCCCTGCGTGTTCTGCGCGGTTACCGCCGTTACGGCAGTCATGGCATAACCCTGCAGCGCAGTCACCGTTTTAATATCGGCCTGAATGCCTGCACCCCCGCCGGAATCCGACCCCGCAACAATCAAAACCCTCGCCATGCTCATAATGCGTCCTTATTTTGTTTTTTTGCTGCTTTTCTATCGAGCTTACCGGCACCGGTCAATGGCAGTGTCTTGACTATATGGATCACCTTCGGGTGCTTGAAACGCGCTAATCGCTGTGTCAGCCAGGCCTTAATTTGTTGATCACTAATCGCTTGATTGACCGTGATCTGCGCAATGGGCGTCTCCCCCCAGCGCGGATCCGGTTGACCAAACACAATCGCCCCATTAATGGCAGGATGCTCAACCAAGACCGCCTCAATCTCTTCGGCAGAGATATTCTCACCGCCGGAGACGATCACATTATCTAACCGCCCCACAATGCGCAGCCGCCCCTGATCATCTTCCCAGGCAAGGTCACCGGAGCGCACCCAACCCTCGTTACTAAAAATCCGTTCATTCGCGGATAGATCATCTAAATAACCCGAAAAATTGTGTGGGCTGCGAAACCATAGCTCGCCAATCTCGCCCTGCACCACGGTCTTGCCAGTGGCCGGGTCCATTAGTTGATGATCACAATGATAAAAACCGGTGCCAATGGTGTCTGCTTGCGACATAAGCTCAGGAATCGACTGATCTTGCGGCGAATGAAAACAATTCGAAGGACCCGCCTCAGTCAGTCCATAGGCTTGGCTCACCGGAATGCCGCGATCGAAAAAAGGCCGCATCACGGATGTAGCACAGGCTGCGCCGGCTGTTGTAATGCCCTTAACGGAGCGCAGGTCCGCACCGGAGAAATCATCGGCTGCCACCAGTGCCTTTAGCATGGCCTCTACCGCCCCGAAGTGATCCACCTGATAGCGTGCAATCGTTGCTAGCACTGTTGCCGGGTCAAAACCTTTGAGCATCACCACACAGCCACCCCCATAAAGCACGGGCAGGAGTGTGTTCCAGCCACCAATATGGAACAGAGGAAAGAGCAACAACTCCCGGCGACTACTGAGCCCCTCCGGCGCGGAAACCAGCAGCTCAATGGCATTCCAAATCATCTGCCGGTGCGTAACCACGCAGACTTTCGGCAGTCCAGTGCTGCCGCCGGTATGCACATAAAGGCAGGGGGAATCCAAAGGCAAAGGCCGATTACAATTTGGCGGATTCGGATTATCAGCGCCGGCTTGGCACAGCTCATAGAGATCAGCCGTTTCGGTAAGGCCAGCGTGCTCAAGGGGTTTGGCGTATTCCGGCGTGGTATAAATAACCGCCGCGTCAATCCGGGCAAACAACTCGCCCATCTCTTTGGGTGCAAGGCGGTGACTAACGGGCGCCATAATCAAACCTAGCTTCCCGCAGGCCAAAAATAGCAAGACACTCTCTATATTATTGCCGCTAACCAGCCCAACCACATCACCCTGCCCCAAGCCTTTAGCCGAAAGCACCCCGCCAACTGCATTTGCCATTTGGTCTAATTCACAATAAGACCACTGTATCCCCGCATCGGCATCAATGATGGCCGCGCGACTCGGCGTTAAAGCGGCGCGGCGACCGCTCCAATCTCCCACCCAATTCATCGGGAGCTGGTCAAACGGGCCAGAAAAATTCATCATAGATCTATGCTCGAACTCGTCGATATCGGTGTCAACTTAACGCATGCGCGCTTTGCCGATGACCGCGCTGCGGTGGTTGCGCGAGCGGCCGCGGCTGGCGTGAATCGTATGGTATTAACCGGTGTCAATATTCCGGAATCCAAAGCCGCCGCACGCCACGCAAGCACAGACCCCAAACATTTTCGCAGCACGGCGGGTATACATCCCCATCATGCCGGGGCTTGGGATTCCAACACCTTAACCGAGCTCCACGAGATTGCCAATGATCCCATTGTTGCTGCAATCGGTGAAATGGGCTTGGATTACAATCGGGATTTCTCACCCCGAAACATGCAGCGAAACGCCTTTACTGAACAGCTCGCCCTTGCTGTTGAGCTCAAGCGCCCCGTTTTTTTACATCAGCGCGATGCCGAAGCAGATTTCCTTGCGATATTGGGTGAATACCACAAGGCGCTGCCTGGGATGGTTTTGCACTGCTTTACTGGCAACGGGAAATTCCTTGAACGCTGCCTAGAATTGAATCTATCGATCGGTATTACTGGTTGGATTTGTGATGAACGCCGCGGGCAGGCGCTGGCAGACTGTGTGACCGATATTCCTTTGCAACAGTTAATGATTGAGACCGATGCGCCTTTTTTATTGCCAAGAGACTTATCGGAAAAACCCCGCAATGGACGGAATGAACCGGCGTTTCTCCCTCATATTCTGGAGCGAGTTGCCTGCTTAACGGGCCATTCCCTCGAGACGATCGCGCGCACAACCACTCAGACCAGTATCAATTTCTTTGGCTTCTAAGCACTCCATCCACTCGATCGCTTGGTCAATCACCTCCACCCCTGCACCCTTGCGCGCGGCGCCCTCACTCAACATCCGACGCCAAGTCTTAGCACCCGGCCGGCCCTGATAAATACCGATGAGATGCCGGGTAAACCGAGAAATCGGCTGATCAGGCTGCTTGGTCTCTAACACATAGTCGCGATAAGCCTTCGCCACAGAACGCCGCGTCGGCATGGGGTGGTCGCCAAGGCCAAAGATCTGCGCATCGGCTCGGGCCAAAACCCACGGATCATGATAGGCCGCTCTGCCAATCATCACCCCATCTAGGCAGTCGAGCCAAGGCATTGCCTCCTCTAGGGTTTTAATGCCACCGTTTAACACAATCGGCAACGTTGGCAGAGCTTGTTTAATGGCACTGACGTAGTCATAGCGCAACGGTGGTACTTCTCGGTTTTGTTTCGGAGATAACCCTTTGAGCCACGCTTTGCGGGCATGGACGATGAGCGCCGCGGCACCGGCCTGCTGCATCATTTCGGCGAATGCCGCAAACGCTTCATAGCTGTCTATCTCATCAACACCAATACGCGATTTAACCGTAACGGGTAACTCCGTTGCAGCACGCATGGCGTCGATCAACTCACCGACATACTGCGGCTCGCGCATTAAGCATGCGCCAAAGCGGCCCGCCTGAACCCGATCGCTCGGGCACCCCACATTCAGGTTTACCTCATCGTAGCCCCACGCTTGGGCTAGCGCGGCGCCATGAGCTAAGTGTTTCGGATCACTTCCACCGAGTTGCAATGCCACTGGGCGATCAGTGTGATGATGGTGTAAAAAACGCTCGGCGCCAGCATGCCAGAGGGCCTGCGCCGGCACCATTTCAGTGTACAGACGCGTTCTTTGACTAATCAGCCGCAACAAATAGCGGCAGGCCGAGTCAGTCCAATCCATCATTGGCGCCACACAAAGGCGTAAGTCGAGTTGCATCATGTCGAATTCTGTTGCACGGTTTTCAGGAGCTTGGCAAACTGCCAAAGGCTAACATGGAACCGATTTCTATGCCGGATTTACGCTTCTACACTACGGCTGGCTGCCATCTTTGCGACCAAGCCCTCGCTGAATTAGAGTCAATCGCCCGACGCAAGCAATTAGTCATTCAATGCGTTGATGTGATGGATGACCCTGATGCTGAGGCAGCGTTTGCTGAATCGATTCCAGTGATCGTTAACGAACAGCGCGCAGAACCCTTGCGTTGGCCCTTTACCAGCGAGGATATTTACCGTTGGCTGATGTAACTCGCCGTTTTGTATTGCTTTTCAGTTTACTTACCTTAGCAGTAGCAACCAGCAACGTCATGGCCAAACCCTATGATGATGTCTGGGTGCGCGTTGATATTGAAGCTGAAGTCACCGAGATCTGGCGCGGCGACCAAAAAGAGATGGTCATTGAGGGCGTGGCATTTGGCAGAGGGGGCGCATCTCGGCTGCGAATGCGCGGCCAGCGGGAGACGCCACTGGGCGAGTTTTATATCAATCGCATCAACCATCAGAGTCAGTTTCATATCTTCCTTGGCATTAACTATCCGACCATGTCTCATTTTTCAGAAGCCAGAAAGATGGGGATCATTGATGATGTTGAATTCACCACCTCATTGGATTATGCGAGTCGGACCGGCTACTTACCGCAGGATGGATCGTTGGGCGGATACATAGGCCTGCATGGCATTGGCCGGGGTGACCCGGAGATACATCGGCGGTTTCACTGGACTCAGGGTTGTGTTGCGATGACTAACGACGAGATTGAATTACTGGCAAAATGGGTAAAAATAGGCACACCCGTGATAATTGAATAACGATTATTGAATCGAAGTGCTATGCTTGGGTCACGATCTGATTCTTAAACATAAGGAGTTAAAATAATGATGAAATCTACTTCCACGGTTTTAAAACTGGGCGTTGCCTCTGCTGCGCTCGTTTTGTTGGCGGGTTGCGCCAGCCAGGGTTCAGTTGATGCCCTGCAGGCTGAACTGGACGAAGTGCGGGCAACGGCGCTTCAGGAAGCCGGCACCGCCCTGACCGCTGCCGAAGCAGCAGCCGTAGCTGCATCAGCAGCACAAGCCACCGCTGATGACAATGCAGAGAAAATCGATCGGATGTTTGAGCGGTCGATGTATAAATAATCAAACGCAGGTTTGAACTCTCAAAGCCTCGCTTTTGCGGGGCTTTTTTTATTCGGCTAAGCCCAATTCCAGCGCAGCACCGTTTTGCCGCGTCACTTTGTTGGGCAGGCCAATCGCTGCTTCGACCGTGTTCTTGAGGCGCTCGTGATCGATGCGCACATCCCGCTCATCTAAGCGATTGGCAATCATTAATACCGCATCTTGCAATGCAGGTGGTTCAACGGGGTCAAAGGCATTCTCGGCTTCAGGGGGCAAAACCGGGTGGGCCTCAACGTACAAATCCCCCTCAAGCCAACCCGCCTTTACGGGTTGGTTGATAATGTGAACCTGCGTGCCCACCGGCACTCGCTCAAACAAAGATTCAACGTCTTCCGGAAACATGCGAATGCAGCCATGCGTGACACGCATCCCAATACCTCTCGGATCGTTGGTCCCATGAATTAAATAAGCGCCACCCGGGATGTCCAACCGAATACGATGCCGCCCTAACGGATTATCAGGGCCGGGGGGCACGGCTCGCGGTAATGGCCTCCCCTGTGCCGCGCGCTCGTCTAATATGGATTGTGGAGGAATCCAGGTTGGATTGGCATCCTTCGATACGATGTTTGATTTCCCAATGGGTGTTGACCAATCCATGCGGCCAACACTTATGGCATAGGTCTCTACAACCGGCGCCTCTCCTTCGGGCGCTGGCGGGAAATAATACAACCGCATTTCGGCGACGTTAACCACAATGCCTTCGCGGTCAACGTCCGGCAAAACAAACTGCGTGGGCAAAATCACCTCGGTGCCCTCACCGGGTAACCACATATCCACGCCTGGGTTAGCCCGACGTAGTGCCTCATAACCCACACCATACTCTCGGCCGATGTCCAGCAGAGTATCCTCGTGCCTTGCGACCACAACTTGTACCTCACCAACAACGTCATAACCGGCAGGCGGTAGCTCAAAAGTATTCGAGTAAGCCAGCATGGGAGCCAAAAGAAACCCTGTTAGAATGACGAATCGCTCAAGCCGATTGACTAGGTACATAAGTAATCACATCTCCACTATCAATGGATTAACGTTAAGAGAGTATCAAGATATGAAAGCCGATGCTGTAAAAACTGAGCTAGAGGCCGCGGCCTTTAGACGACTAGTCAAGCACTTGCAAGATAACGTTGAAGTGCAGAACATCGACCTGATGAATCTTGCCGGCTTTTGCCGCAATTGCTTGTCTCGCTGGTATGCTGAAGCGGCCGCGGAACGTGGCATTGAGATCGACACCGATCAGGCCAAAGAGATCGTCTACGGAATGCCCTACTCAGACTGGAAAGAACGATTTCAAAAATGACTTTTTAAAAAAATTCGGTGATAATTAACCCATGGACTGGAAAAAGACCCACATAAGGATGATTGGCCTGCTATTAGCGGGCGTTGGGTATGTGTCGGCCGCCGCTGCGGAATCGGTCGATTGGTCTTTGGGCGTTCAACCGGAACTGGGATTAACCTCCCGCTTAGGTGAACGGTTGGATCTTCGCTTTGGCGTGAGTGGAGACGCCAACCGAAACGAAAACCATCTGCGCCATGCCGAGCCGGCAGGATTGCTTGATCAGCCCGTTGTGCTATCCGCACTCGTTGATTGGTCTTTTTCCGATAACGGCTTCCGACTTACCGGTGGTGCTATGTATGGAGACCAGGTGCTAAACGGCGCCGAATTTTCTTTTGCCAACTCTGAGACGTACGCAACGCGTACCTACTTAGGGCTGGGTTGGGATAATCATCTAGACAGTAGCAACCGCCTTGGCATATCGCTTGACCTTGGGCTCAGCTTCGAAGCCCTCGAGGGAGACAGTGAAGCAGTCAGCAGAACCTTCAGCGGGCCTGCAGACAGCCTGTTTGGGCAGAGCTTTGACACCCTGCGCTACGAGCCAAGCTTTTCCGCCAGCCTCGAATACCGCTTCTAGTCGAACCCCAATTGCTTCTCCGGGGGTTCGAACACACTTTCATCAGGCATAAAAAAACCCCCTGCGGGGGCCTTTTTATGCCTGGCGGAGAGGGAGGGATTCGAACCCCCGGAGCCTGTGAGGGCTCAACGGATTTCAAGTCCGCCGCATTCGACCACTCTGCCACCTCTCCAGAGTTCGCTATTTTGACGAGGAATGAACCGATTCACAAGCCATGTTAGCCAGTAGGCGAGCCGAGTGGGCAATTAAGCGTGGGCCGCGGTAAATCAACCCCGTATAAATTTGTACTAAATCAGCACCAGCATTGACCTTATCGAGGGCGTCCTGTGCCGTAAGGATGCCGCCAGCTGCAATGATCACGCAATTATCGCCCACGTGCTCACGCAACTGCTGAATGATCGCGGTCGACTTTTGGGTCAGCGGGCCGCCACTGAGCCCACCGGCTTCGCTGGCCTGCGGCAGATGCTCCACGCCTTCGCGGCCCAGTGTCGTATTTGTGGCAATAATGCCATCGATTCCGGCTTGCATGAGCGTATCAGCGAGCTCAGCCAAGGGAGTCGGATCAATATCCGGGGCGATCTTAACGAGAATAGGGACCGACCGGCCTGTCTGATCGGCCAGTTGGGCCCGCTCTTGTACTAACCCTGTGACCAATGTCTGGAGAGCCTGCCCCGCTTGAAGGTCTCGAAGCCCGGGGGTGTTCGGTGAGGAGATATTCACTGTCACGTAATCCGCATACCGGTAAACAGCCTTAAAACAGGTGAGATAGTCCTTTAATGCACCCTCATTTGCCGTATCACGGTTTTTTCCAATATTAATCCCAATAGGGATATCCCGGGATCGGAGGTTTTCAAGGCGCGCTACGAGATGCTCAACTCCCTTGTTATTGAATCCCATTCGGTTGATTAGCGCCTCACGCTCTGGCAGACGAAAAAGCCGCGGCGGTTGATTACCCGGCTGGGCTAGCGGGGTAACGGTGCCCACCTCAACAAATCCAAAACCAAGACGAGACAGACCAGGCACGTGATCTGCGTTTTTATCCAAACCCGCGGCAAGCCCAACCCGATTACGAAATTTCAAACCCAACAGCTCAACAGGCGCCTCTATCGGTGGCTGGGTAAATCGCATTAAACCGAGCTTTTCAGCGCTATCTAGAGCCACCATGGAGACATCGTGCGCCGTCTCCGGAGGGGCTAAAAATAACGCACGCCTTGTGATAGAGAACAACATCCGCCTAGACTCGCCATTGTTAGAGGACAATATGGATGATAACAGGAGTAAAGGAATGATTCGGGTCGTGTTTAATCAAAAAGGCGGTGTCGGCAAATCAACGATTACTTGCAATCTAGCGGCGATCAGCGCCAGCCAAGGGCTACGCACTTTGGTGATCGATCTCGATGCCCAATGCAATGCTACGCATTACCTCATGAACGACGGTTTTACAAAAACCGATGAGACAATTGCCGGCTATTTTGAGGACACGCTTAGTTTTCGTATTTATCCCCGGGAGCTAACAACATTTGTTCACCCGACTCCATTGGAGAACCTTTATTTAATGCCAGCGCATGAGGCGTTGGACACGCTGCATAGCCGCCTTGAGTCGCGCTATAAAATCTATAAATTACGGGATGCGTTAAATGCACTTGAAGAGTTTGATCGCATCTATGTTGATACGCCGCCCGCTCTGAATTTCTACACCCGCTCAGCACTGATTGCTGCTGACCGTTGT
>LKMJ01000340.1_pt1 | contig 34012 bp, 31 predicted proteins | sample 643391 | NCBI WGS metagenome assembly LKMJ01 (sample SAMN04112250, study PRJNA286221) | soda lake metagenome | biome: soda lake; feature: Kulunda Steppe; material: water; isolation source: sample PL-Br10 brine of Picturesque Lake | place: Russia: Kulunda steppe | collected 2010-07 | reverse complement strand
TCGGGGTTCTTCCGGATCGTCCCCTCACACGAGCAGGGCGCGTCGACGAGCGCCCGGTCGAAGGCGTCGACGCGCCGGTCGTCCTCGCCGCCCTCGCCGAAGCGCTTGAGCGAGAAGTTCCTGGCGTCCTGATTCGTCACGGCCATGTTCGTCACGCCGAGGCGTTCGGCGTTGAACCGGAGCGCCGAGAGCCGCCCGAGGTTGTTGTCATTGGCCACGACGAGTCCGCGGTCGTCCATCAGCGCCGAGAGCTGGGTCGCCTTGCTCCCCGGCGCGGCGGCGGCATCCCAGACACGCTCGCCCGGCTGAGGGTCGAGTACCATCGCGGGGAGCGAGGAGACTTCCTCCTGGCCGTGGACCCAGCCGTGGACGGAGGGCCAGAGGGTCCCCGGCGATGACGTCTCCAGCCGGTAGATCCCCTCGGCCCAGTCGGCCGCCTCGTAGCCGATGTCGGCCTCCTCGAAGGCCCGCTCGACCTGTTCAGGCGAGGCCTTGATCGTATTGACCCGAACGGCGGAGGGCAGGGGACGCTCACAGGCCGCGATGAACGCCTCGAAGTCGTCGATGAGCGGTCGATAGCGTTCCAGTGGTTCCATTACCGCCGCTTTCGCCCGGGGGGCGCTTGGGGGTTTCGGAGCGGCGGTTGTGCTGGCCCGCTCCAGGGCCTCGGTTGAGCGTCACCCGCACCGACCAGCGGCGGGTTTACTATTGTGGCTGGTGAACACATGGAACATGGGTCAGATCAGAGAGCACGCCGAGATGGACCTGGACTCGCCGACGCTCGTCGAGGGAATGCCCGGGATCGGACTGGTCGGCAAGATTGCGACCGACCACCTGATCGACGAGTTCGAGATGACCTACTACGCGAGCGTCCACTGCGAGGGGCTCGCGCCGATCGGCGTCTACGAGGAGGGGGGCCGCGAGGTTCGCCCGCCAGTTCGGCTCTACGCCGACGAGGATCTCGACCTGCTTGCGCTCCGGAGCGACGTGCCGGTGGCGGTCGACACGACCTCCGAGTTCGCGGCGTGTCTGACCGGCTGGCTCGACGCCAACGACGTCGACCCGCTGTATCTGAGCGGGTTCCCTGCAGAAAAGAGCGATGCGCCGCCCGAACTGTTCGGCGTGGCGACGAGTGACGCGGCTGCCGACCGCCTGGATCACCACGGGATCGATCATCCCACCGTGAACGGCGCGATCGCCGGACCCGCTGGCGCACTCCTCAACCGTGCGGCACAGATCGAGCACGACGCCACCGCGCTGGTCGTCGAGAGCGATCCCCGCTTTCCTGACCCCGAGGCGGCGCGGGTCCTGCTCACCGAAGGAATCGAGCCGCTGGCGGACATCGAGGTGAGCGTCGAGGGACTCGTCGAGCAGGCCGATTCGATCCGCAAACAGAGAGAACAGCTCGCCCAGCGCATGCAGGAAGCCGAGACACAGGAGAGTTCGCAGGCCCAGCCGATCCAGATGTTCCAGTAGCATACGAACATCAACAGTTAACCCCGACCGGGCCCGCCTCACTGGTATGACCGACTTTGCAACACGCGTCGAGGGCATCTCGATCAGCGGCATCCGCGAAGTGTTCGAGGCGGCGGGCGAGGACGCGATCAACCTCGGGCTGGGCCAGCCCGACTTCCCGACGCCCGAACACGCTCGATCGGCCGCAGTCGAGGCGATCCAGTCGGGCAAGGCAGACGCCTACACGTCGAACAAGGGCACCGAGAGTCTGCGCGAGGCGATCAGCCACGCGTACGACCGCGATCACGGCATCGACGTCGATCCGGGGAACGTCATCGCCACCTCGGGGGGAAGCGAGGCGCTGCATCTCGCCATCGAGGCTCACGTCGATCCGGGACAGGAAGTGATCTTCCCCGACCCCGGCTTCGTCTCCTACGACGCGCTGACGCGACTGGCCGACGGCGTTCCGACGCCCGTCCCGCTGCGCGAGGACCTGACCCTCGACCCGGCGACCGTCGAGGACGCCATCACCGAGGACACCGCCGCCTTCGTCGTTAACAGCCCGGCGAACCCCACCGGCGCGGTCCAGAGCGAGGCCGACATCCGCGAGTTCGCCCGGATCGCCGACGAGCACGACGTGCTCTGTATCTCCGACGAGGTCTACGAACACATCGTCTTCGAGGGCGAGCACCACTCGCCGATCGAGTACGCCGAGAGCGACAACGTGGTCGTCGTCGGCGCGTGCTCGAAAACGTACTCGATGACCGGCTGGCGACTCGGCTGGGTCACCGGTTCGAACCGCCGCGTCGAGCGGATGCTCCGCGTCCACCAGTACATGCAAGCGTGTGCGAGCGCCCCCGCACAGTACGCCGCCGAGGCAGCGCTCACTGGCCCACGAGAGCCCGTCGAAGAGATGGTCTCCGCCTTCGAGGAGCGCCGCGACGTCGTCCTCGATGGGCTGGAAGACGCCGGACTGGAGGTTCCCACGCCGAGTGGCGCGTTCTACGTCATGCCGAAAGTCCCCGAGGGCTGGGTGGATGAACTGATCGATAGCGGCGTTGTCGCGGTGCCCGGCGACGCCTTCGGCGCGAACGGTGCGGGCTACGCTCGGCTCTCCTATGCGACCGGGATGGACGAACTGAAAGAGGCGCTGGAGATCATCGACGACGTGACGGCGCGGGTTCGGTAACAGGTCGTTTCCGTGGGGTCGGCACTGCATATATAGTAGTTCCCCACATACTGTGGTGCATGTCGGTTGCACGCCACGACACCGGGCTGCAGGCCGATCTGCGCGCCCTGCTCTCCCAGGTCCATCCCGTATTCATGCTCCCGCCGATCGCTGCGGCGCTCTTTGGCGGCGTCCTCGCCGGATCGTTCGACCCGTCCCTCGCCGGAATCCACGCACTGGCGGTCTTTTCGGCAGTCTACACCGCCCACGTCAAGGACGGCTACGTCGATTTCTACGTCCGGGGCGAGGACGACGATCACCCGCTCACCGCGGGCGGCTGTCGCGGCGCGCTCGCCGGGGCGACGATCCTCTTTTTCGCCTGCACGGCCGCGCTGGCCCTGCTCGTCGACGCCGTCGCCGCGCTGGTGACCCTGCCGTGCTGGCTGATCGGCTACCACCACGCGCCACAGCTCGATACGAACCCCTTCACGACGACGACTGGCTATCCGGCTGGCATCGCCTTTGCCCTGCTCGGGGGATTCTATGTACAGGCGACGACGTTTGCGCCCGTCGCCCTCGCATTCGCCGCCGTCTTTCTCGTCCTCCTCTCGGGCGTCAAGGTGATCGACGACATGCAGGACTACGAGTACGACCTGTCGATCGAGAAGCGTACGGTCGCCGTTGCGGTCGGTCCGAATCGTGCGATGTCGCTCGCGTACGGACTGATGGTGGCTGCACTCTTGCTGGTGCTCGCGCTGGCCGCACTCGGCCCATTCCCGCCCAGTTCGGTCGTCGCCGTGCTGGCCTTCGCCATCGTCGCGGGGTTTGCACGGCGCGCCGATCCCGAAATCGCCACCATGCTGCTCGTGCGGGGCTGTTACGTCTTTCTTGCCGCGCTAGTGGCTGCGGTGTGGTGGCAGCCCCTGGTGTGAGACCTGCTGTGATTCTCCGTTACGATTCGTCCTGTGGCGTCGTCCATCCCTCGATGCTCCCTGAAAGAATCACGAACACGATCACGTACAGGGCCAACGCCGCTACAGCACCGGCGATCGTGCTAGCCAACACAGAAATCGGTGGCTCCAGTGCAAACATTGCGCCCCACATAGTAAGTGCGAAGACCACGATTGCGACCGCTCGCCCGGCCTCTCCGATCCATCGGAACCAGTTCCCGATCCAGGCACCGGCGGACGACTGTGCAAACGGCCCGAGACCGATCGCTGCCGTCAGGAATCCGAGGACGAGCCACGAGGGGGAGAGTGTCATCTGCATCGGAATCATCGTCAGAACGGACAGGATGCCAAATCCAACCGATATGATATCTGTCCACGTCGGAGAGCGATCAGGGAACCAGTTTCTGGGGACCATCTCTCGAATATAATTTATCCTCTTCTGTAATAACAATAGTGTCGATAGAGTGGAAACGGACGTATACGAGCAGATGATCACACAGATTGCCAGTACACGAGATCAGACTCAGGACTGAGAGACCCTGTTTTCGAGTTCGTCGCTCTCGTGGAAATCACGGATGATCTTCGCTGAATCACTACTCCCGGCCCACTACCTCGACGTCGTCGGAGCCGCAGTTCGGACACGTCTGAAAGCGCCCGTCCCGAAACGAGATACCGCAGTTCGGACAGCTGTCCCTCTGCGGATCGATCGAGGTGTCTCCACAGATCGTGCACGATCGAACTGATGCCCGGAAGTGTACCTCACAGGACCGACACCGGTAGATCCCATTGTGAGGAGTCTGGTCGATCATATCTTGAACTACGGCCGGAGCAAACGAAAGTCCGCCGGGGCCCGAGGGTCCACTGCCCAGTTCGAGCCGCGCCGTACACCGTTCTCGGTCCCCTCGTCGCGGCAGCGTAGCGGTAGCCGTTGGTGAGACACCGGAGCGTCGACCTCCCAAACGGTGTTACTTTGTATACAATGTTACATTGTGTGAGCCATCACATTGTGACATAGGGACTGGACGAACTGGGCTGTCGGCTGCGAGGTATCGGGGACTCCGCACCGTTACTGTTCATCGCGCTCGACCCTGTCGAGTCGGTGTTCGAGCTGATCCACCGACTCCTGTAACTCGTGGACGCGCCGGTGAATCCGCACGAGCAGGTAGAGCATGGCGAGGGTAACCCCCGGGAGTACCAGCCAGAGCACCCACGAGGCGGCCGCGGCGAGCACGGCTACTGCGGGCAGGGAGATCAACGCGATCAGTCCGAGGACGGCTTCTTTCGTGGACATACCCGACGGCGGCTTCCCGTCGGAGGAGGGAAAACTGCTCATCGGACGGCCGTTCACGTCCCGATGAGATAAAATTGAGGTAGAGTGGCTGGCTCAGTTCGTGCTCACTATCTTGATGACGTCGCCCTCCTCCAGTTCGTAGCTCTCGCCGACCTCCCGGCTGGTCTTCGCGTTGACGGCGTGCAGATAGCCGTCGCCGATATCGGAGTGGACGGCGTAGGCCAGATCGACCGGCGTCGAGCCCCGGGGGAGCAGGAAGGCGTCGGGGAGCACGTTGCCCGACGCGTCGGTCCACTTGCTGGCGTCCTGGACGGGATAGGCAGTGATACGGTCCAGCAGGTCATAGACCGCATAGTCGAGCGCGCCCTGGACGCCGGTGCCGTCCCACCGCTCCATCGCCGCGCGAAGCCCATCGAGGGCCTCGCGTTGCTCGTCGCTGACGCCCTCGCCGATCGAGAACTCGGCGTCGCCGGGGTCGTAGTCGACGAGGTCGGCCTCCGCCGCGTTGCGCAGCGCGAGTTCGCCCTCCGCCGTCGTGGGGATCACCGGTTTGTCCAGATCGAGCAGTGTCTCGACGTTCTCCTCGGGCGCGACGTCGATCTTGTTCGCCGCGACGATGATCGGCTTCGTGCGCTCGCGGACGTCCCGCGCAAGGGCTTCGCGGTGTTCGTCGGTCCAGTCCGCCGGGTTTTCGGGATACTCGACTTCCCGCAGGCTGGCGGCGACCTCCGCCTCGGTCGCGCCGAAGCCAGTCAGCATCTCCGCGAGCGCCTCGTCGATGTCGAAGCCCGGCGACCGGGACTGGCGCTCGACGGTCTCCCAGTTCCGGTCGACGATGCTCGCCAGCCAGAGGTCCATCTCCTCCTCGATGAAGTCGATGTCCTCGATCGGATCGTGGCTACCCGTCTCGACCGGTTCACCCTTCGCGTTCGTCCCGCCGGAGGCGTCGACGACGTTGATGATCGCGTCGGCGTTCGTCAATTCGTCGAGGAACTGGTTGCCCAGCCCTTTCCCCTCGTGTGCGCCCGGAACGAGCCCGGCGACGTCCAGCAGTTCGATCGGGACGTAGCGTTTCCCGTCGTGGCAGTTCTCGTTGCCACAGCGCTCCTCGCGGGTGAGGCAGGGACACTCGGTGCGAGCGTGTGTGACGCCGCGGTTCGCGTCGATGGTCGTGAACGGGTAGTTGGCGACGTCGACGTCCGCGCGCGTCGCCGCGGTGTAGAACGTGGACTTGCCGGCGTTTGGCTTCCCGGCAAGCGCAATCGAGATCATTGTCCCTTGTTCTCGGGTCTCCGAAAACTGCCTTTCGGTTCTAGCACTTCGTGTTTGGATGTGGCTCGTTCGTGATCTCGTATTTCGGGCTTTGTCAGGCCTCTGTCGCGTTGGCTGGGGTTCGTTATGACTACGTCTCTGCTCTAACCCAGAAAGCCCCCGCCACGCTCGCCGCCTCTGCGGCCGTGCGCGCTTGGGCTCACTGCGTTCGCCTGCAGTGCTAGCGGGCCGCGGACGCGGCGACCGCGGCGGCCCCTTTCGATCCACCGACACAGCCTCGTCCTCCCCAGCCGATTCGCTCGCTCCGCTCGCTCATCCCTCGCGCGGTATCGGTGCGCCACAGGGGCGCACCAGCGCACGCCACCGCAACCGCCGAATCGGTCCACAGATTCAAGAGAGATCCCGCGGCCAGTCCCGCCATGATTCGCGTCGTGCTCGCGGTCCTGTTGACCGCCACGCTGCTCGCTATCGCGGTCCCGGCGATCGACCGCGGGGCCGTTACCAACACCGAGGGTGTGCTCGACCGTGAGGCAGCCGCGATCGAGACCGCTGCCACGTCGCTTGTCGACGACGAGGATCCGCCGCCGGCTGGCGTCGACGGCGCACGGCGAAGCCTGACCGTGACGCTTCCGACGGACTCGTTTACGACCGCCACGGTAGATCGGTTCGAGATCCACCGTGTGGGTGATGATCACTCCGTGATCCGCTACGCTGTCGACGGGGGTCACGCGCAGACGGTGCACGTCGACGCGCCGATCGTCGACGCCGCCGACTCGGGGAGCGACACCATCGAACTTAGGGGGACCGGCGAGCGAAGCCTCGTGCTCACGCTCACACGCGACCGGGCGAGCGGGAAGCCGGTCGTCGAACTCTCACGACGATGAGCCCCGGCCGCCCGACGGTTTAAGTACCAGTACGCGGCGATCGAGGGCTATGGACACGGAAGCACCCGCCGATGCCTGGTACGTCTGGCTCGGCGTTGCAGCAGTTAGCGTCGGACTCGCCGGACTGGCACTGGGTGTCCCGTCGACGCCCCCGCCGGACGCCCCTGCAGCGGCGAACACTATCGAGGAGACGGCAGCCAGCCCAAACGAGGCGACAGGACAGTACGACCACGACGCGACCGAGGCGCGGATCGGCGAACACCGCCTCTGGCTCCGGGCCGGTGAATCGGAAAGCACGGCACGAATTGCGTACGGCCGGATGGTACCGGTAAGCGGTGACGAGCAGTTGCGAGCCGTCCTCGATGGCGACGACCCCACCTCCGTCTACGATCACAACGCCGATCGCGACGCGTGGGCGGCCTTCCACGCGGACGTCGAGGACGCTCGCGACCGGGCAGAAGATCCGGAGTGGCAACCCGCTGACGGAACGGTTCGCGTCCGGACGATCGATTACCCGACACCTGGGGGTGAGGAGCGTGCAACGCTGGTCGCGGCCTGACGACCGTGGGCAGACCGAGCCGATTCCCGCGCTCGTTGCGGTCGCTGCCGTCTGCCTCGGTGTGAGCCTGTACGCGGGCTACGCTGCGGATGTCCTTCCGGGCACGAGCGATCGGGCCGTCGAGGAGACCACCCTCGATACGGTCTGGACTGAACTCGGCGAGGACGGACTCTATGACCCGAACGCAGACGCGGTGGAAACGCTCTCCCGCGAGACGCTGCCGGACGGCTATCACGTCCGCGTCACCGTCGCGGTTGAGGATGCGCAGGGTGACCAGCGCGTCGTCGACCGCGTTCGAATCGACGCACACGGTGACGGCGATCCCGGTTCACCCTCGGAGGACGTCCGGACCGCAAGCCGGTCGATTCCAGTGGTCGACCAAGAACTCCCTGGCGACGTCGACGTCGGCACGCTCAGCGTGGAGGTCTGGGAGTGACCCGAAACCGGCGCGGCGTCAGTACTGTTGTCGACGTCACGCTCTGTCTGGCGCTGGTTAGCGCTGCGGTGCTGACGATCGCCGTCGTCGCCGAGCCGGACGACACCGATCCCGAGCCGGACCATGCCGAACGGACAGCCGAACTGCTGGGCGCGACGACCACCTCGGTCGAGTACTCGCTGTCGCCGGTACGGGCCGACGACGAGTTCGACGCCGATCCGATCGACACCGAGAGCGCGTACGAGCGCACCGATCACGGCCCTGTCGCCGGATTGCTGGCGTCGGCCGCAGTGACGAATACGGAGATCGGCGAGACGCAGCTCTCCCGTGCTGGCGAGGAGTACGAGGCGCGCCTCGACGGAGCCGTGTCCGAAACGACCACTGAAATCGAGGGGAGCGCCAACGTCACTGCGGTCTGGGTCCCTTACGAGGGATCGTCGATCCGCGGTGAGGCGACGGCTGGCCCGGATCCACCACCGGACGCCGAGGTCAGCAGCGCCACGATGACCGTCGCGTCCGGTATCGACCAGCCGACGGAATCCGAGTTACGTGAAGCCTACGAGCAGGACTACGAGACGCTCGCAGGAGTCGTCTCGACAGCTATCATCGAGGGAATCTTCCCACCCGAGGCGGCACAGCTCGCACTCGAACGACAGGGTATCGAACGCCAGCTCGTCGAGTACCGCTACGCTCGGATGGTCGAATCCCTCGACGGTATCGAGGACTACGATATCGACGAAAAGACCAGCCGCTCAGGTGCCGACGCGCCCATGGCAAACGACGAGCTGGCGGACGCGCTCGCCGGCGAAATCGTCGCCGAGGGACTTTCGGAAGCGCTCGACGACGAACTCGACGCGTCAGCCGAAACGAACCACAGCGACGCGGAACGAGTGGCTCGGGCAACTGAGGAACTGCTCTCGACCGGCGACGTCCGGATCGTCGTCAGGACGTGGGATCCATGAGTCGGCGACGCTCCGTGTCGATCCGCGTCGACGAGCGAGCACGCGTCCCCTTCGCGATGATCGGTGTTCTGTTGCTGGTCAGCAGCGTTGGAATCGTCGCTACGCTGGAGACCAGGCCCGAACCGACGGTCGACGACGATTCGACGGTCGCGCTCGATCGAACTGTCGCGGCGTCACAGACAGCTGTTCGGGCTGCCGCCGTCGATGCGACAGAAAACGCGGCACGATCGCCGGTTACGGAACCGGACCCGAACAGCACTGTCGGTGCAGCGATCGCAGACCGGGAGGACGACCCCCTCGATGCCTATCTGGCGCTCCTGATCTATCTGGAGACCGAACAACGACTGGAGCACATCGGGCAGGACTTCGGGGGCGAGACGAGTATCACTGCATCGCTTCCACCAGTCGAGCCGACGACCGATAGCGTAGAGGCCGCGCTCGACCGTGTCGAGATAGCCACCCCGAACGAAGCTGATGTCGAGAACGGAACGCTACGCGTCACCGTCGAAGACGTCGCCTTCGAGGCGGAGCGGGGTGGAACGACAGTCGCGGACCGCCAGGAGGACCTGACTGTGACGGTCGCTTCGACACTGCACGAACTCCACGAGCACACCGAGGAGTACGAATCACGATTGAATACCGGTATCTTCGACGAGGGAACGGGCTACAACGGGTTGGGTCGCCGACTCGCAGCGCGGCTCTATCCGGTGTCCTATCTCAAGATCGCACACAAGTACCGGAACCCCAACGACTTCGAGAACGTCACGTCGAACGATCATACCGAGGTTCTCGCCAATCACGCAGCGTTCTCGGTACAGGAATCGACGTTCGGGACGACCGACCCGCACGGCGAGCGAACGATGCGCGGCGCGTGGGCGTGTATGGGTACCGACATCGGCGAGGAGCTACTCGACACCGATACAGACTCCGATGAAAGCTATGACGCAGAACAGCTCTGTGAGGATCTGGAGTACGTCTACGGCGATCACGAAGGCGAGCTGCCCGATGCGCCCACGTTAACCGAGCTCGCGGAAGACGAAATCGTCGATTCGGAGTTCGCCGAGGAGACGGTCGAAATCCCGATCGACGAGCTAGCAGATCTCGCATACTTCGACGTAGTCGGCGAGGAGTTCGACTGGGACGAGGACGATCCGATGACCGACGAGGCCTTCGAGGATATCGAGGACGTTGACTCGGAGGACACGCCCGAGTCCCTCGATACGCTGATCGACACCGCAAGCGGCGAGGTACCGGGAGTCGTCGACTCGGTGTACAGCGCGTCGGTGCGTGCCGAGGACGATATCGAAACGAGCGGCGATCTGCCGAGTGCAGAGCCGCCGGACCGTGTCGCGGAGGATTCGGGGAACTGGACCGAGGTTCACGACGACCGAAAGACGATCGTCAACAGTAGCAACACAACCGTAGACAGCCGAACGCACTGGCGTGACGAGACGGCACAGAGCCGTCCACTGTACAGCTACGAGATTACACTCACCAACGAGTACGAACAAACGCGGACGTGGGAGCGGGAGATCGAGGCGACGAACGGAACGGATGGAACCACCACGCATGGAACAGACGGGAACGCCACGACGAACCGAACCGAGTCAGTCACGAGTACGGACCGTTCGACGAAGCGTTTCGAGGTGGTAGTCGAGATCGACGGGCGACATAGCCACGGTACGGCGGTCGACGCCACAGGGCACGATCCGGAGATCGAATACGCGTTTCGCCCCGGCGGGTCGACACGACCAACCCCCGACCGTCAACGTGTAGGGAATTTCGAGGCCGTGCGTGAGAGTGCGGTCGAGAAAGTGTTCCACACGGACGCCGATCCGGAGACGGTCCCCGATCGACTCGAACAGCGGGTTCAACCGGATCAGGTCTTCGATAGCGAGCAACTGGTTTCGATGCTCGACTACGAGGACGACAGCTGGCTCGATGTTACGGTAGAGCCGGACGATGGCGATGCCTTTGAAGCGTGGCTGGAAGCCGAAACGGACGACGTGCGAGCAGCTGTCAAAGCGGAGGTCGGCCCGCTCGAAGTCGAACGTCACGAACTGATCACGGCGGACAACAGCCCAATCAAAGGGTACGTCGGCGAACTCCGCCAGGCTCAGGACGATATCGTGTTCGACGGCGAACCGGACGGCTACGAGAACGCACCCGCGAAGGCACGAGCCGAACTGCGTCTGGCATATATCGAGAGTCTGATCGACGCAATCGAAGCAGTGGGCGATAGCCACGAAGATCTTCGGGATGGAATAGAAGACAATATCGGTGACCAACTCGGCGAGGACGCCACCGCAGTGAACAACGTACTCGACACGTCGCTGGGTATTGGGCAAGACGCGCTGAACGGCGATATCGAGGAGAACGCCGGTTCGATCGATAGCTCGCCGCTGACCGAGGAGATGGGATTCGAGGTCCGTGGGGCACCGACCTACCTCTCGATCGAACCGGTCGAACGCGACGAGGTTGCCGCCGTCCGACCTGCCGATGCTCCTCCACTCGATACAGCGGGGACGACACACGCACCGATGACGGCGCGCTACGGGAACTGGATCGGCTATCCGGGTTTCCCGGTGATTCCGTTCCCGAGCTTCTGGTACGCTTCTTTCAGCGTCTGGGATGTCGAGGTGAGCGGCGAATACGCCCGGTTCGAGGTTAGTGCGGCCGACGGCGCTCCCGATTCGCCAGCCGGGACGACGTACATCCGCGAGGATAGGAGCGTCCACCTGGAACTCGACGGCAAGCGCACATACGTCGGGAGCGTCGAGCCGATACGGTTCGACAGTCGAACCGTGATCGTCGGCGTCGTTCCGGGTGGATCGCCCGGTGTCGGCGATACCGACACTCTGTTCGACTGTACGGACACGTGGGATAACACCGGCCCAGACATCAATTCGCGCGAAAACGGAGGCACCTGTCCCGGAAATACAGGGCCGGATCAAGCGGAGAACGAGAAGTGAACGTGTTGTAGCACTACAGTTCGATGCCGAGCATCACTTCGTCGATGTACTCGTCGTCGATCTTGTAGTGTCCCTCCCTGATCGCTTCCACTGCCCAGCCGTTGTCTTCCAGGAACTCGATCGCTGCGTGGTTGCTCGCAGGGATACTCTGATAGACTTTTTCGTACTCGTGGGTGCCAGCCCAGTCCAGTCCACGCTCGAGTAGATGATTTCCGATCCCCTGATCACGGTACTGTTCGAGTACGCCGAGCGTTAACTCCGCGGTGTGTCGCAGTTTGGCGATTTCGGGGGCGCTGAGATGCACCCAGCCGATGACCTCCTCGTCGACGGTCGCGACGAAGAACATCCGGGATTCGATGTCGTTGTGCCGAAGCAACGCTTCGTCCCGATCGATTTCGCGGGCAAGGGTTTCCGCAACGATATGAATGCCCGGTGCTGCAACGGATTTGATTACGCTGACGAGACCAGCGAGGTCCTCCTGTCGTGCCGGTCGGATGGTACACTCGATGCCCCCTTCTGTCACCCGTGTCTCCCCCCCTGCTCTGACCGCGACACGCAGATCACCGTTTTCGGTCTGCGCTAGCACCCCGTTACGTCGGAGGACGGAAATGTGGTGACGGAATCCCCGACTATCCGACGGAAACAGCTCCGAGCGCACCGTCTGCGGGTCGACGGTTCCGTGTCGTTCGACGAACTCGTAGATTCGCTGTCTGTCCCGGTGGTCGAACGACACTGGGTTGGATGAAGCCATATCTAGAAGAGTAAGATGTGCCAATATTTACTACTTTTCCCAACAGAGCTACAAGCTATATATCTTTGATGTAATAACTGGAGACATTCGTAATACTTCAGCTTTATCTGCTGGTCTCTCGACGCTCGGGTTCCGCCGTCAAACATCCCAAGAACTGTAGAAATCAGTTTGTGTCCGATTCGATCAAATCTCGATCGCCATCATCAACTCGTCGACGTACTCGCCGTCGATCTTGTAGTGATCGCGCCGGACCGCTTCCGTTTCCCAGCCGTGCTGTTCGAGGAACTCCGCGGCCGCCTCGTTGGTCGCAGGGACGCTCTGGTATACCTTCTCGTAGCCGTTCGATGCCGCCCACTCGAGGCCTCGTTCCAGAAGATGACTACCGAGACCGTTCCCCCGGTATTCCTCGATTACACCGACCGTAAGCTCGGCCGTATGGCTCAGTTTCTCCAGTTCGGGTGAGTGGACGTGCACCCAGGCGACGACCTCGTCGTTGACCGTGGCGACGAAGAACATCCGCGACTCCAGTTCGTTTTGCCTGAGTAACACGTCCTGATGGTCGAGCTCTTGGGCGACCGACTCGGCGACGATGTACCGGCCCTGCTGGACTACCTGTCTGATCGCGCCGACGATACCGGAGAGATCGCTCTGGTTTGCTGGCCGAACCTCGAAGCTGAACTCATCGCCGCTGAACTCTTCGGCACCGTCCACTTCGATTGCGACAGAAAGCGTCCCGTCGTCGGCCTCGTCGAGGTAGCCATTTCGCTTGAGGATTGCAACGTGGTGCCGAAAGCCGCCCGGATCATGGGGGAGCAACTCCTTTTGGGCCTCATCTCTATCGATGCTTCCCGATCGTTCGACGTAGGAGTAGATGGCTTCTCGGTCCGAGTGCTCGAACTCCAGGCGCTGTGTGCTGTGCATGAGGGTGGCTACCACGACAGACTGTATCAAAGTTGCGGTGGAACTGACCTGGACGAACAAATCTGGTGTGGCTAGTCTCGCAGTTCCTGTACGCGGTCGATGTTCCAGGCGAAGCCCTTGCCGTCCTCATTTGGCGTCTCCAGCACGAGCGGCACGTCCGCGATATCGTCGTGGTTAATTAGCGTCCGCATTCCCTCCTCACCGATCAGCCCTTCGCCAATGTGGGCGTGCTCGTCCTTGTTGGTCCCACATTCGTGTTTCGAGTCGTTCAGGTGGATACATTCGAGATGATCGAGTCCGACTACGTCGTCGAACTCGGCGATCGTCTCGTTGACACCGGCCTCTGTCGAGAGATCGTATCCCGCCGCGAAGGCGTGGGCGGTATCGATACAGACGTCCAGTTCCTGCTCGCTCCGGTCGAGCACCGCCGCGAGGTGTTCGAACTCCCCGCCGAGTTTCGTGCCACTCCCGGCGTCGCTTTCGATCAGAACGGTGACGCCATCGGGAATCTCCAGTTCGTCGAGCGCGCTTGCCGCGTTGTCCAGGCCGCCGTCGACGCCCGCGCCGGTGTGTGCACCCAGGTGAACGTTGACGTAGTCGATATCCAGCACATCGGCAGCGTCGACCTCCGCCTGCATGCTCTCGATCGACTTTCGCCGCAGGTCGTCCTTTGGCGTACAGAGATTGACCAGATAGGCAGAGTGGATAACCCACGGCCCATCGAGCTTTGCCGCCGTACCGTCACGGAACGCCGCCGCTTCGTCGTCGTCGATATCAGGATGCTGCCAGACCTGTGGCGAGGTAGTGAAGATCTGTCCGCAGTTCCCACCGACATCTAGCTCCCGTTCGACGGCGTTATCGACGCCGCCAGCCACCGAAACGTGTGCTCCTACTTGCATATCCAGAGGCAAGGATCGAACCGTCAAAGTAACTTCGAACGACGTCGCCCCTTTCGCTACATCTCTTCCGGATCCGTCCGATCGCGAATCCACGTGTCGGAGCCGTACTTCCGATCAACGAGGGCCGTCGCGTCGTCTAACTCCGCCTTCGACCATCCGCCGTCGTCCGCATCTGCCCACTCGCGGAGCGCGGATTCGAGGCAATCGATTGCCGTCTCCCGTGAGATGTCGGCGCGTTCGCGGATACCAGTAACCCGCTCGTGAAACTGTTCAGGCGTGGTATCTGGGGTCGAGAAGACACCGAGGTGGTGCTCGGGGGTCAGATCGAACGAGAGCGAGCCATGTTGGATGACTGCGTTGCGTTGTCGATACTGGGCGTTACCGCTGATTTTTTGCCCGTCGACGAGGATATCGTGGGCCGGATCGATCGCCCGGAGATAGCAAGCTGGACGATGTATTTCAGGATACTCCCGGTCGGCGAACGCGGCGCAAACACCCATTCGCTCGAAGGCGTCGAAGATGGGTTCACAGAGGAGTTCGTACGTCTCCATCAGGTCGCCCGGTACCTCCTCGGCGGGAAGGACGATCGAGTAGGAGATGTCGCCATCCGTGTCGTGGTAGATCCCACCGCCGCCAGTCTGTCTGCGCGTCACGTCGATTCCCGCCTGATCGCAGTACTCCCAGTCGACCGAGTCGGGATCCTGTCCGTAGCCGAGTGAAAGCGTCGCCGGGTCCCAGGTGTAGACTCGAACCGTCCGTACACCGTCTTCTACCGCGGTCTTGGCCGCAATTTCGTCGAGCGCCATCGTCATCGGACCCGAAAGGCGCTGTTCCGGGATCGAGCGCCACGCCCGCCCGCTGAGATCGGTCATAGCCGTCGTTGACGGGGAGCGGGCAAAATGATGTCGGGTGTGGTCTGATTCTATATCGCGCTAATTGATTTATCAGCCGTATATCGGCCGACGCGTCGGGCTTTTACACGCGCGGGCGATACGTATTCATATGGTACAGAACGTCGCCGGGCTCCTCCCGGAGCTCGACCCCGAGGACTTCTATCTGCTATCAGGAGTCGAGCAAGGAATGCGATTTTCCGAGTGGGTATCGCGCGAGAAGCTTCCGGACTTTGCGGATCTCACTCCCGAAGAGGTCGAGTACCGACTCGATCGCTGTCTCGACCGTGGGTTGATCGAGCGCAAGACGATCCAGTACGAGGGCTACACCCTCACCTTCGAAGGCTACGACGCACTGGCGCTGCGTACGTTCGCCGAACGTGAGACGATCACTGGCTTCGGGGCGTCGCTCGGCGTCGGCAAGGAAAGCGACGTTTTCGAGGTCCAGTCCTACGAACCGATGGCGCTGAAGTTTCACCGCGAGGGGTACACGGACTTTCGCGAGGTGATGAAAGAACGCGACTACACGTCCGACCGCCAGCACGTCTCCTGGCTGTACACCGCGCGAAAGGCAGCGGAACGCGAGTACGAAGCACTCGAAACCCTCTATCCCGACGTCTCGGTGCCCCGGCCGATCGATCACAACCGCCACGCCATTGTGATGGAGAAGATCGACGGCGTCGAGCTTTCGCGCACGCGACTCGAAGACGAGCAGGTGGTTCCAGTGCTTGAACTCGTCCTTCGGGAGATGCAGACGGCCTACCACGAGGGGCGGGTACACGCCGACATGAGCGAGTACAACGTCTTCGTCGGCACCGACGGGATCACGATCTTCGACTGGCCACAGGCGATCCCGGCCGACCACGAGAACGCCGAGGAGTTCCTCGACCGGGACGTTGAGAACATCGTGAACTACTTTCGGCGCAAGTATCCCCAGCACGTCGACGAGTACGATATCGGTGGGCTGGCAGATGCCATCGAGGCTGACGAGTTTAGCGCTATCAACGATTTCACTGGATAACGGGCGTTTTACTGGACTTTCCTGAGCACTGTCTATAGTACGTGCTGTCTGACATAAACTGTTATTCGCTATAGAAAATCTAGGTAGGTCCGACGAACTAGATTCGCTCGGACTTACTCTTCCCGAAGATAGGCCTGAACCTCAGCCTTCGTGCTGGCACTGAGCACCTGGGTAGCTAGTTCCCGAGCGTTTTCGCTTTCGGTCTCCGTGATCTCCGCCTTGACCGCCGGGATCGTCACCGCGCTCATGCTCAACTCGTCCAGACCGAGGCCGACGAGCAGTTCAGTCAGATCTGGATCGCCCGCCATCTCGCCACACATACCGATCCAGGCGTCGTTGTCGTGGGCAGCCTCGACGCTTCGCCGGATCGAGCGCAGGACCGCGGGATGTAGCGGATCGTGCAGGTTGGCGACGGCGTCGTTCTCCCGTGAGGCGGCCATGACGTACTGGGCCAGGTCGTTCGTACCGATACTGAAGAAGTCGACACGCTCGGCCAGTTCCTCGGCCATCATCACGGCTGCGGGCGTCTCGATCATAACCCCGAGCTCGGGAACGTCATAGGGAATACCCGCTTCGTCGAGGGCCGTCGCGACGTCGTCGACCGCATCGTAGGCAGCATCGAGCTCCTCGACGGTCGTAACGAGCGGGAACATCACTGACAGGCGGCCATCACCCTCGGCAGCGGCGCGCAAAAGCGCCCGGAGCTGTGTCTCGAACAGGTGGGTATCCACACCAAGCGAGCGACGGATTCCACGGTCGCCGAGAAACGGGTTCTCCTCTTCGTCGGCGTCGAGATACGGGATCGGTTTGTCGCCGCCGACGTCTAGCGTACGGACGACGACCCGGCCCTCCGGGAACGCGTCCAGCGAATCGGTATACGCCTCCAGCTGCTCGTCCTCGTCGGGTGGTTGCTCGCGGTCGAGAAAGAGGAATTCGGTTCGATAGAGGCCGATTCCGTCGGCTCCCTGTCGAGTCGCACCCGGAAGTTCCTCACTGGTACCGACGTTTGCAGCGACATCGATCTCTACGCCATCTGCCGTCTCGACAGGCTCAGTCCGGATCTCTACGTCACGAGCAGTGTTGACGCGCTCGCGCGTCTGTTCGTCCGGGTCGACGATCACCGCGTCGTTTTCGGCGTCGACTGCGATAGTCACACCGTCCCCGATTTTCAGTAGTTCCTCACCAATACCAACGACCGCCGGGATTCCGAGCGATCGCGCGAAGATAGCAGCGTGGGACGTTCGGCCCCCTGTCACTGTTGCGAACCCGGCGACTCGGTCCGGATCGAGCTGTGCCGTATCGCTTGGTGTGAGCCGCTCGGCGAGGATTACTGTTCCCTCGGGGACGGCCGAGAGGTCGATCCGCTCGTCACCCGCGAGGAGCCGCAAAAGCCGATCGCGGATATCCCGCATGTCGTCGGCACGCTCGGCCATCATCCCCTCCATTCCTTCGAACTGGTCGATGGCATCCCTGAACGCCCGTTCGACCCCGACCTCGGCCGCGTGTCCCTCGTCGATCGTTCCCTCGACGCTGTGGGTGATCTGTGGGTCAGCGAGGAACTGCAGGTGGGCGTCGAAGACCGCCGCTTCCTCCTCGCCGATGCGTTCGGCTGTACGATCGCGCTCTCGTGATAGCTCCTCGCGGGCGCTGGCTCTGGCGTCCTCGAACCGGCCCAGTTCCGTTTCCGGATCGTCGGCCTCGACGGATTCGGCGTCGGGCACTTCTCCGGACCGGTACCAGCGAACCGTCCCGAAACCGGACAACGGTGTGACGCCGACGCCCGATAGCGTGGTACTCATTCGGGTGTGGTGAGTACGGCTTCGAGCGCTTCGATCGCGGCCTCTTCGTCCGAACCGTCGGCAGTGATGACGACATCCTCGCCCGATGGGGCGTTCAGACCGGTTACCGCAAGCATACTCGCGGCGTTGACCGGGTCGCCATCCACTCGGGCGACCGTGACCTCGCTGTCGTATTCGTTTGCCGTCTCGACGAACTTCGAGGCCGGTCGTGCATGCAAGCCGTCTTCCGGAACGATCGTAACGGTGCGTTGGATCATACTGTTTCTTCGTGCTCTCTTCTTATAAGCCGGAGGTCAATTTACTATCTTCTTGTAACTCGTGAGTGCCTGTCGATTCGATCAGCTGTGTCGCCAGTACACGTCTTTACCCCCTGTGGTCACAGCAACAGCGAGATGATCGCCAGCACGAGGAAGATCAGGATGAAGATCCGGGCGATCTCCATGGATACTCCTGCAATGCCGCGTGCACCGACGGCGGCGGCGATGATCGCGAGGACGAAAAACAGGATCGCCCACTGGAGGAAATCGCCGGTAAGCTGTACCGGCAGGAATTGAAGACTCTCGATCATCGACTCCCAGCCGGTATAGCCGAACAGGTTGGCGTATGACATAGACTCTGATAGGATAATCGGCCTCTTTGTAATAGTACCGCTATTAACAGTACTGCGAGCTTTCAGTAGTGCACGACGGTATTACCGGGCGAAATCTCAACTTACTCCCCATCCGATGATGGATCGACGCTGCTTTCGAAGGCCTTAAACTCCAAACGGCGGTACTCACGGGTAACTCGCTGGACGACGGGCACCGGCGGGCACCTGTCATCGACAGGACGGAATGTGGCCGGACTCCCGGCTGAACCACGCAACGCCCGTGGTGAAACATATGGCACGAAGCTTCTACTCACACATCAAGGAGGCCTGGAAGAACCCGGGCGACGGCAAGCTTGCCGAACTCCAGTGGCAGCGCAAACAGGACTGGCGGGATCAGGGCTCGATCGAGCGCGTCGATCGACCGACCCGTCTGGACAAAGCACGCGAACTCGGCTACAAAGCCAAGCAGGGCGTCGTCGTGGCCCGGGTGTCGGTCCGCAAAGGATCGGCCCGCAAGGTGCGACACAAGGCCGGTCGCCGATCGAAGCGACAGGGCGTCAACCGGATCACCCGCCGGAAGAACATCCAGCGGATCGCGGAGGAGCGCTCCGGCCGCAAGTTCCGGAACCTCCGCGTCCTCAACAGTTACTGGGTCGGGGAAGACGGCAGCCAGAAGTGGTTCGAGGTAATCCTCATCGATCCCGAACACCCGGCGATCCAGAACGACGACGATCTCAACTGGATCTGCGACGACACCCATCAGGGCCGGTCCTACCGTGGCAAGACCAGCGCCGGTCAGCGCGGTCGTGGCCAGCAGGGTCGTGGCAAGGGTACCGAGCACACGAAACCGTCGATCAGCGGCGATCGCAACCGCGGTAAGTAGACGCGTTTCGACGGCGATTTTTTGAGTAGTACAGCTCCCCAGTCAGAGGCACTCATAACGAGAGTACCTGCGCTCGATTTTTTATCGGTCCACCCGAAGGATACGATATGGACAGGTCGATTCCAAGAGACACCACGATCGGTCGGGTCCAGCTTCGCGTGAACGATCTCGACGGTGTCGCCGGGTTCTACAAGGACGTAGTCGGGCTGGAAGAACTCGGTCGGTCAGGGAGCCACGCCACCCTCGGCATTGGCGACGACGTGCTCCTCGAACTCGACGCCGATCCGGACGCGCCCGAGCGTCCGCCCACAGCCGCAGGGCTGTTTCACGTCGCCGTTCGCGTTCCGGACGAGACCGCGCTCGCGGACGCGCTCGCGCGGATCGAGCGCGAGTGGATACTCGATGGGGCATCGGATCATCTGGTCAGTCAGGCACTCTATCTCTCCGACCTGGAGGGTAACGGCGTCGAGATCTACTGTGATCGACCGAAATCGAAGTGGTCACGGGATTCGGAAGGGCGTGTGGCAATGGATACGCTCCCGCTGGAACGCGGGGCGCTCCCCAACGGCGACCCCGACCGGTCGGTCCCCGAGGGGACGGACATCGGGCACGTCCATCTGGAGACGACCGATCTGGACCGCGCGCGATCGTTTTACGTTGACGAGGTCGGGTTCGAGGTATCGTCGGCGTTTCCGGGGAACGCCACCTTCCTCGCCGCCGGGGACTATCACCATCACGTCGGCATCAACGGCTGGAACGGGCGACGGGAGCTCGCGGGCGATCACTGCGGACTGGACTACTTCGAGATCGTGGTCCCCGGAAGGACACTGGACCGACTTGCCGAGGAGCTGTCCGGGACACGATGGGTCGACGATACGCTTGCAATAGAGGATCCCGACGGGATCGAACTCCGGATCCGGGCCGCAAAATAACTGCGTCGACTACCGGTAGTTTGTGCGGGAGGGGACCACCCTCTTGTAGCACAGGCCACTACTCCCGCTATGACCGACTCCGAAGATCGACTCACGATCTACTCCGACTACGTCTGCCCGTTCTGTTATCTCGGCCGGAAATCACTCGATCGCTATCAGGAGCGTCGCGAGGAGCCGATCGAGATCGACTGGCACCCCTTCGATCTCCGGGCGCAGAAGCGCGGTCCGGACGGCGAAATCGACGAGACCGTCGACGACGGCAAGGACGAGGCGTACTTCGAGCAGGCAAAAGAGAACGTCCAGCGGCTCGCCGACCGGTACGACGCCGAAATGGCCCTTGACCTCTCGCGGGACGTCGACTCGCTAAACGCCCAGCTCGCATCTTATCACGTAACACGCGAGTATCCCTACGAGCGATGGCTTGCGTTCGACGTCGCGATCCTCGAAGCGCTCTGGGAGGACGCCCGCGACATCGGCGATCCGGACGTGCTTGCAGAACTCGCCGCGGAGGTCGACATTGATCCCGACGAGATCCGGGCGGCGATCGAGGACGAGGAGCTCGCTGGAACGCTCTCCGAGCGGTTCGCGGCTGCCTACCAGCGTGGCGTCACCGGCGTTCCGACGTTCGAGTACGACGGTTACAGTGCGCGCGGCGCGGTCCCGCCGGAACAGCTAGAACGCCTGATCGAGGGCGTCCAGACGGAGTGATCAACTATCGAGTGGCCGCCGATCAGGCGTAGCCGTCCGCGTCCAGATCCGCCTTCGAGATGTCACCCAGCCCCTGTGTCGTCTCCAGCGCGGTCATCAGGTCGCGCTGGGAGATCGTCCCGTACACCTGCCCGTTCTCGGCCACGACGATCCGATCCGCCCGCTCTTTGCTGATGAGCATGAGCGCCTCGAAGGCGTCTGCATCGGGGCCGATCGTCGGTGGATCCGCACGCATTACGTCCGAGACGCGACGGCTATCGCGTTCGATCGGGTCAACGTCACGCAGCTCGGCCAGCGTGACGAGGCCGACCAGCTCGGAGCCCTCGACGACGGGGTAGCCGTTCCGACGCTCGGTGACGATCCGTTCGAGTAGCGACTGGACGGTGTCGTCCGCATCGACCGCGTCACCACGGTCCGTAAGGAGATCCCGGACGGTGATCCCACGGAGCAGATCCCGGACGACTGTCGTCCGCGACTCCGCGGAGGCCGCGACGTAAATGAACATGGCGATCAGGAGGAGCAAGAGTGCCCCGGAGAGCACGGCAAGGATCGCCATCACGACAGCAAAGCCCTGCCCGACGGCGGCCGCGGTTCTGGTTGCGGATGCGTAGGGGCGTCGCCTCGCAAGAAGCGCGCGCAGCACCCGCCCCCCGTCCATCGGGAACGCGGGGAGCATGTTGAACACTGCCAGTGAGACGTTCAGAACCGCGAGCAGCCCGACAACGTAGAGCACAAGTGGGGCTGACGCTGGGACCACCTGGAGTACCGCGAAACAGCCCCCGGCAAGCAGGAGGCTCGTGATCGGTCCGGCGATGGCGATCCAGAACTCGACGTTCCAGTCCTCGGGCAGGTCCTCCATGTGTGCCATCCCCCCGAATATCCACAGCGTAATCGACGTGATCCCGACGTCGAAGTATCGCGCAGTCCAGGAGTGACCGAGTTCGTGGACCAGCACGCTGGCAAACAGCCCGATCGCGGCCGTGGCCCCGAGCACGAGCGGTGTCCGGCCACTCGCGAGCGCGTCGGCATCGACGGCGTGGGGCGAGACCAGTTCGACGGCCGTCGCGTATGCCGCCAGCTGTTCGGGTCGACTGATCAGGTACGCGAGCAGTGGCAAGAAGACGACGAGCGTGATGTTTAGCCGGATCGGTATCTTCGTGATCGATCCGATCGTGAAGTTTCGCATATGTGATTGTACGATCGAGGGATAATATGTCGTCCGGACCTCCTCTGTGGGCCCCTCGGCGTCCCTGTAATCCCATCACCCATTTATATCTCGAACTTATATTACACGGCATGAAACCCACAGCCCCCGAGCAACGCCCTGTGACGGTGACGATCGCCGGAAGCGACTCCGGCGGCGGTGCAGGCATTCAGGCCGATCTGAAGACGATGGAAGCGACCGGGGCGTTCGCCACCAGCGTGATCACAGCGGTGACGGCCCAGAACACGACCGGGGTGATCAGCTCACAGATCCTGCCGCTCGACGAGATCGACGCGCAGTGTGACGCCGTCTTCGACGATTTCGAGGTGGCAGGAATCAAGACGGGGATGCTCGCAAGCGCCGACGTGATCGAACTCGTGACCGACCGTGTGGCGAGCGCGAGCGCCCCCACTGTCGTCGATCCGGTGATGGTTGCCACCTCCGGCGACCGACTGCTCGACGCCGACGCGGAGGACGCCTACGAGGCACTGATCGGAGAAAGCACGCTCGTCACACCGAACGTCGACGAGGCCGAGGTGTTGCTCGGTGAATCGATCGAAACGACCGCGGACGCGCGGGCCGCTGGCGAGACACTCGTCGGTATGGGTGCAGACGCCGCGCTCGTCAAGGGGGGGCATCTCCACGAAGGCGAGGAGACGGTCGTCGATGTGCTCGTTACCGGGACGGTAATCGAGGAGTTCGAACATCCACGAATTGAAACAGACGCGACGCACGGGTCCGGCTGTACCCTGTCGAGTGCGGTCGCTACTCGACTCGCGGCCGGTGATTCTATCGTCGACGCTGTCGAGTGGGGGACCGAGTTCATGCACAGCGCAGTCCGCTACCACAACGATGTCGGGCAGGGGCCCGGGGCCGTTCACCACCTGGTCGACCTTCGAAACCGTGCGGATCGACGACACCTCGACCGGCGACTCGAAACGCTCGCAAAGCGAGTCCGAAAGATCGGCGTTGGAGGGTCGCAGGTGCGCCTCGCCGCCGCCAGTCGGTATGCGGAATCCGAATTGGACGTCGTAACGGACACGACCTTTGACGGGGCGGATCGCTCGTCGACCACTGCCGACGAGCGAGTCGTTCAGCGGCTCCTCGGCGTCCGGGATGCGATTCCGACGGTCCGGTTTGCTGCCTCGGTGACGCTTGACGCCGACCCGGATCACCTCGCATCTTCCAGGCACACGTACAGCGCGGACACACAGATTCGATCCGCGTGTCGGGACTGTGCTACAGGGGCGACGGAAGGCCCGGTCGTCCTCGAAGAACGTGGCGAGACCACGGTGTACTCCGCCTTCGGTGCGACAGTGGACGCGGTCGCTGAGGGGGTTAGTGAACTCGACAGCGACAATAGGTGAAATAAGCAGATCGGGGTTCAGCTATCGTCGGACGGCTTCGTATCCGGACCGGACTCAACGAAGGAGAACATATCCTCGCTCGCACTGTCCTCGCTCTCGTCCTCGTCCGATTCGGTGTCGGACTCGGCTGGCGGTTCTTCTTCGTCGTCCGCCTCGGCGTCCTGCTCCGGTTGCGCCTCGGCATCCTCTTCGCTCGCCGGCGCTCCCGCGGCGTCCTGCGGTGTTGTTTCGGCGAGTGGGTCCGTTTCTGTCGGTGACTCATCCACTTGCTCGTCGTCGGGAGAGCCGTCAGCGAACGGGTTCGTATCGGCAGCCGACTGCGCTGTAGCGTCGAGATCGGCATCCTCGTCCGCCGCCTCGGCGTCATCGGCTCCGAAGTTGATCGCACCGTCGGCCGAGGAGGTCCGGTTCAGCGACGTCGGATCCGGTCCGTTATCCTGCTCCGGTTCCGCATCGAACGCCGGTGATTCCTCGGTGGATTCTATGGGTTCCTCGCCCGCGTCGAGCGGTTCGTCGTCGAGGTCGTCGTCCGCACTGGATTCTTCGGCTGTCGGATCGAGGGTCATGTCGTTGCCGGATGGCTCCACGGCCACGTCTTCGGCGGCCGGGAGCGCGCTGTCGCCGTCGTCTCCGAGTCCGCCTTCGGCATCCGCGTCGGTCTCGAAGCGGTCCAGTGCTTCGGAGAGCTGTGATGCCTGATTCGCGAGATCGGAGGCGGATCGGGAGACCTCCGTGAGCGCAGTCGTCTGCTGTTCGGCTGCGGCGGCGACGTTCTCGGATTCTGCGGTCGTCTCCTCGGAGATGGTTGCGGCCTCGTCGACCATCGCGACCACTTCCTGTGTCGACGCCGCCTGTTGTTCGGTCGCCGCGGAGATCTCCTGAACACCAGTGTTGGTTTCCTGTGCGTAGTCGGCAATCTCGTCGAGGGCTTCGGCGGCCTTTCGGACGGAATCGGTGTGGTCCGTGATTTCGGAACTGGTCTTGCGGACCTCTCTGGCCGTGTCGTCGGTCTGGGCTTTGATCCGTTCGAGCCGATCCTCGATGTCCTCCGCTGCGTCCTTGGTGTCGGCAGCTAGTTCTTTGACCTCTTCGGCCACTACGGCGAAGCCTTCACCCGATTCGCCGGATCGAGAGGCCTCGATATTGGCGTTCAGTGCGAGCATGTTCGTCTGCTCTGCGACCTCGGTAATGAACTCCAGTAGCTCGTCGATCTGGGCGACCTCCTGCTGGAGCGCCTCGATCTCTTCGACTGCGACCTCGCTTTCGGACTCGATCCGGTTCATCCCCTGGATCGCCTCCTGGGCGGCTTCGCGCCCTTCACGACCAGTTTGTGCCGTCCGCTCGGCAAGATCGGCGACCTCGTTCGAGGAGGATGCGATCTCCTCGGTCGTCGTCGAGAGGCCGCTCATCTCCTGGCTGACCGACTGCAGCGACTGGTTCTGTCGCTCCGCGCCGTCGGAAATCTCCTGGATCGATTCCGTGACCTGCTCGCTCGCGCTGCGAACCTCCTCACTGGAGGCGGTCACCTCCTCACTGGCCGTGGCGACCTCGGTCGCGAACCGTTTGAGCTGTTCGACGGTCGCTTCGATCTCGTCGAGCATGGCGTTGAAGTCCTCGCCGATGCCACGCATCTGCTCGTTGTCGGCGTCGACCGTGGCTCTGACCGAGAGGTCCCCGTCCGCAGCTTGACCCATGACTGCACGGTATTCCTCGGCCGAGGTTTGCAGGTCCTGATTGATCCGCTCGACCCGCTCGCGCTCGGATTCGGCCTCCTCGCGGGCCTGCTGGGCCTCGCGTATCTGTTCGCGGAGCGCATCGCGCATGTTGGCAAAGCCTGCGTAGAGGCGGCCGATGTTGTCGATCCGCTTGGTCTCGAAGTCGACGTCGAGATTTCCTTGCTCCATCTCCTCGGTTTTGGCGGTCAGTCGGTCCATCGCGACGGCCGTGTTCCGGCCGAGTGCGAGCCCGATAATACCGATGAGGAGGACGCCACCTGCCGTCGCGAAGGCACCGTACGTCGTCAGGGTATCAGCGAACCCGTACGCCTGACTCTGTGGTGAGTGGACCGTGACGACCCAGTCGCTTTCACGGGTGGACGCATATCCCACGACGTGGTCCTCATCGCCGACACCCCGTTTGTCGGGCACGAACTGTGCATCGACTTCCATCGATCCCGCTTCGTTGCGATCGAGGTCACGGGCGGCATCGAGGACGGGGCTGTCACTCGGATAGGTCTGGCCGACGTCCTCGCCGATGTTGACATCGTCCATCAAAATCGTATCGCGCTCGTCGATGGCAAAGGAGTAGGCGTTACCGCTTGCACCGCCGATCCGATCCCCGGAGAGGATGTTGGCACCGACGGGCTCCATGTTATGAACGCCGACGACGATTCGATCGTCGTCACCCGAGACGCTGCGATAAAACGCGATATACGGCTCCTCGTCCAGTTCGTATAGCTCGGTGACGTCGACGTTTCTGTGCTCGAAGTCAGGTTCGTCGAGCCACGGCCGCTCGTCGGCAGTGTAGCTCTCGCCCCGCTCGGTGGAGTCCGACGATGCGACGATATCGCCCGTCGACGTGTCGACCACGTGAACGTACGTCAGCGTGTTTGCGCTGTTTTCATCGCCCCGATCACTGCGGAACTCCTCGAGATATGTGTTGAGTCCCTCGTCACTCGTGTCGGATCTCAGACGATCCTCTCTGGACAACGAGCGCACCTCTATCGAGCTCTGTTCGAGCCAGTTGTCGACGCTCTGGGCATCCGAGAGGGCGGTCGCTTCGAGATCCTCTTTCGCGCTCTGTTCGACCTGATCGGACATCAGAGCCGTGGCGACACCCCCCACGGCGGCGACGGAGATTCCGAGAATGATTACGACGATAGCGAACTTCGCCGCGTAGCTACTGCGTATCCGGTTAGGAACGATCCGGCGGAGTAAATTCAGCATAGTCGGCACCAATTCTCTGAAGTAATATAAAATCATGCATTAGTTACCGACAGAACCTATTCGGGATATATTCGGTAACAACAGTGGTTGTTGTGATCTGTGACATTCCGCGTCCGGGGATCGTTTCAAAAATGTAACATCCTCGTAGTAGCACCGTTGCTCGCCAGGAACCCGCAGTATTTTATTCGCAAGGGGACGTGCTACGAGCATGACCGAAGCCGAAGGGATCGTCGGCGAGTTCAAGTCGCTCAAAGCCGACAGTGAGGCCGACGTGCTCGCGATGCAGGTCGGCGATTTTTACGAGTTCTTCGATGACGACGCCGAACTGGTCGGCGAGGAACTCGATCTCAAGACCTCGAAGAAGTCCTCTGGCGGCGTCAAGTATCCGATGGCAGGGGTGCCGGTATCGGAGCTGACACCGTACCTGAAAGCGCTCGTGGAGCGAGGCTACCGGGTCGCAGTGGCGGACCAGCGAGAGACAGAATCCGGACATATCCGCGAGATCAGCCGTGTTGTCACTCCGGGCACCCTGCTCGATACGACCGACGCGGACGCGCGATACGTTGCAGCGGTGGTCGAGGACGGCAGCGTTTACGGACTCGCCTTTGCGGACGTCACAACCGGGCAGTTCTCGGTGACGACCGTCGACGGCGACGACGCTCGCGACGGCGCGCTCACCGAGCTATATCGGTTCGACCCCGTCGAAGTGCTGCCGGGGCCGACGGTTCGTGAGGACGACGACCTGCTTGCGACGATCCGCGAACGAACGGATGCAACGCTCACGCTCCACGAATCAGGGGCGTTCGCACCCGGACAGGCCAGACACGCCCTGACCGAGCAGTTCGGGGCGGCGAGTCTGGAAAGCGTCGACGTCGAGGCGAGCGCGACGATTGGTGCTGCGGGTGCGATCGTCGACTACGTCGCAGAAACCGGCACCGGACTGCTGGCGTCGATGACGCGGCTGCAACGGTACGGCGACGCGGAGTTTGCGGAACTCGACGCAACAACCCAGCGCAATCTCGAACTCACCGAGACGATGCAGGGCGGCACCGATGGGTCGCTGTACTCGGTGCTCGATCACACGGTCACCAGCCCCGGCGGGCGACGGCTCAAGTCGTGGCTCCAGCGGCCTCGCCAGTCCCGCGATACCCTCGACGAGCGTCTCGCGTCGGTCGACGCGCTAACCGGGGCGGCGCTCGCACGAGAAGAACTCCGGGAGGTGCTCGGCGACGCCTACGATCTGGAACGACTGGCAAGCAAGGCGACCTCGGGCAGCGCCAACGCGGGCGATCTGCTGGCGGTCCGGGACACCCTCGCCGTGTTGCCCGCCGTAGAGGATATCATCGAGAACGCACCGCGGTTGACGGACTCGCCACTTGAGTCCATCGCAGACCGACCGGACCGAAATCGCGCTGCCGATGTACGGGAGACACTCGACGACTCCCTCGCGGAGGACCCGCCGACCACCGTGACCGAGGGCGGCCTGCTGACACGAGGGTACGACGACGAACTGGACGAGCTGATCGAGCGCCACGAGGAACTGGAACGCTGGTTCGACACCCTCGACGAGCGCGAGCGCCGCCAGTACGACCTGCGCCACGTCAGCGTCGGCCGGAACAAGACGGACGGCTACTACATCCAGATCGGCAAATCGGCGGCCGACGACGCGCCCGATCACTACGAGAACGTCAAGACGCTCAAAAACTCAGAGCGGTTCCGCACCGACGAACTGGCCGAGCGGGAACGCGAGATCATGCGGATCGAGGAACGTCGCGGCGAACTGGAGTACGATCTATTCTGCGAGCTACGTGAGCAGGTGGCCGCGTGCGCGGAGACCTTACAGGACGTCGGGCGGGCGCTCGCCGACATCGACGTCCTCGCGAGCCTTGCGGTCCACGCCGTCGAGAACGACTGGACGCGCCCGACGCTCGCCGATCCCGGCGAGGAAATCGAGATCGAGGCGGGCCGCCATCCGGTCGTCGAGCAGACGACCGACTTCGTCCCGAACGACCTCTCACTGTCCGAGCGTCGGGCGTTTCTGATCGTCACTGGCCCAAACATGTCCGGGAAATCGACGTACATGCGCCAGACGGCCCTGATCGTCCTGCTGGCCCAGATCGGTAGTTTCGTCCCCGCGAACGCGGCCCGGATCGGGCTGGTCGACGGGATCTATACGCGGGTGGGCGCGCTGGACGAGCTTGCACAGGGGCGGTCGACGTTCATGGTCGAGATGCAAGAGCTCTCAAAGATCCTCCACGCCGCAACCGACGATTCACTGGTGATTCTGGACGAGGTGGGACGGGGAACCGCGACGTACGACGGTATCTCGATCGCCTGGGCGGCGACCGAGTATCTGCACAACGAGGTTCACGCGAAGACGCTCTTTGCAACGCACTACCACGAGTTGACGACGCTTGCGGATCACCTGGATCGGGTAGCGAACGTCCACGTCGCGGCGGACGAGCGCGACGGCGAGGTGACCTTCCTCCGGACCGTACGAGACGGCCCCACGGACCGAAGCTACGGCATCCACGTCGCCGATCTCGCCGGTGTTCCAGGGCCCGTGGTCGATCGGTCGAACACCGTCCTCCAGCGCCTGCGCGAGGAGAAAGCCATCGAGGCGAAAGGCAGTGGTGGGCGTTCGGACGGGACGAAACAGGTCGTCTTCGACGTGGGCAGCGGGCAGATGACGACTGCGTCGACGGACGGCGGTGACGGTGCGGCGACCGGCCCGGGGGCCACCAGCGGCGACGCCGACGCGAATCCCGTTACCGAGCAGTTCGGCGAGGACGCCGCAGAGGTGCTTGACGAGCTCAGCGAGGTCGACATCGCCGAAACGTCGCCAATCGAGCTGATGAGCGCGGTCCAGGAGTGGCGCGAACGGCTGGACGAGTGACCCTGTTCGTCGACGCGACCGGGCATCTTGACGAACATGTTCGGAGCCGACCCCAGCAAGTAGGAGCCGGGTTCGTATTTTAGGGGTATGTGGCGGCGAGTCACCGATGATGCACTGTAACCAATGCGAGCAGACCCCGGTCGGGGGCTGTACCACCCGCGGCGTCTGTGGCAAGGAGCCGGATATTCAGGGCCTGCAGGAACTGATCACCTACGGGATGAAAGGCGTCGCCGCCTACGCCACCCACGCTCGCGACATGGGCTATCAGGATCCCGAGGTAGATCAGGTACTCCACGAGGGGCTGTACACCTCACTCACGAACGTCAACTTCGACCCCGACTCCCATTTCGACGTGGCGATGGACGTCGGCGAGGCGGCGGTCGGCGCGATGGAACTGCTCGACGAGGCACACACGACTGAACTTGGGATTCCCGAGCCAGTCGAAGTCCCCCAGAACGACGTCGAGGGACATCCGATCCTCGTGACCGGCCACGACCTCTACGCGCTCAAACAACTGCTCGAACAGTCGAAAGACGAGGACGTGACCGTCTACACCCATTCGGAGATGTTGCCCGCCCACGGCTACCCCGAGCTCGCCAAATACGACCACCTCAAGGGGAACGTCGGGCAGGCCTGGCACGACCAGCGCACGCTGTTCGAGGAGTTCCCCGGTGCGATTCTGGGTACTTCGAACTGCGTGCAGCCGCCGAAAGACGAGTACGTCGACCGGTTTTACACGAGCGGGATCGCCGGACTCCCCGGCGTCGAGGAGGTCGATACCGACGACTTCGGCCCGGTCATCGAGACGGCAAAGGAAGCACAGGAAGTCGACTGGGAAGGTGACGGGACCATCTCGACCGGCTTCCACCACGAACCGCTGCTCGGCCAGCTCGATGCCATCGTGGACGCCATCGAGGCCGGCAAGCTCCGCCATTTCTTCGTGATCGCCGGCTGTGACGCTCCGACGCCCGGCCGCGAGTACTACCGCGAACTTGCGAAAGCCATCCCCGAGGACTGTGTCATCATGACGACCTCCTGCGGGAAGTTCCGCTTCAACGACATCGAGTACGGTACCGTACCCGGCACCGACATCCCGCGGTACATCGACTTCGGCCAGTGCAACAACTCCATCTCGACGGTGTCGATGGCGACGGCACTGGCCGAGGAACTCGACTGCGGCGTCAACGACCTCCCCCTGTCGATCGTGCTCTCGTGGTTCGAACAGAAGGCCATCGCCATCCTGCTCGGCCTGTTCTCGCTCGGTGTCGAGGATATCTACCTCGGCCCGACGCTGCCCGAGTTCCTCACACCGAATCTCGTCGAGCAGATCCAGGCGGAGTTCGGGCTGCAGCCCACTGGGGACCCCGAGGAGGACCTCGCGGCGATGCTCAGCGAGGAGATTCCGCAGACTGCCTGAATCGCCCGTTCGTGGACTCCTTTTCTTTACTACAATTCTCGAAGTATTATACTATGGTTTTCGAATCATTAAGCTATACTTTTCGAAGTGAGGGGCGATGGCCATCGCAGCCGCGTTCGATACTAACCGAATAGTCCTGATATTCGATCGGGGCTCACCGAGGGTCGTGAGGATTGGTGGCCGTATCGAGACGGTAGACGTCCTCGACCGCATCGAAGTCGTCGTCGAGGGCGTACAGGTACTCGACACCGGCGGTCTGCATGTACGCCACGATGCAGGCGTCGACAAAGGAGAGTTGCTCGTGTCGTCGAAACAGCGCCTTTCCGGCCGCGAAGGCATCCGTGCTGAGCGAGTGGATCTCGAAACTGGTATTCTCCTCGATGCGACCTAAGAGATCGACTGCGGCGTCGGGACCGGCGTGAGTGGACAGTCCGTTGAGGGTCTCGGCGAGCACGTAATCGAGGACGACCGCTTCGGGGAGCAAGCCGTCGTCGACGCCTCGCAGTATCGGGAGTGCAGTATCGTGGGCGCTGTCGCGTCGATACGCCGCTCCGAACAGGACAGTCGTATCGAGCAGTGCCCGGGCCATCTACTCCGGGTCGACCCCCCAGGCGTCGTGGTCGGCGGTCACGTCGGTGTCGGTCTCTCCTTCGTACCCGTCGAACGCTGCGAACGTCCCCGGTTGCTGCTGGACGACCCGGACACGGAGGCTCCCATCGTCTTCGATCTGCCAGCGCAACTGGTCGCCGTCGTCGATATCCAGTTCGTGACGGATCCGGGCGGGGATGTTCGCCTGATTACCGGACACCTTGCTTTCCGCATCGATCCTGTCACTGCTCATGCTCTCCGGTAGGGACGGGACTAACAAAAACCTAGTGTGATAGCACACTAACTGATCCCTCTTTCGATTGTTAGTCGCCAGCGGCGGAACGCGTCTGGGGCGCGATATCCCACCGATCCGCAGTCACGCCATCGACGCCGACTTCCTGCAGCGCGCGGACGTGGTCGACCGTCCGTGCTGCCTTCCAGGCCACGACGTCGAGCCCGTGTTCGCGGGCGGCGGACACGACATCGGTTCCGAGACAGAGTTCGTAGTGCGGGAACACGTGCGTACAGTCCAGATCGACAGCGTGCGAGAGGTTCGTTCGGGGATTCTCCTCGAAGAGGAGTCCGTTCGGAACATCGAGGGGGCTCGCTTCGACTTCCTCGATCGCCTCCGGGAGGAACGACGACACGCGAACGTCGGAGCCGGCCGCCGTCGCCAACTGCAGCGTATCCGACGCGATGCCGCGCTCTTTCAGTTCGAGCTGAACGGTCACGTCGTCCGGAACGGCCCGTAGCGCCGCTTCCAGGCGTGGGATCGGTTCGTCAGAATCGCCCACGGTCAGTTCGCGGAGATCGGACCACGGCGTCTCCGAGATCCGCCCCTCCGCGTCGGTGACGCGGTCGAGCGCCGCGTCGTGAAACACGACCAGTTCTCCCGACCCACACCGACGAACGTCGATCTCGACTGCCGGGAGTCGCCGGGCGGCTTCACGGATGGCAAGAAGTGTATTCTCCGGAACTTGCTCTGCACAGCCACGATGGGCGATTATCTCCATCTACTGAGTTCCCGACAGCCAGTACGCATTAACGTTGTGTTTCCCCGTCGGTTCCGATCGACCCGTGGTCGCTAGGGGCCACCATCTCGCCGCAAGCGCTACTCACATACACGGATGCGCTCGGATGCGAGCCACGCACGCGCGCGTTCGAGATCTGCCGGTCGGTTCACTTCGATGTGTCGCTCTGATGGGATCAGGAGGGGCATAGTCGGCGTGCGAGGGTAGATGTAGGGGTACCAGTCGTCAAGTCGCTCTCGTAGAACCTGAATCGCCGCCTGTCTGTGGGCGCGGCTCACGATCCCGACTCCGGCGTGTTGGTGGCCCTGAATAAGCCCGTACGCCGTCACGGTCCCCGAATCGTTCCATCGAACCGCCGTCTCCGTGTCCTGGATTCCCGGCAGACACCCGACCAGGTTGTATCGTCCCTCAAGCGCAGCGAACTGCTCGGTTAACCGACCGAGTTCGCGCTCGTCGACCAGCACGTCGCCGTTGAGTATCAGTAGATCGTTGTCGATTAGTTTGAGTGCGAGAAGCAACGAAGCGGCGTTCTCGTACCGCTCCCACTCGGGGAAAACGATCGGGTCGTCTGGGTCGTATCTCTCGAGGACGACATCGTGGCGATACCCAAGTATGACGCTCGTACCATCCGCGTACTGCCTGAGCAGCGCTCGCTGTCGGTCATACAGCGTTCGACCGTCGAACTCGAGGAAGGCCTTCGGTACGTCGTCTGTGTAATGGCCCATTCGGCCTCCTTTCCCGGCAGCGAGGATTACGCCCTGCATTCGAGCACCTCCCTTGCTGCGCGCTCGCTCGCTCGACCGTCCATCGGGATCCCGAGGGAGTCGAGCCACGACGCTCGCTGCCGTTTTGTGGATTCGGAGTCACCGTTCCGGTATAGCTCGTCGACGAGGTCGAGAGTGAGCCTCTCCGTCGTAACCCCGATAGAAGGCACCGATTTGCCTGCTGCATCGATATCCGTCAACTGAATCAGTGGTCGACCAGTGTGAAGCCACTCGGCGATCGTGCCCGAGAAATCCGAGACGAGGATGTCCGACCGTCGCATGCTCTCGATCGGCGTCGTGGCCGTATCGAAGACGACGTTCGGTAACTCGCCAATGCGCGTTCGACAGTCGCGAGTGACGGCGAGGCCCGGCCCTTCCCGTCTATCGGTCGGATGCGGTCGAAACAGGAGTTCGTAGTCCGTTCCGGCAACGCACTCGATAACCGACTGGGCGGTGTT
>LKMJ01000339.1_pt1 | contig 34013 bp, 23 predicted proteins | sample 643391 | NCBI WGS metagenome assembly LKMJ01 (sample SAMN04112250, study PRJNA286221) | soda lake metagenome | biome: soda lake; feature: Kulunda Steppe; material: water; isolation source: sample PL-Br10 brine of Picturesque Lake | place: Russia: Kulunda steppe | collected 2010-07 | reverse complement strand
GGTGGCAAGAGAACGGAAAGTGGGCAAGTTCATGTATCTCGCACGCTTCGCTCGCTTGATCCAACAGCTGACAGAGTAGTCGTGTCAGAGACAGAGGTCAGAGGACATATCTCTCAAAACGAGTGTAAGCAGAATGGACACGTGCGGTTCGTCCTGACGACATTCGTCTTTTTCGCGAACGCGACCGGCAAGGTGAGGACGATCATCTGGCGGAGGTCTTCGACAGAGACATTCTCCAATGTCGCCATACCGTTTCTCGTGGCTGGAATTCCATGAAATTTTAGCCGCCAGTATTAATCAAAGGATCAATTTACAACGTATGATATAGCCCATACGTTTATATCATCCACGTCTCATCTACGGTCATGTTAGGTTTTAGGAGGCCCCTGTGAGGGCTCAGTCGCCCGATCTCACCATGGTCGGGATCGGCATACAGGATCACGAACAACCGCTCTCTGACTTTCCTGCGCTCGAAGACGGAAATCATCTCCGCTGGAGTTTCACACCCGGTGTTGGCTTCCCACAGCACGGATATTACTTGTTCCGCCGCGAGCACATCGGCCGAGACATCCGAATTCGCCGCCTCACAGAGCAGTTTAGCGATCTCACACCGGGGACTGAATCGTCGCCGGTAATCACGAACACGGACCGCGGTGACGTTATCCTCGACAGTCCAGCACCGCTCACCTTCACGGATGCGTATATACTTGAGGACGACAGCTCGTTCAGCCCCGGCCAGGATAATCTCGTCGAACTCCAACTCGATGGAGCAGAGATCGAACTATCCCTTCCGATGGCAGCGTTTGCTGTCACCGTCCTTATCGATCCCGACGACTCGGCGACGATCACCGCGTACGGAACCGAGGACCCCACGGATGAGGAGTCACGGGTTCCGGTGGATACCGCCCGGACCGACACAGCCGGTCCGGAGACGGTCGCGTTCGATGCCATCGATACCATTACCATCGAAGGCAACGGCACGATCATCGATATTCAGTATCACCTTGTGGCCGACACCTTTGGCTACGGGTGGCGTCCTGTCCCCGGGCTTGACGGCCCGCTCACGCTCCCGCTCTCTCATCCCGATTATCTCGCGAATCAAGCGATCGATCTCACGGTAGATACCGATCGCGATACGGCTACGGACCGGATTGCGTACGGCGACTCCGCTAGTTATACCACCCAGACAGAAACGATCCAAACCGGGCAAGCAACCGTTACGCAAGGGTCCGCTCTCGTTACCACGACCGGTAGCTTTGAGGAAGACATTACTGGTGCGGTCTTTCGAGTTACTGGGCACGATGCCACGTACGGCATCGTGACACGGATTAACAGTACCACTCTTTCTCTCACTCGGCCCTATAGGGGTGACGACGCCACGGCCCCCTACGAAATCGCGGTGGACGATTTCGGAGCCTTACACGACACCCTCGCCACGCTCGTTGATGAGGGACCGACAGCTGGGGGGATGGCAAATCGCATCCAGCCGCTTCCGCTCACTGAGGACGGCGACATTACCGCGACAACTGGCGAAAGAACGGTTACTGGGAACAACACCGACTGGTCAAGCGACCTCGAAGGCGCAACCTTCTATGCGGGAGCAGAAGATTCTGACAACGTCAGCGTCGATCCTGGCGATATACATGTCATCCACGACGTCGCAATTCAGTCCGATTCGTCCTGGGGGACACACCTCGCTGGTGCGACCCTTCGGTTTGCCGGTCAACGTACCGCTTACACCGTCACAGAAGCGTATCCAGGGGTCCTCTTCATCGACCGACCTTACAACGGTCCGGCTCTCACTGGCAGCGACTACACAATACTCGAATCGACAGGGTACGAGATCGACGCGGTCGAAAGCGCCACTGAACTCACTCTTAGCAGCCCATATCACGGGCCTGGAAGTGCGGGGAGCTACGCTATCGAAACGCCTCTAGGTGAAGGTGGCGGTGACGCACCGACCATCGCGCGCCATCAGCCTCTGCAGTCTGTCCTCCTTGCCGCGCTCTCTCCCGCCATTGCACAAGCCCTCGGACTCTACTGGATTGACAGCGACGCGACCCCTGGTACCGCCTATGATTACCTTATTATCGCCGACCACGGCGGAACCGTCGAACGCTTCGCGGAAGAACCACGCGGTGAAGGGACCCTCGATCTGTCCATGTTTGGCCCGGACGGGACTCAGGCACACAGCACTGACACCTACATCGTGTATGACGTCGATGCCGGAAACACGGCACCGCTTCGGCAGCCCGATCGCCCCCGGGTATACGATCTTCCCCCCCGCCCGCCAGGCGACGGCACCGGGCCCCGAAACGTCGCCGGTATCAATTGGACGCACCCCACAGCATCCAACGGCCGAACGCTTCCTGGAGAGCCCGTCAGGTATCACCTCTGGAGACACACCTACGGCGAAGACGAACCGGCACAGGCCGCCCCGCAGTCTGCGTTCGATCCGATCACGATCCTTCCATCAGGTGAAGGTGGACAACGAGACCCGCTACTTCCGGGAGGTCACACAGCCAATCAACCCGCTGATTGGCCGGACACACCCATTCACGCGCTCGATGGGTCCCGACCCGATGGATGGTATGGATACCGTCTCACGGGTGTCGACGTCTTCGGTCGCACAACCAGACAAAGCGACGATGCTGTCTGGTTCACGCCGGATACAACCACTATCAACCATCCCTATGCGATCGAACTCAGAGACGAGGTTGCGCCACCACCGCCGCGCGCTATAACGGCCACGCAAACGGACCAAGCGGCTGTTCCAGATGCCGGGAACGGCGCCATGACCGTCCGTTGGCTGTGGCCAACCAGATTCCAGGAACAAGCGCCAGATACTACCGAATTCCACATCCAGTACCACCCGGGCCAGTTCGGGGAGCTAAGCGGTACCATCGAGAGCGTCTCCGAATCCGGGGACACCATCACAGTCGCTACAGAGATCCCGCCGCTCAGTCCGGATCCCGATTCGGAGCTCGATCCGGGGGACGGCTATGCTGGTGCGAGCCTCCACGTTGACGAGACGAGTTTTCTCATCACAGACAGCCAAGCAGACAGCAATGGGCTCGTTCTCAGCGTCATTGATACCCGCGCACCCGAACTGGAGACCCTCGAGACAGCCGACGGTCCCGTCGATATAGTCACGGCGTCAGGGTACGGCGCTAGCGACACCGAATCCAAACGCGGCGAGGAGCTCGCCTCAAACGTCGCCTGCACGGTCTCGATTCCAGCATTTTATGGGATTGGAACGGTCACCGTCACAGGCGGCGACTCTCTCGTCATCGGCCATAACACCGATTGGCCATCCGATCTCGTCGGACAGACCTTTACTACCCCCGACGGGGGTACGTATGAGGTCGAAACCGTCATCGATGCAGTCCATCTCGAACTGTCCGAGCCGTATCGGACACCCGATGGCAGCTCGAATATCCGAACCGACATCGCTTACGGAATCACGCATCCCAACCATCCGAACAAGGAAAGTTCGGACGCCTGGCATCATTCAGATCTACCTGCGAACTGGGAAGCCCAATGGGCCACGGTCGACATAGCAGAGGGCGATGAAATCGATCCAGAGGGAAATGGCCCGAATCCGTACCCCGGCGAAGAGGAAACATACAAACTCTTCGAAACGACCGTTCCCGTTCCAGCGGCCGCCGATCCGACGACGGACCCCTTCGTGCCGACCGATAGTTCTCCGGTTGCGTATGCGAACGTCGGGGTGACTGCGATCGACGAGCATGGAAACGAAAGCCGGGTAGCTGGGCCTGCTACAATCGTCCAGCGAAAAACTGACCCACCGCCGTCACCGGAGGCTCCCGACTTTGAGGACGAGGTCCTCTGGGCTACCGGGCCGGATTACGAGGGGAAAGCACACTTCACCGTACGGTGGAAGCACCCGAAAGAAGAGTGCAGTACGCACGTATATCGAGCGCTCGATAAAGCGCTCTTCAAGCGCGACTGGGAGACGCGCTTGAAAGAGGATGACGACGTCATCGAGGACTACCCAAAGAGCGTGTATCCATCAGGTGTTCGGGATGACGAGAACGCCCGGAATGCTATCGTTGCAACTCTCAAAGATCTCCATACGACGGTTAGTGATCAAGAAACGTTCCCGGAGGCGCTACCGGAGTATCTGGCGCTCGACACGGTCGTAAAACAAACGATCGCTGCGTTACCCGAAAATATCGCCGCGTATCAGCAACGAACCACGGAGTCTCTGACACCAACTGATGAGTTGGCGAAAAACCGCCCCGGTCCCGATCTGGAACCCGGAGAGGAGTATCCCAACGGGGAGAGATGGTGTGCGTACGTCGATAGCTTCGATGGGAAGACCCACCGGCAGTTTTTCTATCGAACGCGCACGGTCGATTCGGCTGGGAATCTGAGCGATGAGCTGACCGATCCGACCCCACCCGTTCAAGCAGAAAATACGATCCCTCCCGTCGCACCAACACCGCAATCGATACTGGGGGGAGATAGAGAGATCACGATTGAGTGGGCGACAAATCCAGAATCCGCTCTCGCGGAGTATCACATCTACCGTACGACGGACGAAAGCCACGCGACGGATATCCGCCGAATGGTAAAGGTTCACACTGAGCCGGCCGGGGATGCACAGACCGTAACGTGGACTGACAACGATCCGCCAGTCCTTACCAGCGTTCATTATCGCCTGGTCGCCGTCGATGACGCTGGCAATACGTCCACCCCATCGACAGTCATCGTCGGGCGGGCCATCGATACCGCCCCACCAGAGCCACCGACACCGACGGTCTCCTGGAGTGACGCTGACACCCACGTGGAGATTACGTGGACCAGCGAGGACGAAACGATCCTTCAGCGACGAAGCGGTGACGTCGGTCCGTGGACGTCACTCACCGACTGGACCGAGAGTGGTGACCACTCGATCACGGATAACGACCCGGATCCGACAGCCGGGTACGATTACCGACTGCGCGCGCGCAAACCAGACACCGGCGCGATCGCCGTCAGCGATACGGCTACCCTTTCACCCCAATAACATGCCCGACATTGATTCACTCAAACAGCAGTACTTCGTACAACCCGGCGATGAGGAGCTTCCGGACCGTCCCGTTCCACCCACCCACGAGGACTGTCTCATCGAGCCGATTCTGGACGCGGAAGCCTACTACGCTGATTTGCAAAGCGAAATTGATGACCTCGAAAGCGGTGATTTCCTCTACCTTGCCGGCTGGCTTATGGACCTCGTTGGATTCCACGGCGGGGACTGGGGAGAAGGCGCAGGGAGCAGCGGCCTGCTCGAAGCGACCGATGAGTTCGAACTCATCGAAGGAGGTGAGTCACTCATCCAGGTACTCAGAGAAAAGGCGGCTGCCGGCGTTGATGTTCGCGTGCTCCCCTGGTTCTCCTGGGCGTTATTCCGTCGACGGGATGATTGGGTACCGGACATTGTAGAATCGCAACTCGATAGCACTCCGCTCGGTCCGTATCTCGACGTAAATCGCGCGAACGCACTTACGGTACACCGGCTCCGCGAGTACGAGGAACTCCGGAAAAGCGGCTGTCTGAATTTCCTTAGCCATCCCGTTGGTTCCGTTCATGCAAAGCTCACAATCCTCGGCTCTCCTGACGACGCAATAGCCTATACGGGCGGGCTAGATCTGAGTAACTCTCGGCGGGATAACACGATGCATCCCGATGCCGAAGAAGACGACATCGATGACTATCTCGCGAAAATTGCAAACGACGAATGGGACGAGGAAGATGACGAACCATCGGGGTACCATGACGTGCAAGCAAAACTCCGTGGGGCTCCCGTACAGGACTGTTATGACCTCTTTCAGAATATGTGGAACGAAATTCTCGATCTCCATCGCGGATCGATTTATGTCGATTTCGGCGATCAAGGCGCAGGACAGGTTCGTCTTCGGACCTACGAACGCAGCACCCCTGAGGTACCGGATCGCAACCTCTCATCACCGGTAACGGGGACCCTCCACGTTCAGACGCTACAGACGCTTCCAGTGATGGAGTCTCTCAGGTGGATGCGACGGCTCATTAGACACGATCTCTCGTTTACCGAAGAGGAAGCGGGACTTTTCACGGTCGAGTCAGCCTGGAAGAAAGCGATCGGAAACGCATCCGAGTACCTCTACATGGAAGATCAATATCTCTGGTCGCATGACATCCTCAGCGCCGTCGGTGACCGGTTACAAGCCGCCCCCGACCTGAAGGTGATCCTTGTCGTGAACGCGCTCAACCTCTTCGGCCACTGGGCAGTGTGGAAGGGCATCCTTGAGGATCTCCCGGACGACGAGATCGACCGTGTCCGCGTGTTTACCCGTGAGGCGATCATGGTCCACTCGAAGACGACGCTCATCGATGATGAGTGGGCGATCATCGGATCTGCGAACTGCGCCCGACGGAGCCTCTATACGGACTTCGAGCACTCCGTCTCCATTCTCGATGAAGCCGACGAGTTCGTCTCGGGGTACCGGTGTGACCTCTGGGGCGACATGTTTCGGATGGAAGAAGCAGACCGCTCTGACCTTGCTGATCTCGATGAGGCACTCTATATCTGGAATGACGACTGGGGAACAGATGGAGTAGGGATCGATCGTCCCGGCTCGCTTACCGATATCACGGAGGATATCTCCGAAACAGATCCGATGGCACCAACACAATCCTACTACGACAACCTTCAGGATCCAGACTCCCGTGAAACTGGTGGGGGGTACCTCTTTTGAGCATCTACGTCCCGCTCGACGAGTACTTCGCTGATAGCCTTCCCGAGGAGTTCCCACAGTGGGGTGAGGACGCCCTCGAGGGCGTCGCGATGGCCCCGGTTGAGTTCCCATCGCCCGACCCGGAAATCGAAGAAGGGTTTGGGTACGAAGACCCGATTACAACGGAGATCCTCTTTAATGAAGAGTTAGCGCTGGGGATTCCTGGCCTTGATGCGTTTGAACTCCTGCTCGCTCCCGGAGGTGGAGGGACGCTCATCACGATGGAGATCGACACCGATCCGATAGGCCTCCGGCTCGTTGATGTCCCGGTGGCGCTCCGGCTTGATGAAACACTCTTACGCCCAGCAGAAAAAGTCGAATCTGACGATCCAGAAAAACCGGATACGTACGAGGCGATCCCGGATGCCCCTCCAGTCGAGATCACGCTCGCCGAGGTCACCCTCGAGATGGACGTCGAAGGCAACATCGATATCAATCTCGAAAGTAGCATCGACGTCCCGCTTGTGATGATCGGTGACACTGGCGTCGTCATCGAGGCTGCAGACATTGAACTGTATCTCGGTGATGACTCACCAAGCGGAGAACCCGATTCCTGGCGCGGCATCACACTCTCATCTGCTGGATTATATCTCCCGGGGGAACTTGGCGGTGCGGTTGGCGATCTCACTCTGGAAGATGCCGCGATCGGGAACGGTGGCTTCTCTGGGACGATATCGTCCACGTGGGATCCGATACTCGACGGTGAATTATTCGAGATCGAATTTGGCGTATCGGCAGCCGAGATCACGCTCGTGCAGAATACCTTTACCGAATGCGAGATCGAAGGCGCACTGACGCTACCGTTCTTCGATGAAGCCGTTGACGTGGATCTCGGAGTTGAGCAAAGTGGGGGGGTGACGATCGCAGCCGCCAGCGAGGATGGTCTGTACACACTTGAAAAGGACTTCCTCGAGTTTGAGATGAGCACGCTCGAGCTGGATACGACCCGCACGGTTCCGGCAGTTACGATGGGTGGGACGGTAGATCTGGACGTCAGTGAGAGCATTGACGCGGCCGAGATCCCGCCGATTGAAGTAGAAGCAATCACTGTCGACGCGGACGGGAATGTCGATATCGATGGCGGCTGGCTCGACCTCGATGATCAGTACGCCCTCGAACTCGGGCCCGCCGAACTAGAGATCGCGAAACTCGGCTTCGGACAGACTGATACTGGCGGCAAATGGCTCGGCCTCAACGGCGAGGTCCGATTACTTGAAGGCATTCCTGCGGGCGCTTCTGTCGACGGACTGCGCGTCGTGTGGGATGAGCCCGGCGATCCCGGTGTCTCTGTATCGCTTGATGGAGTTGGAATCGAGTTCGAGGTTCCGAACACGCTCGGCTTCAAAGGCGAGGTTGCCTTCGGGGAAGATGAGTTCCGAGGGTCGATCGATCTCGATCTGATTGCGCTGGATATGACCCTGGATGCAGAACTCATCTTTGGAACGTACACCGAAGAGGTAGCTGGGGAAACACAGTCGTTCCGGTATATGGGCGTCCAGATCAATGCCACGCTTCCGTCGGGAATTCCGCTGTGGGCGACTGGACTTGCCCTGTATGGCTTCGGTGCTCTGTTTGCGAATCGAATGGAACCCGACCGCAGCGAGGAACAAGAGTGGTATGCTGTGTCGGGCAACCCCAGCGAAAGCTGGTTCCATGAGTCCCCCACCGGAGTGATGGAACTCGCCAAGTGGCGCCCGGCAGAAGACGGAATGGGATTCGGCGGCTCCGTGCCCGTTGGGACCGTAGCGGACAACGGGCTCTCGGTCGCTACTGACGTAACGCTCGTCATCTCGTTCCCCGGGCCGGTTATTATGCTCCAGGGCCGCGCTGAACTTCTCGAGGAAGGCGCCGATGTCGATGAGGATGCTCCGTATCAGGCGGTCGTGATCGTAGATAATAACGCCGGCTCACTCACTGTCGGCGTTGACGCTCGATACGATAAATCACCGCTCCTGGATATCTCTGCGAGCGCAGAAGCGTATTATAGTTTTGACGATCCAGAAGCCTGGTACCTCAACCTCGGCGTGAAAGATCCACGCGAGGATCGGATTCGCGCTGAGGCGCTATCGATCTTCACTGCGGAGTCGTATTTCATGTTGGATCCCCATCGGCTCGCGATGGGTGTTTGGTCTGGATACGAGAAATCGTGGTCCTTTGGACCGCTCTCCGTTGGATTCGCGGCGTATGTCGAAAGCGACGTGCGAGTGAATTTCCATCCGCCGCACTTTTATGGAACAGTGCAGTTCAACGGAGAGGCTGCACTTCGTGCGTTCGGCGTCGGTGCGAGCGCGATGATTCATGCGGGCGTCGAGGCGGACGTATTTACGCCCATGCACCTCCGCGGGCAATTCGAGGTGGCAATGGATCTCCCATGGCCGCTTCCGGATCCCTCTGCAAGCGTCTCCTTAGAGTGGGGTCCACAGCCGGAACTTCCGGAACCGCCGGAACCGCTCGAAGAGACCGGGATTGGACACGAGCTGCTCGCATCCACGTGGGAGGGCGACCGGCTCGATCAGGTGGGTCCATATACTGACGTGGGAGATATACCCTCTCCGTCGGATGCACCCACAGGTGATGAGCCCGTAGTTCCCTTAGATTCCCGCCCAGAAGTAACGTTTACTCGGCCAGTTATCAACGAAAGTGGTGTCGGCGGAAATCCCAGTCCTCCCTCGCCACCAGAAGAACTGATTGGTGATCCAGCCACGAATGAAGGCCCTGCGGACGTTTCCTACGAACTCACCGATCTCAACTTGCTTGCGTGGGATGAGGAGAATAACGAATGGAAAGATACCGGCGAACTCGATGGGACATGGGCGCCCGTTCCCGAGCAGGGATCTGATGGATCGGGCGAGGGCTCAGATCGCTTGACACAGACGAAGCTACAGGTTGCAACCCGCACCCCATATTATTATACCCGACATACGGGAGGGGCATGGGACGATGCGATCGACCGACATTACCCACACTATCCATGTCCGACAGAACGGAATTGCTATGGCTTTGAGGGCCGGACGATGGCAGAGTTCGAAAAAGAAATCCAGTACGTTGGTGAGGAGGTTCTATATCGATACCAGCGGACAACACACGCCCAGGAACCCTGGGCGCGGTTTTATCAGGTCGTTCGGGGAGATAATACCCCACCGATTTCGATCACCCAGACGTCGGGACCGTCCGGTAACCGGGATGCACTATGTATGTTTGACCGAGAAAGCTTATCGAAAAGGAATGAAACCTATCAAAATGAGTTCCAAGCCCATCTCCCTGAATCGCACCGATCGATCCGCGTCCATATCCGCGCGCATATCTTACCTTCCTCTGGCACGGTAACGGCACAGAACGAAGCCGGCGAGAACCCCGATCCCGAAACGTGGGAACTCGACCCCGGTCAAGAACGAAACATCGTGTTCACCGCCGTCGACGGCGAGTTCCCGAGCCTAACATTCGAGTTCAACGGCTCGCTTGCAATCGTGGAGGTCTGTGACGGCTCCACAGATCTTACAGAGGCAACACCAGAGATTGAAAACAGCGTCGAGGAAACCCGATCACAACTCGCTCGATGGAGCGAGGAAGCAGAGGTGCTTGATCCCTACACCGATTATCGTCTCGAGGTGATCACACGAACACACCTCACCGGTCGCGGAGAGCTTAGTTCGGTCGACGAGGTGAGTGCGCAGGCAGACTATATCGCATTCCGAACGGAAGGCCCGCCAGGAATTTCGACGCCAGACCGTCCCAGTAACGACGTCGAAACAGGGGACGCCGATACCGGTGATGAGACCGCTCCAGAAACGGGGCTCGAAACGCTCTCGAGGTACGTTGAACAGACAACTCCACCAACAGTGCCAGCAAAAGGTGAGCAGCCACCAATGCCACAGCCAGTGTATCGAACGGCACCCGTGGGTGTGGATTTCAAAACAGATTATGTCGATGTACTCTATCAGCTCGCGAGCCGGGATCTCGGTGTCTACTTATTCGATACCAATGATGATCCCGTCCGAGACGAAGAAGGCCAAATTGTGGTCCCTGCCGATCCATGGGGGACGACGGAGAATCTTTTATTGGACCGCGCGACACGACGATGGTTCCAGCGCCTTGATGCGAGTTCGTGCGTGGATCTTGATGAAGTGGAAGTTCTACAGACGAAACGCATCGAGACTGAAAAGGGCGAGTATGTGCTTCAGCCGAATACCGTCTACGAAGCTCGATTGCGGCCACGTCTCTTCGTTGAGTCTTGGGAGAGCGAAAGCGCGGGCACTTGGGAGACAACAGATCAGACAGGAAGTGGAGCGTGGGATGTTATCGGTCACGAGGGCCATTCCGGGTCAGATGCTGAATGGCTCACTAACTCCCGCATTCGTTTCGATGATGCATCATTCTTGAGTTTCCTCGAGCCCCACCGAGATGCGATCACGTTTGGTGACACGGCGTTCTCTATTGTCGGCGTTGACATGAGCGCTGAAGAGATCACAATCGATGGAGACGCGACCGATACTGTCGGCGAGCCCTCCTATACTGTCCCTGCTCGAAAAGAACTTCAGCAGACGGATGACGCGAGTGATACGATCTATACGCTTACAGAGAATTCCGATCTCGCGATAGCCGATGAACAGCCGCAGTCCTGGTCGGATACTCGGATTCAAGCAGTGCTCGGCACCGAAAGCACGAGCGGTTCAATGGGCCTCGTATTTCGGTGGGATACTGGAACAGGATATCGTATTGATATACAGGCTGCAGGAACATGCCGTCTAACGAGACTCATAGACGGTGAGATAGAGAAAACGTGGGAGGCCTCAACAGAGTACGAGCCAGGGCAGGATCATACTCTGACCGTGGAAGCGATCGGCGAGGAGCTACAGGTTCTCATCGATCAGGATTCCATCATACACGTTATCGATACAGACGGCCCCGAAGCGGGCGAGGTGGGCATTGCGGCTCGTGAGATGCCACTGCGGTGTTCCGAGCTTAGAGTGGATGACTTCCGAGACGGCGCTCCGACCGCCTATCGGTTCTCCTTCACCACGTCCCGGTTTGTTGATGCACCACACAAATTCCAGAGCTTCCAGGACGAAACGTGGACTGGATCACTAGATACCGAACGTCTCCCGGATAGTAGTGAAATGGCTGCGCCGAACGACGATCCCACAAGTGACGAACACCGCTTATATAGATCCATACTGAGGGATGTGCCCGAATCGACACGGCAATCAGACTGCATTGATGTGACAAAGCTTCAGGATGGGGATACCACGACAGGATTGTTCGTGCAAAGTCCTGAGCCGATCGAGTGGGAGCAGATGGATCTTTCAATCGAACGGGGACCACAATCCGGTATCCGGCCGCTCTCCCCAAAGCAATTGAAACTTACCGGATTCGATCATACGGATGGGTCCGTCTCTGCAATGTTGCGTGAGAGTGGAACGCTCGAGGATGTTGCAATCGAATATCGTCGGGGAACGTCCCCGGGATTCGAACCCACACCCTGGGGACGGACGTTCATGGATCTCTTTGATGATCCCGGGGCCGTATCCTCCTATACCCACATCGACGCCTCAGCGGAAACAACGTGGTCGGTCGACCGTGGACGGTTGATGGTCGAATCACCTGACGGCTGGAGTTTTGCGATTCGAGGGGGACAACCGCACGCACAAGGTGTTGTCACGACCACCGTGGTCCCATCGGAGACGGGACGTGTCGGCGTAGTGTTCCGGTTTCGACATCCGAACGATTACTACCGTCTCGATGTATCCACGGATGAAATTCGTTTGATCAACCACACGGGCACCGATGAGGAACTCCTGTGGAGTGGACCGAACCACGCAACCGGTGAGACGATCCGAATACAGCTAACCACAGCTGGTGAGACAATAACTGGGGTTATCGATGATGTTCCGGTCTTCGTCCGACCGGATCCGACTCCGACCCGAATGGGGAACGTTGGAATCGCAGTCGAGGGCACGGGTTCAACCGAAGCTCTCGCATTTGCCTCAGATGCCGCCGAGAGCGTTCTCCTTGAGGACTCGATTACAGATCCGGATCTGGAAGCATGGTCGTTTGTAAAGGAACCGCCATATACCACGCAGAATATGGAGTGGGAGTTCACGGATGGAGAGCTCCAAGAACATAGCAACGTCTACGGGTTCGTCGGCGGTCCGTATGCAGCACCGGGAACGTACGGGACAATCGGGGACCGCAACTGGACGGATTATCGAGTCACCGCGGGATTACGATCCGATGATGTGGGAGCGGTTGGCGCAATTGGTGTTATCGTTCGCTATCAGGATGACGGGTCGTATTATCGCTTCTCCATGGATTCCGTCCGAGAATACCGACGGCTTGTTCGTATCGATGGTGGAAAGGCAGAAGTATTGTGGGCGGATGATACAGGATATGATGTTGGCGAAGAATACCTTGTTACGATCGAGTGTGTCGGTGATCGAATTATAGGATATCTGGATGGAAAGAAATTATTCGATATTACAGATGGCGCGATCACGACAGGATGCGTCGGCGTATACTGCCGGACGAATGAAGGCGCACGATTCAGCTCTCTACGGGTGGTAGCACCGCAGGATAGCTGGCTCACGTATCATGAGTTTAAAGACACCGGGACGATTGCTGCCGGCACCCGGTTCGAGATTCATGACGAAGCGACCCAAGAACCAAGTGATCTCCCTCGAGTGCTTCGCTCCAGTCGGAACGGTCTTCCAGTGACAGTTCCGAGGGATACGGTTCAACTCCGGGTGATTAACAAAGGTACTCCTGCTCATATGAGACCATTCACTCCAGAGGAGTCCTATGAGCCAGTCACGGACGCAACAGTCATTCGGAGTGCGGACAAAACAGGATTCCTTCTCACTCGTGGCGAGGAACTGCTAGCCGGCCAGTATCGACTCACGTTCACATCGACCGAAGATAACGACGGCCCGGAAACACCGACAACGATCGATATCCCCTGGAAAACGATCTAATTAGTCTCGGGGAGACAGAAATTGACTGTTCCTCGGACGCGGATACCTTTCCGGGGACCATTGAAGATCCCCTCGGACGCGGATACCTTTGACCATTGAAGAGCCGTTCGGCCGAATGGATGTGATTTTAAGCTATACGGTGAGAACACGCTTCCATGGACACCGTACGGAAGGTGGGGCTCGTGGGACTGGGTATCGTCCTCTTCGTTTCGCTCGTTGGGGCCAACGCGACCGTCGCGCTCGATCGAACGGCGCTCGATTCGGAGTTCACGAAGGATAAGGCGGCGGAAGCGGGGCTGTATGAAACCTTCGCCGAGGAACTTCGTGGGGATCTCGGCACCGACGAGACGGCCGATGACGACGACTGGCCGCTCGAACGATCGCGTGGAGAACTCATGGAAGCCGCACTCACAGACGAGTATATTCGATCACAGGGAGAAGAGAACATCGACGCGATCTATGCGTATCTCCACGGCGAAACCGGCGAGCTCAGACTCGAGTTCGACACCGAACCGCTGAGAGAGAACCTGCTCGCCGAGGCGGAATCCGACGTCGAATCGATCGATCTCGGTGATATCGAGATGCCATACGGGGAGGAAATCGAGCGGATGGCATCGAGTCAGACAGCGTTCGATGACGCCCGTGCGGAGTTCAGAGACGAACGTAAAACCGAGATCCAAGAGGAGACAGAACGCGAACTGAGCGACGAAGAGCTAACCCAGCGTCTCGATGAGTCGATGGACGACATCCGCGAGGAGATGCTCACGGAGATGGACGAGGAACTCGAAGGTGAGTTCGAGGGAGCCGAAGCCGAACTCGAAGAACCCGTCCGGACGCTGCAGACGGCCCGGATCGACGCGCTGACCGGCGAAGTGACCTACGAGGAGTACACAGAGACCGTCGAATCAGCCCGTGTGAATCTCGGTGAGGCCTTCCTCGGCATCGTCGAATCCGAACTCGACGAGGAGTTTCCCGAAACCATCGACGTAACCGAAGGGATGGGCGAAGACGAGCTAGAGGTGATCGAGACCGCCCAAACCGGCGTTTCAGCCATAAGCGCGCTCGCGCTCGTGCTTCCGGTGTTCGCGCTCGTCGTCGCCGGCGGGATCGGATATCTCGCCCCGCGTTCGATCGCCGCCCTCGAAATCGGAGCCGTCTCGCTCGTCGTCGGTCTCGTGGGCGCGATCGGGTCGGTCGTCGCTGCCGATCAGTTCCGGAGCGTATTCGATACCGGGGAGATGCCCCCCGGGATGGGTGAGTTCCTCGTCGCGTTCGTTACCGGGATTCTGGGCGCGATCACCTGGCAGTCAGTCTTCCTCTTGATCGTCGGGGGCGTCGCCGTCGGGATCGGGGTGGCCATGCGGAAGGGGTACATCGAGTAAACCACCCGTAGAGTCACGTTCCAGCGTCCGATCGGCGCTCGGCTGATCTGGTGAAACGACGGTCACTCGGCTGAGAGTGTCACTGGTGGGCGCGGGTATTTTTACGTGAACCTGCAAATACCGCGATTTCGATGTCTTAGGTACGAACCGGCCACTCACTGTCCGATCGTTTATACCGGATCGGAGGACCAGATCCGGATGGAGCGAGACATACGATGGAAACCGCCAAGTCGATCCTGCGACAGTCGGGTCTCGAATCGGTCGCACAGATGGCTCCGAACGAGCGCTGTACCGTGAGGATCGCAGATTCCGACGTGGACAGGCTCGTGCTCGAGAAAGTTGGACCATCCCGCCTCAGCGTCGCTCACCGTAGAGTTCAGAGCGGTACACCCGTGTCTGATCCCGAAGTCGTCTTTCGGATCGAAGGCGACCGATGGATTCCGATCGAGTACACGAGAGATCCCGCTGTCCATCAGTACGATCCGACCGGGCTCGACGTCGGATCGCTCCTCCGGCGATGGGACGAGACCATCTCCCGACAGGGGTTTCTGGATGCCGCCGATCCCGTCGAATCCGGGTCTGACCCCGATCGAAAGCCGGAGTACATTTAACCACGGTGGGTTATGGTTGGGGACGATTATGAGCGAACCACTACGTGTCCTGATCGATCAGGACGTACAGCCTCGCGAGAGACTGTCCGAAGCGCTCGAGCGAAGCGTCGAACTCGAGGTCGCAGGAGAACTCGATGAGACAGCACTGATCGAGGCACTTCGGGGCGTCGACGTTCTCGTGACGACCTCCAGGCTTTCGGTCACGCGACGCGTACTCTCAGAGACCGAGCTTCCGATGGTGGCGAAAGTCGGCACCGGTATCGACAACGTCGACCTCGAGGCGGCGGCAGATATCGGGACCACGGTCGCGTACACGCCCGGGCTGAACGCGCTTTCGGTCGCCGAACACGCCGTGACGCTTCTGCTCGCGGTTCGCCGAAATCTCCGGCCCGGCCGGAAGGCACTCGAGGACGGAAAGTGGCGAGACGAGGTCCCGAGTGCGACGCCCGTCACCGATACGACCTGTGGCCTCATCGGTTTCGGAAACGTCGGCAGCCGCATCGCACGGTTGCTCCACGGTTTCGACGCCGAGATTCTGGCGTACGATCCCTACGTTCACGACATCGACACCGACCTCACCGGGGCGGAACTCGTCGACTTCGAGACCGTGCTCGATTCGGCCGACTCGCTTTTGATCGCCGCCGAACTCACCGAAGAGACCCGCGGCATGATCGACCGGGCGGCACTGGAACGGCTCGATTCCGACGCCGTCCTCGTCAACGCGACCCGCGGGCCGATCGTCGAGACCGACGCGCTCGTCGACGCGCTCGAAGCCGGCGAGATCGCGGGGGCCGGCCTCGACGTCTTCGAGACCGAACCCCTGCCATCGGATTCGCCGCTGCTTTCCTTCGAGGAGGTCGTGGCCACCCCGCACATCGCGGGCTCTTCGATCCGCGCCCGCTCGTCGATCATCGAGACGCTCGCGGGGCTTATCGACGATCACTTCGACGGCGAGACGCTCCCGCGGCGATTTCTCGCCGCTCGAGCTGGGGAAGTCTGTCTCTCCGAGCCGGGTGAATAATACTGGCGGACGAAATCGAATGATGCTGCCGGCTGTACCTATTTCAAACCGCAGCGAATAGCACACCGTGGTTCAGCCCGGCAGCTGTGGACATCTGCGACGTCGGAATCACGGAATTACAGCCGGCAGTATGAATCGACGCACGAGCGAGCCGCCGTTCGCTCCGTCGAACGGCTCCGTCTCGGAGCGTCGTCTGTACGTTCGTTTGTCCGTGAGTACAAGCCGCCATCCGTGCGAGCCGTTTTAAATCCAAATAGGAGGGTCGAACGACGAGACGACGAGTCGTCAACCGAGATCGGCAGCCGACGACGGCGGTAAAGCTAACACGGGGGTCGTGGATACACCGATATGCGACAGCCGATCTCCGTGCTTCACGTCGACGACGAGCCGGACTTCGCCGAGATGGCCACCGTGTTTCTCGAACGAGAGATGGATCGGCTCGGCGTTCGATCGGCAACCAGCGCGAACGAGGCGCTCGAAGTGCTCGCTGAAGCGAGAATCGACTGCATCGTCTCCGATTACGAGATGCCGGATTTGAACGGTATCGAGTTCCTCGAAGCGGTTCGAGATCGGTATCCAGATCTCCCGTTTATCCTGTATACGGGCAAGGGCTCCGAAGAGATCGCAAGCGAGGCGATCTCGGCGGGCGTGACCGACTACCTCCAGAAGGGAACTGGAACCAGCCAGTATGCCGTTCTGGCCAACCGGATCGAGAACCTCGTCTCCCAGTATCGAGCCGAAACGTCTCTCGAGAACACCCGACACCGATATCAGCGCCTCATCGAGGAGTCCTCTGACGTCTTCGTCATCCTGGATCGAAATGGGAACTTCGAATACGTGAGTCCGTCCGTCGAACGTGTTTTCGGACACGACGCGGAGGAACTCGAAGGCGAGCTCGCTTTCGACCACGTCCATCCGGAGGATCATGAGGCCGTCCTCGATCGGTTCGAGACGCTGTTGGAAAACGAGACGACCCAGGCGACGGTCGAGTGTCGGCTCGCCGACGACACGGGTACGTGGCGATGGATCGAAGCCCGCGGCCGAAACCTGCTGGACGATAGCACGATCGGGGGAATCGTTATCTATACACGGGATATCACCGACCGCAAAGGCCTTGAGCGCGTGTTGAAACAGCTCCACAACGCGACCCGGAATCTGCTTCGCGCCGAAACGAAACAGGAAGCGGCGGAGATGATCGGCAACGCAGCCAACGATATCCTCGGTTATTCGAACAACGTGGTTCGGTTGCTCACACCGGACGGTACCGAACTGGAGCCCGTCGCACTGGTGAGCGAAGACCTCCCCACAGAGATCGAAAAGCGTCCGATCTACGAGGTCGGCGAGGAGACCGCTGGTCTCGCCTTCGAGCGCGGCGAACCGATCGTCTACGACGATGTCACCAGCGTGGACGACAACAAGGCACGCCACGGCGCACGTGCGGGGGCGTACCTTCCGATCGGCGAACACGGCGTGCTCACCATCACAGAGTACGAACCCGATGTCTTCGATGAGACGGACATTCAGCTGGCGTCGATCCTGACCGCGAACGCAGCCATCGCGTTCGATCGGATCGTTCGGGAGAACGAACGGGAGTCCCGTCTCGAGACGCTCTCGGAGCTGAACGAACGGACTGCTCGATTGTTTCGAGCGAGCACGCCCGAAGCGATCTGTGAGGTAATCGGCGAGGCGGCGCGGGACGTTCTCGGCTATCCGAACACGGTCGTCAGACTCCTCGACGAGGACAAAGAGGTGTTAGAGCCGATCGTCGTCACCGAAGTGGCCCGAGAAGAACTCGGCGAGCGACCGGAGTACCCGATCGGGGAAGGGACCGCCGGACAGGCGTACACGGCTCAGGAGCCGCTGATCTTCGACGACGTCGGAGCGATCGACGACGAGTATCACCGGAAGGATGGCCGGGCAGCGATCTACCTCCCGATCGGCGAGTACGGCACGATCAGTATCGCGGATACGACGCCCGGCAGCTTCGACGAGTCGGACGTCGAACTCGCGCGACTGCTCATGGGAGCGGCGGAAGCCGCGCTCTATCGGGTGAATCAACAGAGAACGCTCGAACGGCAGAACGAACGGCTCGATAAGTTCGCGTCCGTCGTCTCACACGAGCTGCAAAACCCGCTGAACGTCGCTTCCGGGCGGTTAGCGCTACTCGGGGAGGACTGTGAAAGTGAGCATCTGGACGCCGCAAGGGACGCGGTCGATCGTATGGACACGTTGCTCGAGGACCTGCGAACGCTGGCTCTCGAAGGCAACGCGGTGGCCGACGGTACGCCGGTTCCGCTATCGAGAGTCGTCGAAAGCAGCTGGAAGACCGTCGAAACGCCGAACGCAACGCTTCTCACGGCGGTGGGTCGTTCAGTTCAAGCCGACGAAAGCCGGCTGAAACAGCTGTTCGAGAACCTTATTAAAAACGGTATCGAGCACGGCTCCGGCAAAGGACGTCCGTCGGAATCCGGCGACAGCGCGGCGGAAGCTTCTACCGGCGGCCAGCCGTCGGGCTTCGAAGGGAACGATTCGAACCACGATGTAACGATCACGGTCGGGGAACTCGAAGACGGATTCTACGTGGCCGACGACGGAAGGGGGATTCCGGCAGCCGAACGCGAGGACGTCTTCGACGTCGGATACTCGACCAGACGGAGGGGAAACGGGTTCGGATTGAGCATCGTCAAAGAGATCGTCGACGCCCACGGCTGGGAGATCGCTGTCACCGAAAGCGAGGCCGGCGGTGCGCGCTTTGAGATCACCGGCGTCGACTTCGTCGGCGAGTAATAGTTCTACCGACGACTACAGCTGTGCGTCCCGACTACGAGGAGAGCAGCGAGTCGGCGATGATACGCTTTTGGATTTCGCTCGTCCCTTCGAATATGCGGGTCAATCGGGCGTCACGCCAGTACCGTTCGACGTCGAACTCGGTGGTATAGCCGTATCCGCCGTGGATCTGGATGCCCTCGCTCGTGACTTCTTCGGCGATCTCGCTGGCGAACAGCTTCGCCATCGCCGCCTCCGCGTCGGCGCGCTCGCCGCTGTCGACCGCGTCGGCGACGAGAAGCGTCAACGCCCGCGCGGCTTCGATCTTGGTAGCCATCTCGGCTAAGTTGAATCGAATCGCCTGGAACTCCGAGATCGGCTCGTCGAATTGCACCCGGTCCTGTGCGTAGGTGATCGAGTCTTCGAGCGCGCCGCGAGCGAGCCCGACCGCGCGGGCTGCCGTGTGGACCCGACCTTCCTCGAAGAAGTCCATAATCTGGTAGAACCCCTGTCCCTCTTCGTCCCCCACGAGCTTCTCTCGGCTCACGCGGACGTCGTCGAAGTTCACTTCCCACGTCTTCCAGCCGTGATACCCGATCTTGTCTATCGGTCGGCCGCTCAATCCGGGCCGATCGAACGTCCCGGACGGCTTTTCGACGATGAATCCGGAGATCCCGCGGTAGGTGGGCTCTGCATCGGGATCGGTGACGGCGTAGGTGAGGATGAAATCGGATCCCTCCGCGAACGTACACCACATCTTCTGGCCGTTGAGAACGTACTCATCACCGTCGCGTTCCGCCCGCATGCGCATGTTCTGTACGTCGCTTCCGGCGTCGGGTTCGCTGATAGCGATGCTCTTCAGACAATCGCCGGTGGCCATCTTCGGCAGGTACTCGCGCTTTTGTGCTTCCGTCGCGCCGGCCAGACTCTGGCCCCTGGCGATGATGCTTCCGACACTGAGCCATCCCCTCGAGAGCTCCTCGGCCAGGATCGCGTACGCTTTTAAATCGAGCCCCAAGCCGCCGTATTCCTCATCGATGAGAATGCCGAAAAAGCCCATCTCACCGAGCTGATCGATGAGATCTTCCGACATCGTCTCGGTTTCGGGATCGCGTTCGCGGGCTTCGGGGAGCACCTCGTTCTCGACGAACTGTCGAGTTTCGTCCCGGAGCATTTGATGTTCACTTGACAGTACCGTATCGGAGATCTGATTCATCGTGTGGTCTTACGGCCAGTTACACTATTAATATGTGGAATTCCGTCCAGAGATCCGGCGGCCTCGACCGGGAGGTCGGCCGGTCCGCGTGGATCGGCGATCAGCGATAGGAGAGTTCGAGTTCGAGCGCGCGCTCGAGCAGCTCTTCGTCGTAGCGGTCTGCGGTCTGTTCGGGCCGTCGGTCGTTGATCATCCGAACCTGGCGGATCGAGTTCCGGAAGAGTTTGAAGGTGGCTTCGTCGACCATCTGCCCGTCCAGCGTGACCGCGCCGGTCCCCTCTCGTTTGGCCGCGTTGAAGCGCTCGATCTTGCTGACGTCACGTTCGAGTTCCGCGGGCGTCGGCATGTGAACGGTGTTGGCCTGAATCGTCTGTTTCGGATACAGCGACCAGGAGCCATCGAGCCCGAGGTGGGCCTCGTGTTCGACCTGATCGGCGTAGTCGTCGGCGTTGTAGTAGGTCAACCCGGCCCGGGTTTTGAACAGGTCGTCGAAGGGGCCGCCGATGGCGAGCAAGCCGGCGGCGCTGGCTTCATTCGAGAGCCGCTCCAGCAGGCCGTCCCAGCGCGGATGCCCGTCGCCGACGTCGCGGGCGCCGAGTTCCGCCGCGTAATCGACCGGGCCGAAGACGAGCGCAGTCAGCCGAGAGTCGGCACCGTACTCCGAGATTTTTCGGAGATCGGAGCGAGCGCGCCCGGTTTCGATGATAATCGACATCTCGACCGATCCCTCGGGGAGGCCGTGTTCGGACTCCGCGTCCGCGAGGACCTCCGCGGCGCGTTTTACGTCCTCGAGGCGGCCGACCTTCGGAACGACGACGCCGTCAATCTCCTCACCGATCTCCGCGACGAGCCGATCGATCTGTTCGCGACCGCGGTCGCGGAAGTCCGCATCGTCGTAGCTCCACTCGATCCGAGGCCAGATCTCTCCCGGGAACTCGTGCTCCGGAACGAGATCGATCGTGTTTTCGAGGGCCTTTTCTTTCATATCCGGCGCGGTTCCGTCTTCGATGTCCGGAACGAGCCAATCGGGCCCCTGAAAGCCTTCGGCGGTGAGGCCAGAGCGGAGGTACTTCGCGGTATCGTCTTTCGGAACGGCGGCCGGTGCGGTCTGAAACGTACGACAGAGTCTCACGTTTTCCATATGTTTCGTGTAATTTCGGTTGGTTACTGCGTCTGGTCTGTTCGGTTACTCTACGTCTCGTTTGCGTATCTTCGCTGTCCGGATACCTGAGTAAACGGGCTCTTCACGCTGGTTGAACGCGATGTGTTCGAAACGGACAGTACCAGCGATCTCGCCGTCGTCTTCGGCTTCCAGAACTCGGGTGAACGCATAGATGGTGTCACCGGGCGTAACGAACGTGTGGAAGTTCTCGTCATCGAAGCCGACTTCACGGTGCGTTTCCTCGTCAGAGCGAGCATGTCCGAGCGCCGTCGATCGGGTCACGTCGCCGTAGGTAACGATGTCACCCGACGGCGACTCGGACATCAGATCCACGTTGTGGTGCTGTTTCGCCGTATTGAGCGTCGACAGCGGCAGAAACGAGACCGTGACGTCGTCCTGGGTTCGTCCCCGTTCGTGGCGATAGGCGACCGAAGCGTTCCGCCTGTCGGACGCCTCGAGGGCGTCGCGGAAGTCCTCGAAGTAGCCGCCGTCGGGCGCGATGAACTCCTCGGGCAGTTCGTCGTCGCTCTCGTCTCGATCGTCTGCGGTTCCACCGTCCGTCTCTAGCGGTTCCCGACGCGGGATCATGTTCGTCCGCTCGTACGAGCAGAGAACGACACCGGTCTCGGCGTCCACTCCTCGCGTGCGCCAGGAGACGATGCCGTAGTTCGGACGAGAACTCGAGGAAGCTCTGTTCACGACTTCACTCTCGACGTGGAGTTCGGTCCCCGGATAGACCGCGTCGGTGGGAAATCGAACGTCGGTGCGTCCGAGGAAGTAACCACCTTTCTCGCTCAGGGCCTCGACGGTGACCCCGAGCGTGGCGGCAGTGAGGTAATCCGGATGGATCGGGGGTTCCTCGAACCCGCGCGCCTCAGCCGCGTCCCGTCTCCAGTATGCGGGATCGTGGTTGAGCGTCTGACCCATCCACGCTTCGTTACCGAAGCGTGTGAGCGTGAGTCCGGTGTCGTGTTCGATTACCTGCCCCTCCCGGAAATCCTCGAAGTAGTTACCCTTCTCTTTCGTCTCGACTCGATCGAGTATCCGTTCGAATATATCGGGATTTGCCCAGTCACTCATCCGGACCACATCGTTCTGGAACCTCGATACGAGACCCGATGAAGGCATCGATTTCGTCGTAATTCCTCACGAAAGGGCCTCGTCGGCCGAGAGTTCTTCTTCGAGTGTCTGGATCTCCGGTGGGTTCTCGTTGGCGACGATCATCGTATCGTAAGAGCGATCGGCGGCGATGGAGACGCCGACAGTGAGCGCGTTCACGATTCGCCCCGCGTTTTCGCTGCCGATGAATACGATACTCGCGTCGTGTTCTCTGGCGAATTTCCGAATCCGGTTCGCGATCGTCCCGCGCGGGGCGTGCCTGTCGACGAGAATGTAATGGAAACCGGCATCCGGCGCGATATCGGCGACGGTTGCACGGAGGTTCGAGACGATCTCTTCGAGGGCGAACTGCTTCGTCCGATCGATCCAGCCGCGCGACCTGGCGTACTCGGTGTTATCTTTCGGGATAACGCTCACCACGAGAACGGGCTCTGAGAGGACGGCCCCGAACTGAACGGCTCGTACGAGTGCCGCCTTCGAGAGGGCAGATCCGTCGAACGGAACGACTAACGACATGAGCGGCTATAGACGGGCGAGCAATGAATGCGTTCTGATAGGGATCGTCTCTGATTGTCGAAGTAATAAGGCCATCCTACGCACGTCGAGACGGTCGCGAGCGGGGACCCCTCGAACGGCGGTCGAAGGACTGGCTTACTTGAGTCGAGATTTCGTTCCGGTTTCGAGCGAATCGGTCGGATCGACGGCTCTAACGACGTCTTCGCGGTGGTTCATGACGATTCCAGCCCCGACGGCTCCGCCGTAGGCGGCGACGGCGAGCCAGCCGTAGCCGACGACCGCGAGTCCGCTGGCGCTCATCCCGCCGAGTACCCACCCGAAGGAGACGGCGGCCCAAAGCGACAGGGCCACGAGGTACAACTCGAGCGGACGACCGGTGAAGGTGGTATTTTCGAACGCCTCGATTCGTTCCGGCGTCATGTCCGGTTCGATGACCTCCTCTCGTTTCACCGCCATCCCGACCGCGACGACGAGACCGAAGGCGGCGACAGCGAGCCAGCCGTAGCCGACGAGCGGCATCGACGCGTCGATCGCACCGAGCGCCCAAAACGCCGTACCCCCGGCGGCGAGTGCGCCGACCGCCGCATATCCCCGAAAGCACTGTGTCAGTATCGCACGCATGTGGTAAGCTATGACTAGTGCTCTCATAATTGTATCGAAACGTGTAATCACCAAACAATATAAATATAAGTGCGCTGGTGCGCCACGCTGAAACGTGATCACTCTCGATTCAGCGGACGACGACCGAGCCGTTTCCCCCGTGATTGGCGTGATCCTCATGGTGGCGATCACGGTCATTCTGGCCGCGGTCATCGGGGTCTTCGTACTCGGGTTCGCCGATCAACTGCAGGAGACGCCGCCGAACGCACAGATCTCGATTACGGACATCAACGAATCCGAGGACACCGTGACCTTCGCGCATACCAGCGGCGATTCGCTCACCCAGGCCAACACCCAGGAGATCCGGGTCACCTCCGGCGGTGACGAGGTAGCGAACTTCACCGGCGAGGACGTCGTCTTCCGTGCTGGCGATGAGAAGGTCGCAGAGGGTGATGGAGGCGAGATATCGCCGGGCGATACGGTCCGAGTCGTCTGGGTCGGCGAGGGGCGATCGAGCGTTCTCGCACAGCGGCAAGCGTGAACTAATTACCCATTAAGCAACGGTAGTAGCGTCATACCGTTTCAGAGTGAACTACCCGTCAACGTGGTAGAAAATGTTTAACAAAGGACTAGTGGCGGTAAGCAGGCGTTGATGTCACGAGTGATCGCGACTATGGGATGGACCGCAGGGGGTTGATACTGCCGGTTGTAATTCCGTGAATACGACGTCGCGCATTTCGACGGCGACCGGTCTGAAATACCGCCTGCTATCCGCTGTGGTTCGAAATAGGTACAGCCGGCAGTATGAGAAAGCAGCCGCTACGGACGCCGACGACGACGGTAGTACAGGCGATCGACCCCCGAACGGGGGTCGACGTGCGAGAGCGCGCGCGAAGATCACACTAACTGATCGCTCTATACCCGGAGAGGTCGGGATCGGACCATGACTACCGCAGATCGGATCCAGATCTTTCACGTCGACGACGAATCCCGTCTCACCGACGTGGTCGCGACCTTTCTCGAACACGAAAGCGATCGATTCGAGGTTCGAAGCGCCCACAGTCCCGAAGAAGGCCGAAAAGCGCTTTCGGAGTTCGATATCGACTGTGTCGTCTCCGATTACGAGATGCCCACGGAGAACGGCATCGAATTCCTCGAATCGGTCCGCAGAACCCATCCAGAGCTTCCGTTTATTCTCTTCACTGGCAAGGATTACGAGGTGATTTCCGAAAACACGTTCCCGGCCCAGGTAACCGGATATCTCCAGAAAACCACCGGTACGGAGCAGTACGCGGTTTTAGCGAGTCTCATCCAAAACGCCGTCGAACGAACAGCCGTCGACCGAGAGCGTGACCGCGCGTTCGAACGGATACAGCCCGTATGATCCCGCATGGTGCGCGAACAGCCCTCTCGATTTCTTCCGAATTTATATACGACAGATAGTTGATCGAACTCGCTTCGGGCAATGTAACTTGATCGAACGGAACCTGCTCCGGTACGTCGTAATTCGAGGTGTCGAAGACGACGTTTAACCGATTGTAAGCACTTTATCGGCTTCCTCTACGATTCGCAAGCAATCGTCCATCGTCGATCGTGGTCGGAGGTCGTTCGATTCGAGGTCTCGTGCGTCCATACAGCTGCCACACGCAAACAGCGCTCCGTCGTTGTTCGCGTATTTGAGCATCATTCCGTGGGGGTTCACCTTCTCGTGATCGAGACCGGAAGCCTCGACCCCGTCGCCCAGAAGGAACGTTTCCACCGAGTGGCCCGCGTCGAGAGCCGTATTCGCCAATCGAAACGCGTTCCAGACGCGTTCTGCTTCGTTCGTCTCGATGATCAATCCGAGTTGCATGCCCGGGGATTACCACGTCAAAGGCAAAGCAATTGTGGCGATTTCTGCGGGCCGCGAGGGGAGCCCGTCCTATCGGGGACGTTTCACCGGGGTCGATTCGGTGAAGACGCTACGAGTCATGCGCTGTGCAGATCACATTTCGACGTGCCCGACCTCGACGCTGGCGGGGGCCCGAATCGGGAGCCGTCAACGCATCCGCTTCGAGCAACTGTGTCGGCTCATCTGATCGGGCGATTGTAGGCGTGCTCGCGGATGCGCACGAAAATCCTCAATGAATGACACGAAGCGAGTGTTGAGCACGCATATCTTGCGCGGCTCGCCTACAGATTAAGTGACAGGTCGTTCTCTCTCGAATTACCTCTCTGACCTGTATAGACCACATCCGGGTCAGAATTTGTCACCTCCACAGGATTTCAACAGGGCCACTCGAACACATTCGGCGGAATCATTCGTTTCGGGCAGCACGTCAGCAATGCCGTTGTGCTCTGTGACTCTGTAGCGATCACCCACTAGAATCACCGATCTCTTAGGGATGAGCGGCGACACATCTATAACAATAGATCGTGATAGTTAGTATGTCACGTCCAACAGCGTGTCACCTACTCTTATGAATGGAATACAAGACGGAGTTGCGGTCGTTACTGGTGGTGGATCAGGGATCGGTCGACAGTCGTCGCTTCAGTTCGCCGAGGCGGGAGCGAACGTCGTTGTCGCCGATGTCGACGAGGACGGCGGCCACGAGACGGTCGAGATGATCAAGGGTAACGGCGGCGAAGCGACATTTATCAAGACAGATGTCACCGATTCCGAGGATGTAGCCGCGATGGTACAGACAGCACTCGACGAGTACGATGGGCTGGACTTCGCACACAACAATGCTGGTATCGCGGATGAGGGGACTCGTCTCGCCGATTACGACGAGGCGCAGTGGGACCAGATGATCGATGTGAACCTGAAGGGAGTCTGGCGATGTCTGAAAGCCGAGATCCCGGAGATGATTGAACGCGGTGGGGGAGCCATCGTCAACACCTCGTCGGTGGCTGGTGTGAGCGCGAACGGGAGTGCACACTACGCCGCCAGTAAACACGGTGTTATCGGACTGACTCGGCGAGCGACGGTCGACTACGCTGAAGACGGAATCCGCTTCAACGCCGTCTGTCCGGGCGTCATCGATACGCCGATGGTTCAACAAGCAGGTGAAGATAACACCGAGGAGATGGATCGCATCACTGCGGGTATCCCTGCCGGGCGTCTCGGCGACCCCCAAGAGATAGCCAACGCTGTCGTCTGGCTCTGTTCTGAGGACGCTTCGTACGTAATGGGACAACCGATAATTATCGACGGCGGATTGCTAGCACAGTAGAACCGGACACCACCACAATTTGTCGATATTTCTAGATATTAGCGGATACGGCTCTGTTGAACCACTACCGTTGAGACATAACATTGTGGAAACAGTTGGGCGATGGGGACTACGTATTCTTTATTCGGATATCTACCAGTTTCAGTTGATGTTCGAAGCGCCTTGCAAGATACACCCTTTATTTGGTAATAGGTTCCAGCAGTCGTGCTGTATACAGAGGTTGTGCAACGAATTGGCTTCGTTTGTTTCAAGCCGAAGGTGGTGAACAAACCATCCCCTCCGGGTGCAGATTGTATTGGCAACGTAGAACAATTAATAAGAAGTCGTTATTATGATAGTGACAATGGGGGATGAATTGCCAGTCAGGCCCGAAGAGATTCACGCGATCTATCTGGAGGTTGCAGACGAGATATTCACCCACGAAGAGTCTCTTCGAAACAGTCTGCCGATCGACACAACTGCAGGAGTTTCGACACATCTCACAGAAACCGTGAATCGCTGGAGTGACGGTTATAAATCACTTCGGACGATCCCGACGGCGAACGTTTATGCTCGCGAATTTGGTGCGGCACCCGATCCATCCATCCTACAAGTATTGGTCGGACTAGACGCCGAAGTGAACGTCCTCGACGATATCATCGATACGAAAGACCTACCGACGGAGCGACGAGTCGCTCTCACAGCCAACGCTGCGTTCGCCTCACTGCTCATTGCTGAATCTTCCCCACCAGCACATCGTGAGGCGATCGCTACCGTCCTCCGCGAGTACTTTACTTCTCTCTTCCAAATCCCGCTCGTTGAGTCCCGTCTTTTCGAGAAATTGCGCGACGCCGCAACCCCGACCGCCCGACGGGAAGCAACCCGGGAGATTTACGCGTATCGTGCCTGCGATATCGACGCCTTTGCCCGGATTCCCGCACTCGTTGGTCGAGCTGACGAGCAAACCAAGCAGCGACTCCTCTTAGACCTCCGAGCATATCGTGCCCGGCGTCTGATTTATAAGGATATTCACGACGTTTCCCGTGATCTCGCGGACGATGATATGACACCGATCGTCGCTCTTCTCACCGCCTACGACTCAGTCGAGACGATCATGACTGAGATCGAACAGATCTACGATCACTTCGAGTACACGATGACGGGCAAGGCCCAGTATAAAGACGTGCTCAATGAACTAGAGAATCCACCGGACGACCTCGCTACTCTTCTTCGAGAGCAACAGCAACTCGTTCGTGCAACCGCTGATTGATACCTATATTTCCATCTTCTATCGGTCGCTATTCGTCTCAAACCAACATATAGCTAGTGGTTGTAATGACGAGCATGTCGAACCGACGGGCAAACGTCCAGATACGCATCGACGGCAATGAATGGCGATATCGTCTGGAGACCCCTCACCGCCATCAGCTACTAACGTCGCAAGTACATCTTGGTCGTTCCCTTCGAAGCCATCAACCACGTACTTCGCAATCAGCGATTGCTGCTTACTCTGAACCCAGAATCGAAGCGGTTTGTCCTGACTGAGAGAGTGTGATACCGAGAGGTTAATACGCTAATTTGGCAGTTTCGTTCCCTCTCGAAACCCGGCGAGGGAAGCGACCCGCCTCTCGTTTCGAAACGCTCTGATATTCGGAAGGGAGTCGATTTTGGAGCTTCCGAGGTAAAATCAAGCGCCTCACGAGCGCTACAGCCGATTCTACGAGACCGGACATACCGGAGAAATTCCAGTGGACTCGCCGGGATTTGAACCCGGGGCCTCTCCCATGCCAAGGGAGTGATCTACCGCTGATCTACGAGCCCGCAATCGCATCAGATAGTATCCCGAGACGATTCATAAACCCATCGAAGCGACCGCCAGCATGTGGGTTCGTCTCACGAAGCGGCACCGCCAGGAACGAAAGTCTCTTTGGAGAAACCCAACCGGAGTGGACATACAGACTCGCTCCGTTAGAGTCAAACACCTCCCCCGGATAATGCACTGTATGAGCACCGAACAGGAACAGCGAACCATCCGGTGTCTGGTGGCGAAGGTCGGCCTCGACGGCCACGACCGCGGGGCACACGTTATCGCGCGGGCGTTCCGCGATGCCGGGTTCGAGGTCATCTACTCGGGCCTGCACAAATCACCGGACGAAATCGTACAGGCGACCGTCCAGGAGGACGTCGACGTCCTCGGCATCTCTATTCTCTCCGGGGCCCACGACACGCTCGTCCCGAGAATTCTAGAGGGGCTCAAAGAGTACGACGCCTTCGAGGATACGCTCGTGATCGTCGGCGGTATCATCCCCGATGAGGACCGCGAGGAGCTCTATGAAGCGGGGGTCGACGAGATCTTCGGCCCCGGTGCGTCGATGAAAGAGACGATCGAGTTCGTCCGTGCGAACGCCCCCGAGCGATAGATGTCCACGAACGAGACGCTCATCGAAGATCTGCTGGCGGGGAAACACCGTGCGCTCGCGCGCGTGATCACGAAGATCGAAAACCGCGCACCAGGGTATCGAGAGCTCGTTTCACAGCTGCATACGCACACCGGCAACGCGGAAGTCATCGGCATTACCGGTTCCCCCGGGGCCGGGAAGTCGACGCTCGTCGACAAGATGGCCGCAACGTACCGCGAGCGCGGCGAGACGGTCGGCGTCATCGCGATCGATCCCTCCTCGCCGTTCACCGGCGGGGCAGTGCTGGGAGATCGCATCCGGATGGCCTCGAACGTCGGCGACATGGACGTCTTCTTCCGGTCGATGTCCGCCCGCGGCTCGCTGGGCGGCCTCTCGACGGCCACGACTGATGCGGTAAAGGCATTCGATGCGTTCGGCAAGGACAAGATCATCGTCGAGACGGTCGGCGCGGGACAAAACGAAATCGAGATCGTCAAAACCGCAGACACCGTCGCCGTGCTCGTTCCGCCGGGATCAGGTGACGACGTCCAGATGCTGAAAGCCGGAATCCTGGAGATCGCCGATATCTTCGTGGTCAACAAAGCCGACATCGACGGCGCCGATCGGACGGTCATGGAGCTCCGGGAGATGGTCCGGATGCGCGATGATTCGCCGATGGCCGGCCACCACGGTGCCGACACCCTCTCCGGGAGTGCCAAACTCGGAGACGCCGACGGGGCCCCTGACGAGAACGCCGACGAAGGTCCCGACGGCTGGGAACCGGAGATCGTCGAAACGATCGCAAAGAGCGGCGAAGGCGTCGAGAAGTTCCTCGAGACGATCGAGGAACACGTCACCTGGCTCGCAGAGAGCGGCGAACGGGAATCGCAGGCTCGAAAGCGATACCGGGCGGAGATCCAAACACTCCTCCGGGAGGATACGGCAGCGCTACTCGAGGAGGAGCTGGCTGCCCGCGGTGGGATCGAACGGTACGTCGAACGAGTCCTCAAAAAGGAGACGGATCCGTACGCCGTGGCGGACGAACTCATCGAACCGATCGAGACCTGCGTACGAGAGCGACGCGAGGAGTAATTCGAGCGGCGGAGCGATCAGGAGAGCTCGATAGAGACCGGTGCCGTCGACGGTGGCGACCGATCGAGCAACGTTTCGATCGCTTCTAACTCCGCCCGGAGGGTTGCCTCATCGCCCTCCGCGAGCGCCTCACGGGCACGGCTAGCACGGCGCCGTGCGGCCGTGACGGCTTCGCCCTGGTCGCGAGCCCATTCACCGGTGAGTTCGTGGCCGAGCCAATCGCCGAGCAGTTCGACGAAGGCCCGCTCCCAGGCGGTGAACTCGGTTCGGTTCCCTCGATCACAGAAACAGAGCGTCCCATAACGGCGGTCACCGACGTACACTGGCGTACCGATATAGGAGGAAAAGCCGGTCTCCTCGTCGGCCTCGGGGCCGGCCGCGACGGCGACGATACCGCTGCCGTCGACGGTGAGATCGCCGATATCGTCCGAAAGCGGCACACCTTTCGCGGTGTCGAACGGGAGCGATTCGGTGACGCTTTCGACGAGGATTTCGACGTCGTTCTCCGAGCGGGAGACCAACGCGGCGTACTCGACGTCGAGCGTTTCGCTCCCGAGGTCCAGAAGGTCCTCGACGGGCGTGGAGACGCTATCGATGACGGTTCTGGCGAGCTGTCTGAGGGCGGACTCACGCCGCTGAACCGCTTCCTCGGCGCGGTATCGTGCCGAGACGTTTTCGATGCGGTTTGCGAGGACCTGCCACTGTTCGGACCCTCGCCGTTTCCGGAAGTAGTCGGTGACCCCCGCCGAGACGGCTTCGCTCGCGATCTCTTCGCTTCCGCGGGCCGTAAACAGAATGAAGGGGAGATCGACGTCGATCTCCCGGACGTACCGAAGCAACTCTAGCCCGGTCATCTGTGGCATGTGGTGATCGCTGACGACGCAGTCGATATCGCCGGATTCGACAGCCTCGAGCGCGTCGTTCGGATCGGTTTCGACCCGTATCGAGAACGTCTCTCGGAGATCGCCGAGCTGGCTGGCCATGAGATCGGCCAGGGAGGGGTCGTCGTCGACGAGCAGGACACGAGTAGGGCCGGCCATACCCGAAATCGGTGACACAGCACGTTAATGCTTCCGCCCAACTCATCGCCGTGAAACACCGAGCGAGACGCGCCAACCGCGTGCGTTTTCACACGACATATCAGGTGTAACACGTGCCGTCCATCGAGATTGTAAGGTTATTTCTGGATTACCAATATATTAAATGGTGAAATAGAAAATTATCCTTTCAATATCGCGGGTTTGAATTTCCCGCTAGCGAAAAAAGCCGATAGCGTTAAATACCCCATCCTCGAAAGCCGAACTGTTCCGATGCCGAAGGTACAACTCACCATCCCGGACCACCTCGAGATGCAGATCGCTCAACTCGTCGAGGAGGGCGAGTTCGTAAACCGGGAGGAAGCGATCGAAGAGCTGCTGTCGACCGGGCTCCGGGCGTACAAAACGAGCGGCCCGATCGAAGACGAGGAGCCGGGATACGAAGAGGACGGCATGATGGGTCACGATGACGAGTACGTCTTTTAAACCCTCATCGCCGTCCGCCCCGCTGTCGTTCCCCTCGTTCTTCCCGACGGATCGATCGGCCGAATAGCGGCGTATGCGGTTCCATATCGCACAAACGTTAAGCGGCCCGTAGTTATACCCATAAATATGCATAAAGAAGAGCTACTCGAGTTACACGCCAAAATGGTGTCCATCATGGAGCACTTCCGGGAGATGGACGAGATCGACGGATCGGTGTTCGATCCCTACGACGAACTCGACGTGACCCCCGACGACGTCCACAAATCGAAAAGTGAGCACAAACACGCGGTCTTCGTCCTCGGGAACGCTCTCGCCGACGTTATGGCCGAAGACGAGTTCTCCGACGCCGGCCGGATCGGCAAGCGGATGGAAGAACTCGCCGAGGATGCGGAGTCGAAGCTGTAAGTTCGATCGAAGACACCGGTGAGGTGGCGGGTTGCCGTCGAGTGAGCCACGACAGGGGTTGTTCGACGGCGCTGTGAATGACTTCGATTCGCCGACCGTTCGCTGGGATCGATCTCCCTTCTCCGTCTGTCGGACGGTATAAGACGGTGGGGCCCGAACGGCCGATAATGGAATCGTTGCGGAGCGAGGAGGCAACCCCGTCTCAGGGGGTAGTCAGTCGGGCGATTCAGCTTTCAGATTCACCGCAGCCGTGGGCCGTTCTCGCGGCCTCAGATCCGCCACGGACGCTGTGGGCCGCCCCCGGCGAGGCGACAGTCGTCGGCAGCGGCACGGCGAAGACGATCCACGCCGACGGTGACGGACGGTTTCGGACGATAAGGGAGTCGGCCGACGAACTGTTCGCTTCGGGCGACGTCCACGCCGGGACACTCGCGGCTCGCCCTCGTTTATTCGGCGGGTTTTCGTTCCACGACGAGCACGCGGGTGAGGACCCTTGGGGCGGATATCCGGGCGCGAAGTTCGTGCTGCCGCGGGTGCAGGTCACCTACACCGAAGACGGCACGTGGCTTACCGTCAACGCCGTGGGCCAAAACGCCGATACCGTCGAGAGGAGACTTCAGGACGTCCGCGAAAAACTCGAGAATCGGCCTTCGTCCGGAAGGCAGACCGAACCGTCGGCGATCGTCTCTCGAACCCGGACCACCTCGAAGACCGAGTGGCGAGACAGCGTCACTGCTGCCACCGACCGAATCACGGCCGGCGAGTTGCGAAAAGTCGTACTCGCACAGGCGCTTCGAACGTCGCTTTCGGCGCCGCTTTCGGTTTCCGACGTGTTGCGGCGGCTCGATGAGACCTACCCCGACTGTTACCGGTTTCTCTTCGAACCGGAGGATGGCTCCGGGAGCTTCTTCGGTGCGACCCCCGAACGACTGGTCGATCTCCGGGGGCGAACCGTCAAAACCGGCGCGCTCGCGGGAACGACCGGTCGCGGCGAGACGCCGGCGGAAGACGAGTGGCTCGCCGAGGAACTGCTGGCCGACGAAAAAAACGGCCACGAACACGATCTCGTCGTCGAGGCGATCCGCGAACAGCTCACGCCCCATACGGCATCGATCAGAGCGGACCCACGTCGGGTTCGTCGGCTCGCGAACGTCCAACACATCGAAACACCGATCACGGCCGAACTCGCGGCGGACGAACACGTGCTGACACTCGTCGAAGCGCTCCATCCGACACCGGCCGTCGGCGGACTGCCACCGG
>LKMJ01000338.1_pt1 | contig 34031 bp, 30 predicted proteins | sample 643391 | NCBI WGS metagenome assembly LKMJ01 (sample SAMN04112250, study PRJNA286221) | soda lake metagenome | biome: soda lake; feature: Kulunda Steppe; material: water; isolation source: sample PL-Br10 brine of Picturesque Lake | place: Russia: Kulunda steppe | collected 2010-07 | reverse complement strand
GCTGCAGCGGCTTGTCGATGTCGTCGAAGAACGGCGGGTTCTTGACGTAAGTGGACTCGTCGCCCCAGTCGTAGGTCTTGCCCTTGCTGACCGGGATACCCTGCCAGACTTCGTCGCCCTTGAAGACGTCGGCGTATTCCTTGCGGAACATCTCGTCGTCGACCTTGGCCACTTCGGCAGCAATTTCCGCGTTGGTCGGCCAGATGTCCTTCAGGAAGACCGGGTTGCCGTTCTGGTCGTTGCCCAACGGTTCCTTTTCCATGTCGATACGGGTGGTACCGGCAATGGCAAAGGCCACAACGAGGGGCGGTGACGCCAGCCAGTTGGCCTTCACGTCCTGATGCACCCGGCCTTCGAAGTTACGGTTACCGGACAGTACCGAGGACACCTGCAGGCCGCCTTCGTTGATCGCCTCACCGATTTCGTCCGGCAGCGGGCCGGAGTTACCGATGCAGGTGGTGCAGCCGTAGCCGACCAGGTTGAAGCCGAGACCGTTCAGCTCGGTGCTCAGATCAGCCGCGTCCAGGTAGTCGGTGACCACCTTGGAGCCGGGTGCCAGCGAGGACTTGACCCAGGGCTTGCGATCCAGACCCTTCTCGCGGGCTTTCTTGGCCACCAGACCGGCTGCCATCAGCACGCTCGGATTGGAGGTGTTGGTGCAGGAGGTGATCGCGGCAATGACGACGTCGCCATGGCCCAGATCGTAGTCCTCACCCTTGACCGGGACACGCTTGTCCTTGTCGGCGATCTTGTTCTCATCCAGCATCGCCTCGAAGGTGTCCTTCATCTTAGGCAGGTCAACACGGTCCTGAGGACGCTTGGGACCGGCCAGAGAGGCCTTCACATCACCCAGATCCAGTTCCATGGAGTCGGTGAACTGTGGTTCGGGCTTGCTGGAGTCGCGCCACATGCCCTGGGCCTTGGCGTACTTCTCGACCAGGTTGATCTGCTCCTGGCTGCGCCCGGAAAGCTTGAGGTAGTTCAGCGTCTCGCCATCGACCGGGAAGAAGCCACAGGTGGCGCCGTATTCCGGGGCCATGTTGGAGATGGTGGCACGGTCGGCCAGCGGCAGGTTGTCCAGACCCGGGCCGTAGAATTCAACGAACTTACCAACCACGCCCTTGGCACGCAGCATCTGCGTGACGGTCAGTACCAGGTCGGTGGCGGTTACGCCTTCCTTCATTGAGCCGGTCAGGCGGAAACCAATCACTTCCGGGATCAGCATGGAGATGGGCTGACCCAGCATCACGGCTTCCGCCTCGATGCCGCCCACACCCCAGCCGAGGATGCCCAGGGCGTTGATCATGGTGGTGTGGGAGTCGGTGCCGACCAGTGTGTCCGGGTAGACCTGGGTTTCACCGTCCTGTTCCTTGGTCCAGGCGACCTTACCCAGGTACTCGAGGTTGACCTGGTGGCAGATGCCGGTGCCGGGGGGAACCACGCTGAAGTTATCAAAGGCTTCCTGGCCCCAGCGCAGGAACTCGTAGCGCTCGCGGTTACGGGTCATTTCAATGTCGACGTTGGCGCGGAAGGCCTCCGGCGAGGCGTACTTATCGACCATGACGGAGTGGTCGATGACCAGATCCACGGGTGAGAGCGGGTTGATCTTTTGCGGATCAGCGCCGGCTTTCTTGACCGCGTCACGCATGGCAGCCAGATCCACAACACCGGGTACACCGGTGAAGTCCTGCATCAGTACCCGGGCCGGGCGATACTGGATTTCACGATCGGATTTGCGCTGCTTGAGCCAGGCGGCGATGGACTCGATGTCGTCCTTCTTGACGGTGGAGCCGTCTTCGTGGCGCAGCAGGTTCTCCAGCAGCACTTTCAGCGATACGGGCAGCTGATCCAGATCGCCGAGCTGCTTCGCGGCCTCTGGAAGGCTGTAATAGCGGTATTGCTTACCGTCAGACTCAAGAGTCTGAGCGGTACCTAGACTGTCTTTAGACGACATGGACGTCCTCCCTACTCGGTTCAATTAAATGCTCTGATCTGCCAGGGCGTATTTCAGCGTCGCGGGATTATACCATCCATAAAGCCTTGGGGCTTCCCCAAAGGCGCAATGTTCGGGTGAGACCCGCAGCGCCCCTGTCCAAGCACGCTTTGTGTGAAAACTGGTAGGCTTCTGGCAAGTCTGCCGTCACGATGTCCCAGCAGGAGCCATTCTTTGCCGGAATACTGCGACTACCACCCGGACACAGGCGCGCGCTGGCACTGCGCCGGCTGCACGCGCCATTACTGCCACCAGTGCATGCCGCAGGCAACGCCCCGCCAATCCATGGCTGCCTGTCCGCGCTGCGGGGAGCGTATGCACTATTACGGGGACTCGGGCCAGGTCCGGCCCTTTTGGCGCGAATGGGCCCGATTCCCGCGCTACCCGTTGCATCAGGATCCAGCTCTGGTGATGCTGCTGTGCACTCTGGTGCCGCTGCTGATGCAGGACCCTTTTGTCACGGTGGTGCTGCTGGCCGGGCTCTTTCTGGCGCTGTTCAAGTATCTGTTTGAGGTTATTGAGCGCACCGCAAAAGGCCAACTCAAACCACCCAGCCTGGATCAGGCCTTCACCGCCGAGGGCTATCGCATTATCTTCCAGCACGCCGGGGTGCTGATTGTCATGGCGGCGGCTGTCTACAGCGCCGGCGAGCTGGCCGGCACTACCGCCGCCATCGCCCTGGCCGGCTTTTTCATCTTCGCACTGCCGGCCAGCATGGTGCTGCTGGTGCGTGATCACGATCTGGGCCCGGCTCTCAATCCGCTGGCCCTGCTGAGCCTGATCCTGCGGCTTGGCCTGGCCTACCCGGTGCTTTTTGTGATGCTGGCCGCCATTGTCGGTGTCTCCGGCTGGCTTGGGGTGCAGGCCCAGCAGTGGCTGCCCCACTGGCTGGGTCTGCCTGCGGCGGGGCTGCTGCTGAGCTATGCACTGCTGGTGTTCTTCCACCTGATGGGCTATAGCCTCTATCAGTACCAGGCGCTGCTGGGGGTGGCGGCTGAGGCGGAAGATGCTCAGACACCCGCGGCAAAGAGTGTGGACCGGCGCCGTCGCCTGGATGCGGATCTGGATATGGCCATCAAGGAAGGCGAATACGATCAGGTCCAGAAACTGCTGGAGGACATCAGCCAGCACCACCCCGGGGATGATCGTTACCTGCGGGCGCTGTACCGTCTGATTGAGGCCCGTGATGACGGCCAATCCCGGCGCAAACACCACCGCAAGCTGCTGCGCTGGCTGGTGCGCCAGCACGACGGCGCCGGCATCAGCCGGCTGCTGCGCCGGATTCTGCGTGACGATCACGAGTTCCAGGTCACGGACGCGGAGCTGAGCTTCCAGTGCGCCCAGCTGCTGTTCCACCACGGTGACTACCGGCTGCTTTTCCGCCTGCTGCGGGATTTCGGTCAGCGCTTCCCGGAGACACCGTTGATTCCCGATGCCTGTCTGCTCATCGCCCGGACCCTGGCCAATGCCCGGCAGGATTTCCGCCGCGCCCGGGCCTATCTGGAGCATATCCGCCGCCATTACCCCGAGCATGCACTGAACCGCCTGATTCCCCATTATCTGGAACAGGTGAACACCCGTCGCCCGATTGAACCGCCGGAGTAACGCTCAGATGCCGTGTTCGAGCAGCTGCTGGTAATGGCGCACCCGAGTCGCCAGACCCTGGCGCTCGGATTCGCTCAGCAGCATACGGCAGGCCTCGTCAGTGAGCATCTTGTCGCCGGTGCTTCGCAGCCGGTCAAAGGCCCGTTCCGCGCTTTTGAGATCCCCGCCACGCAGCGCCGCCAGAAACACCCGATTGTGGGTCTCCGCCGGCAGCGGGTGGTGGGCCTCGCCCAAACGGTTGTACTCACGCCAGATCCGCAGCACGCCTTCGGCATCATGGCGTCGCAGCATTGAGGTGATCAGTTCACGGGTACGCTGGGCATAGGCGGGCTGGTCCGGGCGCAGCTTGGCCAGTTGGTACAGGTGATCGAGCAGCAGGGAGCGTTCGGGGTAATGGCTGTAAAGCGCCTCAAACTGACGCTGCGCGGAATCAAACTCAAAATTGCTGAGTGCGCGCATGGCCCGGGCGTAGGCACGACGAAAGCGCGCTTCTTCATTCTCCGCTTCAGACGCCCCATCGGCAGCAGTGCGAAACCATGCCATGGGCGACCTACAGGTAGGAGATACTCAGGGCGTTTTGCACCAGCAGCGCACAGAGCACCACCAGCGCCAGCCAGGTGCCGACGACTCCGCCGGCGCGGCCGATGTGCCAATGCCCGCGCCCCTGGGTCATACCCAGCGCATGGGCCAGACGGCTGGCAATGAAGAGCATGCCAGCGCCATGCAGGGCGACAGCCGCGACACCGTTCATTTCGGCAATGAACATCAGGATCAACACCAGCGGCATATATTCCATGTAATTGCCATGAGCGCGGATGGCCAGCTCCAGATCCCGGTTGCCGCCATCGCCCAAACCAATTTCATGGCGCTGTCGCAGGGCAATCACCTGCCAGACCAGAAACAGTTTCAGTACAACCAGAGCGGTGGCATAGAAGGCCGTTGCCGGTGCCAGCATGAAGCGTCACCTCAGTCATTTTCGGGTTGGGGAAGCACACTCGGCAGCCCATCCGGACCCACCTCAATGGACAGGCTGATGGGCCGACAGCATATCTCACAGTCTTCCACATAGTGCTGGGTTGCGACAGAGCAGTCCACCACTACCTCAATGACCTCCCAGCAATAGGGGCATTGGATGCTGGCCGTTTCAACCAGCGCCATGCTGTTGGTCCCGGCTGCGGTAATCTTCCAGCCACTGGGGTGCACTGGGGGTGGGCATGGGTCGGGCCAGGTAGTAGCCCTGCATCACATCACAGCTCATACCGCGCAGCAGCTCACAGGAGTCGCCCGACTCAACCCCTTCCGCCACGACCTCAAAACCCAGGTCGTGGCACATGTTGATGGTGGTGCGGACAATGGTGGCATCTTCGCAGTTCTGGTCCATTTCCATCACAAAGGAACGATCAATCTTGATCTCGTGCACGGGCAGCTTACGCACATAGGACAGTGAGGAATAGCCGGTCCCGAAATCATCAATGGCCAGCCGGATGCCGGCATTATACAGCACACGTAATGCCCGCAGCGCGTTTTTGGGGTCAATCATGGTGGCGGTCTCGGTCACCTCCAGGATCAGTGCATCCGCTGACAGTCCATGCCTTTCAAGCAATTCGGCAATGCCTTCGGCAAAATCCGGCTCCTGCAGATTCACCGCTGAAATATTGACCGATATACGCACCTCTTTGCCCTGCCCCCGCATCTGACCGCAGAAGACCATGGCTTTATCCAGCACCCAGCGCGTGAGCGGCCGGATCAGCCCGGTCTGCTCGGCCATGGGAATGAACTCATCCGGGGGAATAAAGCCGTATTCCGGGTGCGTCCAGCGCAGCAGCACCTCAAAGCCACAGACTTCACCGGTACTGACGCGAACCTGGGGCTGGCAGTGCAACTCCAGTTCGTCCTCATAGATGGCCCGTCGCAGCTCTGTCATCAACCGCAGGCGTCGCTCACTGTACGGATTGACCGCCTCGGCATAGATCGCCACATGACTGACGTCCGAATCGGCCTGATCAAAGGCGATGAAGGCATGGCGCAGCAGTGTGGCCACATCGTCGCTGTCGTCGGGGTAGAACGAGCAGCCGCCCACCATGCGTATGTCCAGACTCAGGCCCTGGAAATCCAGCGGTCGGCTGATCTCCTCCACCAGCCTTTCCATCTGCATCACCATGGATTCCTGGCGCGGCGGGTGGAAAGCGCAGGCAAACGTAATGCCCTCCACATGCGCCACTGAATAGCTCTGTTGACCATCCTGTTCGATGGGGACACTGTCCGGCAGCGACTGCACTACCCGATTCATGCGCTCAGCCAGCAGACACAGCAGACGGTCGGCATTTTCATGGCCCAACGTCTTGTTGATGTCATCAAAACCACGGAAATGGATCAACACCAGCGCCAGACTGCTCTGCTGCGCCCCTTTCAGGCGCTCCATTTGCGCCTCCAGGGCCGACTCCAGCAGGGTGCGGTTGGGCAGCCCGGTCAGGGCATGGTGGCTGGCCTGATGGATCAGATCCCGCTCGGCCCGCTCACGCTGCTCCATGGCCTCAAGGCGGGCACGCTGTTCCTGCAGCCGGATTTCACGTTCGCGGTTAAAGCGATCGCCAAGAGCAAACGACAACAGCACCGCCTGAGCAATCACACCGATTTCTATTGCGTACTGTATCCAGAAGTTGGTGGGAATGATGCCAAACAGGCTGAGAATCCAGACCAGCCCGCCAACCAGCAGCGCCACCCAGGCCGCCATGAAGTAGCGGGCACTGCGCTCACGCCGGTACAGCAGCATTGCCCCCACTACCAGCATGGAGATGCTGACCACCAGTGCCAGCACCACCGACATGCGGGTGGAGGCCGAATAGGGAAGAAACAGGGCCAGCACGGAATTGAGCAGTGTCACCCCGAGCAGCCCCTTGAAGTAACGGTTTGAGCCCGGCGATTTTTCCGGCAGACACAGAAACGCCCGGGCAAAAAGACAGAAAAACACCAGCAGAAGGCCGGAGCTGATCAGCGTGATGCGTTCATGCAGCGCCGGCATGCCCGGGTACAGGTACTGCAGTCCCACGCCATGAAGACTGATCATCAGCACCAGCATGGAGGCGTTCATCAGCACGTAGTAGAGATAACTGCCTTCGCGCAGCACGGAATAGAGAAACAGATTGAAGATGATGACCACCACGAGCATGCCGTAGAACATGCTCCGCCCCACCATGTCGGCCTCATTGGCGGCAAAGAAAGCCGTGGGCTCCCAGAGTCGCATGGGAATCTGATGGGAGCCGGAGGTGGCGATACGCAGGTAGATATCAGCCTGCTCACCGGCCTCCAGGGTTACCGGGAAGACAAAGGTACGGTGGTCCAAGGGCCGGGTGTCATGGGGGCGACTGTCTCCGGTGAGCACATGTTCAACGGCCTCAGCATCGGCAATACGGAAGAATTCGATGTCGTCGAGCAAGGGGTAGCTGATTTCCAGCAGACGCTCAACGGGTTGCTCCGTCGGGTTTTGCAGCGACAGCCGGTACCAGTAAGTATCGGTGGTGTAACCAAAATTGATGGTACCCGCGGGGCGCACCCAGGGCGCATCAGCCCCCTCAGCCAGCAGAGTCTCAATGCTGAAGCGCTGTTCAGGATCATGCAGGAAGTGCCCCTGCCCATCCAGAGACTGATAATCCGCCTCGGGGGCAACGGTAACAGTGGCGTTGGCAATACTCGTCGACAGCGCGGTCAGCACCAGCAGAATCAACGTCAGCCAAGCGCGCAGGCACTGTCTCCGATGTGGTGATTCACCCATAAACAGCTCGGTTGGGGTCGTTTTATTTTTCTCGGGCGCAGGGTCCCACGCTCAGGATGAGCAACCGGTTCCACTTCCGAAGTATAGACCCCAAATGGCGGATTCGCCTGTTCAGCCAATCGCACTGCCACTGCCTACCAGCACACCACCGCACAGGATCGGATCCCCGGTGAGCGCCACAGGCTGACCATCCACCAGAATCGACGGGTTACCGGCGGCGATGAAACGCGGATGCGGCGGGTTATAGGGCGCCGTGTGGGGTGCCAGCGGATCTCCGACCCGGGCAATAGCCCGGCCATCAAGCTGAACGGTGACACTGCCGGCAATGACCGGCGTGGGCGGGAAGGCACCGTGATTGGTGCCAATGTCACCCAGCAGAACAACGGGTCGACTCATGATGTTGCCTCCTTGCAGTGGCAGGCCTGTGCCTGCCTGGTCCTATGTCTTTTCAGTACAGTCTTCGCGGTACTGAGAAGTCCTCCAGCAGCGACTCCGTGAACGGATTGGCTTCGTCCGCCGCGTGCAGACGGTAGGTCATTTTACCGTCATCGACGGTAAAGGCCACATCAATACTGCCGCGACTGGCGCCGGTCAGCTCGGCCTCATCCAGCAGACGGAACCAGGCCCAGGGGCCGCTTTTGGTCAGACTCCGCGGCGAGCGGTTCACCTCCGTGGGAATCAGCGTGACCCGGCTTTCCACACTCTCACGCAGGGTATTGGGCCAGATCAGCGGCACGCTGTTGCGCGGGCCATGGCTGTAATCCACCATCTGACCGTCAACATCGGCCACGCTGCGGCGCTTGTTGCCACTCAGATGCACCGGCTCGAGCGTGAATTCCACATCCAGTGAGCCGGAGCGGGTGAAAAACGCCTCCTGGATACGCTCGGCCTGCTCCAGCATATCCGTGACAGACTCGCGCACCAGAGGACCACCGTCGGAGCCGCTCACCTGTTCCGGGCTGTCCTCAAGAAAGAGCTTGAGCTGCTCCTCGTAGAAGGTATCCAGTATGCCTTCCGGGGCAAAGAACTCCTCGAAATCAGCAATACCGGCATCACGCTCAGAGCCCGGACTGAACGGATAGCGCCCGGCGAGCTGGCGCTGGAAGGGGCGAACCACGTCGTCGTGCCAGCGGCGTTCGAGTTTGTCCGCTGCGCTGTCCAGCACCACGCGCCAGCTTTCATCCGCAAGTCGGGTCAGCATCCGTGACACCGGCTCAGGGCTGTTGTCCGCCAGGCGGCGCAGATTCAGGATGGGGTCCGGCCCGTCCAGATTCAAGCGGGCCCGTGCCGCGTCCAGTGCAGCCTTGCCGGTGTCCGAGGACTCCCGGATCGAGCGCATGTGCCCGTGCAGTTCATCAACCGCCTCCATGAGTTCCTGCAGGTTGGATTGCTCATCCTCCTCCCGCTCGGTCATGAACTCGTGCAACGAAGCGAAGGGCTGTTCCACAGCCTGGGCCACCGGATACTGGGGCAGCTCACGCAGCGCCTCATCCGCCAGATCGGCGTGCTCACCATCGCCCGGATACAGCAATGTGTTGACCTGTACCACGTTCAACAACCGAACCAATGGTTGTGAGCTGCCGGTCAACCCTTCGAGCACACTCACGCCATGATTCAGGTCTTCGAAGGTGGCCACATCGATGGCTTCCAGCGCTTCCCGCCAGGTCCGGACGTAGTCACGGATGTAGAGGTCACGGACCTGTTCGCGCAGCTGACGGGTGTCGGACTCACTGAAATCCACGCCATCCCGGCGCCCCAGTGCCCAGTTATCCAGCAGGGCCTGTTCGGTCACCGAATCCATGCTGCGGATGACCACCTCGTTGAGCCCCTCGCGGCTATGCATGCGCGAGAAACTCAGGGCGTCGGCGCTGTCGCCATTGCGGCTTTCGAAGACCAGATTGAAGCGTGGCCCTACCTGCTGTTGCAGATCCAGGGGCAGCGCCAGTTCATTTTCCCCGCGCTGCTGCAGATCTTCGTAGACACGCTCGGCCGTGGGAAGGTCTCCCAGGCGCTCTTGAGTGCGGGTGATCAGGTGACGGAAAGGCTCCAGGGTAGCTGCCGAGCGCTGGTCACCCTCGTCACGGGCGCCGGCCAGATCCGTATGGTCCATGGCGTAGGCCAGGTGATCACGCAGCTGCTCCTGCACACTGCGCATGCCCGGGAAGGCCTCCTGCCAGACGGACTCCATGTGCTCCATGACAGTCCCGGTATCGCGACCGCTGTCGTCGTAGAGCATGCGCAGCACACGCAGCAGTTTCAGCTCAGTGCGGTAGTCCGCCTCATCAACCCGGCCCAGCTCCTCAGTCACCCCCAGCATCAGTGCCGGGACAAACTCATGGGCCAGCATGCTCAGATAGGCCTGCTCCACAGCCGGGCGCACCGCCTCGCCCTGGTAAAGCCCCATGTTGGCCAGACCGGCGAAGCGCGGCGAGACGTCATCAAATGCCAGGGTGGCCTGGCGCAGAGGCTTCAATGCCGTCAGCAGATGCTGGCCGCTGGTATCCATGGCCGGGTCTTCACCATGCCACTGGCTCTGGAAGCTCTCTACTTCCTTGACCACGGTATCGGCAGCTTCCACGTTATAGCGGTAATAATGATGCCAGCCGAGGGTGAGCAGACCGCCGGCGATCACACAGGCTGCGCTGGCCAGCATCAGGCGGCGGCGCCGGGCGCGGACAACGGTCTCACTGTCACTGGCCAGCCCCAATTCCCGGCAGATGATGCGGGGGAAGAGCTGCCCTACAAAGTAGCGGTTTGAGCGCTGCGCGTACTGGGCGCTGCGCTCGCCCTCTTCCAGTCCGTAATGGCGGGCAGCGGCATCCACAAACGCATCTTCGGGCACGCCCTGCTGATAGACCGAAGTGAAATAGAGCCCCCGGACCAGCGCGGGTGTGGCAAACGCATCCTGACCCAGCAGGCTGCGCAGACCGTCTCTGAGGACAGAGTGCAGGCCACGGAACTGGCGGGCAAAGGCAAAGGCGGCGGCACGCTCGTCCGGGCCCTGGCAGTGTTGCAGCACGTGCGGAAGACGGGCTTCGAGACCAGAGGCAAAGGATTCGAACTGCTGGTCGAATTCGCTGAGCCAGGCATCAGCCTCAGAGAAGGCATCGAGGCTGAAGGTGAACCCCAGAGGGGCCTCACGCTCGGCCTCGGGGAGATCGCGGAAGAAGGGTTCGAACCCCTGGAGCAGGTCCATCTTGGTCATCACCACATAGACCGGCAGCCGCGAACCCAGGGTTTCCATCAGCTCACGAAGGCGCACGCGAAGCTGTTGCAGTCGCCGTTCACGCTGCTCCGCAGACTCCCGGGCCAGCAGTGAGAGGTCCAGGGTCAGCACCACGCCATCCAGAGGCCGACGGGCCCGGGCCATTTTCAACCAGCCAAGCAGATGGTGCCACAAACGGTCGGAGCGCTCGTCCGCCATGGAGTCGCCTGCGGATCCGGTGAGTTCGCCTCGCGGGTCCACAAAGAGCCCCTGGTCGCTGACCCACCAGTCCAGCGCCACCCGGCCCGGCTCGCCCTGCTGGGCGCGCTCAAGTTCATCCGTCATGGAAAAATTCTGTCCGGAATGAGCCAGCAGGCTGCTCTTGCCCGAGGCCTCACCCCCGAGCACCAGGTACCAGGGCAGACGGTAGCGATAATGACGCTTGCCGAAACGGGTTCGCAGCACGTTCAGCAGGCGATCCAGGGTGCGTCCCTGACGCGCCTCTTCCTCCAGGATCGGGTCCTGCTGCTCGGCCTCGCTGCGTTGCTGGTCGCGGTCCAGCTGAGCCAGGCGACGCTTGAGCTTGAGCCCCCACAGCAACGCGATGGCGGCGACCAGCGCCACTGTGATCAGCAGCGGGACTTCAATGTTGGCGAAGGGGCGATAACCGCCCACTTCCCAGTCCCGGCCCCACCACCACATGGAGACCAGACCAACCAGCACCAGCAGGCCGAGCAGAATCGGCCAGGCCTTGAGCAGTAAAGGCAGCCCCTTTTTGAGCATGCTGATGGAGAGAAAACGTCGCCACATAACCTGTATCCCTGTATTCGTGCGTTACCCGCAGGCGTCCTGCCCGTTCAGGCGATTTCCAGATTCCGGTCGAGCCGGGAAAGCAGTCCCGGCTCCCATTGATTGAGAGCTACCGCTTCGCTCTGGTCGCGCAGATCCTGATAGTACTGACGCGCCAGAGCCTTGAGCCCGGCCTCACGCAACAGATCCGCGCTCAGCAGACGCCAGTAGAAGCGATCACGCGGCTCGCGGGCCTGGCCCAACCCTTCCTCAAGCAAGCTCAGGCCGGCGCTCAGGCCTTCGTTCTCAAGCCGCTCCCGAGCCTGCTGATAGACGCCCTCCCAGCCCTCGGCACTGCCCTCACCAGCCCCGCTTTCGCTCTGGCTGGCCAGCCAGGCCAGGGTCTCGGGCTGGATGAATGGGGTGCCATCGTTAAAGCGCAACGCCTCCAGGCCCGGCAGACGCTTGAGCAGCCGACCCAGGCTCTCGGCAATGGCTCGGGCGCAATCGCCATGGCCAAGCTTTATGGCCAGCTCAGCGCTCAGGTAGTGGCCATCCAGCCAGAAGGGGCTGACCGACAGACTCTGTTCGATCCGCGCCCAGAGCGCGGTATCCGGATTCTGGGCCACGGCTTCGCGGTATTCAGCGATACGATCGGCGTTGGCGGCAGCCAGCTCGGTACGCTCGCCGTCGCGGGTGGCGGGGAGTGCCGTCACGGAATACCAGATGGCGTGACGGCGCACGCGATACCCCAGGGGCTCCCCAGGCGACTGTTCGCAGAGAAAATCCGCCACCTTCAGCAGCGTCTGACGGACACTGCGCTCATTACCGGCTTCCAGTCGAACACCGTCAAGGCTGCTGCCTGAAGCGCTCTGCCCCGTGGAATTCGTTGCCGGGGATGCACTGGCTGCGGCCGGCTCTGGCTCCGACTTCTCCGGCGCTGGCGCCGGTGCCTCGGGCAGATCGCGCAGCGCGCGCCCCAGATCGTCCAGGGGGTCATCCGGCAACCCGAACTCATCCGCCAGGCGGCGGATGGCCTCGAACTGGCTCTGGCAGTACGCCTTGACCGACTCGCCATTGCGCGGAGCGGTGACCTGCCCGGCAGCCGCTGTGCTTCGCTGGACAATCTGCGCGAACAGCTTGCCCCGACCGCGCTTACCTTTCTCCCCGGGCCAGGGATGGGCTTTGTCCCACCAGCTCTCAAGGGCGCCGCGCATCAGTCGCAGTGACAGCCCGAAGCGCACACCATCAGGGCGGCGCTGCAGTGCCTGCAACAGATGGGTCAGCACTTTCAGGTCCTTGCTCTGCTCGCGCAGCAGCCGTGCGGATTCCTGCTCCACCTGCTCCCAGTCAATGCTGGCCTGATGGAGCGAGCCGACCTTCATCAGCTCCGCCTCCAGAAAATCCAGTGCCGGGTCCTCGCCCAGCGCCTCGCCGACACCGTCATTGGTGGCCAGCGGCGCCAGTACAGCCTCGAGTATCGGGTGTTGCTCTATCGCTTCCATGGAGTCCTTTCCTACCAACCGCAGGCGCGACGCAGGGGTTTCAGCGCCTCGTCCAGCTCACTCAGATCAAATCGCATGCCGTCCAGCACGCGGTCACGGCTGCCAAACTGCACGGCGGAAACGTCCAGCCAGGCGCGCAGCGTCTCTATCGCCGGCAGGCCCCGACCGGCATGCACCATCCAGCCGTTGTCCCGAACCCGCCACTGCACGGGCTCACTGTTGTCGCCGGCGCTGAGCGTCACGGCCACACGATCGCTGCTGATCGGCCGCGCCAGGGCAAACTCCAGGCGCGTGATGTTGTCCCGGCAGCTCAGGGCCATGACGGTGCCCCGCGCGCTGCTGCCGCCGGCTGTGGTGGTCACCACCACCGTCTGGGGTTCGTCCTGCTCGTAGTCCAGACTCCGGACCTGGAATTCCCCTGTGGTATCACCTTTCTCTGTGGCCTGCTCCATCAGGGCCTGCCAGTAGGGGGAAGGATCAACCCGTTCGGACGGCTTGTTGGTGGGCTCCATACCCACCACCTGGGTGTCGAACACCTCGTCAAAACACGCCAGCCGCTGTGCCCGTGAAACCACTTCTGTGCACTGGCGCGCCTGGTCAAGCTGTCGATCGCCATCGGCGTCACTTTCAGCCACAGCCTTTGTGCCGCCCAGTGCAAACATCAGTGCCAGTACCCCTATGCGTTTCTGCATCATCTACACCGTCAGATTCAGTTTCTGGCACTTGTGGGCCAAGGTGCGCTTGGGCACACCGAGACTCGCTGCAGCCCGGGCGCGGTTGCCGCCGAACTGTTTCAGTCGCGCCCGAATGACCCGCGCCTCAAAGGCCAGGGTGGCGGCGCGCAGATCGTGCACCTCGGAGGCGGGCACAGCCGGGACTTCAGTCCCTGAAGCCGAGTCCGGCTCCACACCCGTGCTTTCCTCCATCCAGGACACCGGCAGGTTCTCCGCCTGAATATCCCCGTCCGGCTCGGACTGGACACAGGCGAATTCGAGCAGGTTGCGCAACTCACGCACGTTGCCGGGAAACTCATACCGGGCCAGCTGGCAAAGCGCGGCACTGCTGATACCCAGCGGGCCCTGGCCCTCGCGCTCGCGGAACTGGCGGATAACGGCGCGGCTGAGCGCCTCCAGATCGTCCCGGCGCTCGCGCAGGGGGGCGATGCTGAGCGGGAACTGGTTGAGCCGGTAGAACAGATCCTCACGGAAGCGTCCTTCACGGATGCACTGGCGCAGCGGCTGATGGGTCGCCGCCACCAGACGAAAGCGTGAGTGGATCTCCTTCTGTCCGCCCAGGGGCCGGAACTGCTGGCTCTCCAGCACCCGCAGCAGCTTGGACTGCAGGTTCATGGGCATGTCGCCGATCTCATCCAGAAAGAGGGTGCCGCCATCGGCCTGGGCCAGCAGCCCTTCCTTATCGGCATCGGCCCCGGAAAAGGCGCCCTTTTTGTGCCCAAAGAGCTCGGATTCGAGCAGGCTTTCGGGGATGGCGGCGCAGTTGAGCACCACAAAGGGCCCGTCGGCGCAGCCGGAAAGACGGTGAATGGCATCCGCCACCAGATCCTTGCCACAGCCGGTCTCGGCCTGGATGAGCACGGCCATGCGACTGCCCGCCGCGCGCACGATCTGCTCGCGCAGCTGGAGCATGGGGGCGGACTGGCCCACCAGCTCGCGGCTGAGCTCATCGGCGCGGGACTGGGTGCGGGCGCCGGTCTCCAGATGCTCCAGGGAGCGTTTGAGCCAGTGCTGGCGCGATTCGCGGCCGGCGTTATCGAGCTGACCGGCCCACTGCAGCGCCAGCAGGTGCTCCAGATGGTGGAACAGTGGGTCCTCACGCAGCGCGTTGAGCACGGAGAGCGGTCCCCCCAGCACCACCACGCCAAGCAGGCGCTTGCCATCGGGACTGACGGGGGTGATGTAGAGGCCCGAGCCGGCAGGCAGACCAGCCCACCAGGACTGGAAGCCCGCATGATCCAGCCGCGAGACGGCAACAGCATCGAGCAGCCGCGCCTTTCGATCCCGGGCCACCATGGCCATGGGGTGGCTGAAATCATCACAGGCGAACTGCCAGTTCTGGCCGTCGCGCTGGCCACTGAGCTGGCGTCCGCTGACGTCCAGATCCAGGCACCAGACCGCGGGCAGACCGAACAGCTGCTGCAGCTCCGCACTGAACTGGCGCTGCAGTGCCGCACGGCTTTCCTGTCGGAGCAGACGCAGAGCCAGTCCGACGCCGGTTTCCAGGGCCTGCCGCGTCATCAGGCCACCTCACTCGTGAAGCCGTGCTCATCCACCCCGAGCGAGACCCGCTCAATGGGCTCCTCCCGGGCCAGACGCTCAAGCACGGTGCGCGAGACCGGCGGCAGCAGCTGTCCTTCGATGATCGACTCCAGCATCCGGGCACCATTCTCGCTGCGCCAGGCCTGCTGGCGCAGGTGCTCGACCAGGCCATCGCCCACTTCCAGTTCCGCCTGGTAGCGCTTCTCCACCAGCTCGCGCAGTCCATCCAGCTTGTCGTGGATGATGGCGTTGAGGGTTTCATCATTGAGCGGCAGATAGGGCACCACTTCCATGCGCGCCAGCAGCGCCGGGCGGAAGAAATCCGCCAGCACCGGATGCAGCGCTTCCTGCATGGCCTCGGGGTTGTGCGCATGCTCGACGATCTGCTCGTAGCCGAGGTTGGAGGTCATGAAAAAGACCACGTTGCGGCAGTCAATCATGCGCCCTTCCCCATCGGCCAGCTCGCCCTTGTCGAAGGCCTGGTAGAACAGATTCAGCACATCCGGATGGGCCTTTTCCACCTCATCGAGCAGGACCACGGAATAGGGTTTCTGGCGGATGGCCTCGGTCAGACGACCGCCCTCACCAAAGCCCACATAACCGGGCGGTGAGCCGATCAGGCGCGAGACGGTGTGCTTTTCCTGATACTCGGACATGTTGATGGTGGTCAGGAACTGCTTGCCGCCATAGAGCCAGTCGGCCAGTTGCACCACGGTCTCGGTCTTGCCCACGCCGCTGGGGCCGACCAGCAGGAAGGCGCCCATGGGACGTCCGGGGCGGCGCAGATCGGCCCGGGCGGTCAGAAGATGCTCATGGATGCGTGTGATGGCCAGATCCTGGCCCCGGATCTGCCCGCCGAGATGCTCCGGCAGCCGGGTGACACGCTCGAGCTCACTGGTGGTCATGCGCGAGACCGGAATGCCGGTCCAGTCGCCGATGACCGCCGCGATCTGGGCGGCGTTGACTTCCGGGTGCACCAGCGCCTCATCGCCCTGGAGCTGATCCAGCTCCGCTTTCAGGGCCCGAGCCTGATCCTGCAGGGACGGGGCGGTGTCATCCTCGTCGGTCGCCGGCACTTTATTGTCCTCGCCAAGCAGTTGCTGGCGCAGCTCAATGAGCTGATGCACCAGCGCCTGCTGGGTCTGCCAGCGCTCCTCCAGATCCGCCGCCTGGGCTTCATCGGCGGCGATGCGCTCACGCAGGGCACTCAAGCGCGGCTCATCCACGGCATCGCCCAGGCGCGCCTCGCGCTCAAGCAGCTCCAGCTCCATGCGCTGCTGGCGGATGCCGGTCTGCAGATGGCTCAGGGCATAGGGGACGCTGGTAAGATTGAGGCTGACCCGGGCACAGGCGGTATCGAGTACATCAATGGCCTTGTCCGGCAGCTGGCGGCCAGTGAGGTAACGTGAGGACAGGTGCGAGGCGGCCTGCAGGGCCTCGTCGCTGATCAGCACATCGTGGGTGCCTTCATAGGCCACGCGCAGTCCGCGCAGGATGGTGGTGGCCGAGTCCGGGTCCGGCTCCTCCAGACCGATGCGCTGGAAGCGACGGCTCAGGGCCGGGTCCTTCTCAATGTGCTTTTTGTACTCACGCCAGGTGGTGGCGGCAATGGTGCGCAGCTCACCCCGGGCCAGGGCCGGCTTGAGCAGGTTGGCGGCATCGGAGCCGCCTTCCGGGTTGCCGGCGCCGATCAGGGTGTGGGCCTCGTCAATGAACAGGGTAATGGGGTCCGCGGCCTGCTTGACCGCCTCAATCACGGCCTTGAGGCGCTTTTCGAACTCACCGCGCACCGAGGCGCCGGCCTGAAGCGCGCCCAGATCCAGTGCCAGAAGACGCACACCGGCCAGTCGGGAGGGCACCTCACCGGCGACAATACGGTGGGCCAGACCTTCCACCACGGCACTCTTACCCACACCGGCCTCGCCCACCACAATGGGGTTGTTCTTGCGCCGGCGGCAGAGGATGTCGATCATCTGATCGATTTCAGCGTCCCGGCACATGACCGGGTCAATGCGCCCTCCACGGACTTCGGCGGTGAGATCGGTGGCGTAGCGCACCAGCGCCTCTTCATCGGCCTGCTGGGCCGCTTCGCTGCGGCTACCGTTGTCCTCGCTGCGCGGCTCTTCCGCCGATTCGCGCATCATCTCCGGCAGCCGGCCACGCCAGTGCTCGGGTCGGATGTCAGTGAAACACTCGGCCACGGAGCGCGGCAGGTACCGATCGCCGTGCAACAGCATGGTCAGCAGGATGGGCCCGGAGCGCAGCTCCGAGTGGGCGTATTCCGCTGAGCCCAGCAGCCAGGCATCCTGGAGCAGCTCCACCAACAGCGGGGAAAAGCCCGGGTAGGGTTCGCTGGAGGTGGGGCCTTCGGCCAGCACCTGGTTGATCCGATCCATGATCGGCTGGCGCTCCAGTCCGGCGGCACTCAACAGACAGCGCACGTCCGAAAGCGGGGTGTCCAGCAGCTGGTACAGCAGATGGGAGGCGGTGATTTCCGCGCCCTGGCGGCTGATGCACAGCGCCGCCGAGGACTCCAGGGCTTCCCTGGATATGGCATTGAGGCGCCCAATCAGCGCCGGCAGTTCGACTCGTAACACGGTTTTCTCTCCCTGAGTTTGTTATTGCGGCAGTGCATCCAGCACAGCCATGACCGACGTCATGTGTTCGCTCAGCGCGAACTGATAGAGGCCGTAGACCCCCGCCATGACCACTGTAAACATTGCAAAGACTCCCCAGACCGGCATACCGCGGCTGCGGACAATGGGTTCGGTAACCACCTGCGTGAAGGGGTCGCTCAGTGACACCCCCTGCCCACGGGACTGGCCATAGAGCAGATCATAGAGCCCGGAACGGATGGATTCGTATTCCTGCTGGGCCTGGGGACGGATGCGGTACTTGCCCTGAAAGCCCAGCGACAGGCACAGGTGGATGAACGCCAGCAGATTGCGATAACGCTCCGGTTCCTGTTCGAGCTTGCCGAGAATGGAGAAGACCTTCTCGCCCCCCCAGGTCTCGTTGTGAAAGCGCGAGAGCAGCGAATGCTGGGCCCAGATGCTGAAACTGCCCCACTCGGTGGAGAGCATGGCCTCGTCTATGAAGGCACAGAGTACATAGCGATAGGCCATGAGCTCCGCCTTATCCATGCCGTCTTCCGTCAGCTGAGACGAGAGCTGGGTAACTTCACCCACGACCTGCTGGTAAAGCGCCTCCACATCCCGACACTGCTCCATGCGACGAGCCCGCAGCACCAGGCCAAGCAGCGGCGCGGCGGCGTCCACCAGCGGGTTGCCGGCACCACTTCGCAGCCGGAAGTCTGTGACATCGCTTGGTGCAGTCGGCCCAGAGACATTGGTGTTTTGGGTGTCGAGCGCTTCCATGGTTTAGCTCCTGATGGCCCAGAACTGCATTTCCAGCGCCGGAAAGTCCCCAGCGACATGGAAGGCGATGCCGTTGGTGCCGGCCATGTTTTCCCAGGCGTGGTTGCGCTGATCAAGCTGGAAGTAGATGTAGCCGGCGTGATAAGGCAGCTGGCGCGGCGCCACCGGCAGCGGTTGCAGCGGCACACCGGGCAACTGCAGGCTGATCAGCTCGCGGATGCTGTCCACTGACCCCACCTTGCAGCGCTGCTGGAACTGGGTACGCAGAGTCTCCAGTGGCAGGTCCGCCTTGACCGCGAGAATGAAATCCGAGTCCTCCAGCAGCGAGCTGTCCTGGATCGGCGCCACGCGCAGGCCGTACTGGCGCTCTTCCAGGCGCAGCGTCACAGCCTTGGGCTCGAGCACGGTACTGAGACACTGACGCAGGGTCTGGATCAGCGGTGCGAAGGTCTCGGCCGGGGTGTCGTGATGGTAGGCCGGCAGATCCCCGGCCAGGCGCTGCTCATCGGTGAACGTGATCAGTTCCGAGCAGGTCCCCACCATGGCCTCGTAGAGTCGCTCCGGGTGCAGATGGCGCAGCCGCGCCAGGTGCTGGAACACCGGTACACTGCGGTTGAGCATCTGCAGCAGCATGAAATCCGCCACATCGGCGACGCCACCCTGATTGGGGGAGCCAACGCGTTCGGCGATGTTGCGTGCCCGTTCGCGCATAAGGCCTGCTGTTTCGCCGACGAAACGCTGCAGCTCCGGGGCGGCCTGGACACTGAGCATGGTCGGCATGAAATGCGGGTCCATCACCAGACTGCCGTCCGGGCGCTTCTCCAGGATGCGCCCGATGGCCAGGGTGGTGTAGGCGCTGCGGTCTTCGGATTCGAGCATGAAGCGCGGGCTGACCTGCCCCAGATCCAGGTCGGTGGCGTCGCCGTCCTGGGAATGCAGATCCCGGACAGGCGTGCTGTGAACCCGGTAACGGGCCCGACCAGCTGTTTCCGGCCACTGCACTTCGGCCACACTGTCATCGGCCAGCGGAAGCGCCAGATAGACGATCTGATTGGCCACACTGGCATCAACAATCTCCAGCGGGTCCGGCAGCGCATCATTGGCCGGCATGCGGAACTGGGTGCCATCGGGGAAAACACCCGCCGCCCGCACCAGCGCCAGACGCCCGAAACTGAGGTATTCCGGGTTGAGCGCCAGCTCGCTGAAGCCGTAGAGAAACTCACTGACGGCGGCAGTACGCTCCACCATCTGGTTTTCGAAGTAGCGCAGCTGTTGCTGGAAATGCTGGGGCTTGATGAAGAGCCCGTCGCTCCAGATGACGCGGTTGTTGATCGACATACGACTAGTCCTTGTCCAGTACGACTTCCGATTCACGGAAATTCATGAGCAGGTGGTAGTCCCCACCCGTGGGCTCCACTTCGATCACCTTCTTCCACTGGGCCTCATTGGGCCGAGCATAGAAGGCGATCACGCCGATGTAATGGGTGCGCTCTGAGATCTCCTCGGGGCGGAGGATCTTGAACTCCCCGGGCATCAGTGTGAAATCCTCGTGATCGACGTAATTGGTGCCCAGCGAGGGCTCAAGCTCCGTCAGCAACTGTTCAAAATCTGCCGCCATCAGGCGGGATTTGTCCCGTAATTCCAGAATCTGATAGGCAATGGGCGAAGGATCCCCGGAATTGTTCGGGTTCACCGCCGGGTCGGCCAGCATGGCGATGGTGACCTCGGAGGGGCGATCGTCGGGTTCGCCAATGGGAATGGACGGATCCCAGATCACCTGCCCGGTCTTGGTTACGGCGTCATAGAGGGTGCTGCAGCCGGACAGCAGTGCCACCAGCAGCAGGCTCTGGATTATGCGGTACATCATTGGCGGTTCCCTTTTTTACGAATCGCTGGCAGCACCATGGCCGCCTCACGCCCGGAGGCCGGTGCGGTCTCACTCTCCAGGCTCATTGGCTCAGTATCCATGTGCTGCTGCGCGTCAATTTCCGGCAGCAGCGTCTGGTCATCCGTTGCCCTGCTTGCGGCCGCCAGGCCGACCAGCGGGTCCAGTTCCGGCACCCCGGCGGTTTCAGCCGAGGGCTCGCGACGCGCCGGCATGGCCGCACTGCCTTCCAGCCACTGATCAGCACTCCAGCCATCCACTCCCTTTTCCGGGGCCTGGTCACCAACCCGCAGACGGAAGGGGCCAATGCTGATTTCATCACCGGTACGCAGGGCCGCGCGCCGACCCTCGCCCACCGGTAGAGAGGCCGCGTTGATGAAGGTGCGGCCGCTGTGGTCAATCAGGCAGAAGCGCCCATCCCGCCAGCAGATGCTGGCGTGAGCGGGGCGCACCGCACCGCCGGCGGCGGGCAGTTGCAGCCGGTCCTGAGCTCCTGAGCCCAGAGTGCCGCCGCTGCGTTCAAACCAGTGGCCGGCTTCCGTTCCGGGCCCACATTGGTGCGCGTTGATGACTTCCATATAGAGGCGTCCCTTGATGTCCATATCAGGCTCTGATCTGTATTCGAATCGGTGGTTGCTGGGCACCCGGTTTGGGGTTGCAGAAGGTATTCCAGCCCAGGCGGGTTTCCTCACCCATGGCCAGTGGCTTTGTAGCCTCCGGCGTCAGCGCCAGCTCCAGGTCATAGGCCAGGGGCTCACGCAGAATGACGTCCATAAGTCGCACCAGCCGTTTGAATTCCTTGCCATCGGGCAGAAAATCCGGAAAACGCTCGGCGGACAGCCCACCGATACGCAGAATGAATTTGCCGCTGCGATCAAGCTGGGCATCACCCAGTACCGTGTCCTGTCCCAGGCGGGCATTACGCCGACCGACCACGCTCTGCTGATCCTCAGGCACAGCCACGCGCCGCCTTACGAAGGACTCAATGGTCACATCGTCCAGGTCGAAACAGTGGCCGACCACACTGCACACCACTTCCGGTGAGCGGCTGCGCCCGGCCAGCATGCCGGCGTAGGCCAGCAGCTTGCTTTCACTGACGCCAATGCTCTCGCGCACGGTCGGATCGGAAAGACCGGCCAGCGCCAGTATGTGATTCGAGAACCCATCCACGGCGCCGGGCCGATAGCGGATGTAGTACCGGTATTTGCGCCAGATCCGGTGAAACAGCGTCACCATCCGGTGATTGAAAAAGTCCAGAAAATAGCGGCGCACGCCCTGATTCTGGCAATACTCCCAGGCCAGATCCTCCAGGTAGAACCCCGGCAGTGGCGACTGGGCGCCGTGCAGACCCAGAAAGCTCACTTCCATTTCATAGGGCGCCCGACCGCCATTGGGTCCGGCAGCACCCACCACATCGGTGCCCGGGAAACCCAGACCGGCGGAGGAGGAGAAACGGATGCGCTCATCCTCCGGACGTGGCCCGTCCGGTGCCTCCAGATCATCGTCATGGTAGCGGTGGATCAGATCCACCAGCTGGAAAAAGCTGTAGCGCCGGGCATCGTCCAGAACCGGCTGCAGCTCTAGACCAGCGGTTGCTGTCCCGCCTGACACGTCCATGTGTACTGCTCCTGATTCTGCTGATTCACAACGTCCAGCAGGTGAAACGAATTGATGCTGGCGTAGAGGCCAAAAAAGCGACTCAACACGGTACCGAACAGATACAGGTCCCCTTCCGAGCCGAAACAGCGCGGGTCCAGCGTCAGCTTCGAGCGGATGCCCCGCACCGGCAGCCCGCGGTAGAGCCGATCCGTCGGCTCGGTTGCAATGTCGACAATGCCCGCCATACGCTGCTGCGAGACCCGCTCGGCCTGGCGGTCCACCAGGGCGCGGAAATCATAGACGCGGAGGACGGATTTCAGCGCCTCGAGCGAGAGCAGCGACTGGTAGTTCAGTGACAGATTCGAGATCAGCGTCCACAGCAGACTGCCATCCAGCGAAGGGCGCAGCGTGGGCGTGGGGCGCGTGATGTTGCGAAAGGCCACGAAACTGGGCGTGCTGGAAGTGGGCACACACAGATCTCCCACCGCCAGCTGCTGGGGCAGCTCACGATTGGTGCAGGTCAGACTCAGCGAGATGGTCTCGTTGCGGTGCAGACACTCACTCTCGTCACCACGGACAAAGGAGATCGCGTGATCAAAGCCGTCATCGCGCAGGCTTTCACGCACTCGGACCCGGTAATAGAGCGCGGTGCGCTGGCGCTCACGCTCGATCTGGTGCTCAAAGCTCTCAAACGGGGTGTAGGGCCGCGGCGCACCGCGCAGCCGCCCCTGCCCTTCATCCAGCCAGCCTTCCACGGAATCCACGCTGAACACCTCGAAGCAGCGCGGCTGGCGGGTGCTGGGACGGACACGGTATTCCGTCTGGCGCCCGTTCAGATCAATCGGGTCCGCCTCGTGGGTGAACAGGTTCACCGCCGGGGTGCAGTGCAGCTGTACGCTTTCCCGGTCCACGGTGGCATCCGGCGGCAACGTGCGGCCGAACAGGAACTTCAGCGTGATGCGCTCAACCGGGTGATCCGGCAGCACCCGCCCCAGTCCGCTCAGGTCCATGAAATGGAAGGCCTCGGGAAAGCACAGGTACTCCTGCAGAATCCGGTAACCGTCAAAGGTATTACGCGGATAGGGCAACAGGCTGTCCTGGGGATCAAAACCCACCGGCGTGAGGCAGTCGGTCGGCAGCGTGCGGGCCTGGCTTTCGGTTTCAACCGTCACCCGCTCCAGGTAGTGGTTAAGCCACAGGTACAGAGTCTGGGCGCTGTAGCGTTCACCGCCGAGGTGCAGGCGCAGCGAATCCAGCCCGATCGCCTGCGGGGACTGATCCGAGTGCACGTCCAGAGTGAGTGTCAGCTCTGACACCTCCCGGGAGTGGCGGGCATGGACATCGCGGACCATCAGCGGGTCCACCGCCATCTCATGGCAGGTGCGGAAATGACAGGGAATGCCGTTCTGCACCGGTCGGCTGTCCAGCCGGGTGCCGCGCGGCAGGGTCTGGCGTTCACTGATGGCGTGCAGGTGCGGATCGAAACGCACAATGGTGGCACTCGGCACCGGGCGCAGGTAGTTGGGCCAGAGCATCGCCAGCAGCGAGTGGGTGAGCTCGGGGAACTCATCCTCCACCTTTTCGCGCAGGCGACCGGTCATGAAGGCAAAGCCTTCCAGCAGCCGCTCCACGTCCGGGTCCATGCTCTCTTCGGAGAGAAAGCGGGTCAGCTGCGGATGCGCTTCGGCAAATTCCCGCCCCTGCAGGCGCAGAAAGTTCAGTTCGTCTCGATAAAACCGGTTCAGCTTCACGACAGCAGACCCCATTCCCTAGGTATTCGTCCAACGGCGTCACTGCCGCTGGTTACAACACGCGATAGTAGTGCCGGTCATCGAGCAGCAGGTCGATGGTGGCCTGCTCATCACGGGACGACACGGCAATGTGCACGGTCACCTGGAACCGCAGCTGCAGCGGGTCATGATCCTTGGGCAGAGACATGACCTCCACCCGCCGCACCCGCGGTTCATAGGTTTCAATGCAGTGGCGGATGGCCTGGCGGATACGCACATTGAGATCGTGCGTCCCCAGTGTGGCGTCGTTGAAATCCATCAACCCCAGACCCGGCGCGCTTTCGCTGTTGCCCGGATGGGCATTGAGCAACCGCACCAGATGGCGCTTGATGGAATCCACCACGTTTTCGGCCCCGCCACTGTGCTCCGAGCGGCTCAGCCGCTCGAAGAGACTGCCCTGTCCGGGGACAGGGACGGCATCGCAGGCACCCATGGTGCACCTCCTTCAGGGCATTACTCGTTATCGAGGCGCCCAACCAGAGACAGCTCGAAGTTCGCACCCATGTACTTGAAGTGCGGCCGCACCTGCATCGAGACCTGGTACCAGCCCGGTTCGCCTTCCACTTCCTCCACCTGGATGGCAGCGGCGCGCAGCGGACGGCGACTGCGCACATCCGCCGGCGGGTTTTCCTGATCCGCCACGTACTGCTTGATCCAGGTGTTGAGCTCACGCTCAAGATCCTGGCGCTCTTTCCAGGAACCGATCTGTTCGCGCTGCAGCACCTTGATGTAGTGCGCCAGGCGATTGACGATCATCATGTAGGGCATCTGGGTGCCGAGCTTGTAGTTGGTCTCGGCCTCCTTGCCCTCTTTGGTGTTGGGGAAGTTCTTCGGCTTCTGCACCGAATTGGCGGAGAAGAACGCCGCATTGTCACTGCCCTTGCGCATGGTCAGGCTGATGAAGCCCTCGTCCGCCAGTTCATATTCACGGCGGTCGGTGACCAGCACCTCGGTGGGGATTTTCGCCTGCAGCTGACCGAAAGACTCGTACAGGTGCACCGGCAGATCCTCCACCGCGCCACCGCTTTGCGGGCCGATGATGTTCGGGCACCAGCGGTACTTGGCGAAGCTGTCGTTCATGCGCTCACCGAGCAGGAATGCGGTGTTGCCCCAGAGGTAGTGCTCATGGGACTGACTGACGTCTTCCTGGTACTGGAAGGTCTCCACCGGGTTCTCTTCCGGATCATAGGGGGTACGCAGCAGAAAACGCGGCGCGGTCAGCCCCAGATAACGGGCGTCTTCGGTCTCGCGCAGCGCCCGCCACTTGGTATAGCGCGCGCCTTCGAAAACGGCACTGAGTTCCTTGATCTGGGGCAGCTCCTGGAAGCTTTCCACACCGAAGAAATCCGGCGCCACCGAGGACATGAAGGGTGCATGGGCCATGGCCCCCACGGAGGAGACAAACTGCAGCAGCTTCATGTCCGGTGCTGCCGGAGTGAAGGCGTAGTTGCCGATGACCGCGCCCACGGGCTCGCCACCGAACTGACCGTAGCCGGAGGCGTAGACGTGCTTGTAGAAGCCGGTCTGGGTCACTTCCGGTGCGAACTCCACATCCTCCAGCAGTTCCTGCTTGGTGGCGTGCAGCATGTCAATCTTGATGTTTTCCTGGAAGTTGGTGCGATCCACCAGCAGCTTCAGACCGCGCCAGCTGGACTCCAGTTCCTGGAACTCTGAATTGTGGAGGACTTCGTCCATCTGGGCGCTGATCTTGCGGTCCAGTTCCACCACCATGCGATCCACCAGCTGCTTGTTGATGGGCTGGTCTTTTTCGCCGGTGTCGAGCAGGTTGGCAATGAAGGCCTGCACACCCTTGCGCGCCACATCATAGCCTTCATCGGCTGGCGCCATCTTGGTCTGCGCCATGACCTGGTCCAGCAGGCCGCCCTCGGCCGCTTCACTGCCCTGTTCCGGCGCCTGTTCTGCCGTCTCTGACATGATTGAATCCCTTCTGTTGTCGAGTCTGATTATTCGGCGGCGTTGCCGTCGCCTTCCCCGGTGGCAATGTCCAGCTCACCCAGGAGCTTTTCACGTGCCTCGTCATCGTCCAGCAGTTCCTGGAGCTTGGAACGGAACGCCGGAATGTTGCCGAGCGGGCCCTTGAGCGCGACCAGCGCTTCACGCAGCTCCACAAGCTTGCGGATCTCGGGCACCTGGCGGGCGAGACTGTCCGGGGAAAAATCGGAAAGATTGCGGAAAGAGAGATCGACCGGGAGGTCTTCCTCTTCTTCGCTGAGACGATTGGGGACGGACGTCTGAAGCGTAAGTCCGGCTTCGCTCATCACCGACTGGAAATTGTTCTTGTCGATGGAGACGGCCTGGCGTTCTTCGATGGGGGTATCTTCCGGCTGGCCCTTGAAATCACCGACGACCATCATTCGCAGCGGCAATTCCATTTCCGCCTGCTGGTCACCTGTGGCCGGTACATACTTGATATTGATGCGCTCTTTCGGCGCAACGGAGCCTTCCTTAGACATGCAACACTCCCTGCGTTGGCTTGATGTGAACTTTCCCTGTGGGATGATCCTCCCGATCACCCATTGCGAGCGTAATGTACAGATTGCGAAAAACTAACTCAACCGTAACAGGCAATTTTTTGCCAGAAAGCCTGCCTGCTGGGGTCTGCTGGGCAGATGCAGTGGGAAACAGATCACGGTTTAATATGGAGGAGGGACGGTATGGAAAGAGCGGGCGCGCCGCCTTGGGCACGCCCGCTTCGAGGCTTGATCAGGCCTCGGAGGGTGAGCGCCAGTCGTCGCCACCGGAAGTGCCGGAAACCACGTGCTCCCAGGTGATCTTGCGATAGGACACGGAGGTATCGATCAGCTGCGTGAAGTCCGCGTTGTCCGGATCCTGGCAGTGCGGCATGTTGCAGTTGATGTCGATGATGGTGGCATCTTCGAGGATGGTGGAGAAGAAGTGCTCCTGCTTGCCTTCCACGGAAGTGCGGTACCACTTGAGCTCAACCCGGGGCAGCATTTCACCGGAGGCAAGTGCGTTGTACAGCAGCGGTGTGGCTTTGCTCAGCGCCGCTGTGAACTTGAATGGCTTGTGTACACGCTGGCCTGAAGGCTGGCCGGACTGCGGGTCGGTGGGAACGGTCACGTCGTGATCGAACGCCTGCACGAGGATTTCGTCTTCGTGACCTTCCACGTAGCAGTTACCAACGGAATCGGCGGTAAAGGCACCGGCGGTGATGTTGCCCTGAGTCTGGCCTTCAATGGAGATATAACATGGAGTTGGCATTGTCTGCTCCTTGACTTTGAGTATGAACGCGTCCCTGTTGGTGACGCTGGCCCATACTAGTCAAGGACTGTGCCAACCTACTACTCTCCTTTATTATCAGCACGTTAGCTTATAACGCACTCCTGGCTAGCGCAGTGAGCCCGAGCAACAGGTTGCTCGATTCGCAACAAGTTGCTCGATGTCGGCAAAAAATCACTCGCCGACTCACAGTGGATTCAGCCGTTTTTCTGCTTCATCTGCTCAAGCAGGTCGATGTACTGCTGCATGGCATCTTCCGAGCTCGTACCCTTGAGCTTTTCCCAGGCGCCGTACTTGGCGCGACCCACCTGATCCAGCATGCCTGGCTTCTTGCCTTTTACATCGCCTTCAGTGGCCTGTTTGTAGAGTCCGTAGAACTGCAGCTTGAGATCATTGGAGGGCTTGAAATCCCCTTCGGCGTTCTGAACGTAATGCACCGCGTTATCGAACTGTTCCTTGAGGTCGCTCATTGGTTCGGATCCTTTATCAGTGGGTGAAACACCGCACCAATCATAGCAGAACGCCCATGGGATGGTGACAATCCCGTCATTCAAAACGTATTGGCGTAGAGCGGGGAATTCGCCTAGAATTCGCGCCGATAATAACAACAACCGGAAAGAGTTTTACGGCAATGTTTACACCGGACGTACTGGAACAGAGTCAGCCAGGACTGAAAAGACGCCTCAACAAAGCCATTGAGGCCGAGGAACTGGCGCACCGCACCCAGCAGTCCTATGTACACTGGATCTGCCGCTTCATGCTGTTTCACGAACTACCCGCCCCCGAGGCACTGGAAGCCAGACACGCTGCGCGCTTTTTCGAAGATCTGAGCGAACGCCTGGCCCTGTCCCGGGCCAAACTCAATCAGGCGGAGCAGGCCCTGACATTTTTCTATGAACGAGTGCTGGACAAGACGCTCGAACCCTGGCTGGAGACGGCCTGAGTCACTGTCTCGGCCGGTGATCGGTGGATACAGACGAGGCTGGGTCATAGACCCGGTTCTGGAAGGCTCTGGGACGAACCTGGGCGGGGCCACTGCCTCGAATACTGTCGGTATCGATCAGGTTTTCTCTTCCTTTCACGAAGTCCTCGCTTAGCCAGACCGGTTCCACCACCAGTGCGCCCTCATCCATGCCCTCGTCGGACCCGCTCGGTGCCAACGCGCCCTCAATGGCGGTGTCACTCATGCGCTCTTCCTCCACGGGCTGAAAGCCAATGGTTTCAGGAGTGGAACGCTCTCTGGGCTCAGGCACCAATGGCTCAGCAGCAAGTGGCTGGACCAGAAGCGCAACCAGACCGACACTGGTCATGAGTCTTACTGATGACAGTCCTTTTGCGGCGAACATGCTTCCTCCTGAGGCGATCATCCTGCGGTGCATTCTGTAAGATCATGTTAAATGATGGGTTGATCAGAAAACAGCCACAGGGTCTCACTCTGGTGACCGGACCAGCTCAATGGACGCCAGATGCAGCACCACCGGGTTCTCCAACTGCAGGTTGAACAGCCCCAACTGGCTTATCCGCGCCATGTCCATGGTGCGGGATGAGGGCGCCTGGTGCACCTCATCCAAATCAATTGCCAGCGTCTGCCAACCCGGCTCCAGAGTCAGAGTACGGTTGAAGCGATCGGGCCAGGGTTCGCCCAGATCTTCATGCTGGCGATCGTGCAGGCGCAGGGTGACGGCCACTTCCCGGTCGCTGTGCAGGTGGATACGCAGCTGATCGTAACCGCGCCAGTCTCCGGGAAAATGCTGCACGCCCAGACCGCTGCCCGGGGGACGCCAGTGCGCGGCCAGCAAGGGGGTTCTGGCAAGAGGCGTGTGCAGCACACGGCGTCGCTCCTCATCACCTCGCACCCGGGTCATTTCCAGCTCGGTTTCCATGGCCAGCAGCACCGGGAAACGGGCCTTGCCATGGAGTGTATCGGCCAGTGCCACCCAGGGCACCAGTGCCGCCAGCGCGACCACAGGCAGGGTGATATGGGGCAGAAGCCGGGACCAGCGCAGCGGCAACCTTGCCAACCACTGTGGGCTCAGGGCAAAACCAACCGCGATGCCCAGCAGGTTCTGGGCGGCATCGTCCAGCCCAGCGGTGCGCCCCGGCACTCGGAGCTGGAGAAGCTCACTGAGAATCGCCAGCACAGCGAGCGCGCTCGCCAACGCCAGACTGCGCCAGCCGATCGCCCCTTGCCAATGCGGTACTCGCCAGCGCAGCAGCAACAGAGTCACTGTGGTGAAAAACGCCAGATGGCCGTAGGCCCAGAAGGCGTGGACAATGCGGTGGTCGTAGTAATCCGGTGAAGGGCCGTACAGCAGTACCAGCCCCAGGACCGCGATCAGGGTAAGAAAGGCGGGGACGACCCGGGCGACACGGTCAGCGCTGGTAGCGGATGCCGGTGATGTACCAGGTGCGAATCCCTTCTGGTGTTTCCACGGTAACTTCATCATCGACCTGCTTTTTCAGCATCCCTCGCGCCAGGGGTGCGTCCACGCTTAGCTGCCCCCTGCTGATATCGAACTCATCAGGGCCCACCAGGCGGTAGCACACCTCTTCCCCGGCTTCATCCTCCAGCGTCACCCAGGCACCAAAGTACACGCGGCTGGTGTCATGGGGGCTGTCCCGCACCACGGCCACCTCCTCCAGGCGCTTGGTCAGAAAGCGCACCCGGCTGTCGATCTCGCGCAGCTGTTTCTTGCCGTAGATGTATTCGGCGTTTTCCGAACGGTCACCCTGGGCAGCGGCTTCCTTGACCGCCTGGGTCACCTCCGGACGTTTTTCCTTCCACAGGTAGCGCAGTTCCTCACGCAGTGTCTGCTCGCCTTCCGGTGTAATGTAATTCGATCCCCGCGAGCGCGGTGGACGATAACGCCCCATGCACTTCCCCTGATGGTTTCGTGAACTAGGTTGTGGACTCTAATCCAGCAGGGTAATCTTTATTCAACCTCCCGAGAAGCCGCCCTGGTGGCGATCATCAACCAACTGTTAGGGATATGGCCATGAACACGAAGAAACTGACTGATACCGCACTGACCGGCCTCGACCGTGTCGGCTATCAACTGGAAAGCTTTGGCATCACCAGCAAGGTGAACCGCCACACACTGGTTGCCTTGCTGATGGCGGAAAAGAGCCGTTTTGAAGGTGAGCGCGACAGCCTCAATGCCAAGGTCGTCTATTACCGTCACCTGGCAGAAAGCACGGCTGACACAGCGCTGAAGCCGGCCCGCAAGGTTGCTGACATCGTCGGAAACCTCTTTGGTGGCGCCAAGGCGTAAGCGCCACTCAGACCTCGCCTCGGTCAGGCAATGCCTGGCCGCTGCTCTCCTCCAGCACTTCCCCTTCGATCAGACCTGAGAAGTGAATCCGCACGGACAATCCCGGTCGCTCGGCCTCAGGATGGGTATCACCCAACTCAATCCGGCCTTCATGCATGTCCACCACGGCACTGACCAGACTCAGTCCAAGGCCATTGCCCGGCTGTGAACGGCTCTTGGCGACGCGGTAGAAGCGCTCAAAGATCTTGTCCTTCTCGTTGTCCGGTACACCGTCCCCACTGTCAGCGACTTCAATCACGGCAGAACCGTTCTCGCGCCAGACGCCAACCCGGATTTCACCACCCTCATCGGTGTATTTGATGGCGTTATCAATCAGGTTGCTCACCGCCTGGAACAGCAGGTCGCGGTCGCCAGTCAGGGTGACTGAATCCGCCTGATGGAAGTCCAGTTTCTGATCCTTCTCCTCGGCAAGCGCCTCATAGAGCTCCACGGCGTCGGTCACCAGGGTGCCCAGATCCACGGGGCTGTTATCCGCTGCCTTGCCACCGGTTTCCAGTCGGGCGATGCGCAGCAGGGCGTTGAAGGTGGCCAGCAGTTGATCGGCCTCGGCCACGGCCCGGCCCACCTGCTCCTGGGCCTCACGATCCTGGACGTTGATCAGGGTGTTCTCCAGCTGGCTGCGCAGGCGTGTGAGGGGCGTGCGCAGGTCGTGGGCAATGCTGTCGGAGACGTGCCGGATGCCCTCCATCAGATAGACAATGCGATCCAGCATCTGGTTGAGGTTGTCGGCCAGCTGATCAAAATCGTCGTTGGTGCCACGGGTGGGAACACGCTGGGAGAGATCGCCATGCATGATGCTGCGCGCGGTCTGGTTGATCACCTCGATACGTTTGGTGGTACTGCGGCTCATCATGAAGCCACCTCCCAGCGCCAGCGCCAGGGAGATGCCCATACCCCAGTTCATGGCCGTCTCGATCAGCCCCTTGAGGGTGTTCAGCTCGTTGATGTCACGACCCACGAGCAGCTTCAGGCCGCCCTGCACCTCAAATACCCGGGCCCGCGCCTGGTGGGGCTCGCCGTCCCAGCCCAGACGCTCGTCCAGGGTGAACTCCACCCAGCCATCACTGCTCTTCGCCTCCTCCGGCCATTCCGACAGGTTACCGGCCAGTTTCAGGTAATCCTCAGTGGTGAACAGGTACAGGGAGTTGCCATCAGGGTTGCGCGCAACCCGCTCCCGGACAATGCTCATCAGACCATTGATGCCCCGGGAGCGGTACTGCTCGGCCAGCCCGACGATCTCCGCCTCAATGGTCTGATCTGTCTGCTCCATCATGAACCCGGCACTGCGCCAGTAGATGAAGGCAAGCAGAATGAAGACCGAGGTGGCGAAGACCACCATGTACAACAATGCGAGCTGGAATGTAGATGTTCGGAGCTGACTAAGAATCTTCACGAAGCATGTACCCGGCACCGCGGATGGTGTGCAGCAGGGGCTTGTCGAAACCTTTGTCGATCTTGGAGCGCAGCCGACTGATGTGCACGTCAATCACGTTGGTCTGCGGGTCAAAGTGATAGTCCCAGACCTTCTCCAGCAACATGGTGCGTGTGACCACCTGATCGGCGTGGCGCATCAGGTACTCCAGCAGGCGGAATTCCCGGGGCTGGACGTCGATGTTCACCCCCCCTCGCTTGACCGTGCGTGCCAGCAGATCCATTTCCAGGTCGGCCACATTCAGTACCGTTTCCGCGTCGCTCGGCTGGCGGGTTCGACGGGCCAGTGCGTCCAGTCGCGCCAGCATCTCGGTGAATGAGAACGGCTTGGTCAGGTAATCATCGCCACCACCGCGCAGACCCTCGACCCGGGCATCAACGTCCCCGAGCGCACTGAGAATGAGCACCGGCGTCTGGTTGCCCGTGGCGCGGATGGTTTTGATGATATTGAGTCCGTCCATGCCGGGCAGCATGCGATCGACGATCATGACGTCGTAGCTCTCCGAGGCGGCCATCATCATGCCCTCCTTGCCGTCGGAGGCATGGTCCACCACGTAGTCACTCTCGCGCAGACCCTTATTCAGATAGGATGCCACATCCTGATCGTCTTCAATGACAAGTACTCGCACCTTGTGTTCCTCCGTTAGGCTGCACCAGTAATCGGCTCAGCTGAACATTAACATTAACAGTTTCACGGAGATTACGTTCAGGCGGCCTTACCGGCAAAGTTACCATGTTTTAAGGCGTCCGGAACACAATGCCGTTTCCGGCTGACGGGGCCACAAAAAAACCGCTCCGGAGAGCGGTTTTCGTGCCTTCTGATTCCATTCGAAGGATCAGGCGACCATGTGCGTACGGATTTTCTTCATGGCGTTCTTCTCCAGCTGGCGGATCCGTTCGGCAGAAACACCGTACTCGTCAGCCAGCTCATGCAGCGTGGCCTTGTTCTCGCCCAACCAACGCCGGCGAAGTATGTCCTGGCTGCGCTCATCCAGCTCACCCATGGCCGCCTGCAGCCGCTCTGAGGAGTCCTGCTGCCAGTCTGCCTGTTCCAGCTGGGTGGCCGGGTTGTAGCGGTGGTCGTCCAGATAGTGGACCGGAGCTTGCCAGCCAACGTCCTCGTCGTCATTCATGGGCCCGTCAAAGGCCATATCATGGGAGGTCATGCGACCTTCCATTTCCCGGACCACTTTCGGCTCAACACCCAGGTCCTTTGCGACGGCTTCGGTCTCGTCATTGTTCAGCCAGGCCAGGCGCTTCTTGGAGCTGCGCAGGTTGAAGAACAGCTTGCGCTGGGCCTTGGTGGTGGCCACCTTCACGATGCGCCAGTTGCGCAGAATGAACTCGTGAATTTCCGCCTTGATCCAGTGCACGGCAAAGGATACCAGCCGCACGCCGTATTGCGGATCAAAACGCTTGACCGCCTTCATCAGGCCCACGTTGCCTTCCTGGATCAGATCCGCCTGCGCCAGGCCGTAACCGGAGTAACTGCGGGCAATGTGCACTACAAAACGCAGGTGAGACAGCACCATCTGGCGAGCTGCCTCAATGTCGCCGTGCTCATGCAGACGCTGCGCCAGCGTGCGCTCTTCCTCCACACTCAACACGGGAATCTGGTTAACCGTCTGGATATAGGCTTCCAGATTGTTACCGGGAACCAGGTTATGGCTGAGTTGCAACGCTTTTCCCATACCTTGATCTCCCATCAATACTCGTATGCTCCAAACAAAATTCTGCGGTGTACATATGGATCTGTTATGACTTTTCAACCCCTATGCCGTCAATACGTGCTTTCACGCACGCCGGATTACTGCGCAGGAGAGCGCCGTCATCGCGGCTCAATCGCGTCCAGGTGGCGCTTGACCGCCATCCAGGCACCCAGCCAGCCCAACAGCATAGCACTACCAAGCAGAAGCAGCACATCCCCAAAACCCAGACGCTCCAGGCCAAAGGTGCTGTCATAGAGCTGTGCAAGCTGGCTGACGGGGCCGCTGAGCCACCACATGGCCACCTCCACGATCCACCAGGCCAGCAGCCCCCCCAGAGCCCCGTACCACAGGCCGGTATAAAGGAAGGGGCGCCGCACAAAGGCCTCTGTGCCCCCCACCAGTTTGGCCACGATGATTTCCCGGCGTCGGTTCTCGATGGCCAGCCGGATGGTGTTCCCGATGACCAGCACCACACCCACAATCAGCAGCACGGCGATGGCGC
>LKMJ01000337.1_pt1 | contig 34153 bp, 31 predicted proteins | sample 643391 | NCBI WGS metagenome assembly LKMJ01 (sample SAMN04112250, study PRJNA286221) | soda lake metagenome | biome: soda lake; feature: Kulunda Steppe; material: water; isolation source: sample PL-Br10 brine of Picturesque Lake | place: Russia: Kulunda steppe | collected 2010-07 | reverse complement strand
TTCCAGCCGACCCGACGCCGACAATCGGTGACAACAGCCCTTGAATGTGGAGGACAGTAACATACATACACTAATGAACCGGGTATCAAAAAGCGCTGGTATTCGTGCCTAGTTAGCTCCCAACGCCAAAGGCAGCGACGGCCCAAACAGCCGTAACGACGATACCCAATGCAAACAGGCCATAGTTGGCAGCTGGATTGTCCGCACGGGTGAGCGAAACCGAAAACGTCCCCTTGAGCGGCCACAGATAGTTGACACCGGCATAGGTGAGTGTGTCACCAAGCAAGTGAGCAACAACGGTCAGAAAGCCAAGCAAGAAGCCGAATGTCAACAGATCAACGCCGGCAACGCTAAAGGCTCCCTCAAGAAGAGATCCGACACCTGCAAAAACGCCCCCAACAAGAATCGCAAACAGGAGCGAGTGTGTTGGCCCGCGGTGTTCGATGATGGGAAGCCGGTGATCAATATCGGGAAGCATTGCCAACCAGAGCATCACCGCACCGGTCAGCAGTGCCACTTCGGGTTCACCAACCGTCACAAGCCAGTAGCCAACTGGAGCGAAGACCAGCAGCGAGACGCCGATGTGGCCCTTTCGGTACATACTCACCTCTCACGGACTGTCGGGAAAAGCGATTCGTAACCGAAATCCGGCCACCAGAGATGCGAGTAGATCGCCGCCGACGGTGACGCGGTATTTAACACACCAGCGTGTTGTTGGATACGTATGCAACTGGGCCCCATTGACCTCTTGATCGAACTGTTCGGCCCGTTCGTCCTGCCGGTACTGCTGTTCGTCGCCGGGCTCATTGGCTACTTCCTCTTGCTTTCGTTGTCACGATACCGTCGCTCCTGACTGCCTGCGTTCGGTTTGTGTGGTGCTGGTGAGATGGGACGATTTAACTGTTTCCGGCTCATATTTCGCCTGTGTCAGACGAATCAGGGAGGAAAAACCTCCGCATGCCAGACGAGAATGAAATGTTCGCAGTCGTCACCGACATGCTCGGCGCGGGCCGAGTTCGACTTCGGTGTAACGACGGGAAAGAACGGATGGGTCGTATCCCCGGTCGAATGCGATTCCGCACCTGGATCAACGAGGACGATATTGTCCTTATCGAGCCATGGGACTGGCAAGACGAAAAAGCTGATGTCGAATGGCGATACGATAGCCAAGACGCCGATCAGCTCCGACGTGAAGGCCACATCGACTAACTTGTTTTCAAAATTGTCCCGCTGTCACAGCCGTGAGTCACAGCTGTAACGTACGACCAGACGGCTTAGTCTGCGCTGGTGGGCTCGTCTTTTCGCCGGACGTAGCGATCCCACGCCGATTGGAACGCTTCGTCGCCTTCTTCGGCCGCTTCCCATTCGACGAGGCCGCGCTCCTCGCGTGTCCCTGGGATAGTGTTGTCAAAGAACAGTGCTAACAGGCCACCGACGGCCATTCCCGTCGATCCAATAACGAAGATCGTCGTTGCCACCACGTCCGAACCGAGCACCGGGCCGACAACGGCCACCGAGGCCATGCCTTCAGCGAAGACATCCGGGCTCTCGAAGTTACCCATGTAGGCCGGAATCGCCAGTCCAGCGAATAGTGAAATCCCGAGAATGAAGAGATTCCGCTGGGAGTCGAGATCGACAAACTTCAAATTCGCCAGTCCAACGGCAACAATCTGACCGAACATCGCAATGTAGAGCCCGCCGATAATCGGTCCTGGAATCGATGCCACGAGTGCACCCCAGTAACCAATAAAGCCTGCAATCAACATGGTGATTGCACCGATCTGTACGACGTACCGCGAGGCAACGCCAGTCAGCCCAATCGCGCCGATGTTTTCGGAGTAAGAGGTTGATCCGCCGGTTCCCATCACGCCAGAAAAGACGTTCATCAGCCCTTCCATACCGATTCCATGGTCGATTCGTTTTGCACTCGGGGCGGCGGCACCAGAGAGCCGTGCAACCGCATAATAGTCACCGAGGCTCTCGACAATTGAAGCGGCTACGCCGGCTAAAATACCGATAACGAAGGCGGCAGTGACTGTCGGCATCCCCCACTGGAACGGCGTGATTGGCAGAATCAATGACGTCTCTGCAGCCCCACTCAGATCGACGAAGCCGGGATCGGAAGCCGTGTAAATGCCGGCCATCGAAAGCCCAAGTGCAAGAACGTAGGCGGTAACGATTCCCAGCAAGATCGGAAACAGCTTGAAAAACCGATTCGTTCGCAGGTACTGTGAGAACAGCGCGATCAGCGCGAGTGTCAACCCGAGAAGCCACCAGTCTTGATCAGGCGTCACGACATCGGGAGCGTTGAATAACGATAGTCCGATAAGCGCGATTGTCGGTGCGATCACAATCGGTGAGAGGAAGCGTTTGAGTTTCCCAACAAGTCCGAAGTAGCCGATTGCAACTTGGACGAAGGCGGCAACGATAATCGCGCCCTGAAGTTGTAGGAGCGCGGCTTGCCACGCCTCGCCGGTTGGGTTCGTTGCTTGGACGACCCCAATTACCGCAAGCGCAGGTGCGAGAAGCGAAAACGGAGCTCCCTGGACGATCGGATACCGGTTCCCGAATGTGGTCTGTGCTAAGGTTGCAACCCCCGAAACGACAAAGAAGGTTCCAATAAAACGCGGCCACAGCGATTCGGGCATCCCGAGCGCTCCAGCGAGAATAAGTGGGACAGCAATATTGGCCCCGACCATTGTGAGATAATGTTGGATCCCAAGGAAAAGTGACGAGGTAAATGGTGGTTTGTCGTCGATACCGTACTCTACAAGTGACGTATCATCACTTGTCATACCAATCCCTTCATTACTCAATTCGAGACTTTACCAACATATATAACTCCCTGTCTCACCGAATTTATGTTAGATTATTGTCTTTTTGGTGGCACTGCCGGCTATCAATACCGACTGGCACTCCGAGCAAGTTATTCGGCATCTGACTGAAATGTAGCCAGTGCCTCGCGAGTCGGCAGCGCCGTCATCGCTCCGGGTTCAGTCGTCGTCAGTGCGGCGACGGCATTGGCGGTTGCAACGGCCGTCGGAAGCGACTCTTCAGCCGACAAGGCGGCGATCGCTCCGGCGGTAAACGCATCACCTGCACCAGTTGTATCGACCGGATCGACCGAATAGCCCTCGTGGCGCGAGATACGTGGTTCGTCGGTGTCGTTCCACGGCGCGTCGGGCGTTGCATATGCGAGTGCGCCCTCGCTTCCGAGCGTTAGGAGCGTTGTATGTGGACCGGCTGCACAGACGGTCTGTGCGATTGTTTCCGGTGACTGGTCAGTGTCGTATCCAGCCGCATTCAGATCTTCGGTAGTGACTTTTGCGACATCAGTAAGCGAAAATATCGTTTCGACTGAGTCGGCGAAATCGAAGTCGGTCCAGAGCTCCGGACGAGCGTTTGGATCGAACGAGACCGTCATTCCGGCGGCCTGTGCTTTCTCAGCGAGATCGATTGTGGCAGTCCGAGCCGGCTCATCGGCAAGCGTCACCCCGCCGATATGCACCCACGAAACACCCGCAAGCATGGATTCGTCAATCCGATCCGGATCGAGACGGGTATCAGCACTTCCGTTCCGGTGGAAGCTAAATTCACGTTCGGCGTCCGCACCGAGGCTAACGAATGCAAGGCCAGTATTGGCTGTTGGATCGCGCTCGATATAGGCGTCCGAGAGCCCTGCTTCTCGGAGTGTTGTCGCCAGGAAATCGCCGAACGGATCGTCGCCAACGCGTGTCCAAAAGCGAGGCGCTACATCGAGTCGAGCCAGCCCAACGGCGACGTTTGCAGGCGCACCGCCAGGGCGGCGATGAAACGATTCAACGGTCGCCAGTTTGTCAGCGGTAGCAGGCAAAAAGTCGATTAGCGTCTCGCCGGCAACTAGAACTGAAGTCATAGTTCTCAGATACCGCGCCGAGGACTTATATTCCGGGACAGAAGGTTGAAGCCGAACCGCCAATCACTAGTCAGGTATGAAACGGTTCCTCCGGTATCTCGCGTACCGCGAACTATACCGGACGGTCCGAAAGGCGGTGGCCTCGTCGTCAAATCGCTCGAACACGTCAGATCGCGAGACGACTACGACGAAGGGTTCTGAAAGCGGCGGGTCGACGGCGGTAGCTGCTGAACAGCGCCACCAGTTCGACGCCGATTCCGACCTCCCAGCGAACGGCACGCCGATCACCTCCCCAGCACAGCTCAAGGCCGTGCTTCAACAGATGGATCCCTACGAGTTCGAACACTTCATTGCCGAGCTATGGGAGCGAAAAGGCTGGAAAACCGAGGTCTCGGCCGCAGGTGCCGACAAAGGTGTCGACATTGTCGCCCGAAAGTCGACGCCGTATGACCAGCTGTTGCTTATTCAGGCCAAACGGTATGGGTCTGGGACAACGGTTGGCTCCCCGGATATTCAACAGTATGCCAGCCTCCGCCACCAGTACAACGGCGTCGACAAAGTACTGATTGTGACGACCAACGACTTTACTAGCCAAGCCAGAGAGATGGCCGAACGGCTCAACGTCAAGCTCATCGATGGTGATGGACTCGTCGAGCTACTCACCGAACAAGATGGTGCCGACCTCGTCGCAACCTATCTTGACTCCGTTTCACTGACTGAGTCGGCACCGACGGTTGGCGATCCCCAACCAACCACAGACGAAACCACGCAAACGGTCGGCACCACAGCGGAGACAACAGCTGAAGACGTTGACACCGACGACCATAGTGCCCGTACCGAGGATTACAGTGTCAACACTAACGGACACGGTGTTGGGGTGCCTCCGACGAGATGGAAACAGCTCATCACTGTCTCGGTGGCCAGCTGGATCGCACTGTTCGTCTTGATCACGACGCTTCCCGATTCACTTGCGAGTATCATGCTGCTTTTAGCGTGGTTCGGTCTGCCTCTTGGCATCTTTGGCGACACCCGAGCACTTCGTTCACACACTGACTGGCCGCGATTTCGGTGGGGCTATATTCTCACTGCAGCAATTCCGCTTTTCGCCATTGTACCAGGCATACTCTATCTCTGGAGGCGACCGACAAGTTCGCAGTGACTGAAAATCAGCTGTTAAATAGCGTGCACCTCGCGTCGGCAACAGCCGCCCTTACTCGCCGGATCGCGTTGTCGTACTAATCGGCTCCCCGTCGACAGTCGCCCGAACGTGTTCTTCGAATCGAAGCTGCTCTACCAGTGCTATGGATCGATCGTTGGCCGCCGGTGGCGACTCGTCATCGGCAGCCGGAAGAATCAGCTGAACAACCGCCCCCCGCGGTGAATTAGTCGTGATTGACAGTGTCCCGTCCATTCCATCGACAATCCATTTGACAAGCCAGAGGCCGAGCCCGCTGTTGTGCGCAAGGGGCGTTTCGACGCCCTCAGCGATAACCTGTTTCTCACCCGCCGGAATTCCGGGGCCGTTGTCACTGATTTCGAGTTGCACCTGATCGGTGTCGGGGAGATACGTTGTTGAAACCTCGATTTCCGGGCACGTCGTATCGTTGTGCTCAATCGAATTGTCCAACAAGTTTCTAATTGCCGTCCGAACCAAGGAATTGCCAATGATTACGGTCTCGTTGATTCGAGAGCGAATAACAACGTGTGGACACTGCTCGTGGACAGCTTCGATTTCTTCTCGAACGATTCGCGAGAGGTTGAGTTGGCGAAGCTGCCGGTCCATGCCGTGGAGCTGTTGATCGATTGTCCGAACCTTTTCGCCGAGATTGACGAGCGAGAGCGCTTTCTTCCGAATTTTTCGACCGTGCTCGGCCACCGTTTCGTCATCGTCATGCGCCAACATTTCTGCATGGCCGATGACGACGTTCATATCATTTCGGAGGTCATGTCGTAGCACTCGGTTCATGACCTGCCGGCGTTGTTCAAACCGATGCTGTTCGGTGATATCGCGTGCAGTGAGGATCAGCCCATCGAGCGCCGACAGTGACTCAGTATTGTGAATCGTTAGCTCGAAGAGTTTCCAGCCATCACCAGCGGTTTCGATCCGACAGTGGTTGCTCACTGACTCACCGGTCTCAGCAACCGTCACAAGTGCACGCTTGATTGCCGCCCTGTCATCGGGGTGAACTGCGGTGACGAGAGTGTCTGAGACAGCAAGGTCATACGGAATCTCGATACTCGTCTCTGAAGCCGAGTTGAGATACTGAATCGAACCATCCGTGTCAAGCAGGGCGACAAGATCCGAGGAATAGCCGAGTGCTGTCTGGAGCTGTGCTTCGATCTGTCGTTGCATACTGACATCACGGAATAACAGCAGCGAACTCCCGGCAACGGGGTCATCGCCAACTGTCTCACTGCGGACAACGAACTGCCAGCGACGATCACCACAAACGATAGTGAGTTCAATACCGTCTGGGTCGGGTGAAAGCGAAAACTGACGGCCGTTGGCTGTCATCTCGGTTTTAGCGTCATCCGGTAGGTCCGCTGCAGGATGGTTTTCTCCGGTACCGAGCGCGACCAACACGTCACCGAACGGGAGTGAGTCCGTCGCGGCCGTACCGATCACATCCGAATCAAGACCAAGGATGTCGGACGCTGCGGTATTGAGATAGCTAATTGTTCCGGAGCCAGCAACCACGACAACACCTTGATCAATCGCAGCTAGGACTGCTGTAGAGAGATCGTCGGGAACCGAACCAGAGTCAGAATCCACGTCTGTTACTCACCTCCGGTGCCATCGAACCGCGTACACGACAGCCCACTCGCGAAATAACGCCGCCTCCCGTCCCGGGCGTAATCACCGGCTATCGGTGAAATGAAGAGAAATAAAAAAGAACGTGTCAACTGACACAGAGAAATATGATTCATTTGTACGTTCGCTCGCTCGGGAGTATTAGACAGGGTGATATAATATAGTCGGTTCAAATATCGATCCTGAGACCAATGAATTCACGATCATGCATACTCTAGTACGAAATCGGGTATATGTCAAATAGTCACAAATTGTAGTCGAGAACCCCTGAGCCAAGTGGTCGATGCCTGTCGACCGTTCATTTATATCTGTTCCGTTCGTTCGTACAGGTCAATGCGCTTGCGCCGCTTGGTTCGCGGACAGATCGACTGGTCGGATATCGAGATGGTTGTCCGATCTATCGCCAACCGGTATGACAAGCCGGCGGTTCACGCGCGCTTTCTTGAAGCCGACAACTGGCTTTCGACGCCGCTGGTAATCGACGAAGAACTATTTGTCAAAATAATTAGTAAGCAGAATACACTCGTTCACGCGCTGTTTACTACTGGTCGGAATCTCGGCGCGTTTTCCAGTGGGACGGCCGGCTTTTTCGAATCGTTTCAGACGCCACTCGAAATGGCGCAGCATGAACTGGCGGCAACACGAGAGATGCGGGCACTCGGTATCAACGCCCCCGAACCGATCGAGGCGTTTGGAGTCGACGAATTCGGTGTCGTTGTCTTCGAGTATCTCCCGGATTTCATCTCGCTCAATGAACTTGATCCGGAAACCGAATCGACCCTTGCCGTTGAGCTGTTTAAAACGCTCAAAACGCTTCACGACGCTGGGCTCGCCCACGGCGATCTTCGCGGCGAAAACGTCTTGATTTTGGATGGCGAACTCTACTTTATTGATGCAACGAGTGTCAACAGCCAAGCCCATGAGGCGATCAGATCCTACGACCTCGCCTGCGCGCTCGCTGCGCTCGAACCACGTATCGGTTCCCGAGAGACAGTCGCCGCAGCCCTCACCGTCTATCCGATCGAAGCGATGTTGCAGGCCGTCAACTTTCTCGATTTCGTCCGTATTCGGCCGGATCATGATTTCGACCCCGTCGGGCTGAAAGGCGAGATCGAAAAACGTGCAACCGACAGTCAGCGCGCCTAACCCGCGGTGACGACCGATTCAGCAGGGTAAAAACGTGGGGAATGCGGTGGCTTTCGATGTCGAGAGGAGCTTGGCTGTGTCGGTTAGTCAGCATTCGTCGACGGCACACCGAGTTCATCGAGGGCGATGTCGATGATGGTTGCTTCGACCAGTGCTCGGGTCTCTGTCATCGGCTCGTCTGCTGCGGCAAGCACATCGTGGCTTCGGGCAAGCAGCCGTTTTTCGAGCCGTGTCTGGTCGGGAACGTCCTTGGTAGCCGAAAGCAACGCTTCAAAATCCTCGCGCAGATCAAATGACGCATAGGCGACGTTGCATCGCGAGAGCGGATGGTGGCCCATATCGAGTGTCAGTTCACGGACGAGTTCCCAGTCATCCGCGCAGAACTGTAGTGTAACGGGGCTGACGATATCGCGCCACGCAATCGGCGCGCTATTTTTCATCAGTGTGACTGCTCGCGGTGGGACTTCGATCCGACTGGCCGTCTTGGGATTCCCGCAGAGACAACACGGCGTCTCGGTTCGCCCGGTGTACATACGTGTCATAGGTCGCCACCCAGTATGTGACTTCTGCCAGTCACCGGGTGAGAAACATCGATAAGGCAGCGTGCCCAACGAATCACTGACTAACGTCTGTCGGCCGACCGAACAGCGATCACTGACGTCGACTGCCGACCGATCCACGACCGGCCGACGACTGATCAACTGTCAGCCGGCTAACGACAACCACAACTCATGCGTCCAGATACCAAGCTCATCGCCGCGAGTCTGTTTGGGGTGTTTCTTGCCACAGTCATTACCGTCGGCTCTGTTTTCGTCCCTTCGGCGCTCCACGTCGGATTTCTCTTGACGATTGCGCTTGTGGTGTTTGGACTCTCGATGCTCGTTGGGTCGGTGGGGCTGTTGTGGTACGGTGTCCACACGGCTATGGACTCGGCGACGGGAATAGCCTACAGGAAACACACACAGCTTCGACACTGGGTCGAAGACGCTGAGGCTGACAGCCCACTGCTTCGACACGCACCACTCTCGGCAGTGCTCGCATCGACCGACCCGCGACCAGCCGAACAACAGACAGCTGACCGTGTTTCGGCCATCCATAGCCGCTATGTCGAGGGCGAGTTGGATGACGGCGAGTTCGAAGCCGAACTCACTGAACTGCTAGTCGACGACAGTGCCGGAACCGATTTCGAGGAGCGTGAACGGGTTTTTGAGGAACTTCGGTAATGGCCTGAATCGATACCGAGCTGAACGACACTCGGTTGCGACACTGCTCATGGTCAGTCGTTCTCGGAGGCGGCTTACTGTTTGGCACGTGCCTATTGTCAGTTACTGTTCGGCAAGCTCTAGGTACTGATTCCACGTCGGCTCGGTGGCTGGCGCAACAATCTGCATTGGGAGTCCGTGCTCGTCAGTTGGTGGCTCGCTCGGCACGGGGCGCAGTGGCTGCTGGCCGGCCGCAGCCAGTATCAGTGCATCAATAATGTCGTCACGGGCGACGTCCTTGCGATAGTACGCCGAAAGGGCCGTCTCGTAACACGCCTGCCAGCCAGCGATGGTGTCATCGAGAACGCCGAAGCGTGCAGCACGTCCCGGAGCACTTGATTTGGGCTGGGCGATTGGATAGCCGTCGTTGAGTGTCGCAAAGCAGTGCTCGGGGTGGCTTTCGACGACGAGAGCCGCCGGCGGTGTTTCACGAAGCAGTAGATCCATTTCGGCGATTTTGTCTGTGATATTCCACGCCTGCTGTGAGATCCCTGAACCGAGTTGCTCGCGCTGTAACTCGTTGGCACGATCATAGAAAGCGGTCTGACCCGCCGTCTGGCGGTACTCGACGACTGCTCGACAGGGAGCCGGAAAAACCGAACTCCCGCGGACACCAAGCAGACGGCGGGTTTCGATGTCGCACTCGCGGGCCCCGGTATTCGAGAGCCCAATGGGGATGTCAACAACAACACGGTCGGCCCCGGTGTGGGCGTCGAAGACGGTAGGTAGGTCCTCATACAGCCCATGATCGAGTGCCTGCCGTCCTGTCTCGTCACTGGCCGACCAAACTGCAAACCAGCCGCCTGAACAGCCATCGAGGCCGACGACGTACTCGGTATCGTGGGATTCCATGAATGAACTCAGCGTCCCACGTATCAATTCGTGTGCATACCGGCAGCACTGACTATGTGGCATCTATAATCATACAATATTCGATAAGTGGTGAACAGATTTCGTCTTTTCCTGGGATTTTATCGCTTCTAAGCCGGTTTGACAGGACGTTCAATCCTCTCGGATAGTGCACAGGTATACGTAAATTGGCCCAGTTTGTGCTCGCATGGAACTGGCCCCGCAGCTCCTGATGACGGTGCTGATGGGTATCGGGCTCATTATCATCGCCTTCTGGATTGACCGCTATCGGCGAGAATCAGTTTCTGCGCCCTCATTTGGCCCCGGTGAGGGAACCAGAAGTGCCTATGTCGAACGCGAGAAGCCAGCCGGTCTCACTCGCTGGCTGACAACGGTCGACCACAAGGATATCGGGATTCTCTACGGCCTGTTTGCGATCACTGTTTTCGCGTTTGCTGGCATCGAGGCGCTGTTGATACGCATCGAGTTGGCGACCCCCGAGACGACGTTGATCGCGCCTGCCACGTACAACTCACTCATGACGAGCCACGGGATTGCGATGCTGTTTCTATTCGGAACACCGATTATCGCGGCCTTTGCCAACTACCTGATTCCGCTGGTGATCGGAGCAAACGACATGGCGTTTCCGCGAATCAATGCCATCGCTTTCTGGATGTTGCCACCGGCAGCCCTCTTGATTTTTAGCGGGTTTTTCGCCGAGCCGTTCGGCTTTTTTGAGCCGCCACAGACCGGCTGGACGATGTATACGCCGCTATCGGCCGGTGAGGCCGGTGGGAGCAGCGATGCCGTCGGTGGCACCGGAGTCGACCTAATGTTGTTGGGCTTGCATCTCTCGGGGGTCGCGACGACAATGGGGGCGATCAATTTCATCGCGACGATCTTCACCCAGCGTTCGGAAGATGTCACGTGGGCGAATCTCGACATCTTCTCGTGGACGATTCTGACCCAGTCGGGACTCATTCTCTTCGCCTTCCCGCTGCTGGGAAGTGCGCTGTTGATGTTGCTTGCAGACCGCAACTTCGGCACCTCGTTTTTCCTCGCCGAGGGCGGTAGCATCCTCTGGCAACACCTGTTTTGGTTCTTCGGGCATCCCGAGGTCTACATCCTGGTGTTGCCGATGATGGGGATCATCAGCTACGTCCTGCCGCGGTTTGCGGGCCGGAAGCTCTTCGGATTCAAATTCGTCGTCTACTCGACGCTCGCAATCGGCGTGCTGTCGTTCGGCGTCTGGGCACACCACATGTTCGCCACCGGCATCGATCCGCGGCTTCGGGCCTCCTTTATGGCGATTTCGATGGCGATTGCGATTCCCTCGGCCGTCAAGACGTTCAACTGGATTACGACGCTTTGGAACGGCCGTATTCGGCTGACGACGCCGATGCTGTTCTGTATCGGCTTCGTGGCGAACTTCATTATCGGCGGCGTGACGGGCGTCTTTTTGGCGTCGATTCCGGTCGATCTCGTGCTCCATGACACCTACTACGTCGTCGGGCATTTCCACTACATCGTGATGGGGGCAATCGCCTTCGCCGGCTTTGCGGGCATCTATTACTGGTTCCCGCTCGTCACCGGCCGGATGTATCAAGCCAGCCTCGGAAAAGCGCACTTTTGGTTTTCGATGGTCGGCACGAACCTGACCTTCTTTGCGATGATCCTGTTGGGCTACGGGGGCATGCCCAGACGGTATGCGACCTATCTCTCTGTGCACGCAAACCTGCACTTGTTGGCGACTGCCGGAGCCGTGATTTTGGCGATCGGCCAGCTCATTTGGGTCTGGAACATGGTAACTTCGTGGTTCGAGGGCCGACTCGTCGAGGGCGAGGACCCGTGGAATCTCAAATACGACGACACCTACACTGCCGAATGGGACTGGTTCGACCGTCGGCGAGAGCCGGTGCTTGCTGATGGGGGTAATGGGGAAACAGCCGGGAACGCCATAGCTAGCACGGACGCCGCAGTCAGTACGGACCACAACGACGACACGGACACCGCAGCCACCACGGACTCTAGGAACCACACCGACACCGTAACCACCACCGACACCAATGACGACATGAACCCCGACGACGACACCGAATAGATCGGTCTCGACACCCACAGTTGTCGGGACGCGTCTCAACGGACAGATGTGTTACCTGGTTACAACCCAGTCAGCGAAGGGATATATCAAGTCGATGCGTATGCAGTTACATGATGCAACCACATCCGTCACTGATGGAGGCCTCGAAATGAGTGATGCTGGCTACGACGCGGGCAGTGAGATTCCTGTCACCGCCGAAAAACCCGACAGCGCGATCAGTGTCACCGGCACCGACCACATCACGCTCATTGGGAGCAACGAGGCCGACACGGTCGCTTTCTACCGTGATATCCTCGGCATGCCGCTGGTTCTTCGGCAGCCGAATCTCGATGATCCCTCACAGACGCACCTGTTTTTCGATACGGGTGACGGCCGCATTGTGACCTTCTTTGTCTCCGATGATCGCCCATCGAACCGCGGCCGTCAACGGATCGGCATCGGTATGGTTCACCATCTCGCCTTCTCGGTCGACCCCGAGCGGTTCGACGAGGTCAAAACCGCCTTAGACGAGGAGGGAATCCGGTTCAATGAATTTGACCGCGGCGCATTCCACTCACTGTACACCACCGACCACAACGGGCTCGTCATCGAACTGGCGACCGACAAGTACGGTATTCCCGACGAGCGTCGTGGGGAGGCGCTGGCGACCGCACAACGAATCCGCGTTGCCGAGGGCGCATCCTACGTCGATGACCACCATCTGGCCGCAGCGCTCGAGGAACTCGGAATCGAGTACGACCCGGTTGCTCTCGGCGAAGCTGATTCAGGCGTCGGTGGGCTCTGAACCGGTGATGGAAACCCGAGACGGCCCGCCGGACGCGTTTGGCTCGGCGTACCGACTGCTCTCGACGGCGGTCACCCCCCGGCCGATTGGCTGGATCAGCACCCAGAGCACTGCCGGCGTCGACAACCTCGCACCGTACAGCTTTTTCAACGTCGTCGCACTCGATCCACCCGTCGTCATGTTCGCGCCGGTCGGCAGCGACGAACTCAAAGACACGCCACGGAACGTCCTCGACACCGAGGAGTTCGTTGTCAACATCGTTACTCGCGAGCTCGTCGACCAGATGAATGCAACGAGTGGCTCGTTGCCGTCCGGCGAGAGCGAGTTCGACCACGTCGACATCGAGCGTGCACCCAGCGTTGTTGTCAGCCCTCCACGCGTTGCCGCCGCGAAGGTCACCTTCGAGTGTGAGCTCTACGAGTGGCTTTCGGTCGGCGGGAGTGTGATGATCCTCGGGGAAGTCGTTCACGTCCATGTTGCCGACGAGCTACTCACTGCGGGTCAGATCGATATCGATAAGATCGATACCGTTGGGCGACTCGCCGGCAGCCAGTATGCCGCAACAACCGGCCGGTTTTCGATCGACCGGCCATCCTAACGGCGACAAAGCTGAACAGCCGGGCTTTATTTTTCTGTGACTGATATACCAGCGTATGGAATTACTCGACCGGGGCTCTGCAGGCGATGCCCGCATTGCGGTCGTCGGCGGTATTCACGGCGATGAGCCAGCCGGCGAGGCCATCGTGAGACAGCTTGCCGAAACGCTTCCCGACCCGGACGAAGCAGACGGCGAGGGGCTCATTCGCCTGATTATTGCGAACGAACCAGCAATCGAAGCCGAGACGCGGTTCACCGACACCGACCTCAACCGGGCATTTCCCGGTGATTCCGAGAGCGACGAGTACGAGTCACGACTCGCTGTCGACCTTGCGGACGCACTCGATGGATTTGACGCCGTCCTTGCCATTCATACCTCTCACAGCGTCCCGCCACCGTTTGCCATCTATAGCGAACTCACCGAATCGGTCCGCCGAACCGTCGCCGGCATGCCCATTGAGTACGTGCTTGATGCGGGTGGGCTACGCGGTACAACACTCGATTCGGTTATTCCCCACGCAGTCTCGGTTGAAGTCGGCCGACAGGGAAGCAGGGAGGCCGTCGAGTTCGGCTCTGAGGCGACACGGGCGTTTCTCCGGGCTCACGGCGCGCTCGCCGACGAATCGCCGACGTTCACGCCGACGACAATTATTGTGGGAATCGAGGAAGTACCGAAAGGCGGTGGCGAACCGCACGTCAACTACGTCAACTTCGAAGAAATCCCACAGGGGGCTGTCTTCGCCAGCGACGATGTCTACACCCACCGTGTCTCGGAACCAGGTATCGTCCCCGTTCTCGCGAGCGAACACGGCTATACGGACATTTTTGGCCTCTATGGGCGGGTCGCTGGGACGCTGTCGCCACCCGGTGACCAGTCGGCTTTCAAGTCAAACGACTAACGGGCTGGCGATGACTGTCGACGATTCAGTAGATCGAGGCAGACAGCAGTGTTCCGGCTATTAGCGTTGATATTCGCGGCCATGTGTTTTTGTTGCCATAGCTGCCAGAGGCTGTATGATACGGGTATCGGGGCTTGAGAAAACCTACGGCGATTTTGCCGCCGTCGTCGGGAGCAGTTTCGAGGTCGACGCCGGCGAGATTTTCGGCGTCGTCGGCCCGAACGGTGCCGGAAAAACAACAACGTTGAAAATGCTTTCCGGGCTGATCGAACCAACGGCGGGAACCGCAACTGTCGCCGGCTTCGACGCTGCAGATCCCGAAATGCGCCACCAACTCGGCTTTCTACCCGAAGAGTCGCCACTATACGAGGAGATGACTCCACGGTCGTATCTCCGCTTTTTTGCCGATCTGTATGACGTGCCGCGGGCAGTCGGAACCGAGCGAATCGAATCAACGCTCGATCGGCTCGAACTGCAGTATCGCGACCGTCGGCTGGGCGATATGTCAAAGGGGATGAAACGGAAGGTCGCTATCGCTCGTTCGCTGGTCAATGATCCCGAAGTCCTCGTCTACGACGAACCCGCGAGCGGCCTGGATCCACTCACGACGAACTCGGTTCTCGAATTCACCCGCGAACTCCGCGACGCCAACAAGACGGTGATTTTCAGCGCCCACAATCTCTATCACGTCGAAAGCGTCTGCGACCGAATTATCATCATGAACGAGGGCCGGATTATCGCCCGGGGCAGTATCGACGAGATTCGTACACAACACGGACAGACGACCTACCACGTCTTCACCGACGTCGAACTCTCCGAAACGGTGCCGACAGATGACGGCCGCCATCGGGTCGACGTCGAGACAATGGCCGCTGTTGAATCACTGCAGACAGCAGCGGCCGACGCCGGCGGCTCGGTTGTCGATATTCGAACCGATGAGCCAAGTCTCGAAGCGATCTTTTTAACACTCACCGGGCGACCGATGGCCGGCCCCCGAACCGCTCGGGCGACCGAGCCGACGGCGTCAGCAACCGACTTTTTACCGGCTGACTCCTCACCGGCTGATTCCCAACCAGCTGATTCCTCGATGGCCGACACGGAGTCAACACAGTGAGTCGGCGTCAACGGCTCCGCCGCATCTGGCGGATTGCGCGGTGGGAGAGCACCCAAAGCCGAGTCAGTTTCGACCGGCGTACGCTCCTTGTCGGGCTGTTTCTCGTCCTCATCGTCGGGAGTATTGGTCTCACCGCGGTTGCACTCGGCGTCGCCTCGCCAGCGCCGAACACCGATATTTACCGTGTCGGTATCGACGCTGACAGCCCATATGCTCCGGTTGTCGAACAGCACAGTGCACTCACAATGCGGCCTGCCGATCCGGCCGCGCTTGACGACGGCGAGATTGAGTTGCTGGTTCGCTCGGGCCAGCAGTCGGGAACCGTCACGCTTGAAGCCGGTGCAGAAACCGAACTGACGCCGGTCGCCTCACTGAGCGTCACACCGGTACAGAGTGACAAAGGCAGTGCCGCGCTGACGACGTTCCGTGCGGCTGTCGAGCGGTACAACGACCGGCTGATGCCGCTTGAAACAAACGAGACTGCGGCCTATCCCGTGCAGGTCGAACTGCAGTACCGGAGCCAGTCATCACTCTCACCGGATGGGTTGCCAACGGCTGACCCTGCGGATGTCGATGACGACGATACAGCGGGCGACGGCCGTGATGACGACACAGCCGATGGAGGCGGATCTACCGGCGCTGCTGACGACACGGTGGGTGACGATCGCGATGACACAGCGACATCTGATAGGGACGATAGCGTGGCCGACCGCGATGATCCTGAACTGGCCGACGACCGCTCGCTGCTCGGCGGGCTCTTCGGTGAGCCGACCAGCGGCTCGCCAGCGGATATTCAGCCGCCGTTTCCGTTCTCCTCGCTGCTGTTGGCCTTTCTCTTTCTCGTTCCAATGAATTTCGTCATTCAGGCCTACGGCAGTACGGTGCTCAACGAACGGATTGGCCGTCGCGGCGAACTGTTGCTTGTCGCACCGGTCCACCGTCTCGACATTGTCGCCGGCAAAACCCTGCCTTACCTGGCCGCAGCGGTCACCGTCACAGTTGCGATTGCACTCGCCATTGGCGGCGGGGTCGTCTCGATTTTGGCCGTTATCCCGGTTGCATTCACATTTCTGGCTGCGACCTTTGTCGGCGCGATGTTTGCTCGGTCGTTCAAAGAGCTCACGTTTGTGACGGTGACGATTTCGGTGTTTCTGACGACCTATGTGTTCGTTCCGGCGATCTTCACGAACGTCACGCCGATCGCACTCATCTCGCCGCTCACACTCGTTGTCATGGACCTACAGGGCGATGCGATCGGTATCGGGGCCTACACGTTTTCGACCGCGCCGTTCTACCTCAGCGCGGGTGTGCTTTTTCTGCTTGGAACGGGTGTCTACCGTGAAGAGGATATGTTCACCCAGAAAGCAGTTCCGCTGAAATTCCTCGATGCGCTTGATGCCCGCCTTTCGGGTATCTGGTCGGTCGGACTGCTTTCGGCGCTCTTTATCCCGTTCGTCTTTATTGCAGAGTTGCTCGCGATTGCGGTCTTGTTTGTCCTCCCGATCGAACTCTCGGTGCCGTTGTTGCTCGTCGTCATTGCGGCAATCGAGGAAGTCGCCAAAAGCATCCACATCTATGCCGGCTTCGAGAGCGACCGGTTTGCTCGCTCTGGACGGCTGGCGCTCGTTCTCGGGGCGGTCTCAGGTGTGGGCTTTTTCCTTGCCGAAAAGTTCACCGCGGTCGCACAGGTGGTTGGCCTCCCTGAACTCGCCATCGGGCAGGCAGCCTTTACGCCGGCAGGTATCACACCCTCAACAACGCTCGCACTGTTGGCTGCCCCACTTGTGTTACACGTCGTGACCGCCGGCATTTCCGCACTGGGTGCACAGCGAAACGTCCGGTGGTATCTCGTTGCACTGGCTGTCGCAACCGTCGTCCATGCGGGGTACAATTTCGGGGTGGTGTCGATCTATGGGTGAGCTAACTGACCGGCTCGGTGACCGACGGCTCACCATTGCGAAACGAGAGCTGTGGGTATTGGGCCGCGAAAAGACGATTGTCCTGGCGCTGGTGATTCAGCTCTTCGTTGCCGGGTTTTCAGGCTTTCTGGTTGTCGGGCTCGTCTCGCTGTACGACCCCGGAAGCGTCGATGGCTACCAGATCGACGTCGCGGTCACCGGTGAGGCAACTGACGAACTACTGGCAGCACTGGACGAACGCGATGCGGTCAGTGGCACGTCGTATGACGATCCCGCTGCTGCCTTCGGGGCCTTCGAGGACCGACAGGTACAGGCGGTGTTTGAAACGACGAACCAAGATGGTCGGATCGCGGTCGTGCTGACAGCCCCCGAGGGAAGTATCGAAACAACGCTTGTTGTCTCCGAAAGCCAAGAGATACTACGGGCTCTCGAGCGCCAGCAGCGTGCCGAACGGTCGGCGTTCCTCACAAACAGCCCGCTTTGGCTGCCATCTGATAGCGGTGGCAACCCGTATTTCGACTTCACCTATACGATTTTGCTCCCTCTATTGGTCTTTTTGCCGGTGTTCATCAGTGGCTCGCTCACTGTCGATTCGATCACCGAAGAGGTCGACCGCGGCACGCTCGAACTTCTTCGGGTTGCGCCAGTCTCAATGACGGCGATCGTTGACGGCAAAGCACTCGCGATGATCGCGATCGCCCCGGTGCAGGCGATGGCCTGGCTCGTGTTACTGACGTTCAATGGTGTTGGGGTCGCCAACGGCGGCTGGATCTTCGTCCTCGTAACGGCACTAACGACGATTGTCGTTGCGATGGCGGTCGCGATTGCGCTGCTCGCACCGGACCGACGCTCCGCGCAATTGTTGTTCTCGATCGCCGTGCTGGTGTTTTTCGCTGGCGTGTCGGTGTTGCCGGGCGGGCCAGCGAATACCGCAGCACTGTTGGCTATTGACAGCGCGACGGCGGGCACAAACGCAGTTGTTGTCATCTACGCGTTGCTCGCGGGTGTCTTTGCAGTCGGTGTGAGACGGCTCGCCGGACGTGTCGATCCAAGCACGCTGTAGCTGAATACAGAAAGTGTGAACACAGAACGTGGGAAAAACAGCGCGCTGTTCGGATTACTCAGCGTTGCCAGCTAGCTCCGGTGGTGTTTCCATGCCGATGCCACCGGAGAGTTCGATCTGCGGGTAGGGGATGTTGATACCGGCCTTGTCAAAGCGGTGTTTGACGTTTTTGACGTACTCACCACGGGTCTTGACGAAATCGGACCGTTGGGGGTTTGCAATCCAGACCCGAGACTGGAGGCCGACATACGAGTCTGCCAGTTCAGTGAGTCGCACCGACGGACCAGGATCTGAAAGAATGTCCGGATGCTTTTCGGCCTCGTCGATAATGATCTCAGTCGCCGTGTCGATATCGTCGTCATAGCCGATGCCGAAGACGAACTTGAGTCGGAGACGGTCGCCATCGACAGGGTTTTTGACGACACCTTCGGTGAGTTCCGAGTTCGGAACTGTCAGCAGTTCGTTATCGAAGGTTCGAACGCGAGTGACGCGGAAGCTGATGTCTTCGACTATTCCCGAATTATCATCCCACTCGATCCAGTCGCCGATTTTGAAGGGTTTGTCGGTGAAAATGAAAATCCCGGAGACAAAATTCTGGATGACGTTCTGCATTGCAAACCCGATTGCGAGCGTGGCTGCGGCTGCAATTGTCGCAAGCGAGGTGAGAAAGTTGCCAAAGCCGGCAAAGCCGAAGGCAATTGCAATCGCGATAAAAACGACAATCACGCCCGTGATTTTTTTCAGTGGCCGCGTCGCATGTTCGTCGAGTCCGCGAGCGATGAACGCACGGTCGACGAGGGGCAACAACAACGCCCGTCCTGCTAAATAAACGACCGTAAGGACGAGTACAAATGTCAGTGTAGCCCCGATAGCCTCGGCATAGGGGATATTGTTTTCAAAAAGAATGTTTCCGAGGGCTGTACTTGTCTGGATTGGACCGTTCGATATCATGTAAGAACAGCGGTGTTTCCACGGGTTTCGACCAGTTCGGCAGCGACTTTTTCAGCCAACTCAGCGGCCAACTCGTCGGTGTCTTTCGTTCCCCGTGCTGCACGAAGGAATTTGACCTTGACCAGTGTTCTGTCCTGTAGTTGGTCTCGAAGCTCATCCGTGACAGCCTCAAGTCCGCTTTTGCCGACCCAGACGGTCACATCGAGGTCGTGTGCTGCTTTCCGAAGCTCATGAGAATCCATGGTGCAGTTGAGTAAACACGCGAATGGTTTGAAGCTTTAGATACCCACGTTCGAAAACACCATGCAGTCGGGATGACTCGATATGGTTAGACTGATCCAAACGTTCAATTAGCTGTGAGAGAAATGTTGCGTACACAGTTTCGTGTAGGTTAATGACAGACACAACACCACCACCGTCTGCCGGGACAATCGAACCGATCCACTCCGGGATCACGGCGTTGGATACGCTTCTCAACGGTGGTTACGTCCGCGGCCGGACGTATCTTATTCAGGGTGTTTCGGGAACCGGAAAATCACTGCTGGGCCAACATTTTCTCGAAGCAGGGCTCACAAATAATGAGACGGTCGTCTACATTCACGGAGAGGAAGCACAACAGGACATCATTGTCAATGCGGCCCAACTTGGCATCGACATTCACGACGCCGAGTTTCTCGATATCGGTCCAGGGACCGACTTTTTTGCAGAGGACATTACCTACGACCTCGTCGAGACCACCGCAATCGAGTCCGAACGATTTACCAAAGACATCAAACACGTACTCGATGATGTCGACCCCGACCGTCTCTTGATCGACCCCGTTACGCAGTTCCAGTACGTCGAACGCGACGAGTACCAGTACCGAAAGCGACTCCAGTCGCTTATTCGGTATCTCCGTGACCGACAGGTTACCGCTGTTGCGACCAGGACGGTTGCCAGAGCCAACGAGACAGCGCTCGCTCACGATGGGTTCGAATCACTGAGCGACGGTATTGTCAACCTGTACCTCAGTGAGAGCGAACGGCGAATTGCGGTCCCAAAACACCGTGGGCTGGGCCAACGCGACGGGACACACGGCCTCGAAATTCGAGCAAATGGGGTTGAAATCTATCCCCAAGTGATTCCCGAACACCGCGAGCGAACATTCAATCCTGAACCGATTGGAACCGGCCACGAGACGCTGGACACACTACTTGGTGGCGGCTTCGAACGGGGGACGGTCTCGTTTATTAGCGGGCCGACCGGAATCGGCAAATCAATCACGGGTGCACAGATCCTCACTGGGGTTGCAGCAACGGATGGAACGGCGCTTGGATACCTGTTCGAAGAATCGATTGAGCAGTTTACCTACCGGGCTGAAAACCTCGGTCTCCCAATCGGTTCGTTGCTTGACGACGAATCGTTGATCCTCACCGAGTTCGAGCCACTGGTCCGGTCGGCCGAAGAGTTCGGCCAGCACGTGCTCGCACAGTCAGACAAACACGATCCAGATGCTATTCTTCTCGACGGTCTCTCGGGGTACAAAATCTCGATGCAGGGCGATGACCAACGGCTTGTCCGTCGGCTCCACGGACTGACGCGGGTATTGAAAAATCGTGGCATTGCCGTGATCGTGACAGACGAAGCAGGCCACCTGACGGGGATTCCACAGGCGACCAGCACGAATACGAGCTACATCGCAGACAACATCGTCTTTCTCACCTACGTCGAAGTCGACGGGACGCTCCAGCGGGCGCTTGGGGTGTTGAAAAAGCGGCTTGGCGATTTCGACAGCCGGTTCCATCGGGTTACGATCTCACAGGAAACCGGACTACAGATCGGTGGGCCATTCGATGACGTCCATGGAATCATGCATGGCGCGCCAGTCCGTCGCGATCAAGCAAGCCGGTATGCCGACCAGCCTGCCAATGAATGACGACGTACCGCACAGCGACGAGAGCCGTCATCGCGTCCAACTGATTGTTCACAGCGAGGGCGACAGGGCAGCGCTTACCGCACTGCTTGAAGACCAATACGAGATCGTCGTCAACGAGACACTCCAGCCGGCAGACTGCTATCTCATTGGTGATACAATGTTTGGACGCTACCGCGAGGCGTTGTCCCAGCGCAAGCAGGCCGCTTATCCCGCGTTCTGTCCGGTCCTTCTGATTCATCGCTCCGGGGACCGCGGACAAGTCAGGATTCCAGCGCCCGACGAAGCGGACGGTCCGGCCATTATTGACGAACTGGTTTCAGCACCCGTCGACAGACCGACGATCGTCCGCCGGCTCGAAAATCTGTTGGCACGTCGCTCCCAGTCACTCGCGCTGGCACGACAGTATACAGAGATCCAGGTTCGGTTTCAACGGCTTTTTGAGTCAACTAATGATGCGATTTTCGTTGTCACCGCCGACGGCGCTGAAATCCTTGAGTGCAACCCCGCAGCCTGTGAACTAGTCGGTGAGACACGTGAGACGATCCGCAAACGGGATATCCGGACGTTCCTGCATGGAACCGACGAAACCGTTCGTTCGTTTCTCAACGCGGTACAGACAACAGGGGAGGGGTGGAGTGATTCATTGGTCTGTAACACAACGACCGGAGAACGACGACATCTCGAGATTTCAGCAGCAGCCGTTTCTGCTGAAACCCGCTCGCAGATCCTGTTGTCCGCCCGGGATATCACGGATCGGACGGCCTCCCAACAAGAACTCGAACTGAAAACGCAAGCGATCGACGGCGCACCAATCGGGATTACGATTGCATCGGCGACTGAGGATGATTATCCACTGGTGTACGTCAACGATGGCTTCCGGACGCTGACGGGATATTCGCGAGCAGACGCCTATGGGCGGAACTGTCGGTTTCTCCAAGGCGAAGCCACGCAGGCAGAGCCGGTTGCCGCAATGCGACAGGCGATTGCCGACGAGGAGCCAGTCTCCGTCGAGCTTCAAAACTATCGAAAAGACGGGACGTTGTTTTGGAATCGGGTCACCATCGCCCCCGTCCGAAACAGTGAGGGCGACCTCACACATTACGTCGGCTTCCAAGAGGATATTACCAGCCGAAAAGAGCGCGAACGCGAGCTACAGCTGTTTCGAAAGGCCGTCGAAAACGCCAGCCAGGCGGTCATCATCACCGACCGTGATGGCGAGATCCAATACGTCAATCCCGCGTTCGAGGCACAAACCGGCTACAGCAAGCACGAGGCAGTCGACCGCTCACCGCAGTTACTCAATTCCGGAAAGCAGGACGATCCACTGTACGCCGAACTGTGGGAGACGATTCTGGCCGGCCACCGGTGGGAGGCGAACATCATCAACCAGCGCAAATCAGGTGAACTCTACCAAGTCCAGCAGTCAATCTCACCGATTACAGACGACGATGGGGAAATTACACACTTTGTCGCCATCGAATCCGACGTGACGAACCGCCAGCTCCGCGAACAGCAGCTTGCGGTTCTCAACCGCGTGCTTCGGCACAACCTCCGAAACGGGATGAATGTTATCGAGGGCAACGCATCGCTGTTGGCCGAATCGATATCGGATCCCGACGTAGAGCCGTTGGTTTCGGCCATCACGAAGCGGGCCGAGGACCTCTCGCGGCTCGGGCAGAAAGCCAGCACAATCCATTCGTTGTTCGATGACGCCCCCGCGACTGACTGCGCCTATGAGTTAGACGACCTCATCGCGACGGTTGAAAGCTCCTTTAGCTCGACGTACCCCGACGCACAGCTCTCAGTTGGCCCTGTTGACTCCGTTGCCGTCAGAGCTGATCGTCGACTCGAGTTAGCGCTGGCAGAGCTGCTGAGCAATGCTGTCGTTCACAACGACAAATCGGTTCCAAACGTCACCATTTCGGCAACTCGTGCGGACAACAGTCGGCCGGGTGACTGGATCGAAATCACCGTCAGTGATAACGGCGCAGGCATTCCTGAAGACGAATGGTCGGTCATCGAAACGGGAACTGAAACACCACTGAGACACGGAACCGGCTTGGGGCTGTGGCTTGTCTACTGGACAGTGTCACTGTTCGGTGGCGAGCTAACGATTGACACAGAAGGCGAACAGACGCGCGTCGTCCTCGTGATTCCACAGGCGACTGACTGAGGCGGACCGAAAAGCCCGATTGGTGGTTACAGTGTTTCGACAAGCTGTGGGAGACAGCCGTGCTCAGGTTGGAAATACGAGTAGTGGTCCTCGACAGCTGGCGTAACATCGACATCACGGTAGCCTGCCGGTGCGGCGTCTTCATCATCGATCCCGTTGTGGCCAACCGCACGGGTCCGGTCGGAAACACGGTACACCCAGCCGAGAACCCGATCATTTCGGCTATGGAAGTTGGTTACAGGTGTCTCGATTGCGTCGATCGCATCACCATAATAGCCCGTTTGCTCGACGCTCGTGTGGGGAATTGCCCCACCGAGGAGTGAGACCGAAGCAAGCGAGTGGGTGTGGTCGGTCTCAACAAGCGACCGGAGTGCTTCACTGCAGACGCGCGCACCGAGCGAGTAGGCGATGAGATGGATTGGTCGGCCATCGCTCGCTGCCCAGTCACTGAGCCACTCAGCGAGAAGCGGGCCGTTGTCATCGGCAGTCCGTTTTGCGGTGTCCCACTCAACGTCTGCATCCCAGCTGTAGCCGACGACTGGCGACGGCCGAAGGGGTTCAAGGCCGAGCTGCGTTGTATAGGCCTGATTCCGTGCGCCTGTGTCATCAGTATCGAAGCCGTGGACGAACACAAATAGCTCGTCGGCGTCATCGAAATCCCACGAACCACTGGGTTCGGGGCTCGCTGCGTCGCCGTCGGTACTTTCTGCAGTGCGTCCACGGGTAGAGACAGTCGGATAGTTCGGTGGGGCAGTGTAGCCACCGGAATCACCCTGTAGCGACCGGCTGATGTAGAGCGCCCCACCGCCGGCAAGCCCGAGTGCACCGCCCGCACCGATGAGGAGCCGGCGTCGAGTAATGCGGCGTCCGTCAGTGTCTGTGGAATTGTCAGCGATAGCGGAATATATCGTATGGCGAATAAATACCCACCGTTCACCGTACAGCCAGTTGTTGGCTGTTTATTCGGGACGATAGTCGCAACAAGGAGTCGATTTGAACGGTCCAACAGAAAGCTTTCCGAACGCTGTTGGTCTGTGGAGTACAATCCAACCGGCCAGTAAAACCCGACTGTTTTGATCGCTGAAAACAGTTGGTATCCAATGACACGTCTCCGTCCCGACGAGTTAGCTGTCCGGCTACAGGAAGCAAACGCACCGTTTGTGCTCGATATTCGCCCGTCAGCCGTAGTGGGCGCTGAAGCCATCGAGGGGAGCTATTCGCTCCCCGTTTACACTGACATCCAACGCGGAAACGAGGATGCACTCCGGAGCCGGCTGGCAGACATTCCGACCGATGCCGAAATTGTTGTCGTCTGTAAGATGGGCATCGTTGCCAAGCGTGCCACTCGTATTCTCCGCGAAGAGGGATACGACGCGAAAACGCTCGCTGGCGGAATGAGTGGCTGGCTGGGTTATCAGAACCAGACTGTGAGTTACAAGATACGGCGGCTGTTATGGGGGCTTCGGTAAGGGGTATTCACGGGTGTCGAATCCGGTGACCACGAAGGCTACTGACCGCCACGCAGCATCTGGACACGCGACTCCAGTTCGGCGATTGCGTCGGTCTGGTCGTCGGTGACGGCAACGATGTTGTCGGCAGCCACTTTCGTCTCCGAACCGTGTTCGCGCGACGCTTCGAGTGTTGTGGTCACCTCTTCGACAGTCGCTGCCTGATCATCAGTCGCCCGTGAGACCTCCGCAATGCCGTCGGCGGTCTGGTCGATAGCCGTCGCGATATCTTCCAAGGCGGTCAGCACCGAGGCAATCTGGTCACTCGCGGCCCCTATTTGCTGGTGAGACTGCTCGGCGGCATCGACGGTCGACCCGGTTTGAGTCTGCAGATCCGCGATATTGGCCGTGATCTGTTCGGTGTACTGACGCGTCTCATCGGCAAGGTTTTTCACCTCATCGGCGACGACCGCAAAGCCGTCTCCGTCATCGCCTGCTCGAGCCGCCTCGATATTGGCATTCAGCGCAAGCAGGTTGGTTTGTTCAGCGACATCAGAAATAATCTCGACGACGTTCTCGATATCGTCCATCCGGTCGCCAAGTTCCGTGACATTATCGACAAGCTCCTCACCGAGCTCGGTGACCTCGGTGGTGGCGGTGCGAGCATCCGAAGAGGCATCAAGCCCATCTTTGGCGGCCTCACGGGCCGTTTCAGCAGCCGTCCCGACCTCTTCGGCACTTGCAGCAACCTCCTCCATACTCGCACTAAAACTCTGCATCTCACTGACGCTTTCGACCAGCAGATCGTTTTGCTCGGTGACGTTGTGTGCGATGTCATCAGCAGCGGTGACCGCCCGCTCGACTGACTCACCGAGCAACGACGCTTGCGTGTCGACACGGGTGACAACATCCTGGAGGTTATCAGCCATCTCGTTTACTTCGTCGACGACGCTGAGCAGCCGGGAATCGATGGCGTCAGTGTCATTAAACGAGGCCCGAGCAGCAAGTCGGCCGGCGGTGAGCGACTGAAGCGTCTCGGAGACTTCGTCAACCAGTGCCTCGATCGCTTCCTGCCGTTTGCGTTCCTCGGTGAGGTCTTGGACTACCTCCATCGCACCGACGAGCTCACCCTGCTCATAGAGGGGCATCACCGTAATCCGGGCGTAGTGTGAGACGTCACCGCTGTGGTCTGTAAGTCGATCTTCCTTGATGTAGAGATTTCGTGAACGGTCTTCCAGCTGGAGGCCATAGACTTCATCGGCTGTTTTCGGTGCAGCAAGCACCTGCTCTATCATCGTTTTGTCAGTCGTGTCATAGAGGAGCATCCCAATGTCTGACCGACCGAGTGCCTCTTCTGCAGGAACACCGGAGAGTCCAGCCATGTCGTGATTCCACGCGCTAATCGTTCCCTCAGTATCGATCACGAAGACGGCCTGTGGGATTCCACCGAGTAGGACTTGCGTATCAATATCGAAAGCCTCGGTGGCATCTCGGGTGTCCGGTGGCATCTCACTCGGTGGACCATCGGTGCTTGTTGCTATTCGGACCTGTCCTCCATCGGGACGGGCAGCACGAGTATCGGGCAAGCCCTCAGTCAACCACGAACGCACCCACTGCAACGGACGTATGCGCATATTGTATTGTATATACATTTCACCGTCGTATACGTTCCCCACCAAAAATCATGACTGATAGCCAATAAAAGCGCAGCTATCCGGGGGATAATACGTGATTCACACCGTCTTTCAGCCCTCAAGACTGCACAACAGCTACCGAACCGTAGATTTCTGTTTGTTTAAGTAGGATTGCTCCTTTCGGTAACGACCTACGTGGCAATCTACAAATGTCTTCGCTGGGTCGGCTGTCGAATCGAAAACACTGCACCGCCTCTCTTTGAGCAGCAAATCTGACCTCGGTTCAAATTGACCCCGAAGATGGTGATAAGGGTGCTACAAGCGCAATACGACCCGATCCTTCGTGTCGCCAGTCAGGGTGGGTCGGTCCTGCCGGAGAGATTGTCACTCCAGACTGCTTACCACGGTTTGCTCACACCACCAATCTCGAACCGCGCACCACCGGTGTCACTGTCGGTAACCGAGACCTCCCAACCGTGAGCATCGGCGATTTCTGCAACGATTCCCAAGCCAAGCCCAGTTCCCCCGCTGTTGGTCGAATAGCCGCCTTCGAGTACTCGCTGCTGGTGAGCGACTGGAATACCGACGCCATTGTCGGCCACGAACAGCGTCGCAGTTGTCGACGTCTGGTCGTCGACACCAACGGTCACCGCCAGCGTATCAGCCGTGTCGTTATTGGTTCCGTGATCAATCGCGTTCCGAAACAAGTTCTCAAACAGCCGTGTAAGTCGGTCCGGGTCGGCGTTGATTTTCGTGTCTGTCTCGATCGATATGGAGGCTCCGGCCGTGTCGGTATAGCCCCACGCCTCCCGCGCGACGCTCTCAAGCGAGACTGCCTCGGGATTGGTCACTTGTTGGCCTTCACGGGCCAACTCGAGAACATCGTCGATGATCGCTTCCATGCGTTCGGTCGCTGCTTCGACCCGGTCGAGATTGTCCAGATCGCCGGTGATCCGGGTCTGTTCGATATAGCCATTAGCGACGTTGATTGGGTTTCGCAGATCGTGGCTGACGAGCGTCGCAAACGTGTCGAGTTTCTCGATTTGGGTTTCGAGTTCCCGTTCGCGGTGGAGCTGTTCGGTGACATCCTGTAATAAAAACAGCCAGCCGACGTGCCGCTCTCGGCCGTCGTACACGGGTGTCGACTCGATGTGATAGTGGACGTCTCCGAGTTCGACCGTCTGCTCGCTGGGTTCTGGACTAGCTGTCAGGGCCTCGTAAGCGGCTTTCGACGCTGAGAGTGTGAGCACGGTCTCGACGGTTTGTCCGATAACTGATCCCTCGACTCGGAGCATTTCGCTTGCGGCCGGGTTGACGTCGATAATCCGACTGTCGGTGTCGACAACGATCATCCCGTCTCGAACGTTGTCGATGACTTTCTGCCGGGCGATTGGCGAGAGGTCGACAAATCGATATTTGACGATTGCGACCGCAAAAAATGCACACATAAAAACGAACCCCAGTGGCGTCGTATCGAACTCGACAATCTCCGCTAAGAAAACGGCGTTCAGCGGCAGGGGCACGAATACGCCGGTCGCTAACAGCAAGACTTGTCCGCGGTAGAGCGCGCGGGTCGTCCGCACAAGGAGCTCAATAACGAGCAGCGAGGTCGCGATTACCAGCAGGTAGCCGTAGGCTGAATGAATCCAAAACGCCGGGCCCCACTGTTGGTCAACTCCCAGCGGGACAGTCGGATCAAGGCCGGTAAAGAACAGCTCTCCGGGATTGAGTATGGCGAACACAGCCAGCAGAACGGGGTGAATCGCCAGTACGGCCAGCAGTTTCGGAGTCACGTACCGTTCGCGGCCCGTGTATTCGAGTGCGAAAACGAACATTGCAGCCAGTCCGACCCCAACCCCGAGATACATGAACCGGATGCCAAAAACGGCGAGCGTCCCTGCGGATAGTGTCGAGACGAATAGTCCGAAAGACCAGACGGCAGCCGAAAACGAACCCACGCTCAGCGGTCCAGCTGCGGTTTTCTCGCGATGTTGCCATAACAGACCGGCCGTGATGAGTGCAACAACAGTCGAGAAAAAATAGATTGTACTAACTGCCAAGCTACTCGCCATCGTACGCTAGCCCTGTTTGTTGGAGTATCATTATATATTCCGATACCTGACTTTCGGTTGCCAGTACCAACAATCAGAGTATGTCAGGTTTGCTGACATAAGTTGATAGTCGACTTCCTGGATGGACTTCTCACGGTGCCTAATTAACGCTTTTCGAGAGTTCTGCTCCCGCTTTGAACTTCACAGTATCCGATGTATTTCCGTCGTCCACGAGATGTAAGCACGAGCCATCGAACGGTGTACACACGCAGTAGATGTCACCATTGGAGGAAACTGTCTGAGCAACCTGTTCGACGAGGTCACGATCCGGAAGCACGCCTACACGCTCGGCATCACGCAGGGTTCCGTCGAACAGCTGTGACCCGATTGGCGACACATCGTCGGGCAGTGCGCGTAGAATCATGTGTCCAGTAATTTCGCTTCCAGTGGAGCGTTGAAAATCAACAAAACCCGCTTTTCCTGCACCCCCTCCCCGCCCCTGCGTGGCGGTCAATACGGTCGTGGAGTCCTCGTAAAGACACGAGTCATCGACTACCCACCCACACGAGTAGATGAACTGGTCGTTATTGGTGTGCCGTTGGACGTGCAGTAACGCCGGGAACGGGCAGGGGCAGCCTGCTGGCTGTACGAGTACCTGACAGACAATCGTCGACGTGGATGACGCCGGACCATCTTCTCGACCCCATTCGCTTAACCTATCAATAGTAGCTGGTTGCCCATCGGACGTCACCCCGATCATCGACTTTTCATCGGTTGCGACGGGGGGCGAATTTATGACACCAACTCCGGAGCTGGATTGAACTACTTCGAGGCTACCGTACGTATGAATTGGTTCCGAGATTGCCGTCTGAGAGACAGAACCCCAACAGTACACCTGCCCCGCCGTCGAGAGGCCACCTCCAGAAGCGTGCTGCTCGCAGGACTCATCCTCGTCGTCATCGTCTTCGTCATCGTCAGTTGCAGCGAGTTTTCCGTAGTCGTTTGCCCCCCATGCGTAGATCTGGCCGTCCGTATCGGCTCGGCCGGTGATGAACTGGATAATTCGCTCCGGTGTAATCAGTTCCTTTAGGGTTGGCCCACCACGCGGTACCCGCGCGTCGGGGACCGTAATTACCGCCTGTTCACGCAACACGGGCTCGTTTTCGAGATACTCGTACATCGCACGTATCTCGTCATCACTCGCACCGACTAGCGACTGCAGTCGTTCGATCGAACGACGGACATGAGTTTGTGAATCTGTATCTGAGTCGTCATCCTCTCCGTTCGATTCATCGCCGAAGCTGGCTCTTCGCTTGTTTGAGCGGACCGAATTGTAGTCCAGAGCTTTCGCCGTGGAGGTGGTATTCGTCATCCATGCTTCGAGTTCGATCTCGCCTGAGAGGAACTGTTCTTCGATACGTACACTCGGAAAAAATTGGAGGGTGTCACCGGGGGTAACCGCGATTAGGCGGTCATCTCGAACCCCACCAAACATCGCTGCGGGGGACGCGCCGGTATTCGTTATAGTAGAAAACACACGGCTGAGACAGCCGCTCATGCTTCCGAGAGTCAGCACGCCGGCGGCTGTAAGGACTCTGCGACGACTACTGGTACCGTTTAACACGTTTTGTTTGCCACCGTTCGGTCTTCGTGGACTCATAACTGCATCTCATATACAAGGAGATAATATAGCCTTTCTTATGATTCTAAAGAGAATGGTCGCGGCAGGTTCCGACTCGGCTATCGAATGATCTTGACCTTTCAGGCGTAAGGCGGTCGAATCCGAGGGGCTGAGAAATGTGTTGGTTGATAGCGAAAAACAGATCCACAGAGCTGCGCTGGATAGCGGCTCATACGCTGTATCGGCCACGTAATCGAAACGCGGAACTGTGCCGTTTCGACTGAAGTAGTGGTGGTCACGCTTTACACCATTGTTTTGTATAAATATAGAAATTATGTGCTCTTATGTGATTATTTTTATAAATACTCTCAAACGAAACGTTCAAAATAGAAATAACACATAACAATAGTGTGGCCCCCGAGAAAACTACTCCCCTCCAAAGTGGCAGTGAAAATCGAATAACCAAGCGTGTCACGGTTTCTCGACGTCGTGCAGTTCAGGCTGGACTCGTTGCTGCGCTCTCGCTGTCAGGATGTCTCGATAACGGGACAGAAGGCAATACGGCAGATCAAGAAGATACTGATCAGGATGACGGGCCCTTGTCTGCTGTGCGTGCGTTCTTACAAGCAGCCGTGGACGAAGACATTGAACAGATAAGTGACATCTCTCACTCACGTAACCCGATAGACCCCGCTGAGTGGGTCGAAGACGGATGGGAATTCAGCGGCGGTGGCAACGAGGAGGAAATCGAAGACATCGAAATGGAGGTAGTTGATGACGACGCCACCGTCGCGGATCTGTTCGAGTCAGCGGGTGCAGAGTTCTGGTTCGAAGAGGACGAGCTCACTGAGACGCTTGAGGGCTCGGACATGGCACTGGTTGAGGTCGGTGGAGAAGACCCGACTGAAGATAATGTCGTTTGGATGATGGCTACCGAGGATGGTGATTGGCGGTACTTGTTTGCGGCACCAGTTGATGAGACGCCAGACGATCCTGAAGAGGCGTTTGAAGAACCAATTGAGGACGAAAACGATGACGTAGTCGTTGCTATCGACTGGGAGCATGATAGTTCCACAAACGATGTTCCGCAGGCAGCCGTCGTGATGACCGACGAGCGAGGAGTTGACGCCAACCGAATCAGGGTCGAATCTACTATTGAAGGTGCATCTGCAGAAGTATACGACCGCGACGATAACGAATTCACCGCTACATGGGATAGTGGGCAGACGCTCTTTATCCAGTATGACACTGATGGTGACCAAATCGTCGTCACGGCGATCAATGAGGACGAAGACGAATCTGAAGTCGTCCACCGAGAGCAGTACGAACCATAGAAAAAACATGGTTGATACGTTATATTTCCCCTCAAGAGATAGCCCGGTTCCGATACGGACCGAGACGCAAGCGGCGGTCACCGCTCAGTGGCAAGTAGATTCTAGTCCGGTGACCGGTCGTATGCAGAACCGGATAGATAATAAAGAGATTCACTGAATTAATATAGAATTAACACACATTTCATACCATGTCAATAGTGGTTTTATTCGTAGCAGCGGTGGTAGTGGCGGTCGATATCTCCCTGCTTCTGTTCGGTGGGACGCAACTCTACACCGCCATTCGGCTTCGGCAGAACGATCCCCTCAACATTCAGACAGTCCGGCAGGGGAGCAAGGGCATCGTCGAGTTCACCGGAACAGCGACAGAACTCGACGGGACTGTGGAGGGCAAATACTCCGGGCAAGCGTGTCTGGCGTATGGCTGGGAGCGTCAGAAAAAAACGAACAAAGGCTACAGAACCGTCGACTCGGGAACGGAGGGTGAACCGTTTCTTATCCGGGACGGGGCCGGAGAGATAGCCGTCGATCCGGCGGGAGCAAACATATACGGCGACGCCGAGGAGTGGAGCCCGGAAGCAAACGTGAAGCAGGTAGAACGATGCATCACTGTCGGTGACGATTTACATGTCTACGGACACAAGCGGGATGTCGTTGAGCGGCAGGACGGTCTGGGGACAGAGTCCCAGTACGTCGGGAACACCACTCACAACATGGGGCGGCTTGAACAAATCCGAGCACGCCCGCACCTGATTGCAGGGCACGTGCTCGGATTTAGCTCCAATCTGCACATCACCCTCGGCAGCGAATCTGACGCCATCAAGCAGTTCGGGTTTCTCGGAGCAGTGTTCAGCTTCTTTGGTGTCATGGGACTTGTGGCGCTCGCGGTGCTTCTCTGGACATGGTTTGTGTAAGAATGAACAACCGCACTAGCCTCTGCGCATTGGTTCTTCAAATCCTTCGACAGCAAAAGCGTACACCGCGGCTTTTTTAGAGCCTCCTGGACAGGCCATGATGAATCACTGGTAGGTGCCTCAGTCGACCCGGCATCGAAGATCACGATAATTGGTTGCCATGTACGTCCCCAAGAGATTAGATACGGCCCTCATTGCAGTTTTGAGCCGCTCACGCCAAACTTCACGAGTAACAACAGCAGCGTCAATGACGGTGGCTTCTTGGGCACCGGGTCTGTCCGTCAGGCATAATGGACGAGCCAGCTGACTGGATCGAACGGCTCAATCTTGAGCCACATCCGGAGGGAGGCTATTACGCCGAAACCTACACGGCCAACATCATCGTTAAGGAAACCAGCCTCCCGGAGCGGTATGAAGGGGATAGGCCAACGCTCACGTCGATCTACTATTTGCTCGAAGCTAAGGACTATTCAGCGTTTCACCGGCTCGGCTCTGACGAACTCTGGCACTTCTATCACGGCGACCCGGTGACGCTCTACCTCCTCGACGAAGGTCTTGAGACGATCACGCTTGGCGTCGATCAGTTTCAAGCGGTGATTCCGAACGGGACGTGGTTCGCGGCTGAGACCGCCTCCCAGTCAGACGCTGCCAACGGCTACTCGCTAGTCGGCTGTGACGTCAGTCCGGGCTTCGCGTTCAACGACTTTGAGCTCGCCACTGACGACCTAACGAGCGAGTACCCTGAACATCGTGAGTTAATCGAACGGCTGATACGATAACGGCGGGCTCAACGCTTGACCCGCCTTCGTCGCCACGGTGACTTCAGGGCGGTCGATGGCTGCACCCAAGCGACGGCGCCGGCCTCTTATCGGAAGAAGAGGCTGAAAACGCCAAAAAGGCTGATAACCGGCTTCGCGGGGGCGAATATGACCGACTTAATGCTGCTTGCAGTAGGAATGACTCACTGATTCCATTTCAACCTAACAGATACGTAAAGATACTTTCGAGTAGGAATTGGAAATGGATGTATGGACGAAGACTCATTTCTACCAGATGTCGATGAAGGGGCAGATATTGAAACATTGGAACGTAGATTACAGTATCAAGGATTGCAGATACGACTCCTATGGGCGATACTACTTATCGGGATTACGCTCATCTTTCCAGTGGTCGGGATTGGATTAGCATTTTTGATCGTAGCGTTCCTTATCTTCAAAACAAGGCGGTGATCTCAAAGTGGTACCGAGTTGACAACGCGCAGATCAAGCACAAGCAGCTTACTTTGTAATCGCCTTCTCTCAATTATCGGTTTTTCATTTCAGAGACAATCGACTCGTTTGATAATCTCATCGCCGAATTCGACGAAGAATATATAGCCTATAGGTTTTCTTGAGTGAGAGTGAGATCACGTGTGCCGAGAGGATTGTGAGAAACTGATTTTTGAATAGCAGCACGCGCCGACTACAATCGAAATATTTGTCACATCCAAATGTCGTTGGGTATGCCTTACAATCCGTGTTTGAAAGTACTCAAACCACCAGAAGGCTCTGCCCTCATTCGGAATCGTTCGATAGTCAAACGAAATCAAAAACCGAGAGCCAAAGTCGCTTTATAAGTGATGTACCGCTGTCTGTCGGATTCTAATCGTTCGAAAAACGAATGGGCGCTGCAGGA
>LKMJ01000336.1_pt1 | contig 34155 bp, 28 predicted proteins | sample 643391 | NCBI WGS metagenome assembly LKMJ01 (sample SAMN04112250, study PRJNA286221) | soda lake metagenome | biome: soda lake; feature: Kulunda Steppe; material: water; isolation source: sample PL-Br10 brine of Picturesque Lake | place: Russia: Kulunda steppe | collected 2010-07 | reverse complement strand
CAGTTGCAGGGCCTCCATGACCTCGGCGTCGGTGGCGGCGGTGCAGCGGACCCGGCCCCGCTCGCACAGCGCGGTCAGCATCGGCGAGACCCCGATGTAATCCAGCCCGGCGGCCACCGAATGGGTGTCCAGCATCTGGCCGTCGTCGTCCTGCAAAAACATGGTCTTATACCCCTGGGCCACCCCCGGGGTGGCGGTGGGGGCGCCGGCGGGGAGAGCGGCAAGCCGGGTTGCGTGCTGGCCGGTGTCAAGTCCTTTGCCGCCGGCTTCCACTCCCACCAGTTCCACCCCCGGGTCGTCGATAAAGCCCTGGAAGATGCCCATGGCGTTGGACCCTCCGCCGACACAGGCGTAAACCCGGGCCGGCAGCCGGCCGTGGACCTCCAGGATCTGCCGGCGTACCTCGTCGCCGATGATCTTCTGAAACCAGGCCACCATGGCCGGAAAAGGGTGGGGGCCGCAGACCGTGCCCATCACGTAGTGGGTGGAGTCCATGTTGGCAACCCAGTCGCGGAAGGCTTCATTGATCGCGTCCTTCAGGGTTCTGGAGCCGGAGCATACCGGCACCACGGTGGCTCCCAGCTTTTCCATCCAGAAGACATTGGGTCGCTGGCGCTGGACATCTTCCTCGCCCATGTAAATGGTGCATTCAAAACCGAACTTGGCGGCCATGGTGGCGGTGGCCACCCCGTGCTGGCCGGCGCCGGTCTCGGCGATCACTCTGGTTTTGCCCATGCGCTGGACCAGCAGGCCCTGGCCCATGACGTTGTTGGCCTTGTGTGCCCCGGTATGGTTAAGATCCTCGCGCTTGATGTAAATTCGGGCGCCGCCGCAGTGGCGGGTGAGATTTTCGGCAAAGGTCAGGGGGGTGGGGCGGCAGGAATAACTGCCCATCAAATCGACATACTGCCGCCAGAAGGCCGGGTCGGCCTGGGCCTCGGCGAAGCAGGTGTTGAGCTGGCGGAAGGTTTCGTGCAGGATTTCTGGCACGAAGGCTCCGCCCCAGTTTCCGTAATAACCTGTTTTCATAAGTTTATTTTCCCTGTAAGGGCGTAGCGGCGGCGTTTTTGCCGGGCTGCCCGGCTGAACCTTTACTGCTGGTAGTATCCAGGGGTGGCGGGTACCTGGAGGAGATGATGGGCAGACTGGAATCAAAAAAGCAATCTACCGCAAAGACCGGTTTTTGTAAATGTATGCGGGGTTGTTGCATCACGGGGCATTTAAGGCGGCGCGCACCTTGGCGGCCAGTTCGGCCATGGCGAAGGGTTTCTGTAAAAAATGGATGCCGTTTTGCAGCATGCCGTTGTGGGTGACGATATCAGCGGGGTAGCCGGACATGAGCAGGCAGCGGATATCCGGCTGGATTTGGCGTATTTTTTCAGCCAGCTCCCGGCCGTTGATCTCGGGCATCATCACGTCGCTGAGCAGCAGACTGAGCTGGCCCCGGTGTTTTTTGGCCTCTTCCAGGGCCTCGCCGGGGCTGGCGGCTGCCAGCACCCGATACCCCAGTTCCTTGAGAATCCGGTTGGTTACCCCGAGGATGGTCGGGTCGTCCTCCACCAGGAGAATGGTTTCCGTGCCGCCGGCCAAAGGGGTCGCGGGTTCTTCCGGGGTTGCTTCCTGTTGCTGTTCGGCCTGGTGCCGGGGCAGATAGATCCGGAACGTGGAGCCCTGGCCCGGTTCGCTGTAGAAATTGATAAAACCAAAGTTTTGCTTGATGATCCCGTATGCCGTGGCCATTCCCAGGCCGGTGCCCTCGCCCGTTCCCTTGGTGGTAAAGAAGGGCTCGAAAATATGGGTCTGGGTCTCCAGGTCCATGCCGGCCCCGTTGTCGCTGACGCTAAGCTGGACATATTCGCCGGGCCGGCAGTCGGGGTGGGTGGCGCAATAGTTTTCATCCAGCACGATATTGTGGGTTTCGATGCTGATCCGGCCATCGTTGGTGATGGCGTCCCGGGCGTTAAGACAGAGATTGGTCAGCACCTGGCTGATCTGGCCCGGGTCGATCAACACCGGCCAGAGTTCGGCGGCGGGTTGCCAGTTGAATTCTATCTCATCGCCGAGCAGCCGCTGGAGCATTTTCAGCATGCCGGTTACCGTTTCGTTGAGATCATGCACCTGGGGGGCTGTCGTCTGCTTACGGGCAAAGGCGAGTAATTGCCGGGTCAAATCAGTGGAGCGCTGGGCCGCTTCCAAAATTCCGGTGAGTTCTTCATGGCCCGGCTGTCCTTCGGGGATCCGCAGCATCCCCAGCTCCGCGTAACCCTTGATTACGGTGAGGATATTATTGAAATCATGGGCCACTCCGCCGGCCAGGGTGCCAATGGCTTCCATCTTCTGGGCGTGGTTGAGCTGGGATTGCAGCAGCTTTTCCCGTTGTTGCCGGCGCCGGCGTTCCTCCACCTCCGCCATTTCGCGCTGGATGGCCGGGACCAGCCGGGCCAGTTTGTCTTTCATTACATAATCACGGGCTCCCCTGCGCATGATCCTGGTGGCGGTCTCCTCTCCCACGGCTCCGGAAATCAGGATAAACGGCACCTCGGGATGGGAGGAGCGGACGATCTCCAGGGCCTCAAGCCCGTTGAAGCCGGGCATGGCATAGTCGGAGAGGACCAGGTCCCATGGCTGCTGGGACAGGGCACGCTGCAGCCCCTCGGCGGTTTCCACCCGCTCGTGCTGCGGTGTGTAGCCCCCTTTTTGAACAGTGCGGATGATCAGGGCGGCGTCGTCATCGGAATCCTCGATCAACAGCACCCGCAGTTTTTCACTCATCTTCGACCCTGTTGTTTTTTGGGAGGACCCTGGTTGAGAACCAGCCAGTAGATGCCCAGCTGGCGGATGGCCTCCATAAACTGAGCAAAATCCACCGGTTTGCGAATAAAGCTGTTGGCCCTCAGGCGGTAACTTTGGAGCAGATCCTGCTCTTGGCTGGAGGTGGTCAGCATCACCACCGGCAGCAGCTCGGTCAGGGGGTTGGCGCGGATCTGTTCCAAAACCTGCAGGCCGTTGAGTTTGGGCAGGTTGATATCAAGCAGCACCAACTCCGGCAGCTCTTCGGGGTCGCGGCCGCTGTATGCCCCGCGACCGAAAAGGTAATCCAGCGCCTCAGCCCCGTCCCGGGCCACCACCACCTCGTTTAAGATATTATTTTTTTTCAGCGCCCGGATGGTTAGGGCTTCATCATCCGGGTTGTCTTCCACCAGCAGGATTATCCTGTCGTTCATTTATTGTTGCTCCACTTGGATTCATTGCCTTCCAGGGTGAAATAAAAACTCGCTCCCCGGCCTTCTTCGGCCTCGGCCCAGATCATGCCGCCGTGGCGATGAATGATCCGCTGTACCGTGGCCAGGCCGATACCGCTGCCTTCAAATTCCTTGGGGCTGTGCAGGCGCTGGAAGGCGGTGAATATCTTATCGGCATAATTCATGTCAAAGCCGGCCCCGTTGTCGCGGACAAAACAGGTCTGCCCGCCGTCTTGGTTTTCGGCGCCAAAGGTTATTTCCGCCTCCGGGGTTTTGCCGGTGAACTTCCAGGCGTTGCCCAGCAGGTTGTCCATCACCGCCCGCAGCAGCACGGGATCCCCTGAAACCTGGACGCCGGGCTGGATACTGACCCGCACCTTGCGCTCGGGGCTGGCCTTTTTAAGCTCGTCGATGATCGCTTCCGCCATTGCGCTCAGGTCCACCCGGGACCAGTTGATCTCTCCCCGGGAAAGCCGGGAGAGCTGCAGCATGTCGTCGATAAGTTTGCCCATCCGGACGCAACCGCCGCGGATCCGGCGGATATAGTCCCGGCCGGTGTCATCCAGGACTTCGTGGTAATCCTCGACCAGGGCCTGGCTGAAGCCGTCGATTCCGCGCAGGGGGGCGCGCAGGTCGTGGGAAATGGAGTAGGCGAAGGCGTCCAGTTCCCGGTTGGTGGCACTCAGCTCCCGCTGCGCCCGGCGCCGTTTGTGGATCTCCTGTTCGAGGGGGACAATGGCCAGGCGGCGAAAGCTCAGCCAGAGCATCAGGCCCAGAACGGCGGTGATGCCCAGGGAAGCCAGCAGCAGGCGATTGCGGATCTGCTGGATCATGGTTTCGGTCTTGCTGTAATCCTTGCTTAAGGTCAAAGACAGCAGGTGACGATCCTGGTAAGTCACTTCCTGGTTGCGAGTGATCACGAAGGGTGAGGTGGTTTCACGCTCAAAACGGCTGAACAGATGGCCGGTGGGAGAATAGGCCTCGAACAGCAGCACATCCTCGTGGTGGGTAAACCACAGTTCCATGAATTGTTCGACCTCGGCGAACTGATTCCTGAGCAGGGGCTCGGTCATGAAAGTGGCCGCGGCCCGCAACTGGTAGCTGAGCTGGGTTTCCAGCTCGTTCATGTGAGTCCGGCGGTGCTGGTTGACCAGCACGTAGTCGACCAGCGCCAGGATCAGCAGCAAGATCACCAGCATGGCGACGATGACCCGGCGATAGGAAAACACCTCGGGATATTCGTGTTCCGTGGTCGCGGCTTTATTCACCCTCAAAACTCTCCAGCATCTCGTCGAGTATGTCGTAATGTTCCGGTTCCACCTCCACCAGTCCGGTGACACTGTCTTTGATCGCCGGTAGGATCTCCGCTTTTAAAGGGTGTTGGTTAATGGCCAGCAGGGCCTTTTGCAGGCGCTGGACCAGGTTTGCCGGCAAATCGGCCCGGGCGAGAAAGGGATGATCGGGGATCAGCGGGCTGGTGGCCAGGGCTCTGAGACCGCGGGCCCGGTAGGCGTAAAAGACCTCGTCCTTGACTGCCCCGGCGGCGAAATAACCGCCCAGCACACCCAGGGCCACATCGTGGTGGGAATTGAGAAAATCGAAGCGGCCCAGGGCATCAAGACTGATCCCGGCCTGTTCCAGCAAGGCCCGGGGCACCACGTGGCCCATGGTGGAATTGATGTCGCCAAAGGCGAAACTTTCTCCCTTGAGGTCGGTCAGGTTGCCAAACCGGGAGTCCTTGCGGACGATGATCATGCCGGTGAAAAAGGGTCGGCCGTCTTCTTCCAGCATGGCCAGCAGAGGCTTGTCGCCATAGGTTCTGCGCATGATAACGTAGGAGGCCGGCCCCATAAAGGCCAGATCCGCCTGGTCACGGCCCACGAAATCGATATGGGCCTGGTAGCTTTGCTGAACCCTGACTCTCACCGGCCGGTCCAGCTCGGCAGCCAGGTACTCCGCCAGGGGAGTAAAACGGCTGGTCAGTTCCGTGGCCGGCAGATAAGGGTGCACCCACAGGGTCAGTTCCCGGTTTTCCCCGGCGGCGGCCGGCGAGCAAATAATTCCGGCCCCAGAGCCAACAACGGCAAAGAACAGCAGGACGGCCAGCTGGAAGAAGCCGGTACGGAGAGGGTTGAAGATTGGTGTTCTTTTGATGGTGGCTGTTTTCATATTATTTGATATTGCGCCAACTAAGGAAATAAGTCAACGATCCAGTTTTGTTATCAAAATATTTTGTCCTGCCGGATGTTTTGCGCTGAAATGAGCCGGGGCTGCCGGTTTTACGATGGCTGGAGGCTGCCTCCGGCCTGGCGGCAGGCGGCGGCGAAATCTTCCGGGAAATGACCGCATATCCAGCGTTGCTGGGCTTCGGTGAAGGCCCCCATGGCGTAGGGCAACTTGGGCAGCAGGGAGTAGAACAGGCGCTGGTCACGGTCCGGGTCATCCAGTCGCTTGCTGTATTCGATACTGGTCACCAGGGTGGCCCCCAGTTCGGCCAGAATCCGCTGGGCCAGTAGCAGGGCCCGGTCCAGAGCGGCCCGGCAGTCAGGATCGGCCTCAAGGATGTTGCCCACCTCGCCCTTGGTCATGATCTGCAACTCCCACTGGGAAACCTGGGCCTTGGGAACAAACAGGATCACCTGCTCATCCTCGTGGATGATAAGCTGGCCTGGGGCGTCGGGGCGGCCGTCGATCCGGCGGTTGTGGCGCAGGGCCTCGAGATAGGCGGCAAAAAGTCCGCGGCCGTGGCGCCGTCGGAATTCCCGGCAGCAGCCGCTAACCTGATCCCCGCTGGAGAAGGCGGGAGGCGGGGGCACCAGGGCGTACTGCTGGTGAATCTGCTGATGGGAAGCATGCAGGCGAAAGCCGCTGCCGGAACTGTCATAGCCGAAATTCCACCCCCAGAGGGTGGCGGTAAATGGCAGTCGTCCGGGTTCGACCTCCTTAAAGACCGCCAGTACCTCTTGCCGCAGTTGTTCCAGCTCCGCTGAGCTCAGTCCGGTGCGCCGCCATTTTGCCGGCAGCTCAAGCATTTGGGCCAGACGTACAAAGGTGCGCTGATAGTAAAGATGGCGCAGGCCGGTCATGTCTTCCAGGGTCAGGTCATGGATGCGGTAGCGGACGGTATCCTCGGCCATGTTGGCGGCATAGTGTCCCCAGGGGATATAGCTGTTGCTCCGGAGATATTCGTAGATGTGGGTGGCCTCTCCCGGGGCGCCGTATTCGCCCACGATCTCGCTGCCTCCCTGGGCGCCGGGGACAAGCACCATGACCCTTTGGTAGCTTGCCGGCAGGTGGGGATTGTTGGCCACCGTTTCAAAAAGATCATGGTCGTGGATCAGGGGGCGGCCGCCGTCGGCATGATAGCGCAGGCCGATGGGGGTGTGGTCGGCACCCATGATGAACTCGCAACTTACGGCCGCCAGAGCGGTAAGATCCGCCGGATCGGTGGAGCTGGCCGCCAGGCTGAGCTGCAGCGGCCGGGGCAGCAGGGCGGGCAGATGTTCCGCCAGGGGCGGGGGTGCCGTTTGGTCCCGGTCTTGACGAGCCGTCAAGTGCCCCAGAGTTTCCCGCAGGGAAACGGCAGGGGGAGGCACCAGGCGGATGCCGCCAGGGTCGGCAGCCTTCTTTTCAGCCCAGGATTTGCAGATATAGGTGACCCCCCGGAAAGCGAACGGATTGGGGATCTCGTAAACCGGGTCGGCGGTGTCGACGGCGATGTCGCCGGGGGGGAAATTGCGCTGGTTGTCTACGGCGGTCCGGCCGGCTTCCAAATGCCGGCCGACTTCCCCGCTGCTGCTGTCGGGATGATGATCGGCGGCGATTGTGTCGCCATTATCGCCTGCCGTGTCGTCCTGGTAACCCAGGATCGCCAGACTGTCATGTTCCCGCAGGTTACGTACTCGATACGAGGGGTTGTGGGTATATACCACAAAATTACCATCTCCTCCGAGGAACTCCCGCATTGGCATCAACTCCTTGTACAGTGCTGGGTAATTGCCACTTTTGCCGGTGTTACGGCGCTGTTGTTGTGGCTGATTCCGGTTTCCTGTCCGGTTTACTGGCGATTATACAGGTGGTGCCCCAAGGGACCGTTGCCCCGGCCCAGATCCAGCCGGCTGCCGGCGTCGATCACCCGCTCCAGGAAGGCGATGGCCCGGGGCAGGGCCTGTTCGTAGGAGCCCCAAAGCAGGTGCCCGGCGGCCAGGGCCGAGGCAAAGGTGCAGCCGGTGCCGTGAAGATTGCGGCTCGGCAGACGGGGATGACTGAATTCCAGCAATTTTTTTTCGCCTTGCCGCCGGCACAGAACATCCTGGATCATGGCGCTCTGCGGCTGATGGTGGGCGCCGGTGACTACTACGGCCCGGAGCCGGGGGTGACGCCTGAAAAGCTCAGCGGCGGCGCCGGTCAGGCTGGTACGGTAATCGGCGGCGACGGCGGCCTCCAGTTCGGCGGCCTGACGGCCGCACAAAACCGCCAGCTCGGGCAGATTGGGAGTCAGGACGGTGACCCGGTCCAGCAGCTCCCCGGGCAGCAGTGACGGCTCCCTGTCGCCGCCGGGGTTTTGATAAAGGCTGTGGCCGCTGCCGGCCAGCATCACCGGGTCATAAATGATTTCGCCGCTGAATTCAGCCAGGGCCCCGGCTACCGCTTCGGCGACGGCCTGGCTGCCGAGCATGCCGATTTTGACATGGCTCACCGGTAAGTCGGTCAGTACCGCCTGGATCTGGTCACTCACCAGCCGGGGGGCCAGAGGTTCGAAATACCGCACTCCCTGGCTGTTCTGAACGGTGATGCAGGTGACGGCCGCCGCCCCGTAGACCCCCAGGGCGGTGAAGGTTTTGAGGTCGGCCTGGAGGCCGGCGCCCCCTGAAGGGTCGCTGCCGGCAATACTTAAAATGGCCCGGGCGGCGGAAGCCTCAGGCGGCATCATTGCTCTCTGCCGGCTTGATGTCCTTCACCGTGAGGGTGTAGTAAAGTTGCCGGCCGGCCAGGGGGTGGTTGAAATCCACCCGCACCCGGTCGTCCTCGACGGCTTTGATTTCGGCGGGCAGGCGGTGGGTCTGGCCGTCGCGCTCCATATTCATGGCCACCACCATTCCCGGCTTGATTTCCCGGTCGCCGAAGCTTTCCCGGGACACCGTCATTTCCAGCTCTTCGTAGCGGGGGCCATACCCTTCCTCCGGCGGGATGCTTACGGTGCGGGTCTGGTCCGGGGTCATGCCGATGATGGCCCGTTCCAGCGAGGGCAGTACCATGTTTTCCCCGATCCGGAAGGTCATGGGGGAAGCGTCGTTGGAGGTTTCGAAAACCTCGCCGTTTTCCAGTCGTCCTTCGTACTGTACCGTTACCTGGTCGTTTTCTTGTGCCTGTCGCATGGTGATAAACCTTTTTCCTGGGAATGGTTGAATGCTGTTGCCTTGATTTTGTCGGTGCCGCAAAGTATGCGTACCCGGCCGGTTCCGCTAAAAGGAAGTTTTTTCGTGGGGCCGGTCGCGCTTCGGCGCATTATGCCGAAAAAATATCAGCGGCACAAGAGGGCAGGTTAAAGTGGCTGCTTAAATTTCTCGGCACCGCAAAAATTGGAGGTGCCGGTAAACGTGTCATTCTGTTATCGGCGGTTGGCCGGCGGCTGGTGGGTTAAACGTTTTAATAAACTTTGGGCCGCCCACCAGGCCGGCCGTTCCGGTGTCATTGCTGTTAAATTGTCCCGGTGAGAGGGGTTACTCCTTGACAATACGGGATGATATGCCTATCCTGTCCTCTTTTCTGTTCGCCGGTCCCTGGGGCATGATCTTGTTAAGATTACCTCATGGTCTTTGGGGCCGGTGGCGAGCTTTTTTGAGGTTGCCGGAGTGGCGGCCCGATTTCTGTAACCGACCATTCACCGACCCCATGGAATTGATCTGCGAAAAATATCGGGAGAAGATGTCCCGAAAGGAGGCGTACTGTCGCCACCCCGGCGAATATTGCAAGTTCCGGTCTGCCTGTATCATTCACTTTCTAGGTCAGGAGCGCGGCCGCGATGGTGCTGCGGAAGCGGAAGAGGCCGGCAGGTCCGGGGATGACAAGACCGACAGTCGCGAACAGTGAACATAAGGAACAGGGATGCTTAATTTTAGCAAGGGAGAGCAGGGGTTGTTGCCGGCCATCGTCCAGGATCATGCCAGCGGCGAAGTGCTGATGCTGGCTTATATCAACGAGGAGGCCTGGCGGCGGACCATCGAAACCGGCAAGGCCCATTATTGGAGCCGGTCGCGCCACAAGATCTGGCTCAAGGGCGAAAGCTCCGGCCATGTGCAGCTGGTCCGGGAGATCCGGGTGGATTGCGACGCCGACACGGTGGTCTTCAAGGTTGAGCAGCTGGGTTCGGCGGCCTGTCATACCGGCCACCGCACCTGCTTTTATCGGCGGCTGACCGCCGACGGCCAGGAGCTTGAATCTACCGAAACCCCGGTTTTTGATCCCGCGGAGGTCTATAAAAAATGAAACAGTTGAGACTGGGAATTCCCAAAGGCAGCCTGGAGAAGGCGACCATCGATCTTTTCGACAAGTCGGGCTGGCAGATCAAACTCTCCTCGCGCAACTATTTTCCCGAGGTTGACGACCCGGAGCTGGCCTGCTCCATATGCCGGCCCCAGGAGATGTCCATTTACATCGAAAAGGAGGTGCTGGACGCCGGGATCACTGGCAAGGACTGGACGCTGGAAAACCGCTCCGACGTGGTGGTGGTGGCCGATCTGGTTTACTCCAAGGTCAGTCGCAAGCCCACCCGCTGGGTGCTGGCCGTACCCGGAGATTCGCCGGTGAAGCGCCCCGAGGATCTTGAGGGCAAGAAGATCGCCACCGAACTGGTCAATTTCACCAGGGAGTATTTCGCCTCCCGGAAGATCAACGTGGATATCTCCTTTTCCTGGGGGGCCACCGAGGCCAAAGTGGTTTCCGGTCTGGCCGATGCCATCGTCGAGGTCACCGAGACCGAAAGCACCATCCGGGCCCACGGCCTGCGGGTCATCGAGGAACTGATGGCCTCCAACACTCAGCTTATCGCCAGCAAGGGCGCCTGGGCCGATCCCTGGAAGCGGGAGAAGATCGAGAATATCGCCCTGCTGCTCAAAGGGGCGCTGAAGGCCGACAAGATTGTGGGCCTGAAGATGAACGTGCCCACGGAAAAACTGGATACAGTGATTGATATCCTGCCCAGTCTTAATGCCCCCACCGTCTCCCCCCTGTACCATCAGGAGTGGTTTTCGGTGGAGACGGTGATCTCCGAGCACGAAGTCCGCGATCTCATTCCCCGCCTGCTCAAAAGCGGTGCCGAGGGGATCATCGAGTATTCACTGAACAAGGTTATTTAGCAGGTTGCCGGGCGCCGACCGGGGCCCGGTCCAAAATTGATAAGGAAGTTGTCGCCGCCGGTGTGTTGCCGTGGAACGTGGGGCTCGAACCCGCGGCTTTTGCGGGCTGTAAGCCAACAGCCGGGTCGCGGGGAGTACGATATATGCAGGTAGAAAAGATAAGTTTCGTTAAAAGTGTTTTCAGTCTGGCCCAGTTGCCGGAAGGGGACTTGCCGGAAATCGCTTTTGCGGGACGTTCCAATGTGGGCAAATCAAGCCTGCTCAACTGTCTGCTGCGGCGCAAAAACCTGGTTAAGGTCAGCGCCCGGCCCGGTAAGACCCAGAGCCTGAATTTCTATCTGATGGATGATGCGCTGCACCTGGTGGATCTTCCCGGCTACGGCTTTGCAAGGGTGGACAAAAAACTCCAGGCCAAGTGGCAGGAGCTGATTACCGCCTATCTGGAAACCCGACCCAACCTGCGTTGTGTGGTGCTGATCATCGACCTGCGCCACTCCCTCAAGGAACTGGACCGGATGCTGGCCGGCTGGCTGCGGGAGGAGGGGATTCCATGGCTGCCGGTCTACACCAAGAAGGACAAGCTCTCCCGCAACGATCAGCAGCGCCAGGCCCGCCTGCTGGATACCGCCCTGGGTATCGACCCCGCCGACCGCCTCCTGTTCTCCGCCAAAACCGGCGACGGCCGTGAACAGCTCCTGGAGCGCCTGGATGCCTTCCTGGCCTCCCCGGCCTCCGGCGAGCAGCCCCCTCCCGCCTGACTGTTTACGATTCGTCGGATTTCAGGACAGCCAGAAACGCGCTCTGGGGAATCTCCACGTTGCCCACCGTCTTCATCTTTTTCTTGCCGGCCTTTTGTTTTTCCAGCAGTTTGCGCTTGCGGCTGACATCGCCGCCGTAGCATTTGGCCAGCACGTCCTTGCGCATGGCGGCGACGGTGGTCCGGGCCACGATGTTGCTGCCCACGGCCGCCTGGATGGCGATCTTGAACATGTGGCGGGGGATCTCCTCCTTGAGCTTTTCGCAGGCGGACAGCCCCCGGACCCGGGCGCTGGAGCGGTGAACCAGCTGGGACAGGGCGTCCATCCGTTCCCCGTTGACCAGCAGATCCATCTTGACCAGGTCGGCGGGGCGGTAATCCAGCAGCTCGTAATCAAAGGAGCCGTAACCCTGGGTCAGGGATTTAAGACGATCGTAGAAGTCATAGATCACTTCACTTAAGGGCAGTTCGCAGGTGTACTCGATCCGTCCGGGCATGGGGTAGTGGTGGTGGCTGTTGACCCCCCGGCGTTCCATGCAGAGGTTCATCACCACTCCCATGTATTTTTCCGGGATCATGATGGTGGCCTTGATGAAGGGTTCCTCCACCCGCTGGATGCTGCCCGGGTCGGGGTAATAGGAGGGGTTGTCCACGTCCAGCGTGGTATCGTCGGTGAGGAAAACGTGGTAATTGACCGAGGGTACGGTGAGGATCAGGGAGAGGTCGAATTCCCGCTCCAGCCTTTCTTGTACCACTTCCAGGTGGAGCAGGCCGAGAAAGCCGCAACGGAAGCCAAAACCCAGGGCGGTGGAAGAGTCCTTCTGGAAGGTCAGGGAGGCGTCGTTCAGGGTCAGCTTTTCCATGGCCGTGGCCAGGTCGTTGTAATCCTCGGTGGAAACCGGGTAGATGGAGGAAAAGACCACCTGTTTGGCCGGCTGGTAGCCGGGCAGGGACTCGGCGCAGGGGTTGTCCTTCAAGGTGATGGTATCCCCCACCCGGGCGTCGGTGATATTTTTGATGCCGGCGATGATGTAGCCCACCTCGCCGGCGGTCAGCTCCCGGGCCGGCTCTTTGGTGAGGTGGTAGTGGCCGACTTCATCCACCTTGTGGGTGACCCCGTTGGAGAGAAAGGTAATCTGGTCGCCGGGTCTGACCCGGCCGTTGAAGAGCCGGCAGGAGATGATGGTGCCGCGGAAGGAGTCGTACTGGGCATCGAAGATCATGGCCTGCAGGGGGGCCTCGGCGTCCCCTTGGGGAGGGGGCAGGAAGCGGACCACCGCTTCCAGGATATCCTCCACCCCCTGGCCGGTTTTGGCCGAGCATTGTTGAATGTGCTCGGCTTCCAGGCCCAGGTCTTCCTCGATCTCGATGGCCACTTTTTCCGGCTCGGCGGCGGGCAGGTCGATCTTGTTGATCACCGGGATGATCTCCAGGTCGTTTTCCATGGCCAGGTACAGGTTGGCCAGGGTTTGGGCCTCGATCCCCTGGGCTGCGTCCACCAGCAGCAGGGCCCCTTCGCAGGCGGCCAGGGCCCGGGAAACCTCGTAGCTGAAATCGACATGCCCCGGGGTGTCCACCAGATTAAGGATGTAATCCTGACCGTCGGCGGCCCGGTAGGGCAGATAGATGGTCTGGCTCTTGATGGTGATCCCCCGTTCCCGCTCGATATCCATGTTGTCCAGCAGCTGATCCTGGAACTTGCGGTCGGTGACGCCGCCGCAGAGCTGGATTAAGCGGTCGGCCAGGGTTGACTTGCCGTGGTCGATATGGGCGATGATGCTGAAATTCCTGATATTTTTCATGATTTTCCGTGGTCTTGGTCAGGGCCTTGCGGGCCGCTGGTTGCCGGCGGCGGCGGAAAGGCGAAATAAGGTCGTAAAAACGCGTAATCTTAACACGTAATCGGCCGGTTGGCAATCTGATTTTCCCGGCGGCAGCGGGCCCCTTCACCTGTGCCCGGCCTCCGCGTTGGCAGTCCGGCGCGGCGGCGGGTGTCGCCTCCTTGTCTGGTGTTCTGCCTGCAAGCCGCAGCGAAAATGACGGGCAGGGTGCATTTAAGGACTGATCGTGGTATATTTTGAGTAATTAAAGATGATATGGGTTAAAATTTCCCATGCCGACAATGTTTTGTATCAGCCGCCCGGTACGCTGCGGCTGATTCTGGTTTATTATGACGAAAAATGACCCCCAATTAATTGTTACGGACGAAGAAGAGGCCGAGTTGAGCGGTCACGATCCGGCTGCCGACGAGGGTACCCAGGAGTTTCATCCTCTGGTCAGCCTGGATGACTCAGCCAACCTGCCGGTGGTGGGCGATGCCGCTTTGCACCGGTATCTCCAGGAGATCAGCCGGCACCGCTTGCTCAGTCGCGAAGAAACCGACGAACTGGCCCGTCAGTTCCGGGAAACCGGAGATCCCGAGGCGGCCTACAAGCTGGTTACCGCCAACCTGCGTCTGGTGGTCAAGGTGGCCATGGATTTTCAGAAGTACTGGATGCAGAATTTTCTCGACCTCATCCAGGAAGGCAATATCGGCCTGGTCCAGGCGGTGAAAAAGTTCGATCCCTATCGGCAGGTAAAGTTCTCCTACTACGCCGCCTACTGGATCCGGGCCTATATCCTCAAGTTCATCATGGACAACTGGCGCCTGGTCAAAATTGGCACCACCCAGGCCCAGCGCAAGCTTTTTTTTAGCCTCAACAAGGAGAAGAAACTCCTGGAGTCCCAGGGATTCAAGCCCGAGCCCAAACTGCTGGCCCAGCGCCTTCATGTTAAGGAAAGCGAGGTCATCGAGATGAACCAGCGCATGGACAACTGGGACATGTCACTGGAAAGCCCGATGCGCGAGGATTCCGGGGATGAGCGCAAGGATTTCCTGCCGGTGCCCGGGCCCGGGGTCGAGGAGGAGGTGGCCTCCGGCGAGGTGCGGGAATGGATGGCGGGCATTCTCGATAAAATGCGCCGCACCCTCAATGAGAAGGAACTGGCAATCCTGGGCGAACGCCTGCTCAGCGATGAGCCGTCGACCCTGCAGGAGATCGCTGACCGTTTCGGCATTTCCCGGGAACGGGTGCGCCAGATTGAGGCCAATCTGCTCAAGAAAATGAGGCGTTACCTGGAAAACGAAGTGCCGGATATCAAGGAATTTCTCGACGAATTCTTCGGCCCCCAGTCCTGAAGCGCTCCGGTGGGCGCTAATTGCCGGCTTTTCGCCAACCCTTAACAATCATCAAGGATCAATCGATTATCATGCCTGTACCGTTGCTGGATTTAAAACCGCAAATGGCTCCCCTGCGGGAGGAAATAATGGCCGCCGTTGGCGAGGTTGTCGATTCCACCGGCTATATTCTTGGCCCCCGGGTGGAAAGCCTGGAAAAGGCGGTGGCGGCCTATTGCGCCACCGGTCGAGGTGAGGCGGAGGCGGACGCCGGGGAAGAACTGCAGGCCATCGGGGTCAGCAGCGGCACCGACGCCCTGCTGGTTACCCTGATGGCCCTTGATGTAGGGCCGGGGGACCTGGTGGTTACCACCCCCTACAGTTTTTTTGCCACTCTGGGCTGTATTCTCCGCCTGGGCGCCCGGCCGGTGTTTATCGATATCGATCCCGAAAGTTACAACCTGGATCCCGCCGCTCTGGAAGAATTTTTCCGTACCCGGCCGGAAGAGGCGGGCCGGGTCAAGGCCTGTATACCGGTGCATCTGTACGGGCAATTGGCGGATATGGACGCCATCGTCCCCATCTGTGCCCGGTACGGGGTTCCGGTGGTGGAAGACGCGGCCCAGGCCATTGGAGCCGTCGGCCCCTTGGGACCCGAGGCCTGCCGGGCGGTCGGGACTGCCCGGCGGGCGGAGTCCGGCGGGTCGGGGGCGGGCGCGCTTTGGATGCGGGCCGGCAGCATGGGGGTGGCCGGCTGTTTTTCCTTTTTCCCCAGCAAAAATCTTGGCGGCATCGGGGATGGTGGCATGGTGGTATGCCGGGACCGGGAACTGGCCGAGAAAATCCGGATTCTCAGGGTCCACGGCGGGGCGCCCAAATATCATCATGGAATGGTGGGCGGTAATTTCCGGCTGGACCCTGTTCAGGCCGTGGTTCTCGAGATCAAGCTCCGGCATCTGCCTTCCTGGCATGCCGCCCGTCGGGCTAACGCCGACTGCTACCGCCGTCTTTTTGCCGAAGCCGGACTGGTGGGCGACGATGCCGTGGTTCTGCCCGAGGCGGTTTACCAGCGGCGGGCCGAGGCCGCCGGCGTGAGCGATTTTCACATCTACAACCAGTTTGTTATCCGGGCCCGCCGGCGCGATGAGCTGATGAGCCACCTGCAGCAGGCCGGCATCGGCTGCGAGATCTATTATCCGGTACCGCTGCACAAGCAGGGCTGTGTTGCGGACTTGGGCTGCCAGGCCGAGGTTTTTCCGGAAACCGAACGGGCCGCTCGGCAAACCCTGGCCCTGCCCATCTACCCGGAATTGACTGAAGAGATGCAGCGGGAGGTGGTGGTGGCGATAAGTTCGTTTTATCGTCCCGGCCGGTGAATCATATTGCCGCAACCACCATTTCGCCATTGACGGACGGTGGGCCGGTGGTGACCTGCTTGCAATCGGAAAACGGTTGTGGTAGCTTCTTGAAAGCGGTCGGGGCACCTGTTATGCAGGCGTTGCTGCCCGTTTTTTATTTGTGAGCCAGGTTGTTTGGCGCCGTTTCATCCGCTGGTGGGTGAAACGGCGTGATTTTTTATGTGGTGGGTGAAAAACCTAACAGGAAAAGCTCACCAAAAATATCTTGTATTTGGAGGATGCAGGCCCATGGTTGAACGTATTCCCATGACCAAAAAAGGCCACGAGAAACTGCGCCAGGAATTGAATCAGCTGCAGCGTCATGAACGACAGAAAGTGATCCAGGCCATAGAGACCGCCCGGGAACATGGCGATCTTAAGGAAAACGCCGAATATCACGCCGCCAAGGAACGGCAGAGTCATATCGAAGGCCGGATTCTGGAACTCAAGGACAAGCTGGGCCGTTCCGAGGTCATCGATTGCAGTTCCCTGGAATGTGACCGGGTGGTTTTCGGGGTCGTGGTGACCCTGGTCGACCTTGATACCGACGACGAGGTCAGCTATCAACTGCTGGGGCCGGAAGAGGCCAGTGTGGAAACCGGCAGCATTTCCGTGCTCTCCCCGCTGGGTCAGGCCATGATCGGCAAGTCGGTGGGTGACGAGGTGGTGGTCAAGACCCCCGGTGGGGTCCGCCAGTTCGAGGTGATGGAGATTGCACCTCCCGTGGAGCCGTGATCGCAGGCGGTCTTAGGGCGGTATATAACTTCCGGATCACAGTTCATTAGGTCGGGCGGCCGTAGGAGGCTTTGGCGGCTGCCGGTTCACTGCTGATCGGTGACAATGATCCCATTGATGAAGATATTGGTGATCTGGTCGGCGGTTTCCTCTATGGAATAAGAGTGATCCGGGGAGAGGACCCAGAGCCGGGAGGTTTCATCCAGGGCGCCGAAAAAGGCCCGTTTGAAGACTCCCGGCAACACATCCTCCCGGAAGATTCCCTGTCGCTGACCCTGCTTGACGATCCCGGAGATAATGTCCAGGTATTCGCTGAACTTGGTGAGGCGGTACTCCCGCATGAACTTGTTGCTTTGCCGCAGCTCCATCTGCAGTACCTCCGCCAGCTCCCGGCGGTCGTCCATCATGCGCAGGTGATGGAGGGCAAAAACCCGCAACATCTGCCGGGGGTCGTCGCCGGCCTCGGAGTCCAGCAACAGCTTAACTTCCAGGATGATTTTGCCGATCTCTTCTTCGAACAGAGAGATCAGGATGTCGTACTTGTTGTTGAAATAGAGGTAGATGGTGCCGTCCGCCACCTGGGCTTCCTTGCCGATATCGGCGATCCGGGCATTAAAAAAACCCTTCCGGGAAAAGACCTTGATGGCGGCCTCGATGATTTTGGCATGCTTGTCGGCGGTACGGATCATGGTAGAATTCGGTCCAGGTTAGTTAGATGGTGGAAGGTTAACGGAAAATTGGCAAAAAGTGGGTGAATCCTCATTCATTTTTGTGACACCTTCTTTTATTCTTGATGGCGGTGGCATGTCAAGGATAATGTTGGTTTACCTGTTTTGCGCTCCGCTTGACTAGGAGAGCCGAAAACGGTATTTTCCGTTTATAAGGGAACAACTGCCGGCTGTGGCCGGAAAGGAAGAAAGAATAACGATGAAGATTCTGATCATCGGCTCCGGTGGCCGGGAACATGCCCTGGCCTGGAGCTTTGCCCGGTCGCCCCGGGTCAGTGCCGTTTACTGCGCCCCCGGTAACGCCGGAATTGAAGCTGTAGCCACTTCCATTGACCTGGATACCACCGATCATGCCGCCCTGGTTGATTTCGCCCGGCAGGAGGGGATCGGATTGACGGTGGTTGGTCCCGAGGCCCACCTGAGCCGGGGCATTGTCGATGATTTCAGCGCCGTCGGTCTGCGGATTTTCGGCCCCAGCCGACAGGCGGCGGCCCTGGAGGGCAGCAAGGTCTTCATGAAGGAACTGCTGGCCAAATATCGGATCCCCTCGGCCTCCTATGCGGTGTTCCGGCAGCGTGACCAGGCCCTGGCTCATCTCGACGGCAGGCGGTACCCGGTGGTAATCAAGGCCGACGGTCTGGCCGCCGGCAAGGGGGTGATCATCGCCGCCGACCACACCGAGGCGGTGGCGGCTCTGGATTTGATCATGTCCCGCAAGGCCTTCGGCGAGGCCGGCAGCCAAGTAGTGATCGAGGAGTTTCTGGCCGGAGAAGAGGCCTCTTTCATCGCCTTTACCGACGGCAAAACGGTTTTGCCCCTGCCGAGCTCCCAGGACCACAAGGCGATCTCCGACGGCGACCGGGGTCCCAATACCGGCGGCATGGGGGCCTACTCCCCGGCGCCGGTGCTGACTCCCGAGCTGGAGAGCCAGGTCATGGACAAGATCATGTATCCCACCGTGGCGGCTATGGCCGCGGAAGGGCGTCCATACCGGGGCATGCTTTACGCCGGACTGATGATCGATCAGGGAGAGGCCAGGGTGCTCGAGTTCAACTGCCGTTTCGGAGACCCCGAGGCCCAGCCGCTGCTGATGCGGTTGCGCAGTGATCTCAGCGAGATCGTCGAAGCGGTGATCGACCAGCGACTGGACGAAATCACCCTGGACATCGACCCTCGCCCCGCCGTCTGCGTGGTCATGGCGGCCGGGGGGTATCCCGATTCCTATGCCAGCGGTCATGAAATTAAGGGCCTGGATGAGGCGGCGGAGATTGCCGGGGTCGAGGTGTTTCATGCCGGAACGCGCAGGGAAGACGGCCGGCTGGTCACCGCCGGTGGCCGGGTGCTGGGGGTAACCGCCCTGGCCGATGATCTGGCCGCGGCAATCGATCGGGCTTACCGAGCGGTTGGCCGCATCTCCTGGCCGGACTGTTATTATCGCCGGGATATCGGCCAGAAGGCTTTACGTTCCCGATAACCTGCAGGCCAGGGGGCGGGCAACCGCATCTTGCGCCCTTAATCTGATAAAAACCGGGTAACCGGGCTGCCACGGCTGTGGCGGTTACCAATAAAATGGAGACTCAGCCGGCGTGCAACCTCTGTTAGATGCCGACGAGGCGGGGATGTCAACCAGTATGGAGCGGGCGGTGGCGGAGATTCGCCGCGGTGGAATCGTCGCCTTTCCCACCGAAACCTACTATGGGCTGGCTGTTGATCCGTTCAACCGGGAGGCGGTGTCACGTCTGTTCGCCGTTAAACGACGGGCCCCGGACAAACCGATTCTCTGTCTGGTGCCGGACCGGGAGCATCTGGTCCGGCTTATTCGTACCATTCCGGCCTGTTACGAGCCTTTGATGGACGCATTCTGGCCCGGTCCGCTGACCCTTGTTTTCGCCGCCAACGAGGAAGTGCCGGTAATTCTGACCGGCTACAGCGGCACCCTGGGGGTCAGGGTATCATCTCATCCCCTGGCTTATCGTCTGGCCCAGGCCTACGGCGGGGCGATTACCGCCACCAGTGCCAACTACTCCGGACAACCGGCGGCGGTCAGCGCCGCCGAGGTTGGGGACCAGTTGGGGCCCGACGTGGATTTTATCCTGGACGGCGGCGACACTCCCGGCGGACTTGGCTCCACCCTGGTCGGTCTGGAGGGCGAGCATCCGGTCCTGTTGCGGCCCGGAGTGGTCACCGTTGAGGAAATCCGCATGGTTGCCGGGCCGGAGTTCCCAGGCGAGGTCAGTGAGGAATAACGACCACCAGTCTGCCCGTTTCTTCTCCCGGAACACCGCCGGCGCTATGATCCTGAAAATCCAGCCGGATCTCCAGGTGCCTTGCCGGTAACAGTCCGCCCAGTCGCTCCGCCCATTCAATGACGCAGACCCCGTCTCCGTACAAGTAATCTTCGATTCCCAGTTCCAGCAATTCCTCCTCATCATCGCTTAAGCGGTAAAGGTCGAGATGAAAAAGCGGCAGCCGGCCCTGGTGTTCATGGATCAGGGCGAAGGTGGGGCTGGTTACCGGCTGTGCCGGCGGTACTTCAAGCCCGGCGGCGATGGCCTTGGTCAGGGTGGTTTTGCCTGCGCCCAGAGGGCCATAAAGGCAGATCACCTCCCCGGCCACGGCGGATCGGCCCAAGCGGCGGCCAAATTCCTCCAGGGCCGCCAGGTCCGGCAGGATCAGTTCGGTGCGGTCATGGCTGTTCATGTAAGCGTTCACCAGGGCCAATAATTGCTGACATAACGGGTGGTTTACCTGTGTATTCGTAAATGATAACCGAGACAAAAAGGTAAACGGTTACAGGGCGCCGCAAGATGCGGTGCCCTGTAACCGTTTACCTTAATTCCGGCAGCTTGTGGCAAAACAGGCAGCGAAAGGTTGGCGGATGGTCCTGGGGCAGGGGGTAAATCCCGTCGGGCTGATGACAGGAATCGCAGAAATTTTCCGCTTCTTTTCGGTCCATGTCGAAAAATCGCTGGTGGTTGTCGTTGGCCGGCAGCCGGGGCGTGGTTTCCGGTGGAGCGTTCCACAGAAAGAGCAGGACGCCACCGACCACGACAACGAAGACGATGTTGAGCAGCCAGACTCGGCGTTTTTTGGGGGTGGAGGTCATGATTAACTCCCATGCTTTTTATGGTGGCGGCCGTCTTGGGCGCCGTTGTTGATTGCCGTTAGCGGCGGGACGGTTGTCTTTTTACGATTTCCAAAGTTTCCGGGGGCAGCAGCCCCCAACGCAGGGCCAGGGCCAGGGTTTCCAGTACCGGCTGCCCGGCCCGGGGCAGGCGGGTGATAAAGCGGACCAGGTGACGGTGCCTGGCGTGCCGGGTCAGCAGGGCCCCCAGGTCGGGGGGCTGGCCGTGGTCGTCGAGGATGGCGGAGGCGACGGCACGGCCGGAATGAATGGCCGCGGCGATGCCTTCCCCGGTGAGGCCCGAGGCCAGACCGGCGGCATCGCCAGCCAAAAACAGGTTGCCGAAGCGGGCGCCGCGATAATCGAAGCTGACCAGGGAAGCCCGGGTGCGGGCACCACCGATATCCACCCCCCGCTGTTTGGCCCACTGATGGAGGCGGTCACGCAGCAGGTGGGAGCGCAGCCGGCCGCGAAAGGCGTAAACTCCCACCGAGGCGCTGTCGCGGTGGGGAAAGATCCAGGCGTAGCCGCTGCCGAAAAGTGCGGGTTTGATGTGCCACTCCATCTCCGGAAAGTGGCCGGGAACCTGATAGGTGATACCGATGCCGGCCAGTTCCAGGGGCAGGCCGAGATGGCGGCGGACCAGAGAATTGCTGCCGTCGGCGCCCACCAGGTACTTAAAACGAAAATCGCCCTGGTCGGTGATCAGTACTCGTTCGTTGATGCGCCGTCCCCTGGTCCCGGTGAGTACCACCGCTCCTGCCTCCTCGGCCTGACGCCGCATCCACGCCCCCAGTTTTTCCCGGTTGACGGTGTGGATGACCGGTTGGGTTTCATGCAGCAAAAAGTTCTGGTGAGCGGTTACTATCCTTTGGCGGTTAAAACTGCGCTCCAGAAGTTCGGGGGGCAGCAGATCCGGTTCCAGGGCACCGTTGGGAATTCCTCCGGCACAAGGCTTGGGGCCCGCGCACGGCAGCCGTTCAAGCACCAGGACCTCCCGGTCCGAGGAGGCCAGCATGGCGGCGCAGGCCAGACCTGCCGGGCCGGCGCCGATGATGATGGTATGGGCGGAAGAAGTGGACATGATCACTGGTCTGTTGCGGGCTTTAAGTGAAAAGTGCCGGCGGATCGACCCGACGTTAGCAGCATCAATTACACAAATCTGCCATTGAAGCAAAGGAATTTGCCCCCTTGCTCTACCTTTTTCTTTTAGGCTGTGGTAAAATTCGCCATCTGTATCAAGTCTGGAACAGCCCCGGCCGGGGCTGGCGTCGTGTCGGCCGAGTCGATTGTCGGCTGAAAACACCAAAAATTTTGCATATCTGAACCTTTTTCCGGAGAACTATAGTCATGAGTTTCGAGTCCATCAAAGGGGGAAGCAAAGCCGCTCTTTCCCTGCGTCTTTGGTTGTTGCTCGCCGCCGTTGCGGTGCTGGTGGCGGGTCTGATTGCACTGATGCTCCTGCGTGAAGGCTCCCCCCCCCGGTTGAGCCTGGCCCAGGAGGTTCAATGGATTGGCATGAACAGCGAAGTCGAGGTCCTGGCCAGGGATGAACGCAGCGGGCTGCGGGCGGTGGAGGTTCTGCTGCGCCAGGAGGGCCAGGAAGTGAGCTTGCTGGAGCAGGAGTTTCCCCGTTCCAGCCCGTTTTTCAAGGCCGGCCCCGAAGAGTTCCGGGAAGTGATCGAGGTGGCCGGACGTGAACTGGGGCTGAGCGACGGCGAGGCGGAGCTGGTGATCCGGGGCCGGGACTATTCCTGGCGTAACTGGGGCGAGGGCAATGAACACCAGGAGGTTTTTCCCCTGGTGATCGACACCCAGCCGCCGGTGATCAGCGTCGGTGACGCCACCCGCTATGTCCGGGCCGGCGGCGCCGGCCTGGTCCGTTACTCCGTCAACGAAGAACTACCCAGGCACGGGGTGGAAATCAACGGCTTCTTCCACCCCGGTTATCCTCTGGCCGAGGACCGGCCCGGTGAGTATGTGGCCTATATCGGCCTGCCCCACGATACCGAAGCCCTTGAGGAGGCGCAGGTAGTGGCCGTGGACAGGGCCGGCAACCGGGGGCGGGGGGGGCTGGCCATCAACCTGCGGCGGGTGGATTATCCCACGGGCCGGATCAACGTCTCCGACAGTTTCCTGCGCAGCAAGTTGCCGGAGTTTGCCACCCACTATCCCGAGATGTCCGGTTCCAACCTCGAGCAGTATCTCTTTGTCAACCGCGAGGTTCGAAAGATGAACAACCAGCGGATCTTGGAGGTTTGCCGTGATTCTCACCCCGAGCGACTCTGGGAGGGAAGGTTTCTGCGGATGGCCGGCAGCAGCCAGCAGGCCGGTTATGGCGATCGGCGCAGCTACTATTACGATGGCCGCAAGATCGACAATCAGGTCCATCTCGGTATCGACCTGGCTTCGGTGCGTGAGGCCGAGATCCAGGCCGCCAACCATGGTATTGTGGTCCTGGCCGAATACCTGGGGATTTACGGCAATACGGTGATCGTCGATCACGGCCAGGGGGTGTTCAGCCTTTATTCCCATCTGAGCCGGATCGCCGTTGATGAAGGCCGGCAGGTAGCCCGGGGCGACCAGCTGGGCAACAGCGGGGTAACCGGCATGGCCGGCGGCGATCATCTGCATTTCAGCATGCTGGTCAACGGTATTTTCGTCAATCCCATCGAGTGGTGGGATCGCAATTGGGTCAACAACCAACTCACCGTCGAGCCCTGAAACCTTGTCGGTCATCAGGATTCTGCCGGAAAACCTGGCCAACCAGATCGCCGCCGGCGAGGTGGTTGAGCGTCCCGCCTCGGTGATCAAAGAACTGCTGGAAAACGCGGTGGATGCCGGGGCCCGCAACATCAGCGTCCAGGTGGAGGGCAGGGCCGTGGGCCTGCTCCGGGTCAGCGACGACGGGGCCGGCATGGATGCCGACGACCTGCTGCTGGCACTCGAGCGTCACGCCACCAGCAAGATCGCCGACGCCGCAGGACTGGCCGCCATCAATACCCTGGGATTCCGGGGCGAGGCCCTGCCCAGTATCGCCTCGGTCTCCCGCCTGCGGTTGAGTTCCCGCCCCGCCGGGGCCGATCTCGGCACCCTGGTGGAGGTCCGGTTCGGCATCGTCGACAAGGTCCGGGAGGCCGGAGCGGCCCAGGGAACCGTGGTTGAGGTCCGCGACCTGTTCGCCAATGTTCCGGCCCGGCGCAAGTTCCTCAAAACACCCCGCACCGAATTGTATCACGTGGAGGAATGCGTCAGGAACTGCGGTCTGGCCTGCCCCGGCTTGGGCCTGGATTACCGGGTGGACGGCCGCACGGTGCTGCAATGGCCGGCGGGGGTGGACGACGCGGCGGGCAGGATCCGGCGGCTGCTGGGGAAAAGGGCCGCCGCCGGGATGATTGCCATCGGCCGCCCCGTCGACCATGGCCGGGAGGATGAACAGCAGGACCCCGAAGTGTTCGGGCTGCTCTTGGCTCCCGAGGATGTTCCCGCCACCGGGGCGCGGCTGCGGGTTTTTGTCAACGGCCGCCCGGTGCGGGACCGGATGCTGACCCATGCCGTGGCCGAGGGCCTGCATAATCAGTTGCTGCGAGGACGGCAGCCGGCCGGGGTGATTTTTCTCCGGGTTGATCCGGCCACGGTGGATGTTAATGTCCATCCCACCAAGCAGGAGATCCGCCTGCAGCAGCCGTCCCGGGTGCATGACGCGGTTCGCGAGGAAGTGCGCCGGGCCCTGGAGTGGCACGAAAAACAAAGAAGCCGGGCTATGTTCGGCCAGCCGGCCGACAGACCGGCGGCTGAAAGCGGTCCGGTACCTGTTGATAAACCGGTGGCGGGTGTAGCCGGTTCGCCGGCGCCACAGGTTGCCGGGCCTGCCGGCACCACAAACTCGGCTGATCCCGGCACTACCCCCGGCGGCGTACCATCGTGGCGATCACCGGCCGGCTCCGGCCGGCTGTTTGAGGTGCGGGAGCCGGGAGAAGCCAAGTTTGCCGCCGATAAACCCGGTGCGGCAGCCGACCCTGCGCGGTGGTCCCCGGACTCGGGGCAAACCGGCCCCGAGCCCGAGCAGAAACCGCTTACTCACCCGGCAAGGGCTTCGGCCCCGGCCTCCGGCCGGGACCATGCCCCCTCTGCAGCCGCCCCGTCCGTTCCCTCACGGTCTTCTGACGCTGCCACCACCCCTGCTGCCATCACCCCCGCCGCCGAACTTTCATGTGCGGCCGGTAATGAAACTCCGGAGACCGGCGGGGAGGTAAGCGATCACAGGGTGCCGCAGGTTGTGGAGAGCGGGACGGCGAAGCGTACATCAGTACGTGAGCCGGCCCGATCGCCGCAAGATGCGGTGCCCTGTGATCGCTTACGTGGGGAGACATCCCCGCGTCTGCTGGGTCAGGTCCTGCGTTCCTACATCATCTGCGCCACCGAAGACGGGCTGTTGGCTGTCGACCAGCATGCCGCCCATGAACGCCTGCTTTACGAGCGGCTACTGGCCCAGTACAATGAAAAAGGCCTGAGCCGCCAGGCCCTGCTTTTTCCCGCGGTGCTGGAGTGCTCCCCCGCCGAGGCCGCGGTGCTGGCGGACCGCGGCGAGGAAATCTCCCGCCTGGGGCTGGAAGTCGAGGCCTTTGGCGGAGACAGCTATGTGATCAAGGCGGTGCCGGCACTGCTGGCCGTATCCTCGCCGCCGGATATTCTGGCCGGAGTGCTCTTTCGTTTTCTGGAGGGCGACTCTAGCCGGCAACCAGGCAGTCGACTGGAGTCGGTTCTGGCCGGCATGGCCTGCAAGGCGGCGGTCAAGGCCGGCCAGACCCTGGCGCCGGAGGAAATGCGGGCCCTGCTTTCTGAGATGCAGGCAGCGGGGATTTTTTCCCGTTGTCCCCACGGTCGGCCGGTGGTTCGTCACTTCACCGCCGAAGAGATGAATAAGTGGTTCAAGCGGTAAACGTTTAGCGGCGTCGTAAGGTAGCCGCAGCCTGCGTTATTAGTGCTGGTTTACGGCTTTTAAAGGCCAGGGGGGGGGGCGCACCCTGGTGAACGCTTACGTTGAGGCAGGTGATCGGATGGGTAAGGGCAAGAACATGGACAAGGAGCTAGAGGATCTATATATACAGATGTTCAGCATTCACGGCCTGGTGCGGGGCGAGGCCCCGGAGCTGGGCCGGGATGCCGACACCGGCGGCCAGGTCAAATACGTCCTGGAGCTGGCCCGGGCCCTGGGCCAGCTCCAGGAGGTGGCCAGGGTCGAGCTGGTTACCCGCCTGATCGGTGACCAGAAGGTTTCCAAAGATTACTCCCAGGCCGTGGAACCGTTGTCCCCCGAGGCCCGGATCATCCGGATTCAGTGCGGGGGACGCAAGTATATCAGAAAGGAACTGCTCTGGCCCCATCTCGACGAGATGGTGGACAAGACCGTAAAATACATCAAAAAACAGGGCCGGATCCCCGATGTCTTTCACGGTCATTACGCCGATGGCGGTTACGTGGCCCGGGAACTGGCCGCCTTTTTCGGCGTTCCTTTCGTCTTTACCGGGCATTCCATGGGGGCCCACAAGAAAGGAAAACTGCTGGCCGACGGTCTCAAGAGCGAGGAAATTAACCGGCGTTATCATATCGATCACCGTATCGGGGTGGAGGAGCGGATCATCCGCGATGCCGAGCAGATCATCGTCAGCACCCGGCACGAGATCGAGCGGCAGTACAGCCTGTATGAAAATTTCGCCGCCGGTCATTTCAGCGTCATCCCCCCGGGGATCGACATCGAAATTTTTTACCCTTACTACCATGAGCTCGCCGAGCACCATGTGGACGCCGAGGTGGCCCGCCAGACCCGGGTGATGCTGCTGGCGGAGCTGGACCGGTTCTTCGCCGCCAACCACAAACCCATTATCCTGGCGGTCTGCCGGCCCGATCAGCGCAAGAATATCTCCGGGCTGATCAAGGCTTACGGCGAGGACAAGGATCTCCAGGCCATCGCCAACCTGGCGATTTTCGCCGGGATCAGAAAGGATATCTCCACCATGGAGGAAAATGAGCGCCATGTCTTAACCGAGATGCTGCTGCTCATGGACAATTATGACCTCTATGGCAAACTGGCCATTCCCAAGAAGCACGATTTCACCCTGGAAGTTCCCGAGCTTTACCGGCTTTGCGCCGACAGCCGCGGAGTTTTTGTCAATCCCGCCCTGGTGGAACCCTTTGGCCTGACCCTGGTGGAAGCGGCTTCCTGCGGCCTGCCCATTGTCGCCACCCAGGACGGGGGGCCGGCGGATATCATCGCCAACTGCGACAACGGCATTCTCATCGACCCCACCGACACCGCCCAGATCGCCGCGGCCTGCAAGTCCATCCTGGTGGACCGCGAACTCTGGGATCAATACTCCCGCAACGGCATCATCGGGGTGCGCAACCATTACTCCTGGGAATCCCATTGCGCCTCCACCCTCGAGGTTTACCGCCAGGCCCTGGCGGCGGTGCCCAAGCCCGGGCCCGAAGCGGCGGGCAGCAAACCCCGGGCCATCGGCAAGCGCCTGGCCGGGGTCGATCGTCTGCTGATCACCGATATCGACAATACCCTGGTGGGCGACGAGCAGGCAATGAGGGACTTGCTGGAGCTTCTGGAACAGCACCGCGAGCGGGTGGGCTGGGGCGTGGCCACCGGCCGCAGCCTGGAGGTGACCAGGGAAGTGCTGGCCAGGCACGGGATTCCGGTCCCGGATATCATCATCGCCGCGGTGGGCACCGAGATCTATTACGGTCCCGATTTCAGCCTGGACAACGGCTGGAAGCAGCATCTGCGGCATCAGTGGAAGCCGGCGGCCATCCGCAAAGCCCTGGACGAGCTGGATTTTCTTGAGCTTCAGGAAGACAGCGATCAGCATCCCTTCAAGGTCAGCTACCTCATGGCCGATGAAGGCGACAACCTGGCCAAAGTGCATTTTGCCCTGCAGGAGAAGAAACTTCACTACACCCTGGAATTTTCCCACGCCAGCTTTCTCGATATCCTGCCCTACCGGGCCTCCAAGGGCAAGGCCCTGCGTTACCTCAGCTACAAGTGGAACATTCCCTTAAACCGGATCATGATCTGCGGCGATTCCGGCAGTGACGCCCAGATGCTGCGCGGAGACGCCTGCGGGGTGGTGGTGGGCAACTACTCCGGGGAACTGGAACCCCTGCGGGGCCAGCGCAAGATCTACTTCAGCAAAAAGGAATACGCCGCCGGCATTCTCGATGGCATCAGACATTATAAGTTTTTCAACACCGAGAGCCGGCAGGCGGAGAAAAAGGACTAGGCAATGGAAACGGATCTGAGCAGTTTCGTCAATAAACCCGATATTGCTCCCCTGCGGGAATTTCTCCTGGGCCTGAAACGGCCGGAGCCGCCGCTGCTGCTGCGCAACGATATTCTGCAGGCCTTTCAGGCCTTTGTCGAGCAGCGGCCGGAGCTCGATGAGGATCTGGCCGGGGCCTGGCGTTTTCTGGGCAAGGTCCAGGAAATTCTGCTGGCCGATGACCTGCTGGTCATTATCTATCGCCATCGCCGGGCCACATGCAGGATCTTTGCCATCAGCGAGGATGACGACCAGCTGATCCCCATTTCGGTCAGCGATTTTCTGGCCTTGAAAGAACGCCTGCTCAGGCCCGGGCTGCCGCCGCAGCAACGCACCCTGGCCGTCAACCTGGCCCCTTTTTACGATTACGGCCCCGCCCTCAAGGATCCCCATACCATCGGTCAGGGCATCAAGTTTCTCAATCGGCACATGGCCGGCAGCCTGTCCAGCAATCCCGAGAAGTGGAACATCTCCCTTTACGGCTTTCTCAAGCTGCATCAGCTCCTGGGCTCGCAACTGCTGCTTGACGGCAATAAGGTGCGCAGTCCCGGGGAGCTGGAAGAGGCCCTGACCGTGGCCCTGGACTTCCTGGAACGCTGCCGTTACCCCGACGATCTTGACAAGATCAGACAGCGCCTGCGCAAAATCGGTTTTCTGGACGGCTGGGGCAGCACCCACACCCGGATTCTGGAGACTCTGCACATGCTCCAGGATATCCTGGAGCAGCCCGACGGGGCCAACCTCGAGGAATTTCTCTCCCGCATTCCCATGGTTTCCAGCGTGGCGCTGATCAGCCCCCATGGCTGGTTCGGCCAGGAGAACGTGCTGGGCCGGCCGGACACCGGTGGCCAGGTGGTCTACATCCTCGATCAGGCCAAGGCCCTGGAGGATTTTCTGCAGCAGGACCTGCGGGACGCGGGGCTGGAGATCACCCCCCAAATCCTGATCATCACCCGTCTGATTCCGGAAAACGAGGGCACCACCTCCGACCAGCGGCTGGAGAAGGTGCATGACACCGACAATGTTTGGATTCTGCGGGTCCCTTTCCGTTATCCCGACAACAGTGTCGTGCCCCACTGGCTGTCGCGCTTTAAGATCTGGCCCTATCTCGATCAGTTCGCGGTGGATGCCGAGGAGGAGATCCGCCGGGAGCTGGGCGGCCGGCCCGATCTGTTGGTGGGCAACTACTCCGACGGCAACCTGGTGGCCACCAGGCTGTCCCGGAACATGGGGGTTATTCAGTGCAATATCGCCCATGCCCTGGAAAAATCGAAATACCTGTTCAGCGATCTGTACTGGGACCAGTTCGAGCCGGATTATAACTTTTCCATTCAGTTCATGGCCGACCTGCTGGCCATGAACCAGGCCAATTTCGTCATCACCAGCACCTCCCAGGAGATTATCGGCACCGAAAACAGTATCGGCCAGTACGAGTCCTACCAGTTCTACACCATGCCGGGCCTGCTCAACGTGATCAGCGGCATCAACCTCTTTCACCCCCGCTTCAACGTGATCCCGCCGGGGGTCAGCCAGGAGACCTATTTTCCCTATAACCGGAAAAGGGGACGCAAAATCAAGATGCGCCGGGCGGTCGGGCGGATGCTCTTTGAACAGGAGGACTCAAATTGCCTGGGGCGGCTGGAGGAACCCGACTTGCCGCCGCTGTTCACCATCGCCCGGCTGGACCGGATCAAAAACCTGACCGGCCTGGTGGAGGCCTATGGCCAGGACGAGGAGCTGCGGCGGCGGACCAACCTGATCATGGTGGCCAGCGTGGTCAACCCGGAGATGTCCGCAGACGCCGAGGAGGCGGCGGAGATCCGCAAGATGCACGGGATTATTGAGCAATACGGCCTGCAGGGCCGGGTGCGCTGGATCGGCAAGTTCCTGGGCAAGGCAGAGACCGGCGAGGCTTACCGGATCATCGCCGACCGGCGCGGGGCCTTTGTCCAGCCGGCGCTTTTCGAGGCCTTCGGGCTGACCATCCTGGAGGCCATGCATTCGGGCCTGCCGGTATTTGCCACCGAGTTCGGCGGGCCGCAGGAGATCATTGAGCACGAAAAATCCGGGTTTTTGATCAACCCCACCGACGGGGCGGGGATGACCGGCCGGTTGGCGGAGTTTTTCCGCCGCTGCGACGAAGATCCTCGCTACTGGCTGGGTTTTTCCCAAAGGGGCCTGGAGCGGGCCCGGGAGCGTTTCACCTGGCAGCGTCACTGCCGTGAACTTACCCGGCTGACCAAGGTCTACGGCTTCTGGCGTTATTCCACCTCCCAGCAGGCCAAAATGCGGCTCAACCAGTACAGCGAGGCGCTTTACCATCTTTTCTACAAGGAAAGGGCGGAAAGAATCAGATAAACAGGGGACGGTAGCGATGATTGTCGCCATCGGCGAAGTGGTGTGGGATATCTTCCCGGACGGTGAGGTGCTGGGCGGGGCGCCGATTAACGTGGCCTACCACCTGGCGGCCCTGGGGCTGCCGGTGCGGGTGATTACCCGGGTGGGCCGTGATGCCCTGGGAGAGGCCACCCTGGCCAGATTGGCCGAACTGGGGTTGCCGCTTGAGGGAGTGCAGCGCGACGGGCAGCTGCCCACCGGCAAGGTCATGGTCAGCTTCGGGCCGGACCACGAACCCAGCTACGAGATCGTGGCCCCGGCAGCCTGGGACAATATCGATGACCAGCAGGCCCTGGCGGCGGTCAGGGGCGAAGGGCCGGAGTCCGGGGCCGCCGCCGGCGCCGGGGAAACGGCTTCGGGGGCGGAGTTTTCCCTGGTCTTCGGCACCCTGGCCCAGCGCGATCCCCGTTCCCGCCGGGCCATCCGCCGCCTGGCCGCCGCCGCGTCCGGCCGCTACCTGGATGTCAATCTGCGGCCGCCCTTCACCACCCGGCAACTGGTGCTGGAATCATTGGAATATGCCGACCTGGTCAAGGTCAACGGCGAGGAGCTGGTCCAGCTCGGCCTCTGGCTGGACCTGCCCGCCGCCGCCGGGGCAGGGGCCGAGCAGGAGGCGGGAAATGAGCCGCCCTTTATCGACCCGGCCCGGGAGCAGATTGCCACCGCCATCCGCGACCGCTACGGCTTGACCGCCCTGGTAGTCACCGAAGGGCCGGCGGGGGCCTGGGCGCGGACTCCGGATGCCACCTGGAAGGCCGCCGGTGAGCCGGTGACGGTGGCGGATACGGTGGGGTCAGGGGACGCCTTTTTCGCCGCCCTGATCGCCGCCCACCGGCAACAACTGCCCTGGCCGGAGATCCTGGCCCGGGCCAACCGGCGCGGCGCCTACGTAGCCTCCCGGAGCGGGGCCACCCCGTAACCGACAGCCGTACCGCACCTTCGGGCGATCAGCCAGACTTTTGGTGCCCTGTGTACGCGGCGCCCGGCTGCTCACCCGAAGCTACGGCACGGCTGAACGCTTACACCCCGTTAAATCAACAGGTTGCTGGCCCTGGTGAATGGTTGGGCCACCCTGCCCATGCTTGGGTAAACAGGGGTGGGACTCACCGGAGCAGATACCTGGAATACACAAAAGTAATAAGTGATCACGGGGACAAAATGGTAAGCGATCACAGGGTGCCGCAGGTTGTGGTGAGCCTCGGCGGCGAAGCGTACATCAGTACGTGAGCCGGCCTGATCGCCGCAAGATGCGGTGCCCTGTGATCGCTTACACACAAAAAGCTTGATTCCGCTCCCCATGGTGTGGAATAAGTCCGTTTCAATCGGGAGCCAGCCAACCATTACCCAAGGTAAGCAGATGACCCAAACCCTTTATCAGACCGACTTCCCTGATCTTACCCTGCTGCACCGGGGCAAGGTCCGCGACCTTTACGATCTGGACCGCCAGCACCTGCTGATGGTGGCCACCGACCGGATTTCCGCCTATGACGTGGTCATGGCCGAGCCCATACCAGAAAAAGGCAGGATCTTGACCGCCCTGTCCCGGTTCTGGTTTGATTACCTGGTCGATATCATTCCCAACCACCTGGTCAGCGCCGATCCGGCGGATTTTCCCGCCGTCTGCGCCCCCTACCGGCAAGAACTGCAAGGCCGCAGCATGTTGATCAAAAAGACTCGGCCCCTGCCGGTGGAATGCATCGTCCGGGGCTATATCTCCGGTTCTTTCTGGCAGGCCTACCAGCAGGATACCACGGTCTGCGGCTTTGAGCTGCCGCCCGGCTTGCGGGAGTCGGAAAAACTGCCCAAGCCCCTGTTCACCCCCTCGACCAAGGCCGAATTGGGTGATCACGATGAAAATATTTCCCTGGCCCGGATGGAAGAGCTGCTGGGGGTAGAACTCACCGGCCGGGTGCGGGAGATCAGCCTGGCACTGTACAACAGGGCCGCGGCCTATGCCCTGGACCGGGGGATTATTATCGCCGATACCAAGTTCGAGCTGGGCCTTGATGAAAACGACCGGTTGATCCTGATTGACGAGGTGCTGACCCCCGATTCCTCGCGTTTCTGGCCGGCGGACCAGTATCGCCCCGGCGGCCCTCAGCCCAGTTTCGACAAACAGTTCCTGCGCGATTACCTCTCTGGCCTGGACTGGCCCAAAAGTCCGCCGCCGCCGCCCCTGCCGGCGGAGATCATCGACAAAACCGCCGCCCGCTACCGGGAGGCCCTGGAGCGCCTGCTGGGCTAACGTAAGCGATCACAGGGCACCGCATCTTGCGGCGATCGGGCCGGGCTCACGTACTGATGTATGCTTCGCCGCCGAGGCTCATCACAACCTGCGGCACCCTGTGATCACTTACGGGCTGACGGCCCGTGTCCCACTCCCTGTCCCCATTTCCCATTAAAGACCGGCCGCCGCCAGTTTTTCCGCCAGCTTGCGCTGCTCGGAACTGAGTTTTTCGGGGATCCTGACGTTGATCCGGACCAGCAGGTCGCCGCGCTGGCCGCCGGTGGCCGCCGGCAGTCCCTGAGCCTTGAGGCGCAGTTTGGACCCGGGTTTGCTGCCCGCCGGTACCTTCACCTTCAGCTTCCGGCCCTCCAGGGTGGGAACGGCGATATCGGTGCCCAGCAGCACCCCGCTGACGGGAACATCATGGTCCACGATCAGGTTCCGGCCATCCCGCTCGAAGACGGGGTGCGGCTTGACCCGGATCAGCAGCAACAGATCGCCCGGCGAGCCGCCCATGGGAGAGGGCGCTCCCTTGCCGCTGATCCGCAGCTTCTTGCCATCTTCGATGCCGGCGGGGATCTTCACCGAGACCTTGTCGGCGCCGCCGCCGCGGCCCAGGGAAATGGTCTTTTCGCTGCCGTGCAGTACCTCCTCCAGGGTGATCGGCATCTCCAGGCTTAAGTCGTTGCCTTTAACCCGCTGCTGTTGTCGCGGGTCCTGGCGGAACTGGCGGAAATCCTGGGTCTGGCCGCCCATGCCGCCGACCCCGAAGAGGTCGTCGAAAAAGCTGGGGCCACCCCCCATGCCGGCGCGAGAAGAGGCCCGGCCACCGCCCATGCCGCCCAGGTTGATGCCGAACTCCCGCAGGATGTCGTTGATGTCGGCGTTGCGGAAAATATCCTCCTGGGAATAGCGCTGCTGAAAATCCTCCGAGCCGTAGGTGTCGTACTGCTTGCGCTTTTCCGGGTCGGAAAGAACCGCGTAGGCCTCGCTGATCTGTTTGAAGCGGTTTTCCGCCTCTTTGTTGCCCTGGTTGCGGTCGGGGTGATATTTGAGCGCCAGCTTGCGATAGGCCTTCTTGATCTCATCCTGGCTGGCGCCGCGGTCAACCCCTAAAGCTTCGTAGTAGTCCATATGACTCGATTTTCCTCTCTGGTCGGTATCTGGTAAAGATAAATAAGCACGGTTTTTAACGCTTCAGTCCGCATGGGAATATAAGTATCCCCCGGCGGTTTGGCAAGCGTCTAATCCCAATTGAGCCACCAGTGCACCATTTCCGGGCAGGGGTGGGTGAGCGGACCTGGCTGCCTTGGCAGCAGACTCACCCACTCCTGGTCATTTGTTTAGCCCCTTGACGCGCCGGCATTAATTCTCTACCGTGGTTGGTACCTTGCCGCTACCGGGCTTCGCGGCCCCCACCCCGGTGCCAGAACCAAAGACTTTGACGGATCCCTGAGCTTGGTGCTTTTTGCTTTGCCTTCATGTAAGTTGGTGCTATATTCACCCTTTTGTGTTGCCGTCCCTGCCCCGGGCCGGGCCAGACACCAACTTTACCCGGGGTTACCAGGGCCGATACCATCTTGCGTCCCCGTGTGGTAAGCGTTTCAGCGGCGCCGCTGCTAAAAACGTTTATGATTTTACCAACCATATCCCAACCAGGACCCATGACACCTGCCGAACGGACACCGCGAACCAAGTTTATCTT
>LKMJ01000335.1_pt1 | contig 34182 bp, 26 predicted proteins | sample 643391 | NCBI WGS metagenome assembly LKMJ01 (sample SAMN04112250, study PRJNA286221) | soda lake metagenome | biome: soda lake; feature: Kulunda Steppe; material: water; isolation source: sample PL-Br10 brine of Picturesque Lake | place: Russia: Kulunda steppe | collected 2010-07 | reverse complement strand
GCCCTTGATGGCGTCGAGCTCGAGCCGCGCGCCCACCGCGACGAACAGGGTGCGGTGGTCCTTCGCAACGCCCCCGGGCGCTGCCGCGTGGAGACCGTCAGCCGGTTCGATCCCGCGGCGAACACCGCTCTCTCCGGGCTCTACCGATCTGGCGGCATGTTCTGCACCCAGTGCGAGGCCGAGGGATTCCGGCGCATCACCCCGTACCCGGATCGGCCGGACGTTCTGGCGCCGTTCACCACCACGGTGGTCGCCGATCGCGCCTCCTGCCCGATCCTGCTCTCCAACGGTGACTGCATAGAGCGGGGCGAACTCGACGGGGGGCGTCACTACGCCGTCTGGCACGACCCGTTCCCGAAACCCTCGTACCTCTTCGCCCTGGTCGCCGGGGATCTGGCGTATCAGGAGGCCACCTTCGTGACCGCCTCGGGACGCGAGGTGGCCCTGCGTTTCTACGTCGAGCCGGAGAACGCCGGACGCACCGACCACGCGCTGGACGCGCTGCAGCGGGCCATGCGCTGGGACGAGGCGCGTTACGGGCTGGAGTACGACCTGGACACCTACATGGTCGTCGCCGTGGGCGACTTCAACATGGGCGCCATGGAGAACAAGGGGCTGAACATCTTCAACACCCAGTTCGTGCTGGCCAGCCCGGATACCGCCACCGACAGCGACTACGAGAACGTCGAGGCGGTCATCGGCCACGAGTACTTCCACAACTGGACGGGCAACCGGGTCACCTGCCGTGACTGGTTTCAGCTCTCGCTCAAGGAGGGCCTGACCGTCTTCCGCGAGCACCAGTTCGCCGAGACCATGGGCTCGGAGGCCGTGCAGCGCATCAACCAGGTCCGCCTGCTGCGCACCGCCCAGTTCCCCGAGGACGCCGGCCCCATGAGCCACCCGGTGCGCCCGGACGCTTACGTGGAGATCAACAACTTCTACACCGCCACCGTCTACGCCAAGGGGGCGGAGGTCATCCGCATGTGCCACACCCTCCTCGGCGATGGTGCCTTCCGCCGCGGCGTGCGGCTCTACCTGGAGCGACACGACGGCGAGGCCGCCACCATTGAGGAGTTCCTCGCCGCCATGGAGGAGGCTGGGGGGATCGATCTCCAGCAGTTCGCGCTTTGGTACACCCGGGCCGGCACGCCACGGCTGGAGATCGAGGATGCCTACGACCCCGAGCAGGGGCGGTACACGCTAATCTGCCGCCAATCCCTGCCCAGTGACCCTGGCCGGGCCCAGGGCGATCCGATGCACATCCCCCTGGCCGTCGGGCTGCTTGGCCGGGACGGTGTGCCCCTCGCCGCCCGGCAGCCGGAGGAGTCGGCGGCTCACGCCCGGACCCGCGTACTGGAACTGCGCGAGACGGAGCAGCGCTTCGTCTTCGAGGAATGCCCGCAGCGGCCGGTGCCCTCGCTCCTGCGCGGCTTCTCTGCGCCCGTCAAGCTCCACTACCCCTACAGCGACGACGACCTCGCCTTCCTCCTCGCCCACGACACCGACCCGTTCGCGCGATGGGAGGCGGGCCAGCAGTTGGCGCTGCGCATCCTCCTCGACGAGGCCCACGGGATCCCGCGGCCGGACGGCATCGAGCGGCTTGAACAGGCGTTCCGCACCGCGCTCGAGGCCCCGTCTGCCGATCCGGCCCTGGTGGCGGAAGCGCTAACCCTGCCCGCAGAGACCTACCTCGCCGAACAGATGCAGGTGGTAGACCCGCAGGCGATCCACGATGCCCGCGAGCGGGTCCGCGCCCGTCTGGGCCAGGCGCTGGAGGGCCACTGGCTCGCCCTGCACGCGCAGGCCAGCGGCCCGTGGCGCTACGACCCGGACGAGGCCGCCCGGCGACGCCTACGCAATCTTGCCCTTGGCTACCTACATGCCGGCTCGCAGCGGCATCTGGGCCGCGCCCTCGAGCAGCTTGAGCGCAGCGACAACCTCACCGACCGCCTGGCCGCGCTGGCGGTGCTGGTGGACAGCCCGCGCCCGGAGGCCGAGCAGGCCGTGGACGCGTTCTATCAGCGCTGGTCCGCAGAGCCGCTGGTGGTCGACAAGTGGTTCCGCACCCAGGCGCTGGCCGATCGCCCGGACACCATCCACCGGGTACGCCAACTCACCGAGCACCCGGATTTCACCCTCGACAATCCCAACCGCGCCCGCGCCCTGCTCGGCGCCTTTGCCCAGGGCAACCCCGCGCACTTCCATGATGCCAACGGCGAGGGTCACCGTCTGCTCAGCGACCACGTGCTGCGCCTGGATCGCAGCAACCCCCAGCTGGCCGCCCGCCTGCTGGCCCCGCTGACGCAGTGGCGACGCTACGACGCCCCGCGGCGACGCTCGATGCGCGAGCAACTGGAACGGATCCTTGAGCGCGATGCGCTGTCGAAGGACGTATACGAGGTCGCTTCCAAAAGCCTGGGGGCGATGAGCTAAAGTGAGGTGAGAGCCTCGCGGCAACCGAACACGTGGATTGGAGGCACATTTTGGCCCGTAGTCACCTGCTGTTGACCCCCGTACTGGCCCTCGGCCTGGCCCTGTTCTCCACGGCCCCGCTGCCCGGATCGCCGGGCCTGTCGACGGCGGCCGCCAGCGACAACGGCGTCGCCCCCGGGCAGACCGAGTTCGAGAAGGCGCGCGTCGTCGCCGACCTACTCCAGCGCTACCACTACGGCGGCCCCGAGTCCGCCGAGGAGCTGATGGAGCAGGCCACCGAGACCTACCTCAAACAGCTCGACCACGGACGCTTCTTCCTGTTGCAGGAGGACGTCGACGCGTTCCGCGAGCGCATGGGCGACCTGACCCCGGATCAGGGGGATGCCATCCTCGAGGCGGCCTACGACCTGCACGCCCGTTACCGCGAGCGCGTGGAGGAGCAGACGGCGTTCGCCCTGGGCTTGCTCGAAGACGGGTTCGACTTCGACGGTGACGGCCGCTTCGAGCAGGACCGTAGCGAGGCAGACTGGGCCGCGGATCGCGACGCCCTCGATGAGCTCTGGCGCCAGCGCGTCACCCACGATGCACTGACCCTGGAACTGGCCGAGCGCAGCAGCGAGGAGATCCGCGACAACCTCGAGCGGCGCTACACCACGCTGCGCGATCGCGCCGTGGATGCCGGCAACGAGGACATCATGGACCAGTTCCTCAGCGCCTGGGCCGGGGCCTACGACCCCCACAGCACGTTCCTCTCGCCGCAGCGCTCGGAAGAGTTCGACATGCAGATGTCGCTCCAGCTCGAGGGCATCGGCGCCAAGCTGACCATGGATCAGGACTTCACCGAGATCGTCGAGTTGATCCCCGGCGGCCCCGCCGAGCAGTCCGGCGAGCTGCGCGAGGGCGAGCGCATCATCGGGGTGGCCGACGGCGATGACGGCGAGATGAAGGATGTCGTCGGCTGGCGACTCGACGAGATCGTCGACATGATCCGCGGCCCCAAGGAGTCGGTGGTCCGGCTCAAGGTCCTGCCGCCGGCCGGGGCCAGCGAGAGCTCCCCGCGCGAGGTGCGACTGGTGCGCAACAAGGTCGACCTGGAGGATCAGGCCGCCCGCAAGGAAGTGATCGAAAAGGCCACCGCCGGGGGCGAAAAGAAGCGCATCGGCGTTATCACCATCCCCAAGTTCTACCGGGACTTCGAGGCGGCCCACTCCGGCCGGGACGACTTCCGCAGCACCACGCGGGACGTCCAGCGCCTGCTCAGCGAACTCGAGGACGAAGGCATCGACGGCCTGTTGATCGACCTGCGCGGCAACTCCGGTGGCGCCCTGCGCGAGGCCACCGCCCTGACCGCCCTGTTCACCGGCGGCGGCCCGGCGGTGCAGGTCCGCGACGCCCGCGGCCACCCGGAGCAGGTCGGTGAGTCGAAGAGCGATCCTGCCTACGACGGCCCGCTGGGCGTACTGGTCGACCGCCGCAGCGCCTCGGCGTCGGAGATCTTCGCCGCGGCCATCAAGGACTACGGGCGCGGGATCGTGCTCGGCGACCAGACCTTCGGCAAAGGCACCGTGCAGCAGATGATCGGTCTGGACAACTACGCCATCCCCGGCGAGGAACGCTCCGGGCAGCTCAAGCTGACCCTGGCCCAGTTCTATCGGGTCACCGGCGAGAGCACCCAGCTCGATGGCGTCAAGCCGGACATTCGCCTGCCCTCCGAGTTCAGCCACGAAGAGTTCGGCGAGCGTGCCACCCCGAACCCGCTGCCGGCGACCCAGATCGACGGGCTCGACATCACCGTGCATCTGGAGCTGGAGACCATCATCGAGGAGCTCACGCGACGGCACGAGGCCCGGATGGACGAGACCGAGGCCTTCCGTGCCCTCGAGCGGGAGATCAGCGCCAAACGGGAGATCCGGGAGGACACCTCGGTGGCCCTGAACAAGGCGACGCGGCAGGAGGAGCAGAAGGCCCGCGAGGAGCGACTGCTGGAGTTGCACAATGAGCGCCGCCGGGCCCACGGCAAGGATCCGGTGGAGCAGTACGCGGACGTCAATGCCGATGAGCTGCCGGACGCTCTGCTTGACGCCAGTGCGGCGATCATCGCCGACTTCTCGGAGCTGTTGCACGAGGCCGACGAGGAGGTCCTCACCGCCGAGGCGCAGGAAGAGGAGTGAGGTCGCGGGAGTGCCGGGGGCGGGGGCTGTCGGCCCCCGCCCCCCGGCCAGGCCGATCTATCCGGCCGGTGCCAAGTATTCGATCCGCAGTTGCAGGCGGACGTCTCCGCGGAACCGGTTGACCTCCGGGCGGTAGACCGCCCGCACGGCCCCCTGCAGACGGTCCCAGCCCCGTTCCACCCCACCGAAGGCGATGGCCGACAGCGAGGTGCCACGCCCCTCGCCGGCCGCGAGTTCCAGTCGAAGGTGCCCGCCGCGCAACTCGCGGCTCTGGAGGATCCGAAACTCGCCCTCGAAGCACGGCTCCGGGAACCCCTGCCCCCACGGTCCGCCGTAGCGTAGGGCCCAGGCCGTTTCCAGATTGAGCTCCTCCGGCGCAAGCGACCCGTCGGTCTCCAGCCGCCGTTCCGGAAGCTCACCGCCGAGGGCCTCGTCCAGCGCCCCGGCAAAGGCACAGCGGAAGGCATCCAGCTGCCTGGCCTCGATGCTCAGACCAGCCGCCATCGCGTGTCCACCGAAGCGTTCAATCAATCCCGGCGAGTGCTGGTGGATACGCGCCAGCAGGTCGCGCATGTGCAACCCCGGCACCGAGCGCGCCGAGCCGCGCAGCATGCCCTCTCCCGCCGGGGCAAATGCCACCGCCGGACGGTGGTAGCGCTCCTTGAGTCGAGAGGCCAGGATGCCGGTCACTCCCTGGTGCCAGCCCTCGGCCGCCACACAGACCCCCAGCCCCACATCCTCGGCGTGGCCCTCCAGATCCGCCAGTGCCTCCTCGGTCATCTGTGCCTCGACCTCACGCCGCTGGCGATTGAGGCCGTCGAGCCCCGCCGCCCGCTCACGGGCCCGTTGCGGATTATCCTCCAGCAGACAGTCGACCCCGGCGGTCATGTCGTCCATGCGCCCGGCCGCGTTCAGCCGCGGCCCGACCGCGAAAGCCAGGTCGGCGGCCGTCGCCTCGGCCGGCTCTCGCCCGGCCAGTTCCAGAAGCGCGACAATCCCCGGACGCGCCACGCCGGCACGGATCCGGCGCAACCCCTGCTCGACCAGGATGCGATTGTTGTGATCCAACGGCACCAGATCCGCCACCGTCCCCACGGCCACCAGATCCAGTAGTTCGAGCAGGGACACGGCCCCCTGGAGCGCTCCATCGCGCTCCAGAGTCCGCTGCAGGGACAGGGCCAGGTACCAGGCCACGCCCACCCCGGCCAGGGCCGTGCTCGGGAAATGGTCATCCGCGCGCAGCGGATCGACCACCGCATCGGCGGCCGGCAGCGATTCGCCGGGGCTGTGGTGGTCGGTCACCACCACGCCCATGCCGGCTTCCTGCGCCGCCGCGACCCCCTCCAGGCTGCTCACCCCGTTGTCGACCGTAATCAGCCAGTCGGGCCCGAGCGGCACCAGGCGCTCAACCACGGCCTCGCTGAGCCCGTAGCCCAGCGAGAAACGGTCGGGGATAAAGGAGTCGATGCACTCCGGATCACTGCCGCAGGCCGCCGCCAGGCGCCGGAGCGCCAGCACCATGAGCGCGGTGGCCGTCGCCCCATCGGCGTCGTAATCACCGACCACAACGATCCGTTGCCCGGCACGCAGGGCGGGAGCCAGCGCCGCCACGGCACGATCCAGATCGGCCATGCCCGTCGGTGGCTGCAGGCGTTTGAGACTCAGATCCAGTTCGGCGGCATCGCGCAAACCACGGCGCTCATAGACCCGACGCAGGACCGGGTGCAAATCCGGACCTACATCTTCCGGCAACGACACCGCCGGGCGCGGCTGGATGCACTCAGGCATCCTCCCCCTCCCCCCGGACCCACGAGGCGAGAGGCCGCGACCGTCGCCAGAACCTGCGCGACTCTCGCCGACCCAGGGTGACACCGTCCTCCCCGGGCCCCAGACACAGCTCCAGCGCGTCCCAGCGCACCCCGTGCGCGGGCACCTCGCGCAGCGCGGCCAGCGCCGGTGCGGCAAAGGCACGCTCGACAGCCGCCACGGCATCGATCCAGGCCGCACCATCCGCCACGGCCAGCGCCTGCTCCGCCCAGGGGACCGCGACCAGGGTATCCGGCCCTGGTAGGATCGGCGTGGCGCCGGCCAGATCGCCGACCTCGGCCCCGGCCAGCACACCGAGCCCGAGCCAAGCCGGGTCGTCGCTGAACAGCCGCTGCCACGGGAAGGCTTCCGGGACGCGCGGGCAACGGCCGCTGCCCCACGCCCACAGTGCGTTGATCGGCGGCTCGCCCCGCGCCTCCCGATCACGGTTGATCGGGTGGTCGCAGAGGGTCATCTCGACCTCGTTGAAGAGAGCCGCCCAGTTCAGGGCGCCCCGATCACGCGGCAGGTAGGCGTCGATAAAACGGTTGCAGATCTGCTCCGGCGCGGGGCGCTCGGGCAACGGCGCCTCACTCTGCAAGTACCACCGCCCGGCCGCACTCCGGTGCAGCTGGACGCCGCGACCGGCCAGCAGGTCGGCCAACTCGGTCTCCAGGCGGGCAGCCTCGAACTCGTCCACCGCCACGGGCACCAGGCGCACGCCCGCGGCCTCGGCACGCAGGTGAACCGGCTGCGCGCGGCTCCAGTAGGCATCACAGCCCGGGTCGCCGCCATCGGCCAGCCAGCCGAGGGCACCCGCCGCGTCGGGGACCGGCGAGGGCGCCAAGGGTCCGTGCCGCCCCCGGGCCAACCAGGTCTCCAGGGCCGGCTGGCGCGCCAGCACACCAGCGGGCACGCGCCCGGGTAGTGGCCCGAGCAGCCCGGGAACCCGAAGGCGCAGCCGATGGGTGCTCAAAGCCGCTTCAGGATGGCCTCGCGGACCGCCTGGTAGTCGGCATCCACGGTCTGGACCGCATCCCCGGCCTGGGCACTGGCCACATCCGGGTCCTTGAGGCCGTGACCGGTGAGGGTGCAGACCACGGTGCTGCCCTCGGGGATACGGCCACTGCGGATATCGCGCATCGCCCCGGCCACGGAGGTCGCCGAAGCAGGCTCACAGAAGACCCCCTCATGATCGGCGAGCATCCGCTGGGCCTGCAGGATCTCCTCGTCGCTGAGTTCGTCGAACCAGCCTCCGGACTCCTCGCGGACCGCCTGGGCATAGTCCCAGGATTGCGGATCGCCGATGCGGATCGCCGTGGCCACCGTCTCGGGCTCAGCCACCGGCCCACCACGCAGGAAGGGGGCACTGCCGCTGGCCTGATAGCCGACCATACGCGGGCGCCGATCCACCAGCGCTGCCGCGTAACGACAATGCCCCTGGCAGAACGCACAGGCCGCCGTCAGCCGCTCGTCGCCCTGGCGCCCCGCGCACTCGCTATAACCGATCCAATGCGCCGTGATGTTGCCCGCATTGCCTACCGGCAGGCAGTGATAGTCCGGGGCGCGCTCGAGCTCCTCGATGATCTCGAAGGCGGCGGTCTTCTGCCCCTGGAGACGGTACGGGTTGATGGAATTGACGATGGTCAGCGGCGCATGCTCGGCCAACTCCTTGACCAGGCGCATACCGGCGTCGAAGTTGCCGCGGATCTGCAGCACCTGGGCACCGTGCATGATGGCCTGAGCCAGCTTGCCCATAGCGATCTTGCCGTCGGGGATGAGCACAAAACAGCTGATCCCGGCCCGTGCGGCGTAGGCGGCCGCTGATGCCGAGGTATTGCCGGTGGAGGCACAGATGATCGCCTTGGCACCCTGCTCCACGGCCTTGGTGACCGCCATGGTCATGCCGCGGTCCTTGAATGAGCCCGTGGGGTTGAGCCCTTCGAACTTGACGTAGAGGTCGACGTCGCGGCCGAGCTCCGTCGGGATCCGCGTCAGCTGGATCAGCGGCGTGTTGCCCTCGCCCAGCCCGAGGATCCGGGCATCATCGCTGATCGGCAGCCGGTCCAGATACTTGGCGATCAGTCCGGTGTAACGGGGTCGGAAGGGCATGCTCTTACTCCAGGCTCTCGACACGGATACGCACCACCCGGCCATCGACCTGCTCCAGGTGCTCTAGACGCTCGATGGCCGCGTCCATATGACGCTCGTGGATGCGGTGGGTCAGCAGGATGATCGGGACATGGTCGGCCCCGGCCTGCGGCTGTTTCTGGATGATGGCCTCGATGGAGATCCCGAAATCCCCCAGCACCCGGGTCACATCGGCGAGCACGCCGGGTTCGTCACGCGCCGAGAGCCGCAGGTAGTAGGCGGTCTCCACATCGCGCATGGGCAGTACCGGCTCCTGGGAGAGGGCCTCCGTGTGGAAGGCCAGGTACGGCACCCGGTTCTCCGGCTCCAGGTTGAACTCCCGGACCACATCGATCATGTCAGCCACCACCGCCGAGGCCGTCGGCTCGGCGCCGGCCCCGGCGCCGTAGTAGAGCGTCGGCCCGACGGCATCGCCCTTGACCATGACCGCGTTCATCACCCCATCCACATTGGCCAGCATGTGCCGGCGGGGCAGCAGGGTCGGGTGCACACGCAGGGCGTACCCGTTCTCCTCATGGAACGCCAGGCCCAGGTGCTTGATGCGAAAACCCAGCTCCTCGGCAAAGGCGACATCTTCGCGGGTGATGTGGTCGATGCCCTCGACGTACACCTTGTCGAACTGCAGCGGGATGCCGAAAGCGATGGAGGCCAGGATGGTCAGCTTGTGGGCGGCGTCGGTTCCGTCCACGTCGAAGCTCGGATCGGCCTCGGCGTAGCCGAGGCGCTGCGCCTCGGCGAGCACGTCGCCGAAGTCCCGCCCTTCGTAGAACATCTCGGTGAGGATGTAGTTGGAGGTGCCGTTGATGATCCCGGCCAGCCATTCGACGCGGTTACCGGTCAGCGCCTCGCGCACCGCCTTGATGATCGGGATCCCGCCGGCTACCGCCGCCTCGAAAGCCACCGTCACCCCGTTCTGCCGGGCGCGCGCGAAGATCTCGTTGCCGTGGGAGGCGATCAGGGCCTTGTTGGCGGTGATGACGTGCTTGCCATTGTCCAGCGCCCGGAGCACCAGCTCCCGGGCCGGCTCGTAGCCGCCGATCAGCTCGGCGATGATCTCCACCTCCGGATCATCGACCACCTCGAACGGGTCCGTGGTCAGGCGAATCCCTTCCAGACGGCAGCTGCGCGGGCGTTCCGGATGCCGCGCCGAGGCGTGGGTAACGCGGATCTCGCGCCCGGCGCGGCGGTTGATCACGTCGGCGTTACGCTCGAGGATGTTGACCACCCCCGAGCCCACGGTGCCGAGGCCGAGCATCCCGACATTAACCGGTTTCAATCCTCACCTCCGAATCTGAACGGTGTGACAGCCCGTCGCCGCAGGGGGCACGGGCTCAGCAGGCATCATCACGCCGCAGCATCTGCTTGATGCCGCGAATCGCCTGGCGCGTGCGGTGTTCGTTCTCGATCAAAGAGAACCGGACGTACTCGTCCCCATAGCTGCCGAAGCCGATCCCTGGGGAGACCGCCACCTTGGCATCGGCCAGCAGCTTCTTCGAAAACTCCAGCGACCCCATCTCCCGGTACGCCTCCGGGATACGGGCCCATACGAACATGGTCGCCTTCGGCCGCTCCACCGGCCATCCCGCCGCCTCCAGACCATCGCAGAGGACGTCGCGCCGGACGCGGTACATCTCACGGATCTCTTCGACGCAGTCCTGCGGCCCCTCCAGCGCCAGGATGCCGGCAACCTGGATGGGCGTGAACATACCGTAATCCAGGTACGACTTCATCCGCGCCAGGGCGGCGATGAGCTCCGGGTTGCCGCAGACGAAACCGATGCGCCAGCCCGGCATATTGTAGGTCTTCGACAGCGAGTAACACTCCACGGCCACATCCTTGGCACCGGGGACCTGCAGGATCGACGGCGCCTTGTAGCCATCAAAGACGATCTCCGCGTAGGCCAGGTCCTGGACCACCCAGATGCCCTCCTTGCGGGCGATCTCCACCACCTTCTCGAAGAACTCCAGCTCGACGCACTGCGCCGTCGGGTTCGACGGGAAGTTGAGGATGAGCATCTTGGGCTTGGGATAGGTGTCGCGGATCGCCTTCTCGAGCTCCACGAAGAAGTCCCCGCCCGGGATCATCGGCACGTGACGGATGTCCGCCCCGGCAATGACGACGCCGTAGGGGTGGATCGGATAGGCGGGGTTGGGCACCAGCACCGCATCCCCAGGCCCTAGGGTGGCCAGGGCCAGGTGAGCCAGGCCCTCCTTGGAGCCGATGGTGACGATCGCCTCGCTCTCCGGGTCGAGGTGCACGTCGAAATTCTCGGCGTACCAGTTACTGATGGCCCGGCGCAGGCGCGGGATGCCCCGCGACATGGAGTAGCGGTGCGTATCCGGGCGCTGCGCCGCCTCGCAGAGCTTATCCACGATATGCTGGGGCGTGGGCTGATCGGGATTGCCCATCCCGAAATCCACGATATCCTCGCCCCGCTGGCGTGCAGCGGCCTTGAGTTCGTTGACAATATTAAAGACGTACGGGGGCAGCCGCTTGATCCGAGGGAAGTCGGCTTTCGGCAGATCGGCGTCCACGGGCGATCCTCAAGGAATTCAGTGTAGAGACCGGGGGCAATGAAGCCTGTGAACCTACTCACCCGGGGCAGAACTGTCAAACGAGAAGAGGCATGACCCCATGAAACTGGCCCAAGATCACGGCAGAACCGGCTATTGGATCCGCGCCTTCGAGCCGGGGTGGATCCGCATCAATCAGACCGAGTACGAGACCAGCGTCCTGCTCACGCCACACTCTCTGAGCACCGAGATCCAAGCCGAACGGCTGGCGGAGTTGACCCTCGCCGACCTGCAGCCGGCCATCGACCTGGAGCCGGAGGTGATCCTGCTTGGCACGGGCAGCCAACAGGCGTTTCCGGACCGAGAGTTGATGCGCGCACTGATCGGTTCCGGAATCGGCTTTGAGGCCATGGACACTCGCGCCGCCTGTCGGACCTTCAACCTGCTGGTGGGCGAGGACCGACCCGTGGCGGCCCTGCTCCTGTTGCACTAGCCCGGGGCCCGCGACCCGGCAGCGGGCGAGCCGAAGGCATAATTGCTGCGCGAGCGGTCGGCCTTGGCGGCGTACATGGCGTCATCGGCGACGCGCTGCAGCTCGTCCGCCGATTCACCGTGCTCGGGGTAGATGGCGATACCGATGCTCAAAGACAGTTCGAAGCGCAGCCCGTCAACGGCGACTGGCTCGTCGAGGCTGGCCACGATGTTGTCGGCCACCCGCTCGGCGGCGCGCCAGCCATCCACGCCCTCGAGCAGGATGACGAACTCGTCCCCCCCGTGACGGGCCACCGTGTCGACCTCACGCACCGCCCCACTGAGGCGTCCGGCCAGCTGTTGAAGGACCCGATCACCGACCTCATGGCCGTGCTCATCATTGATCGGTTTGAACCGATTGAGATCGATAAAGAGCAAGGCCACCGACTCCCCGTTGCGCCGCGCCCACTCGAGCGCCTTTTCCAACCGATCGAGCAGCAGCGCGCGGTTGGCCAGCCCGGTGAGGTGGTCGTGCAGCGCCATGTGACGCATCTGCTCCTGGATCTGCTCGGATTCAGCCAACGCCTGCATCCGCTCGGTGACGTTGTAGGCCAGCCAAAGGACCGAGGGACGGGCCTCCAGGCCCGGCGGCAGCGGATAGATCCGCGCCTCGAACCACTGCGCCCCCGTCGGCCCGAACTTGTCACCGCCATCGATCTGCGCCAGGTCGAGCTGGTAGTCCAGCGTGACCAGGCGCCGCTCGGCGAGCGCCTTGCGGATCCACTCGAGGAATTGCTCGGCGCGATCGAAGGGGAGCACTTGATGGAGCCGCCGGCCGACCATCCCCCGCAGATCCCCGTAGAGCCGCTGCTCCTGGCCACCGAAGACCTCCCGGAACTGCCCACGATCATCGATCACGAAGCCGAGATCCGGGATGGTGGCGACAATGGCCTCCAGGCGATACTTGAAGAACCGCAGCAGCAGGGCCTGGCGGGCCACGACACCACCGAGGATGGCCAGCAGCAGCGCGCCCCCGCCCCAGGCCCACCACCACCAAGAGGGCAGCGCCGCCTGCGCCCGCCACCCCTGCTCGGGGATCGCCGCCATCTCCCAACGGGAGACGCCGAAGGTGATGCCCATACGCACCGGCTCCTGCTCAAAGACCGCCCCGTCGCCGAAGAAGGCGTCACCCGTATCGCCAAGGCCATTCCGGCCTCGCAGGGCGATCTGCAGCCCAGAATCGTCGACCTCCCGCAACCCGACCGCGGCATAGAAGCGCTCCAGATCCAGCGGCACGCTGGCCACGCCCCAGTAGCGGCCATCGTCCTCGTAGATGGGCACCCGCACGATCAACGCTCGCTCACCCTGGACCAGCTCCGTGGGACCCGCGACCACCGGCGCCCTGGTGGCCATGACCCGCTCCAGGCTCGGCCCCTGGACCGGATGCTCGCGGATATCCAGCCCCAATGCGCGGGTATTGCTGGCCAGCGGGAAGACGTAGCGAATCACATTATCCGGCGCCAGCGTGACGTTGCGGATATGGAATTCCGGACGCATCATCCGCTGGGCGATGGTGGCAAATCGCTGCCCGTCGATCTCCGGGTCGGCGCCCACGAGAACCCCCATGCCCGCGACCAGCGAGACCGATGCATTCAGCTCGCCCTCAATCCGGCTGCGCAGGGCCGAAGCCTCCTGCGTCACCTGCGAGCGCGCCTGCTCCAGCCGATACTCCTCCCACCAATGGCCCAAAACGCCTGCCGCGGTAAGCACACCGACCAGGATTACCAGCGCCAGAAAGAGAGGCACAATGCTGCACACGCGGTGCACCGCCAGGGGCAGCCGCGACTCCGCCGCCGGATCCTGTCTCGGTTCGTTCACGTACCGGATTCCCTCCCTTTGCTCCGCTGCCAGGCTGCCTCCAGCGCGTCGATGGACTGCGCCGCGAGGTCCTCGCCACGTGCGTAGAACTCCGCCTCTACAGCCCTGAAGCGCCCCTCAAAGCGCTGCCCGGCCCGGCGCAGCGCGGTCTCCGGATCCACGTCGAGGTGTCGGGCAAGATTGACCGCGGCAAACAAAAGATCCCCGATCTCGGCCTCGCGGCGCTCGGCCGACCCATCGACCTCGGCCTCCGCCTCCGCCAACTCCTCGCGGACCTTGGCCGCTGCCCCCCGGTGATCCGGCCAGTCGAAACCGACACGAGCGGCCCGGCGCTGGAGCTTGGTGGCACGGGCCAGCGCCGGGAGCGCCGTCGCAATGCCGTCGAGGGCGCTCCCGCCCTCGCCCCGGTGCCGGCGCTCTTGAGCCTTGATCGCCTCCCAATGATGGGTCACGGATTCCGGTTCAGCCACCTTGAGGGAGCCGAAGACATGCGGATGGCGGCGGATGAGCTTGTCCTCAAGGGTCTCGGCGACCGCCTGCAGATCGAAGTAACCGACCTCTTCTCCCATGCGCGCGTGAAAGATGACTTGCAACAGAAGGTCGCCGAGTTCATCGCGCAACGCCTCCATGTCGCCACGCTCGATGGCGTCAAGCACTTCGTAGGCTTCCTCCACCGTATGCGGCGCGATGGAGTGAAAATCCTGCTCCACATCCCAGGGGCACCCATGCTCGGGGTGGCGCAGGCGCGCCATGATCTGCAGCAGACGGTCGACAGCTTCCACGCAGCCCTCCTATAGCCCCGCTTTTCCGGGCGATTTGACAGGGTTAACGCCGCCAACTTAGCGTACGTGGGTTCACCAGCCAATTGCGGGATGGCCATGGAAAAGACCAGACCCGGTTTGACCCAGGGCGTGGGACCGGCGACCGAGCGCGGCGAGCGCACGCGCCGCAACCTACTCGCTGCCGCGGAAGTCGAGTTCGGCGAAAAGGGCTTTCACAACGCCTCGATCAGCAGCATCACCCAGCGCGCCGGGGTCGCCCAGGGGACGTTCTACCTCTACTACCGCTCGAAAGAGGAGATCTTCCGCGCGCTGGTCGAGCACATGAACCGCACCATGCGCCGCTACCTCAGCGAGGCCATTGAGGGGGCCACTCACCGCGTCGAGGCCGAGCGCATTGGGCTGGAGGCGTTCCTGCGCTTTTGCCGCGAGCACGAGAACCTGTACCGGATTGTGCTGGAGTCGCAGTTCGTCGACCCCGAGGCGCACCGCTGGTACTTCCAGACCCTAGCCGAGGGCTACGCCGAGCGGCTCCGGGCCGCCCAAGGCCGCGGCGAAGTGCGCTCCGGCGACCCCTACACCCAGGCGCTGGCGCTGATCGGCATCGCCTTTTTCATGGGCAAGCGGCACCTGATCTTCAGCGACGACTGCGTTCCCGAGCCCGACGCCCTGGCCGCAGCCGCAGAGATCATCCAGCACGGCATCGCCCCGGGGCCGGAGAAAGGCGCCTAGGTGCGGTTGCCTGGCACCGTCCCCGCCCCCGCAGACGCCTACGACGGCTTGAGCACGGCCATACCCCGCTCCACCGCCGGACGGGCGCTGATCTCATCGGTCCAGCGCAGCACGTGGGGGAAGTCGCCCATCCGCTGCCCGAGGCGCTCGGCCACCTGAACCCAGGGGTAGGTTGCCATGTCGGCGATGCTGTACTCGGCGCCACCCAGGTAATCGACTTCCCCCAGGCGGCGATCCAGGACGCCAAGCAGACGTTCGGTCTCGCGGGTGTAGCGCTCGATGCCGTACTCCACCCGCTCGGGGGCCTGGTTGCGGAAGTGACCCGCCTGGCCGAACATCGGCCCCACCCCACCCATCTGGAACATCAGCCACTCGATCACGCGCATCCGGCCGACCGGATCCGAGGGCAGGAACTGCCCGGTCTTCTCTGCCAGGTAGAGGAGGATAGCTCCGGACTCGAACAGGGCAAACGGCCCTCCCTCCGGTCCGTCGCTGTCGACGATGGCCGGGATCCGGCCGTTCGGGCTGATGCGCTGGAACTGCTCGGAGAACTGCTCGCCCTGGCCGATGTTCACCCCATGAGCCCGGTAATCCAGCCCCATCTCCTCCAGGGCAATGTGCACCTTCTGCCCGTTGGGGGTCGGCCAGCTGTAGAGTTCGATCATGGTGCCTCCCTGGTTGGCGTTGCCACGTCATCGCGACCCTCTCTTGCTCGCATCGTAAAGGACGAATGTTTTCCGGGTCGACGATGGATTGGGCTACAATAGCGCCCATGGATGCAGAAACCCGCCCCCTGGAAGCCGAGCCGGCGCCGCGGCGCCGCAGCCGAATCGTCCGCATCGGTGATCTGTACATCGGTGGTGAGACACCGATCGTGGTCCAGTCGATGACCGACACCGACACGGCGGACGAGGTAGCCACCGCAGTACAGGCCGCGGATCTGGCCCGCGCCGGGTCCGAGATGGTCCGCGTCACCATCAACAACGAAGAGGCGGCCGCGGCGGTGCCCCGTATTCGCGAGCGCCTGGCGCAGATGGGCGTGGAGGTCCCGCTGGTCGGCGATTTCCACTTCAACGGGCACAAGCTGCTACGCCGTCACCCGGAGTGCGCCGAGGCCCTGGCCAAGATGCGCATCAATCCGGGCAACGTCGGCAAGGGCAGCCGGCGGGATCCCCAGTTCGCCGAGATGATCGAGATCGCCTGCACCCACGACCTCCCGGTGCGCATCGGCGTCAACTGGGGCAGCCTGGACGACAGTGTCCTGACCCGGCTGATGGATGCCAACGCAGCCCGCCCGGAGCCGCTCCCACCGGAGACCGTCATGCGCGATGCGGTGGTCACCTCGGCGGTGGAAAGCGCCCAGCGGGCCGAGGAGCTCGGACTGCCCGGCGATCGCATCGTGCTCTCCTGCAAGATGAGCGGCGTGCAGGATCTGGTGGCCGTCTACCGGGACCTGGCCCGCCGCTGTGACTACCCGCTGCATCTGGGCCTGACCGAAGCGGGCATGGGCGTACCCGGCGTCGTTGCCTCGTCGGCGGCTCTTGCCATCCTGCTCCAGGAAGGCATCGGCGACACCATCCGCGTCTCGCTCACGCCCGATCCCGGCGGCGCCCGCACCCGCGAAGTGGAGGTCGCGCAGCAGGTGCTGCAAAGCATGGGCCTGCGCGATTTCACCCCCCGGGTGACCGCCTGCCCCGGCTGTGGACGCACCTCCAGTGACTTCTTCCAGCGCCTGGCCGAGCACATCCGCAATCACATCGACGCACGCATGCCGGAGTGGCGCCAGCGCTATCCTGGCGTCGAAGGCCTGCGCATCGCCGTCATGGGGTGTGTGGTCAACGGGCCCGGCGAGAGCCGGCACGCCGACATCGGCATCAGCCTGCCCGGCGCCGGCGAACACCCATCGGCCCCCGTGTTCATCGACGGCGAGCGCTCCGTGACCCTCAAGGGCGAGCACATCGCCGAGGAGTTCGAGCAGATCGTCGAGTCGTACGTCGAGCGGCGCTTCGGCTGAACCCCTTCGGCGGGGGCGAGGCGACGCCGCCGCGCCTCCGCCGGGGTGAATGACCCTACCGCGCGCGCCGGGCCGTCCCGGCCCGATGACGATGCCTGGGGGCCTTCGGCCCGCGCTCGGTCAACACACCGCAGACCTCGCAGCGCCACGGACCGCTCTGGTACTGGCGCGCCAGCCACTCCCGGGCTGCCGGACGTTCCACCAGGTCGGCCACGGTCAGCCGCTCCATGAAATGGGCAATGTCCGCCATGAGCCGGCTCCAGACCGCCCCTTCCAGCGGACTGCGGTAGTGGGTGCCGGCCTCGCGCCGCTCCACCGCTGCAATGATCTCCGCCACCGTCACCTCCCCCGCCGGCCGGGCCAGCCGATAGCCACCGCCTGGTCCCGGGATCCCCTCGATGATCCGGTGCGGCCGAAGGTCGGCGAAGATCTGGTCCACGTACGAGGTGGAGATGTTCTGGCATACCGAGATCTCGGCCAGGGGGACCGGGCCGATCTCGTCGTGCAGCGCGATATGCAGCACGGCACCGACGGCGTACCGCCCGCGGGCCGTGACTTGGACCAGTGTGTTGGGATCGGCGTTGGCGTACATGGCACAGCCCTCACGGTTTGGACCGATTCTATTCTGGACCATACTAGTCCATTTTTAGTTCTGTGCCAATTTGCCGCAGCACCCGCGCACCGATCAGTAGGGGGCAATGTTGAAGGCGTGATTGACCGGTCCGGCGCCGGAACCAAGCCCGTGGGCCGTGCGCAGCGCCTCGTGGAGGTAGTCGCGGGCCCGGGTCACGGCCTCGCGCAGGGGAAGCCCGCGCGCGATACCGGCGGCGATGGCGCTGGCCAGGGTACACCCGGTACCGTGGTTGGAGGTCGTCTCAATCCGGTGACTGCGGAAGCAGACCTCCTCATCGGCCGTGGCCAGGCAGTCGAACACCTCCTCGCCGGGCGCGTGCCCGCCCTTGACCAAGACAGCCTCGGCGCCAAACCCACGCAGGGCCCGGGCCGCCTCCTGGAGACCAGCCTCGGTACCTGGCACGGAGCGACCGAGTAGCACCTCGGCCTCGGGGAGATTGGGGGTCAGCAGGGTCGCCCGCGGCAGCAGCACATCGCCGAGGCGCTCGGCGGCCGCCTCCGCCAGGAGCCGATCCCCGCTCTGCGCCACCATCACCGGATCCACCACCAGCGGCACCTCGGGGGCCAGGGCGTCGAGTTCGGCGGCCACCGCGTCGATGACAGCGGTATCATGGAGCATGCCCGTCTTCACGCAGTCGGCACCGATGTCGGTCAACACGGAGCGCATCTGGGCGCCGACGAACCCGGGCGGGACGGTGTGCACGTCCTGCACCCCTTGGGTGTTCTGCGCGGTCAACGCGGTGATCGCCGTGGTGCAGTAACCGCCCAGCGCCATGACCGCCTTCAGATCGGCCTGGATCCCGGCCCCTCCACCGGAGTCCGAGCCCGCCACCACCAGCACCCGCGCGTTCCCGAATCGATCCGTCATGCCTGCTCCTCTCCTTGGGCCGTGCCCGGTGCGTCGGTCAGCTGCTCGCGGACGCGATGGCGATCCACCTTACCGGCACCGGTCAGCGGCAGATCCTCATAAAACCGTATCAACCGCGGCACCTTGTAACGCGCCAGCTCCCGCTCGGCAAACTGCCGGATCTGCTCGGCGTCGACATCGGCCCCGTCTCGGGCCACCACGGCCACCGCTGGCACCGCCCCCCAGCGCGCATCGGGCACCCCAACCACTGCCGCCTTGCGCACCCCGGCATGGCGCAGCAATACCCGCTCCACCTCCTCCGGGGCGATGTTCTCACCGCCACTGATGAACATGTTGTCCACCCGGCCGACCAGGCGGACGTAGCCCCCTTCGTCCTCATGGGCGAGGTCGCCGCTGTAGACCCAGCCATCGGGGAGCAGCGTCCCGGCGCTGCGTTCAGGCTCATCCAGGTAACCGTCAAAGTTGTGGGGGCTGCGCATCAGCAGCACGCCGACCTCACCCCGGGGGACCGGTTCCAGCCGCTGGGGATCGACGATGCGATAATCGGTGTGGAACATCGAGGTGCCCACAGAGTCGTGGTGCTCGCGCAACTCGTCGATGCCCTGATCGTCCCCGACGTAAAGGAAATTCGACGGCCCCGCCTCGGTCATCCCGTACGACTGGCTGACACGGATCCCGCGTTGCCAGAACGGCTGCATCGTCCACGAGGAGCAAGGGGCGCCGGCGGTGGTGATCTGTTCCAGAGTGCTCATGTCCACCCCGGCAAAGCGCGGGTGCTCGGCCATCAGCTGGAGCATCGCCTCCACCGCGCCGAAGTGGGTGATGCCCTCGGCCTCGATCAGTTCCAGGGCCTGCCCTGGATCGAAACTACGCGGCATAACGGTGTAGCCACCGGCGTAGAACACCGGCGTCAGGGTGTTCCAGCCGCCGATATGGAACAGCGGGAAGGTCAACAGCTCCTGCTGCGGTCCAAGCGATCCGCCGCTGCTGACGAGGATATCCACGGCGTTCCAGACCATCTGACGGTGGGAGACCACACAAATCTTGGGTGTGGCCGTGGTCCCGCCGGTGTGCACGTAAAGACACGGATCGGACAGGGCCAGGGGGCGATTCTGCCCCACATCCGGATCCTCACCCGCATCCACCGCCTCAAACCAGGGGCCGCGCCCGTCGGCCAGTTCCAGGCGCTGCGCGCCCGCGGGCAAATCCAGATCCGCGGCCAACTCGGCGAACGCCTCGTCATAGAACAGGGCACGCGGGGCGATCCGCCGGACCAGGTCATTGAGTTCGGGCTGCGCCAGGCGGTAGGAGAGCGGCGCCAGGACGACGCCGGTCTTGCCGCAGGCCAGGTAGAGATCGACAGCCTCCAGGCGATTGCGAGAGAGCAGGCAAACCGGCTCCCGGGGACCGATGCCCAGGCCATCGGTCAGAAGCGCTGCGCCACGCTCGGCCCGCCGATCAACCTCTCGGTAGGTGACACAGCGCTCGCCGTCGGGTTCGTAGAGCGCCAGCCGTTCCGGCGTGAGGGCGGCCCGCCGCCCAGCCCAGTTGCCCACCCAGTCCATGGGGAGATCGTCGTAGCTTGCCCCCGCCGCCATGCAGCCTCCTCCGTCGTCCCAGCGCCCAGGGCCTCAGCCCTGCCTCTGTTTCCAGTAACGCCGCAGTCCCAGCGCGGACATCCACGCCGGGTTGATCGCCTGATGTCCGGGCCAATCCGCCGGATCCAGCCCCTGCTCCAACGCCCACGCCTGCAGCCAATCGGCATAGCGAGCCTGCAGACGGGCCACGTCCTCCGCCTGCGCAACGTTCTCATCGGCCCACTCGCACAAAGCCTGAAGCCCTCGCCGCAGCGCCGCCAGATGTTCCGGCGGGTCGAGGAACAGGCCGAAATGGGTCAACGCCAGATACTCCGGCCGCTGCGCGGCGATGTGCGCCAGGCTCCGCCGCCAGCGTTCCGGTGCAAACTCCGGGGGCGGGGCCGGCGGGATCACCACGCCCGAGTGAGGCATCCGCACCCCGGCCACATCGCCGGTAAAGCAGATGTCGTCGAGCAGGAAGGACAGGTGGTGCTCGGCGTGTCCCGGGGTGTCCAGTGCAACCACGCCGACCCCGCCGACGGCGACCTCATCGCCGTCATCCAGAGTGGTGATTTGCGCCTGCGGGACCGGCAGACACTCCCCCCACAACCGGTCCATTTCGTCGCCGTAGATGCGCCCGGCACTCTCGAGCAGCCGGGTGGGGTCGACAAGGTGCGGGGCACCCCGTGGATGGACATAGACCTGGGCGCCGTGGCCAGCCAACCAACCGGCGGCGCCGGCATGATCGAGATGGATGTGGGTCAGCAGCAGATGGGTGATGTCGCTGGGCGCCAGGCCCCGCCGCCCGAGTTCGAATTCGAGTCCACCGATGGTGCTGCCCGGGCCGCTCTCGATGAGCATGGCCCCACTGCCGTGTCGGATGAGGAAACTGGCGATGCGCCCGGGTTTGCCCTGGAAGTGCAGATCGATGACCTCCACGGAAACGCCAGTTCGCGAGCGTATGCTGTCCACGGCGGACCTCCTCTGCTTGAATGGTAGGGGCCATATGCCGCATACGCTAGCACGGAGCCGTTGCCATGGTCCGAATCCCGCGCATCGCCACCCTGATCGGCCTTCCGCTGATCAGCACAGCAGCTGTCGCCGAAGAGGTGATCGAGTCCAGTCACGACACCGAGTACCACGGTGTGCGCATCGTGCAGGTCGCCACAGACCTGCAACACCCCTGGGGCCTGGCCTTTCTGCCCGAGGGCGGCCTGCTGGTGACCGAGCGGCCCGGCCACATCAACCGGGTGGACGACGGCGAGATCCAGCGCCTCGAGGGCGGGCCCGACGATCTCTACGCGCGCAATCAGGGCGGCATGCTCGATATCGCGCTCCATCCGGACTTCGAGGAGAATCGAAAGGTCTACTTCACTTACGCTCAGGGGGATGCCAACGAGACCACCGTGGCCCTGGCACGGGCCCGGCTCGATGACGACGAGCCGCGCCTGAGTGATCTCGAAGAGCTTTTCGTGGCCGATGCCGCGGCCACCCCGGGCCGCCACTATGGCTCGCGGATCGATTTCAAGCCCGACGGCACGCTGCTGATGACCGTCGGTGACCGCGGCGACGATGAGCACCAGCCGGACACCCACCGGGCCCAGAAGACCGACGACCACGTGGGCACCACGCTGCGCCTGGAGGACGATGGCGCGGTGCCGTCGGACAACCCCTTCGTGGATGACGACGAGGTCCGCGACGAGATCTACTCCTACGGCCACCGCAACGCTCAGGGCCAGTTCGTCCACCCGCACAGCGGCGAGATCTGGCAAAGTGAGCATGGCCCGCGCGGCGGCGATGAGCTCAACCGGGTCGAGGCCGGGAAGAACTACGGCTGGCCGGCCATCTCCCACGGACGCGACTACACCACGCAAGAGCAGATCGGCACGGGGCGCCACGCCGAAGACATGGAGTCACCCATCCGCGACTGGACCCCGGCCATCGCTCCCTCGGGCCTGGATCACTACAGCGGCGAGGCGTTTCCGCGCTGGGAGGGCGATTTCCTGGCCGGGGCCTTGGTGAGACCGGCGGTGCGCCGCGTGGTCGTTGAGGACGACACCGTGGTCCATGAGGAGGAGATCCTGCGCGATACCGTGGGCCGGGTGCGCGCCGTCCAGGAGGGGCCCGAGGGCCACATCTACCTGCTGACCGATGAATCCGATGGCGGCATCTACCGCCTGGAACCTGCTGACTGAGGGAGCCTGTGCCGTTACTTGAGCTTCGCAACGTCCAGCTCGCCCTGGGGCACCACCCCCCGTTGCTGGAGGACATCAACCTGACCATTGACCCGGGCGAGCGGGTCTGCCTGGTCGGGCGCAACGGCGCCGGGAAATCCACCCTGATGCGCATCCTCACCGGTGCCATCGAGCCCGACGACGGCCAGGTCCTCTGCGATACGGGTATCCGGGTCGCCCAACTGGCCCAGGAACTGCCCGAGGACACCCGCGGCACCGTCTATCAGCACGTGGCCGCCGGCCTCGGCGAGCTGGGCGAGACCGTCGAGCGCTACCACCGACTCGCCGAGGCCGTTGCCGCCGGTGATACCGGATGCCTGGAGGAGATGCAGGCCTGCCAGGACGCGCTGGACGCCCAGGGTGGGTGGGATCTGAAACAGCGAGTTGAGGCCGTAATCTCCCGCCTGGACCTCGACCCCGATGCAGCCATGGCCAACCTCTCCGGGGGCGTACAGCGGCGCGTCCTGCTCGGCCGTGCCCTGGTCACGAACCCGGACCTGCTGCTGCTCGACGAGCCGACCAACCACCTCGATATCGAGGCCATCACCTGGCTCGAGGGTTTCCTCCGCGAATGGCCGGGGGCGCTGCTGTTCGTCACCCACGACCGGACCTTCCTGCAAAGCCTGGCGACGCGCATCGTGGAGATCGACCGCGGGGCGGCCATCAGCTATCCCGGGGACTATCAGAACTATCTGCGCCGGCGTGAGGAACGCCTCCACGCAGAGGAGCAGCAGCGCGCCGAGTTCGACAAGCGACTGGCCCAGGAGGAGGCGTGGATCCGCCAGGGCATCAAGGCCCGGCGCACCCGCAACCAGGGCCGGGTCCGAGAACTACAGCGCATGCGCACCGAGCGAGCCGAGCGGCGCACGCAGCAGGGTAAGGCGCGCTTCAGCGTTCAGGAGGCCGAACGCTCCGGCAAGATCGTCGCCGAAGCGAAAGACGTCCACTTCGCCTACGGCGATACCACCATTATCCGGGATCTGGACACCACCATCCTGCGTGGCGACAAAGTGGGCCTCATCGGGCCCAACGGCTGCGGCAAGACCACCCTCATCCGCCTGCTCCTCGGAGCCCTGGAACCGACCCAGGGCACGCTGCGTCGCGGCACCCGGCTGGAAATCGCCTACTTCGACCAACAGCGCGCCGTGCTCGAGGAGGACGCCAGCGTCCAGGACAACGTCGGTGGCGGCCGCGAGCACATCGAGATCAACGGGCAGTCCCGCCACGTGCTCAGCTACCTGCAGGACTTCCTGTTCCCGCCCCAGCGCGCCCGCCAGCCGGTACGCGCCCTCTCCGGCGGCGAACGCAACCGCCTGCTGCTGGCACGCCTGTTCAGCCAGCCGGCCAACCTGCTGGTACTCGACGAGCCCACCAACGACCTGGACGCCGAGACCCTCGAACTGCTTGAGGAACGACTCCTGGATTTCACCGGCACCGTGTTGCTGGTCAGCCACGACCGGGCGTTCCTCGATGCCGTTGTGACCCAGAGCCTCGCCTACGAGGGGGACGGCCGCTTCCGCGAATACGCCGGCGGCTACAGCGACTGGCAGCGACAGCGTCCCGGGCCGGCGCCACAGCGCCGCCCCGGGCAGGAGCCGAGGGCATCGCGCAAGTCCGTCAAGCCGGATGCGGGCGCGCCCACGGCGCGGGCCCAGGGCTCTGAGACACCCAAGCGCCTGACCCGCAATGAGGAGCAGGAACTAGCCGACCTGCCCGAGCGCATCGAGGCACTCGAACAGAGGCAGGCGCAATTGCACGAGGAACTGGCCGATCCGGCCCTCTATCAAGTCGACGACGGCCGTCTGCCGCAGCTACAGGGGCAGCTTGCCGAGCTGGAGGCGCAGCTGGAAACCGCCTACGCGCGCTGGCAGGAACTTGAGGCGCGTAGCCCGACAGCCTGAGCGGTGGCCAGGGCTGCGTGTCAGGACTCCGGGCGCTGGCGCAGCTCGTTGCTGCCGGCAGCCTCAGGCCGGCCCCCGGTCTCCCAGGTCGGCCCCGAGATCTCCTCGACCTCCTCCGGCGTCACCTGCTCCACATCCCCCCACGGCGGCGGCCCCTGGGGGCGGCGCTCCATGACGTGCTCCAGGGCAACGGGTTGGAGGACAGCGCCACTGTCGATGCGGAACTCATGGATCTGCGGCGGGTGGAGCGCGGTACCGAGGGCCGCCACGGCCAGCACGGCCGGCACGAGGAACTGGTGTCCCCGCCGCGGCTGACGGTTGCCGTCGTTGACGTCTTCAAAGGTGTGCATCTTTCGCTACTCCCGGGGCACGATCGCTACAGCCCCTCGTCCAGGATGGTCCGCCACTGCGCCTGACTCAAGGCAACCGGGTTGCGCCGGTTCGACCCACGGGCCAGCGCGGCTTCCAGGTGACGGGCATCAATCCCGTAATCGGCAACTCCCGGCAATCCGGCGTGAACCCGGGCCTGCCGGCGCCACTCCTCCAGAGTCTCGATCAGCGCGTCCGCTCGGGGCTCTCCGCCAAGCAGTACCGAGACCGTCGCCATCCGTTGCTCGACCCAACCCTGCGTTTCGCCGCCCAGTGTACGCGCTTCACTTAGCGTATGCCGCATCGCCGGCGGAAGGACGTTGGCGCAGGCCACGCCATGCGGTATCGCCGCCACGCCACCCAGTGGCCCGATGAGCCCGTGCACGACGCCGAGCCCGGTGTAGGTCAGCGCCACCCCGGAGACCGTGGCCGCCAGCGCCATATCGTGACGCTGCGCCTGGAGGTCCACATCTCCATGGCGCTGGATCAGTTCCGGCAAGGCAGCCCCCGCCCCTTCCAGGGCGTGGATCAGCCAGGCATCGAGCAGCGGTGACGTGGTCGGTGCCAGATAGCTCTCGAGCAGCTGGGAGAAGGCGTCCAGGCCGGCACTGGCCACCACCGTGCGCGGCACCGGCGCACTCAGTTGCGCGTCAAGGATCACCCGGTCCGCCGCGTAGCGCGGGTGACGCAGCGATCGTTTGTAACCGTCCTCCAACCCGGGCTGCCCCAGCACGGCGTTGTGCGTTACCTCACTGCCGGTGCCCAGAGTCGTCGGCACCGCCACCCAGGGCAGACGCTGTCCTGAGGGTGAGCGATCCCCCACCCCCTCCAGATAGGCCCGCGTCGGCCCCGGCTCGCAAGCCATGGCGGCCAGGGCCTTACCCGCGTCAAGGACGCTGCCGCCGCCGATCGCCACCACCACAGCGGCATCGCTACCAGGTAGCTGGTGGCGCTGCTCATCCACCCATTCGGCGCTGGGCTCGCCGGAGACCACCACCGTCGTCACCCCCCAGCCCCGGCTGCGCAGAGCCTCCACCGCCTGACCGACCACCGGAAGCTGCGCCCACGTTGAGCGCCCCGTCACCAGGACCGCCGTACCCGGCGCCGCGACGAGCTCCTCGACCCAGGGCAACAGCCACTCGATGGCCCCGGGCTCGTGGGCGATGGGCGGAAGCTGGATAGGCTGTAGGAACCGGGCCCCGGCCATGACGGCTAATCCCCTTCGGCGCCCTGCTCCACCCAGCGGATGATGCGATCCTTGTCGCGCTCAGAGAGGCTGCCGCCGAGGGGCATCTGCGGCTCCGTGGTCCCGTCGATGCGCTTGACCAGCTCGCTCTCGCCGGGCTCACCGGGGACGACGATCGGCCCGTTCTTGCTGCCTTCCATGAGGGCCTCGTAGGAGGTCAGATCCAGGTCCCAGATGTCATTGCCGGGCCGATGGCAGGCGACACAGGCGTCCTGCATGATGCGATCGATCTGCGCGTAGGAGACACGGCCGTCGTCATCGTCTTCTTCCTCCTCAGCGGCCGGGGCGGCCGAGCCATGCACCAGCTCACCACCGTAGTAACCGAGCACGACCACCACCAGGAAGGCAGCCAGGTAGCTGGATAGCACCACCGGCGAGCGATAGGTCAGCTTGGCCGGGAGAATCGCCGCGATCCCCAGGAGCACGGCCAGGCCGACGCCGAACCAGAGCTTGATCCTGAATGTGCTCGTCCAGACCCCACCGTAATAGTGCATCCAGTCCATCAAGCCGAGCAGGATGGTCGGGAAGACCATGATAAAGCCCAGCGTCACGCAGTGGCGGGCCGTAACGGCGTATTTCTCGAAGCGCGGAGAGAGGGCCAGCAGTGCGAAGACCAGCGCCGCCACCACCAGGCCGATAGTGATATGGACAGCGATCGGATGCACCGGGTGGGTGTACCCCAGACTAGCGAGAAAGCCGTAAAAGGAATCGATGCTCATGCCTCACCTTGGTATTGATCGTCCGCGCCCCGCCAAGGGGTCCTTGGGAGAAGCGACGCCTGCACACCGGCCGTCGCTGAGGAAACAGGGGACCTTCGCGCGACAACTTATCAGTCAGCACCTTTTTTGACCATCATCAATGGCGTTTTTCGTCATCCTAAAAATCATGATGCTTGCCCGGGCATACCCTGTCCACGCCGGGCAGAGGATGAGCTGCCGTGCCGGCACGCGTATCATGGGCCCACGGACCGCGCCGGGGCGGGTCCGCTTGGCAGTGGCAGACAAGGGAACCCAGTGGCCGATCAATCGACACCGCGGGATGAGGTGCAATCGCTGCTGCAGGCGGCGCACATGACGGTGGAGCCTTACGCGCGTCAGGCACTGGCGGCCGGGCGGTATCGTGAAGCGATCAAGCACTTTCGCACGCTATCCGCAAGCGAGCCCCCCTCGGTTTGGGCCGAGGGCCTCGCCGCCGCATACCGTGGGCGCGCACTGGAGCTGTCCGCCAAGGGCATGCCCCGCGAGGCACTGGCCATCTGGGAAAACCGCGAGTGGCGCTGCCCGGGTGCCCGACCGGAACCCGAGCAGATCGCCCTGCTCCTGGAACTCGGCGAGTACGAGGATGCCCTCGCGGCCTATGGGCGTCTGCAGTCAGACGCGCCGCCGCAGACCCTGAACCGCGCTCGAACCCACCTGGCCGCCACCTACCTCAGTGAGCCGGAGTCTCTCGATGGCCTCGATCCGGACGATCCGGTACGGACCCACGGCGAGGCCGCGCGGGCGGCCCTGACGGTCTACTGCGATGGAGATGGGGGCGCTGCCAGCACCCACTTGCAGGCGATCCCCTACCGCTCGCCCTATCGAGATCTCGTGATCGTGCTCAAGGCGCTGATCCACGACCAGGGGGATGGACACTCCGCCGAGCGTCGACTCGGTGGCATCGAGACGACCTCCCCCTTTGCCCCGCTGGCCGAGGCGGCCCGGCGCGCCGGCTGGACGGAGGCTGAGCTGTTGCCGACCTTCCACGAGCTGAGCGAACCGCAACAACGGCTGGTGGCCTCCCTGCGTGGCTGGCCGCCACAGCGCCTGGCACTGGTCCGCACCCTGTTTCACCCGGATGCTGCGGACCCGAGCGCCGACCTGGCCACGACCCTGGTGCAGTGGCGACATGAAGTCGGCGACACCTGGTTCCGGCAGCAGCGCATCCGGCTCGTCTTCCATGACGCCCTGTCGCGCGGTATCCCGCCGACTCCACCCGAAGACGCCGATGAACTCGAGTGCGCCCTGCTCCACGCCTGGCACACCGAGGCCTGGCACGGCGATGATCCCGCGGAACTGCTCGCCGCCTGGCAGGCGGTGATCGAGGCACTGCGTGCCGCCGGAGAGCCCAGCGCCGGAGACGGGGTCGCGCTGCGCATCGCCGCCATCCAGCGCCACCTGGCCGACGACCTGGCCCTGCTGGAGACGCCGCTGGCAGCCGAGGCGGAGACCGCCCTGACCGAGAGCGTGGCCCTAGATCCGGAGCACCGCCACGGTCACGAGCTGCTGATCCAACGCCACCGCGCCTGCGGCCGCCTCACCCAGGCCCGCCGTGCGTTGGATCGGGCGCTGGCCCGCTGGCCCGAGGACCGCACCCTGTTGCAAGACGGGCTGGAGATCGCGCTCGAGGGCGAGGCCCTCGACGATGCGCTGGAGTTTGCCCGGCGCATCCTGGTGCGCGATCCGATCAACCGCCGTGCCCGCCACGTACTCCACGAGGCCCTGGTGGCCCGGGCACGCGCAGCCTGCACCGAAGGTGACCCGCAGGCGGCCCGGGCGGCCCTTGATCAGGCCGAGGCGTGGGCTGAATCGCCACCCGCCCGGGCACAAATCGACCGGCTGCGCACCGTGGTCGATGCCAGCTGCAAAGGCGGTCACGACACCGTTGGCAGCCCCCGGCAGGCGGCCGGAGAAGGGCCGGCGTTGGGTCATGCCCTGGCGCTGGCGGTTGAGGCTCAGCTCGCCGGCCAACCTCCGGAGACCGTGCTCGCCCGATCCGGCCTGCGGCCGCCGAAACGCCTGGAGCGTGACGAGCTGCTTGACCTCTGCCGCGGGATGCAGGAACTCGCCCAAGAGGCGCCCGAGGCCCTGGACCGGGCCCTGGAGTGCTATGCCCCCGCCCTGCGTCGGGCCCATCGCATCCGTACCCTGGGGCTGGAGGACTTCGCCACGGTCTGCGAGGCCCTGCGCGCCGCCGGCCAAGACGAACTGCGCGGGCGCTTCGCCCGCGAAGCACTGCGCCATCGCTTGGAGGATCCGCTGTTCCTCGTGCACAGCCTCGAGGCCCGCTACCGCCGCGGGCAGAACGGGCAGCCCAGCAGCCGCGAACTCGACCAGCTTCGCCGCGCATTCCGAAGGGCGCGCCGCGACGACGACAAGCGCACCGCCCACCGGGCCGGGGTCCTGATCAAGCAGTGGATGCCCGACCCGGCAACCGGCGACTGAACCACGCAGCCCCTTGACCCGAGCGCCGTCTATGGATAAGACCCTGAACCCGATGCCAAGGCCTGAGCTCGAACATACCGACCCCTATCTCTGCCTGGGGGTCGAGCGGGATGCGGATGATTCGACCATCCACGCGGCGTACCTGGCTGGCGTCCGGGCCTGCCCGCCGGAGCGCGATCCGCACCGTTTTGAGGCGCTGCGCCAGGCGTACGAGGCCATCCGCACCGAGCGACGGCGTGTGGCTCAAGAGCTGTTCGACAGCCGTCCTCCTTCCACGCTCGATCTGCTCGACCGGGCAGCCCCGGCGCGGGCCCCGGGGCGCCCCGACGAGGCCACGCTCCGCGCCGTGCTCAAGCCGGGGAGGCAGGCGTGATGGAGAGCAGCGAGCGCGAGGCCCTGGTCCAACGCTTCCGCGACTACCTTGAGCGCAGCGCGGCAACGGCGGAGCCGACCCCATCGCCGCAGGGGCCCGACCTGTTCACGCTGCTTCAGGAAGTGACGGCGCTGAAGAACGACGTCCGCCTCGAGTCGCGGCAGTACAAATCGGCGCTCGATCAGCTGAGCGATGACTGCGAAACACTGCGGGCGCAGAACCGCCAACTGCAGGAACACCTGCAGCGGGAACGTCGCCGCGCGGATCTGGCCCACGACGACGCCGAGCATGGCCTCCTTCAGGAGTTGATCGACCTGCGCGATCGCCTTGCCGCCGGGCACCGCCAAATCACCGGCCACCGCCCCGGGTGGCTTGCCCGGCTCGGCGGCGCCAGGCGCTACCTGGCCCGCATGGCCGAGGGCATGGAGATGAACCTCCGCCACCTCGACGAGATCCTCGCGCGCCGCGGCGTTCAGGTGCAGGAGACCGTACGTCGGCCCTTTGACCCGCAGACCATGCACGCGGTGGACACGGCCACAGAGCCCGGCGCGGAACATGGGGAGGTGCTGCGCGAGATCCGCCAGGGCTTCCTGCGCGGCGACCGGGTTCTGCGTACAGCCGAGGTCATCGTCAACAAAAAGGACAGCAAGTCGTGAACGACATCATCATCGGCATCGATCTGGGCACGACCAACTCCGAGGTGGCCGTCGTCCGCGGCGGCCGGCTCCAGCTCATCGAGGTCGAGGACGCCTACCTGATGCCTTCCGCCGTCGGCCTGGACGAGCAGGACGGGCTGCTGGTCGGCCAGGCGGCCCGCAACCAGCTGGCCCTGCATCCGGAGCGCACCGTGCGCTCGATCAAGCGGCGCATGGGCGAGGACGTCAAGATCCCGCTGGGCGATCGCAGCTACACCCCCCAGGAGATCTCGGCGGTGATCCTCGCCCGCCTGAAGCAGGCCGCGGAGGTCCAGCTCGGCGAACCGGTGCGCAAAGCGGTGATCACGGTACCCGCCTACTTCTCCGATGCCCAGCGCCAGGCCACGCGCGATGCCGGCACCCTGGCCGGCCTGGAGGTGGTGCGCATCATCAACGAACCCACCGCCGCGGCCCTCGCCTACGAGGCCGACCACGCGCAGCGCCGGCACATCCTGGTCTACGACCTGGGCGGCGGCACCTTCGACGTCTCGGTGGTGCGCATGGAGCAGGACGTGGTCGAGGTCCTCGCCAGCCACGGCAACAACCACCTCGGCGGCGACGACTTCGACGCCCTGATCGTCGACCAGTTGCGCGCCCACGTGAAAGATGATCACGGCCTCGACCCGGCCGACGACCCCCGGGCGATGGCGCGGCTGCGCCACGCCGCCGAGACGGCCAAGATGGAGCTCTCCAGCGCACCGATTACCCGCATCGAGGAGGCGTACCTGCTGGAGGGCCGGCACGGCCCGATCAACCTCTCGGTGGATCTCACCCGGGCCGATTACGAGCAGATGATCGAGCCGTTGCTCGACGAGACCCTGGAGGCCGTGCGCATCGCCCTGGAGGACGCCGAGCTGGCGGTCAATGACCTCGATGAGATCGTGCTCGTCGGCGGCACCACCCGCACCCCGCGGATCCAGCAGCGCCTGGAGGAGCTCCTCGGCCTGCAGCCGCGCGGCGAGATCGACCCGGATCTGTGCGTGGCGATGGGCGCGGCGATCCAGGGCGCGGTGATCGCCGGCGAGCAGGTGGCAAGCATGCTCGTCGATGTCACACCCTACACCTTCGGCACCAGCGCTATCGCCGAACTCAACGGCGAACGCTACCCCTACTGCTTCATCCCGGTGATCCGCAAGAACACCCCCATCCCCGTGACCCGCAGCGAGGCGTTCTTTACCTCCTATGACGGCCAGGAGGCCATCGACGTGCGCGTCTTTCAGGGCGAGGATCCGGATGCGCTGAACAACACCCAGATCGGATCGTTCCGGATTGAAGGGCTCAGCGACGTGCCTGCCGGGAACGTGATCATCACCACCTTCTCGCTGGACGTAAACGGCATCCTCCACGTCTCTTCGGTGGAGAAGCTCACCGGCAAGCGCAAGGAGATCACCATCGATAGTGCCACGGCCCGCTTCGAGCGCGAGGAGATGGGGGCGGCACAGGAGCGGGTCCAGGACCTGATCGAGCGCGACGCCGATGCCCCCGCCCGCCAGGCCGCGGCGAGTCCCGCAGGGCAGCGCGACGCGGAATTGATCGAGCGGGCGGAGGGGCTCCTGGAGCACGCCAACCCTGAGGACCGTGAGGATCTGGTGGACGCCATCGAGCAGCTGCGCGATGCCTTACAGCAGGAGGATGCGACCGCCATTGAAGCAGCCCGCGAGGCCCTGGCCGACCTGCTGTTCTACCTGGAGTCGTGATGGAGCGCTGCCCCAACTGCCGTGCCCGGGCCGACGACTCGACGGAGCAGTGCCGGCGCTGCGGGATGGAACTGGCCCTGCTTCAGCGCACCGAGCAGGCGGCCGAGTCGTGGCTGCGCGAGGGGATCCGACTGCTGGCCGCCGGCGATCGGGGGGCGGCGGAGCAGGCCCTGCAGCGCGCCCTCACCCTGCGCACCGACCCCCTGGCCACCCACCTGATCGATTTCCTGCGCAGCACCGCCGCGCGACCCGACTGAGCCCTTGACCCGCCGCGCCCGTCACTCCTGCTCGTCGAGCCGCTCGAGCATGTCATCCACCGCGGCCTCGAGCTGGCGGTCGCGCCCTGCCACCTCGTCCTCCGGGCGCTGACGGACCCGGATATCCGGCTCGGCACCGTGGTGCTCCATGTCGGTACCATCCGGCAGGTACCAGCCGCGGAAGGGTCGCCGGACCGTAGCGCCATCGATCAGGGTGTGCCGACCGGTCGAGATCACACCGCCGTAGGTCTGCTCGCCGACCAGCGTGCCCCGCTCCAGGGTATTGAAGGCGTGCGCGAGGATCTCCGCGTTGGAGTAGCTCTTCTGGTTGGCGACCATGTTGATCGGCAGCGTGTAACGGGGCGCATCCAGCCGATCCTGGGGGTAGTGGCCCGTGCGCTCCCGATCGGCGCCGGCGGGCACGGTATAGGCGTGCTCGGCGGCCATGATCGAGGTCAGGATCCGGTCGGTGGTGTGGCCGCCGCCGTTGTTGCGCACGTCGATGATCAACCCCTCCTTACCCTCGGCAGCCGCGTAGAGGCTGCCCTGGAAAGCCTCCAGGGACGCCTGATTCATGGCCTGGATGTGGATGTACCCGAGCCGGCCCTCGGAGCGCTCCTCGACGAGCCGGCGACGCTCCTCGCGGAAGGCGTCGTAGCGCAGTTCTGCCAGCGCCGGGTAGTCGACCGGCGTGACCAGGGTGTGCATCAGGCGACTGCCGTCTCCGTCGGCCTCCGGGCGGCGGAAGGCGATCAGCAGTTCGTCATCGACCCGGCCGCGCAGGCGCTGCAGCAGGGTCTCGTCGGGGTCCAGGTCGCGGCCATCGATGGCCACGATGAGATCGCCGCGCTGCAATGGGACGGGGCCGTGGGCCGCGGGGCCATTGGCCACCACCGAGCGAACGCGGTAGCCGATCCCGCCGTCATCCAGTTCCTCGCGCTCGTGACGGACTCCCAGCCGTCCGGAGGGTTCGCGCAGCGCCGAGCCCGGCCCCGGATTGCTCACCCCGGTGTGCGAGGCGGCCAGCTCGCCCATGAGGCGATTGGCGATGTCACTGAATTCGCTGGCGGTCCGTGCCCGGCGGATGAGCGCCTCGTAGTCGGCCACCAGCGCCTCCCAGTCGAGCCCCTTGAGATCGGGCTGGTAGAAACCCTCCTCGATGACACGCGCCGCCTCGCGGAATTTCTGGACGGCCTGGGCCTGGCGATCGACGCGGATCCGGTCACTGATGTCGGGGCGCTGATGCTCGCCGCCGGAAAGCCGCGCCACACCGGCCCGCCCCCCGGCGACGTAGATGACCCGATCGCCACGCAGACTCAGGTGCTGGATATCGGCCACGGGACCCAGGCGCCGACGCTCGCTGCCATCCCAGTTCATGACCATCAGCCCCTCGCCGGCGCTGTTGAAGACGTAGCGATCGCCGGCCGGGGTGACCCGGTTCGCGTACTCGTTGCCCGCCGCGCTGCTCACCCGCTCGACCCGCTGCCAGGCCCCCTCCAGGTCGAGCTCCGGCGGGTCCTCGGCACCGGCATCGTCCCGGGTAACATCCACGCTGCCGGTAGACAGGACCGGCAGCGGATCGCGCTTTTGCTGCGCCTCGCGCCCACGGCGATAGTAGCGATCGAGTTCGAGGCGGCTGTAGCGGGCCAGATCGGGATCCAGGTAGATCCGGTAGAGGTCGTAGCTGTCGCCACTGCGATTGGAGATAAAGGTCAGCACCCGACCGTCTGCGGACCAGCGCGGGTTGAGGTCGTTGCGCGGGTGCCGGGTGATGTTGATCGGATCCGCCGAACCATCCGCCGGGACGATAAAGATGTTCGCGCTGAAGTCGAGATCGTTCTGCGTGTACGCGAGGTAGCGCCCATCCGGCGACCAGCGCCAGTCGATGGTGACGTCCCAGCCCTCGACCACGGTCTCTGATTGCCCCCCATCCAGATCCTGCACCACCAGATCGCCCCGCCCGCGGCGGAAGGCGATGCGCGTGCCGTCCGGCGACGGTCGGGCATCCCGGTCGTGGGCCTCGGACTGGACCAGCGGCCGCAGGGTGAACTGCAGGGCATCGTGCCAGCGCTCCGGATCCGCCGCTGGGGGGACCGGTTCTGCGTCATCGGGCACCGGGTCGGGGTCGGCAACCGGCTCCGGATCGGGCTCCGGGGGCGTATCGGGCTCCAGCGGGGCAGG